>Ga0070738_10006285_pt1 | contig 12550 bp, 8 predicted proteins | sample Coa_R2_2_FD_66446 | JGI IMG/M metagenome (GOLD analysis project Ga0070738, IMG submission 66446) | Surface soil microbial communities from Centralia Pennsylvania, which are recovering from an underground coalmine fire - Coalmine... | ecosystem: Environmental > Terrestrial > Soil > Unclassified ... | reverse complement strand
CGGATCCTGCCCGCGCGGACGCACTCGTCGAGCGCGATCCCGACGCTGGCCGCCGACGTGTTGCCGACGCGGTCGATGTTGAGGTGGAGCTTCGACATGGGGACGCCCGACTTCTCGCAGGCGCTCTCGAGGATGCGGAGGTTGACCTGGTGCGGGACCACGACGGCGAGCTGCTCGGGCGTGACGCCCGCCTCGGCGCAGGTCTTCTGGATCAGGTCGACGAACGTCGAGACCGCGAACTTGAACGTCTCGCGGCCCTTCATGTGGACGAGGTTGAGCCGCTTCTCGATCGTCTCGGGCGTCACCGGGCAGCGCGAGCCGCTGGACGGGACGACGAGCGACTCGTGGTCGCCGCGCAGGCCACAGCGGGTCGCGAGCAGGTCGGAGCCCGAGCCGTCGCCCTGGACCAGGAGAGCCGCGCCGGCGCCGTCTCCGAAGAGGACCGCCGTGTCGCGCTTGGTCTGGTCGACGACGTAGCTCATCTTCTCGGCGCCGACGACGAGCACCTTCTTGGCCGAGCCCGTCTGGATATAGTGGGCGCCGGCCTGGAGGCTGAGCACGAACCCCGAGCACGCGGCGGAGAGGTCGAACCCGCCTGCCTTCTCGGCGTTGAGCCCGCGCTGGAGGAGCGCCGCCGTGCAGGGAATGACGTAGTCGCCCGTCATCGTCCCGCAGATGATCACGTCCACGTCGGCGGCCGAGCACTCGGCGGCCTCGAGGGCGCGCTTGCACGCCTCGAGGGCGAGGTCGCTCGCCGCCTGCTCGGGCTTCGCGAAGCGGCGCTCACGGATCCCGGTGCGGGTCCTGACCCACTCGTCGTCGGTGTCGAGGCCGGCCTTGCGGAAATCGTCGTTCGTGACGACCCGCTCGGGGAGGTAGGACCCCGTGCCCGCGACCCGCACCGCCTGGAGCTGGCGTCCGGACATGCCTGGTTACGACTGCTCTTGCTCTTGTTCGGCCTCGACGTCGAACACCATCTTGTCGCGGTAGAAGCCGCAGTTGGCGCACACCGTGTGGGGACGGAGCGTCTGATTGCAGCGCGGGCAAGAGGTGAGGAAGATGGGCTTGAGGGCGTCATGCGCCCGGCGCATGCGCACGCGCGAGTGCGAGGTGCGTCTCTTCGGAACGGACACGGGTTAAGGCTCCTTCGCTACGACGGAAAGGGGCGCATTCTACTTTTGCACCCTTGGCAGGACAAGCGCGAAACCTACCCTCCCATGTTATTCTCGGCGTCATGGCGAGCTCGGCAGCCCGAGCCCTCCGGGACGCCGTGTCGTCGAACCTCGCCCGGGTTCGCGAGCGCCTCGCCGCCGCGTGCCGGGCCGCAGGCCGAGACCCCGCCGACGTATCGCTCGTCGCCGTCACGAAGTACGGCGGCCCCTCGCTCGTCGAGGCCTTCCTCGAGCTCGGCGTCCACGACCTCGGTGAGAACCGCTCCGAGCGCATCGTCTCTCTCGACGCGCACTTCGGCGCCAGGGTCCGCTGGCACATGATCGGGCACCTCCAGCGCAACAAGGCCCGGAGGGTCGCGAGCGCGCTCCATGCCCTCCACTCCCTCGACTCGCTCGAGCTCGCCGAGAAGCTCGACAAGCGCCGCGCCGAGCTCTCGTTGCCCGCGCTCCCCATCTACATCGAGGTGAACTCGGGCGAGGAGCGGAAGTCGGGCATCGACCCCTCCGAGCTCGAGGGGCTCGCGCGCTCTCTCTCGAAGCGGACCTCTCTCCGGGTCGAGGGCCTCATGACCATGGCCCCCGAGACCGCGAACCCCGAGGGCGCCCGCCCGGCGTTCGCGGCGCTCCGGGCGCTCCTGCCGCGGCTCGAGCTCGCGCTCGGAAGGCCTGCCCGGGGTCTCTCCATGGGCATGACGCACGACCTCGAGGTCGCCATCCAGGAGGGGGCGACCGTCGTCCGCGTCGGCCGTGCGCTCCTCGAGGGCGTCCCCGAAGACGTCCTCCTCGAAGACAGGGCGGAGCTGGCCCAGCCGGGCGGCCGCAACGAAGCGAGCGAAGCGAGCGAGCGGCGGCAGCCCCCCAGGAAAGGTGCTGGCTGAGTGCCGCGCCTCGTCGTCGAGAAAGGGAAGGACAAGGGCAAGTCCCTCCTCCTCCGGGAGAACATGCCCTTCCTCATCGGAAGGGACTTGAAGACGCACCTCCGCCTCCGCGACCACCAGGTCTCGCGGCGGCACCTCAAGATCACCTACAAGCAGGGCGAGGTCCGCCTCGAGGACCTCGACTCGTCGAACGGCTCGTTCGTGAACGGAGCCCGCGTCCGCTCCGTCGCCCTGAGCCCCAACGACAAGATCCAGGTCGGCGAGACGCTCATCTTCTACCTCGAGGACGAGAGCCAGGACGACGCGGCTCCGCCCACCGAGGACGTGGCCGCCCCGCGCGCCGAGCGGATCAGGAAGGGCGAGCTCACCGAGAAGGAGCTCGCCGGCTACAAGGTGGGGCGGCTCCTCGGGCGCGGCGGCATGGGGACCGTCTACGAGGCGCTCCAGGTCTCGCTCGAGCGGCGCGTCGCGTTCAAGGTCCTCGCCGCCGAGCTCGCGGCGGACTCGCAGTTCGTGGACCGCTTCACGGCCGAGGCGCGCGCCGCCGGCCAGCTCAACCACCCCAACATCGTCCAGGTCTACGACGTGGGCGTCGCGACCCCGCTCGGCGGCGGCGCCCAGGTCCGCTTCTACTCGATGGAGTTCATGGCGGGCGGCAGCGTCGAGGACCTCCTCCGCAAGGAAGGCCGGCTCACCGTCGAGCGCGCGCTCCCGATCGTCTTCGACGCGGCTCGCGGCCTCGAGTACGCCGAGCGCCACGGCGTCGTCCACCGCGACATCAAGCCCGACAACCTCATGATCTCCGAGGACCACGTCGTGAAGATCGGCGACCTCGGAATCGCGACGCGCCGGCGCGCCGCCGAGCAGGCCGACCAGGAGGAGGGCGTCTCGGGGTCGCCCCACTACATGGCGCCCGAGCAGGCCATGGGACGCGCGATCGACCACCGGGCCGACCTCTACGCCCTCGGCGTCTCGCTCTACCAGATGCTCTCGGGCGAGACGCCCTACGAGGGCGCATCGGCTCGCGAGGTCATCCTCAAGCATCTCAACGAGCCGGCGCCTCCGCTCCAGGCGAAGTGCCCGCACCTCACGCCCGAGGTCGTCTCCCTCGTCGAGCGCCTCATGGAGAAGGACCCGACGAAGCGGCTCGCGAGCGCGAGCGTCCTCCTCCAGGAGCTCGTCCCGCTCGTGAAGAAGTTCCCCGTCGCCGAGAGCTCGCGCGTGAGGATCGACGGGATCATCGCCCAGCGGACCGAGCTCCAGGTCGCCTCGACCGCGGAGGCGAAGACGCTCCCCACGACCGAGCTTCGGGCCCCGGTGAACCCCAAGGCGGAGACGGCGGAGCTCCCGACATCGGCGCCGAAGCCGCCGCGCATGGTGCCCGTCTCGCGCGCGGCCCTCATCAAGCTCGTCGTCGTGCTCGGATCGCTCGCGCTCGGCGTCGTGGCGTTCAAGACCGTGCGCGCGGTGCGGGATCGCATCGAGGTCGCGAAGGCGGCGCGCGCCCAATCGATCGAGGAGGTGCGCGCCCTCCTCGAGAAGGACCCGGTCGAGTGCGAGCGGCGAGCCAAGGAGCTCGTCGTCAAGTACGAGCACGACGGGTACAAGCCCGACGCCGAGGCGGCGAACGAGATCGTCAAGAAGGCCGGTGACCGCATCGCCGCGCGCGAGGAGGAGGCTCACCGCAAGGCCGCCGCCCAGGCCTTCAAGGAAGCGCTCGACAAGGTCAACGACGCGGCGAACGCGGACACGACGCCCGAGAAGGTGGACTACTACAAGCTCGCGGTCGAGACCTGGGACAAGCTCGCCGAGAAGTGGTCCGGCACCGCCGAGGCCGAGCGCGCGATCCACAACGCCCAGGTCGCCCGCGACGGGCTGGCGACGGCCCAGAAGTCGAAGGGCGAGCGCGATGAGCGCGAGGCGAAGGCGGGGAAGTCGCTCCAGCTCGCCCACGACGCGATCAAGGCGGCCTACAAGGAGAGCCGCTTCGCCGACGCGTGCGTCCTCATCGACAACTTCGACGCCGAGCACGGGAAGACCTCCGTCGCCCAGCGCGCCGTCCCCGAGCTGAGGAAGGAGCTCGGCGAGGAAGCGCGCCGTGCCTGGAAAGGCGTCCAGGAGAAGGTGAACGCGGCCGTCTCCGGCAAGCGCTGGGAGGACGCGCGCCTCCTCCTCGACGACTTCGCGCGGCTCTTCAAGGGCGTCCCGGCGCTCGCGCCCTTCCTCAAGGACATCGACGCCGAGCGCCGTCGCGTCGACGACGCCCGCAAGAAGGCCGAGACCGACCAGGTCGTGAGCGCCGACCAGAAGACGCGGCAGGAGGCCGAGCAGAAGGCGCGCTCGCTCATCGACGACCGCCGCTTCCGCGACGCGTCCGAGACGCTCGAGAGCGCGGCCGCCTCGATCCGCGCCTCCCCGACGCTCCGGGCCGACCTCGAGAAGCACGCCTCCCGCCTTCGCGAGGCGCAGGGTGCGATCGACGACCTCGTCGTCGCCATCAAGGGAGGGAAGCACGTCTCCTACCAGGGGCAGACGGTCGAGGACGCCTCCTCGTCGCGGATCCACTTGAAGGGGGCGAAGGACGTGCCCTTCGGGCAGATCACGCCCGACGAGCTCCACGGGCTCGTCCTCCAGGCGGCCGGGAGACGGCCCGAGACCGACGCGCTCATCCACGCCGCGGCGCTCGCGCTCGAGCTGGGCGACCGGGACAGCGCGTCCACCGACCTCTCCCACGCGCTCGAGGGGAAGCCGACCGACCGCGAGCAGGCGCGGATCGACGCGCTCAAGGCCCCGTGAGCGAGATCTCGGTCCGGGAGGACTCGGGCGCCGTCTTCATCAAGGTCGCCGCGCGCCCCGGGACGCGCGACGCCGTGCTCGGCGCTCATGGAGACGCCTTGAAGCTCGGCGTCTCGGCGGCGCCCGACAAGGGAAAGGCCAACAAGGCGCTCGCCGAGCTGCTCGCGGAGGTCCTCGGGACGAAGAAGAGCGCGGTCTCGCTCGTCTCGGGGGAGACGTCGCGCGAGAAGGTCTTCAGGATCGAGGGGATCGGGGCGGCCACGGCGCGCGCGGCCCTCGCCCGTCACCTCTCGTAGGAAGGCTCGAGGAGCGTCGTCAGCTCGTACGCCCCGGAGAGCGCGCAGCGTCTCGCCTGCCACGCGGACGGGGCCAGGATGAGCAGCAGGACGACGAACACCGCGGCCTTCGTCACTCCGTCACGAGCGCGCTCGAGGAGCTTCTCGACGCCCCAGGCGAGCCCGGCCGCGAAGGGCACGTAGGCCGGGAGCAGGTAGCGGTTCTCCTTCGCCGGCCAGAGGACGACCATGACGAGGAAGAGCGCGGCGAACGCGGCGAGGGGCGCGCTCTCGCGAGCCTTCTCGGAGCGGGCGCGGAAGAAGACGCCGATGGCTCCGAGGCCGAGGAGCGGTGAGAGGACGAGCGTGCTCGCGGGGACGATCCAGAGGTGCCTCGAGTGAACGAAGCGCGGCCAGTCCCCCCGGGCCGCCTCCTCGGTGTAGCCGACGCCGCCGTAGCCGAGGGCGGTCACGAAGCTCCCTCCCGGCAAGGCGAGCTGGAGAAGCGCCCACCAGAGCCCCGTCGCGGCCAGGACCGCCGTGAAGACTCCGACGCGCTTCCAGTCCCGTTCGCCGGCGAGCTCGGCGAGCGCGTAGGCCGGCGCGAGCAAGATACCGCTCGGCTTGGCGAGCACCGAGAGCCCCCCGAGCACCCCGGCGACCGCGACCGTCGTGAGTGATCCCCGGCGGGCGAGGATGAGCGCGGCGCCTCCGGTGAGGGCCGCCGTCAGCGTGTCCGCCGTCGCGCGGTGAGCGCACCATACGTCGAGAGGCGCGCTGGCGACCGCGAGGCCCGCGACCGTGGCGGCGAGGACGCTCCCCCGGTGGACGAAGAAGGCGAGACCGCAGACGACGAGGCTCGCGAGGAGCGGCGGCAACGTCACCGCGAGCTGGGCGCGCCTCCAGGAAGGACGGGGATGCTCGAGCGTCTCGTGGATCGCGTCGGCGGCCCGAACCCGGCCGAAGCGGGCAACGACCTCGACGCCCCCGAGCACCGTGGCGCTCGCCGTGAGCACGGCGGGGAAGAGAGGCGGCCGCACCGAGAACGCGTGATCGTCCACGACGTCCTGATGCGCCGTGGCGTAGAAGTCGAGGATCGCTCCGTGCTCGCGCGCTTCACGTTCGATGCGGACGAGGCAAGCGCTCTCGCCCGTGTCGACGACGGCGACGCCCATGCGCCGCACGGTGTAGCCGTTCCCCGCGCGCAGCGACGCCGCGAGCCCTTCGAAGGCGGGCTCGTCGGAGTCGAAGTGGGGAACGTCGAGCGTGGTGAGGCGCAACGAGAGCGCGACGACGAGAACGACGGCGAGACCGAGCGCTCGGATCACTCTCTCAACCGGAGCGGATGTCCTCGTCGGCGCGGACGTTCGCCATGACTTCCTTGAGGTCGGTGAGGCCTTCCTTCACCTTCCAGAGGCCGTCCTGCCAGAGCGTCCTCATGCCGTTCTTGACCGAGGCCACCTTGATCAGGTCCGAGCTCGCGCTCTTGTTCGTGAGCGAGCGCAGCTCCTCGTTCATGGTCAGGATCTCGTGGATACCGATGCGGCCCTTGTAGCCGGAGTTGCCGCACTTCTCGCAGCCGTTCTCCTTGGTCTTGTAGAGCTCGTGGATCTCGCGGTCGTCCTGCATGAGGACCTTCTTGTAGTCGTCCGGCGCGTCGTCGTACTTCTGCTTGCAGTTCTTGCAGAGGCGCCGCCCGAGGCGCTGCGCGCACACGAGGAGGAGGCACGAGCTCACCATGAAGGGCTCGACGCCCATTTCGATGAAGCGCGTGACCGTGCCGGCCGCGTCGTTCGTGTGGAGGGTCGAGAAGAGGAGGTGACCCGTGAGCGCCGCCTCGATCGCGATCTCGGCCGTCTCGAGGTCGCGGATCTCGCCGACGAGGATGATGTCGGGGTCCATGCGGAGGAAGCAGCGGAGCGCGCTCGCGAACGTGAGGCCGATGTCCTTGTGCATCTGCATCTGGTTGATGCCGGCGAGCGGGTACTCGATCGGGTCCTCGGCGGTCTGGATGTTCACGTCCAACGTGTTGACCTCGGAGAGCGCCGAGTAGAGCGTCGTCGTCTTGCCCGAGCCCGTGGGACCGACGTTGAGGACCATGCCGTAGGCCTGCTTGCTGGCCCAACGGAAGAGCTCGAGGTTCTTGGGCGAGAAGCCCATGGCGTCGAGGCCGAGCGAGATCGAGTTCCTGAGCAGGAGCCTCATGACGCACTTCTCGCCGAACGCCATGGGGCCCGTCGCGACGCGGAGGTCGAGGTCGAGGCCCGTGCGCGAGAACTGCTTGAACTTGATACGGCCGTCCTGCGGGAGCCGGCGCTCGGCGATGTCGAGGTTCGACATGATCTTCAAGCGCGAGATGAGCGGGTTGATCGCCTTCTTCGGCAGCATCATGCGCTGCTCGAGGTTGCCGTCCACGCGGTAGCGGACGCGCGTCTCGTTCTCGTAGGGCTCGATGTGGATGTCGCTCGCGCCCCGGGCGTACGCGTCCTCGATGATGCGGTTCGCGAGCTTGATGATCGGCGCCGCGTCTTCCTTCTCGTCCTCGGACTTGAGCTCGACCTTCTCACCGTGCTCGGCATCGACCGCGCTCGCGAGGCCGGAGAGGTCCGAGGTGTCGAGGCCCGGCTGGGACGCCGTCTTCTTGTACTTCTTGTCGAGGATCACCTGGATCTGCGCCTTCGTCGCCACGAAGGCCTCGGTGATGAGCTTCTCGGTCTTCGCCTCGAAGTCGCGCCGCCGCCCGTCGTCGAGCGGGTTCACCATGATCACCGACAGCTCGCGCGAGTTGAGCGCCTTGCGCGGCAGGATCATGTACTTCTGGATCGCCTCGTGGCCGACGACCTCCCAGAGCTTCATGAGGTCGGCGTCGTCCCAGTCGATCTCGGACTTGGTGAGGTCGAGGACCTCGGTCTTGGCGAGACGGGCCACGTAGCGCGCCATCTCGAGCTCGGTCGTGACGAGGTTCGGGTTCTTGACCTTCTGGATGATCTTGGCGCAGTAGAACGCGACCTCCTCCAGGAGCTTCTGGTCCTGGTAGGAGAAGAACTCCTCCCCGCAGTGCGGGACCTTGTTCATGACCTGGACGGCGCCGTAGCACTCCTGTTCGACGACGATCGGCACCGTGAGCATGGGGCCGATCTCGACGCCGGCCGCCTGGCCGATCGTGTTCTTGAAGTCGGGGTCCTTCTTCACGTCGAGCGACGTGACCGAGGTCTTCTTCTCGATCGAGCGACCCACGATGTCGGCCTTGGGGTCGAGCGTCCGGTTCGTGAGGTTCTCGATGTCGCGCTTGTGCTTCGCCTCGTCGCCCTTCTGCCAGAGGCCCTTGGACCAGTAGACGCCCTGGATGTGGAGCTTGCCCTTCTCGTCGATCGGGTAGTAGATCGCGAGGAGCTCGGCGTTCATGGCGTCGACGAGCTTCCCGACGGTCAGCTTGTAGATCGAGTCGATCTGGCTTTCCTTGATCGGGTCCTTGCGCGTCAGGTAGCGGATGAGCGTGCCGACGACCTTGTCGACCTTGCCTTCGCTCGCCGACTTGGCGGGCTTGCGGCGGACGCGGCCTGGAATCGACTGGCTCGCCTGGACCTCGATGTCCTCGGTCGCCGACGCCGCCTCGTCCTCGATGTTGGAGAAGAAGTCGTCGAGGGCGGCCGCGAACATGGACTCGCCCGCCGCCTGACCGCCGGGAGCCTCGTCCTCGTCCTCGTGGATGAGGGCGGGCGTCTCGGACTGGTCCTCGCCCTGCGCGAGGCTGTCCTGGCGCTCCTGCTCGAGCCAGTTGAGCTCGTCGAGCGACTCGACGACGCGCCTCTCGCCGCCCTGTCCCTGCTGAGCGGCCTGCTTGCCGGCGGGCGAGACGATCGTGTCGCCGCCGCCACCGGGCGCCGACCCGGCGAGCCAGGCGAGCACGTCGTCGCTCGGCTGCGCCTCGCCCGGATGGGAGGCGGGCTGCTGCGGACGCGGCGGCGGGACCGGAGCGATGTTCATCGGCGGGCGCGAAGACGTCGGCTTCTTCGTCGGGTTCGACGACTTCTTGGCGGGTCGAATCGGCTTGCTCTCCTCCTCGCCGCCGCCGAGCCAGTCGAGAGCATCTTCATCAGGATGAGACATTCCGGCCTATCCCTCCGATAGCCCGGTCACTCTAGTAGAAACACCCGCCGCGCGCGAGCTTATGAGAGGCTCCACTCGAGGTCCGGGCGCGGGGTAGACTGCCCGCCTCATGAAGATCGTGAGCGTGGGCGGCGGCCCCGCCGGCCTCTACTTCGCGATATTGATGAAGAAGGCCGATCCAGCCCACGAGGTCCTCGTCCTCGAGCGGAACAAGGCCGACGACACGTTCGGGTTCGGCGTCGTCTTCTCGGACCAGACGCTCGAGAACCTCGCCGCCGTCGATCCCGAGAGCCGGGACGAGATCACCCGGAGCTTCGCCCACTGGGACGACATCGAGATCCACTGGAAGGGCGAGACGATCCGCTCGACGGGCCACGGGTTCTCGGGTCTCTCGCGGCAGCGGCTCCTCGACATCCTGCAGCGGCGCGCGAGCGCGCTCGGGGTCGAGATCCGCTACCAGACCGAGGTCAAGGACCCCGAAGCGCACCTCGGCGCCGACCTCGTGCTCGGGGCCGACGGCGTCAACAGCACCGTGCGCCAGCGCTTCGCCGACGCGTTCCAGCCCTCGATCGACTGGCGGCCGAACCGGTTCGTCTGGCTCGGGACCACGATGCCCTTCGAGGCGTTCACGTTCTACTTCAAGGAGGACGCCCACGGTCTCTGGCGCGTCCACGCCTACCGCTACGAGCCGGGACGCTCGACCTTCATCCTCGAGACGACCGAGAAGACCTGGCGGAGCGCGGGCCTCGACGAGGCGAGCGAGGACGAGACGGTCGCCTTCGCGGAGAGGCTGTTCCGCGAGGAGCTCCGGGGACATCCCGTCCTCAAGAACCGCTCGCTCTGGCGCTCGTTCCCGAACGTCCGCTGCGGGAGGTGGCGCCACCGGAACGTCGTCCTCCTCGGGGACGCGTGCCACACCGCGCACTTCTCGATCGGCTCCGGGACGAAGCTCGCTCTCGAGGACGCGGTCGCCCTGCGGGACGCCGTGCTCGAGGAGCGCCGCGTCGAGGACGCGCTCGCCCTCTACGAGAGCCGTCGCAAGCCGGCCGTCGAGAGCACGCAGCGCGCGGCGCAGACGAGCCTCGAGTGGTTCGAGCAGACGGAGCGCTACCGGGACATGGCGCCTCTTCCCTTCGCCATGAGCCTCCTCACCCGGAGCCTCCGCGTGACGCACGAGGGGTTGAGGAAGCGCGACCCGGCGCTCGTGAAGAAGGTCGACGTCGCGTTCGCCCGCCAGGCCGGCGTGACCGCGGAACCGGCGCCGCCGCCCATCTTCACGCCCTTCAAGGTGAGGGACCTCGTCCTCGCGAACCGGATCGTCCTCTCGCCCATGTGCCAGTACATGGCGAAGGGCGGCCTCCCCGACGAGTGGCACCTCGTCCACCTCGGGAGCCGCGCGCTCGGCGGGCCTGGCCTCGTCCTCACCGAGATGACGGACGTGTCGCCCGAGGGCAGGATCAGCCCCGGCTGCACGGGGATCTGGTCACGCGAGCACGCGGGCGCCTGGAGGCGGATCACGGACTTCGTCCACGCGAAGGCGCGCGCTCCCGTCGGGATACAGCTCGGACACGCCGGGAGGAAGGGCTCGACGCGGCTCGCCTGGGAGGGCATGGACGAGCCGCTCGACTCGGGGAACTGGGAGGTCCTCGCCCCCTCTCCGATCCCGTGGACCGAACGGAACCAGGTCCCGCGAGCCATGACTCGCGCGGACATGGACCGCGTGCGCGACGAGTTCGTCCGCGCCGCCCGCCTCTCGGAGGAAGCCGGCTTCGACTGGATCGAGCTCCACGCCGCCCACGGCTATCTCCTCTCGACGTTCATCTCGCCGCTCACGAACGTCCGCACCGACGGCTACGGCGGCGCCCGGCTCGCCGACCGTCTCCGGTTCCCGCTCGAGGTCCTGCGCGCGATCCGCTCCGTCTGGACGAAGCCGCTCTCGGTCCGGATCTCCGCCTCGGACTGGGCCCCGGGCGGCACGACGCCCGAGGACGCCGTCGACATCGCGCGCGCGCTCGGGGAAGCCGGAGCCGACCTGATCGACGTCTCGACGGGCAGCGTCGTCCCCTTTGCCGAGCCCGTCTACGGCCGGCTCTGGCAGACGCCGCTCTCGGACCGGATCCGGCACGAGGCCCGGATCCCGACCATGACCGTGGGCGGGATCTCGACCGCCGCCGACGCGAACAGCATCCTCGTCGCGGAGCGCGCCGACCTCTGCGTCCTCGCGCGCGCCCAGCTCTACGATCCCTACTGGACGCGTCACGCGGCGACGGAGCTCGGCCACGACCTCGAGTGGCCGCCGCCCTACTCGTCGCTCCAGGGCTACGTGCCCAAGCCGAGCAAGTAACCCTCACCCGGCTCGGCGCGGCGCCTTCGTCCGGAAACGGAGCGGCCCTCGTCACCCGCGGGTGCGAGGGCCGCCTGTTTCGCGCGCGGCTTGGCGTTGTTGGAGAATGGAGAGCTGTTACATCACCTGCTCGGTCGGACGCACGTTCGTGGACGGGGTCGAGGTCTCGACCGCGGGGAGCGTGGGCGTCTCGAGCTTCGTGTCGATCACCATCGAGACCGTCGTGCCGCCGCCGCAGCCAAAGCTGGGGAGCGTGAGGCCACCAACCGAGAGGGCGATCATGAGGGCGGCGAACGTGGTCTTCATTGTTCCTGTCTCCTGTGTCCTCCTCTTGAGCGAGGGGCTTGCCAATCGCCTCAGCACGGTGACTCGGGCACTTACGGCGATGGCCCCGCCCGAGTGTCGCCGGTTGGAGTCTCCTCGGTGCGCGAGAGCGCGCGGTCGCCCGGTGATTTCGTCGGAGTCGGAACAAACGGGAACCACCGAAGACACTGAAGACACCGAAGGGCTTCATGCGAGAGCGTTCGGTGTGTTCGGTGTCTTCGGTGGTTCCGTTCCGTCTTCAGATGACGAGTTTGCCGCTCTCAGACGCGCCGACCACGTTGGAGTCCCCGCCGACTCCATTTCAGTCGCCGCCGACCACATTGGAGTCCCCGCCGACTCCATTTCAGTCGGTGCCGACCACATTGCAGTCCCCGCCGACTCCATTTCAGTCGGCGCCGACCACATTGCAGTCCCCGCCGACTCCATTTCAGTCGGTGCCGACTCCATTTCAGTCGGTGCCGACTCCATTTCAGTCGGTGCCGACTCCATTTCAGTCGGTGCCGACTCCATTTCAGTCGGCGCCGACTCCATTTCAGTCGGTGCCGACTCCATTTCAGTCGGTGCCGACTCCATTTCAGTCGGTGCCGACTCCATTTCAGTCGGTGCCGACTCCATTTCAGTCGGTGCCGACTCCATTTCAGTCGGCGCCGA
>Ga0070738_10006283_pt1 | contig 12551 bp, 9 predicted proteins | sample Coa_R2_2_FD_66446 | JGI IMG/M metagenome (GOLD analysis project Ga0070738, IMG submission 66446) | Surface soil microbial communities from Centralia Pennsylvania, which are recovering from an underground coalmine fire - Coalmine... | ecosystem: Environmental > Terrestrial > Soil > Unclassified ... | reverse complement strand
GGTCAAGCTCGCCGTCAACTTCATGCTGGCCGCGGCCATCGAATCCATGGGCGAGGCGGCTGCACTGGCTGCCGGGTACGAGATAGAGCCGCGGGAGCTCTTCGAGCTCGTCGGTCAGAGTCTCTTCCCCGGGCCGGTGTATCAGGGCTATGGCCGGCTGATCGCCGAAGGGCGCTTCGAGCCCGCGGGTTTCAAGGCGCGGTTGGGTCTGAAGGACGTGCGCCTTGCGCTCGCTGCCGCCGAGGCGGTTACCACGCCGATGCCGATTGGCAGTCTCGTTCGTGACACGATGCTGGAGACGCTGGCCCGTGGCGAGGGCGAGAAGGAGTTTGGCGTCGTTCTCGGCCGAGCGGCCATGAGGCGCGCGGGCAGGTAGGAGGGAGGCGGCGCCGGCCCGGCTGCCGATTATAATCGGCCGACTCCCCATCCGCGTCAGGCCGCATGACTTCGCCCGCGACCGTGCTCATTACCGATTACGCCTGGCCGGACTTGACTCTGGAGGCCGGAATTCTCGCAGGCGCGGGGCTGAGGCTCGTCGCCGGTCCCGCCAAACCCGCCTCTGCCGAGGCGATCACCGCTCTTGCGAGCGAGCACCAGCCCGCTGCGATCATGACGAATTGGGCGCCGGTGAGCGCTGCGGCCATCGCCGCGAGCCGGGTGCTGCGCATCGTGACGCGCCTCGGCGTGGGCCTCGACAACATCGCGGTCGAGGAGGCAACGCGACACGGCATCTGGGTCACGAACGTGCCGGATTACTGCGTGGAAGAGGTGTCCGACCACGCAGTCGGCATGCTGTTGGACTGGGCGCGGGGCCTGACGCACTTCGACCGGGAGGTCAAGGCTGGCCGCTGGGAGCCTGCGAGCGCCCGTCTGCGGCGCGTGGGCGATCTGACCTGCGGCATCATTGGTCTCGGGCGAACGGGAAGGCGAACTGCCGAGAAGCTGCGCGGATTGGGCGTCCGACTGCTGGGCCACGCTCGCCGTCCTGCTGCCCTCGACGGAGTCGAGATCACCACGCTGGAGGAGCTGCTCGGCCGCGCCGATGTCGTGACCGTTCACCTGCCCCTGACCGAGGCCACGCATCATCTGCTCGATCGCGGCCGCATGGCCCTCATGAAGCCCGGAGCCTTTCTGATCAACGTCAGCCGAGGCGCGGTGCTCGACACGACCGCGCTCGCCGATGCGCTCGAGAGCGGCAGATTGTCCGGCGCGGCCTTGGATGTGTTGGAGAATGAGCCGAGCGTTCCGCCCGGACTCCTGCGGCCGAACGTGATCCTGACCCCGCACATCGCCTTCTCCTCGGATGCCTCCTTGCGCGAGCTGCGGCGCAAGGCGAGCGAGGAGGTGGTGCGAGTACTGCGCGGCGAGCCGCCCCAGCAGGCCCGGAACTCGCCACAATCGCTGAATGCGAGGTAACGTGCCGATGAGTCTGCCGTCCATGGTGGTGCCGTCCGCCGTGGAGCTCGGGGAGAGTCTCGGTGGCGATCGGGCAGGGTACGTGGCGCAATTGCGGCGAATTCGGGCGCGGGAACCGGCGCGTCCGCCGGTAGTCTATGGCTATGAATCAAAAGACATTTTTGTGGAGGGCCGCATGAGACGACTCGGCGGGATCACGGCGGCCGGGTGCGCACTGGCACTTGGCGGGCTAGAGGTACTCACAGGCACGACCGCCCAGGCGGCGGCTCCGGCGGCGATTACCGGGGCCGCCGCGGCACAATCCGCAGCCGCACGGCCGGCCCTCTGGCGCACCTACGACATGATCGTCAACCTGCAGGATCTGCCCCGAACCTACACCTGTGATCAGCTCTGGTACGAGGTGCACGGAATCCTGCTGCAGCTTGGAGCCTGGCCCTACAGCATCAGCATCCTGCCGTACGACTGCGGCACGAAACCGACCGACGACATGACGTCTCCCAACGTGGAGGTGCGATTCCAACTGCCGTTCTTCCTCACCGGTGCCGCCGCGAAATCGGCGCCCGCCAAGGCGATCGAGCGCACCATCCGGCTCGCGCCGGGAGCGCCGAAGACGCTGCAGCCCTCCGATTGTCAGCTCATGCAGCAGATCAGCCAGACGATGCTGGCATCGATCCTCGCGCACGTTGATGAGCAGCATTTCGACTGCTCCGGACCGCGGCGGCGGGCCGCCGACTTCCATGTCACGGTGACCCTGCCGGTCGCCGTCGAGTCGCAAGCCGCCAGGGCTACTTCGGCGCCGGCCCCTCACTGACCCGCACCAGATCGCTCGGGCGCATCCATTTGCGGAACGCGCTCTCGATCTGCGCCGGGCCGAGCTCGATGTAGCGCCGGGCGGCAATGGTCGGCTCATCGAGCGGCAGGCCGAGATCGACCCGATTGATGAGGCCGCCGGCGATCGCATCGACGCTGGATTCCCCGAGCGGAATCTGCCGGATGAGCAGCTCCTTGACGCGCAGCAGCTCCTCCGCGCCGACGGGGGTCTGCTGCATGTCGGCGATCTCCCGCCTGACGATGGCGGCGGCCTTGGACACATTGGGCGGATCGCAGGCGTACTCGACGAGGTAGGCGCCGCGAGTCCGGCCGTCCTCGAGCACCGAGTTGACGGAATAGACGAGGCCGCTTTGCTTGCGCAGGGCGATGCTGAGCCGGGTCGAATAGAAGCTGCCGCCGAGCACGGCATTGCCGAGCTGCAACGGGTAGTAATCCGGATTGCTCCGCGCCAGCGGCAGGGTCTGGGCGAGGACGACGATGTCCTGTACACGACTCGCGTCGGGCACCGCCACGACGGCCGGCTGATTGGGTGGGACCTCGGGCAATTCCGTAGGCGGCTTCGGCCCCGCGGCCCTCCAGGAGCCGAAGTACTTCTGGATGAGCGCGTGCGCCTGCCGCGGTGTCACCTTGCCGATGACGACGATGGTGGTCAGATCGGGACGGAAGACCTTGTCGTAATACGCATGCACTTCATCGGGCGTGAGCGCGCTGATGCTGGCCGGTGTTGCCATGCGCAGGCTCGGGTCGGTCCGGGGGAAGAGGGCCTCGCGCAGAGACTGCCGGGTCAGGAAACCCGGACTCTTATTGCGTGCTGCGACGCTTTCAGCGAGCTGCGCCCGCAGCACCGCCATGGGACCGGCGGGCATGTAGGGATCGAGCTCATTCTGGGCGAGCAGCTGCACGCCGCGATCCAGATCCTCCGGCAGCACCTGCAGGCTGAAGTCAGCGCCGGCCTGCTCGCCGGCGCCGATGGCATCGAGCGCCTGCTGGAACTGCAGGCGGTGCAGCCGGCGGCTGCCGAACATGAACATGCGCTCGAGGAGGGCGCTGACGCCTTCCTGCCCGCGCGGCTCCTCGAGGCCGGGCTCGTTGCGAATGTGTCCGTAGACACTCACGGTGTTGCTGACGTCCTCCGCCTGCACGATCAGGGTCAGGCCGTTCGGCAAGCGGGTGACGACCGGGTGCAGCGTCGAGGGCGGCACGCTCAGGCGCCGCAATGCCACTGCAGCCCAGGCCGGAAGCGGCGTCGGCTTTGCGGCTCCGAGCGCGATCGATTCCTGGCCGCCGAAGCCGCCGCGCGAGGGAACAGGCTTGCCCGATCCGCGCGGCAACATCACGGCGCTCACCGCGTGATCGAGGTCGAGGTATTGCCGCGCAACGCGGTTGACGTCCGCGACCGTGACCTTCTCGATCCTCGCCAGCTCCTCATCCGGCGAGCTCACTCGATAGAGCGCCAGCGCATCCGACCAATCGGAGGCGAAGCCCGCAATGGAATTCTTCTGGAACTGCGCCGCGCGCCGCTCCTGCAGTTTGGCCGCGGCCACGAGGTCGGCGGGAACACCGTGCTCGACGACGCTCGCGAGGATCGAGCGAATGTCGCCCTCGAGCGCTTTGGGATCCTGTCCCGCCGCGAACGAAACGGTCGCATAAGCAATGCCGGCCTTCGGCAGCGGATCGAGCGAGAAGTCGGCATCGAGCGCTTTGCCCTGGGGCACCAGTCCGAAGAGCTTGAAGCGGCGGCTGTCGAGCACGTCCGACAGCACCTCGAGGGCGGCAAAATCGGCGCTGTCGAGCCCCGGCGTGCGCACGGCGAGCATCGCCAGGCCATTCGGCTGATCGGTGCTCATGCTGAACGATGCGGCGCGCGCCGGGCCGAGCGTCACTTTGGGCCGGGCCGGAAGCTTCTTGGGCCGCAGATCGCCGAACAGCCGCTTCACCTCCAGCAGCGTGGACTTGGGATCGACATCGCCGACGATGACGAGGATGGCATTGTTCGGCGCGTACCAGGTGTCATGGAACCGCTGCAGCATCTCAGCCGTGGTGGCATCGAACGATGGGCGGGTGCCAAGCGCATCGTGGGCATACGGCGTTCCGGCGAACATTTCCGCGCGCATCTTTTCGTAGAGGACGTAGCCCGGATCGGAGAGGTCCTGCGCCACCTCCTGCTCGATCGCCCCGCGCTCCTGCTGCCACTGGTCGGCGGCATCGAGCGCCCCGGCCATCCGAATCGCCTCGATGTGCAGCGCGACGTCGAGGTCCTCGGCGGGAACGGTGAAGAGGTACTGGGTCACGCTCTCCCGCGTGTTGGCATTGAAGTTGCCTCCCATGACGCTGCCGATGTCCGCGAGCTGATCGGCGGTGAGCCCCGGACTGCCGCGAAACATCATATGCTCCTGGGCATGGGCCATCCCGGGGAATCCCGGCGGTGCCTCATCCGATCCCACGAGGTAATTGACCGAGGTGGCGACCACCGGCGCGAGCGGGTCCCGCACCACCACCACGCGCAATCCATTTGCCAGCGTTTCCCGCGCCACCTGCGTCCCGAGGGGGTTCGTCGCAGCCTGCGACCGCGGAGAGACGAGTGCCAGAGAGCAGATGACGAGCAGGCTCACTATGGTTACGCGCATGTAGGTTCTTTCGGCACTGTGCGAAAGCAAGTCGATAAGCGGCCCGGGGCCGCTCCCTGGGCCGCGAGATGAATTCCTGTCAGTGGGCTGGCCGCGCAAAGAGCGGCAGGATGCCGCTCTTTGCGCCGACAAACAAAGGAAGCCGGTCCTACGTGATGGCAGGACCGGCTTCCCGGCTCTCAATGCCGACGCGCAGCCGGGACCAACCCATTGACGGCCGCCGCGGCATCACTGGTCGGACCTCTGTCGCGACCATTGGTTCGCTTCAGGCGGACTTGAGCTGCTGGGCGGCGAACTCGTAGTTGGCGAGCTTGGCCAGGAAATTATCGGTGAAGTCCGGCCGGCGGTTGCGGAAGTCGATGTAGTAGGCGTGCTCCCAAACATCGAGCACGAGCAGCGCCTTGCCCTCGCCGGTCGCGAGCGGCAGACCCGCATTGGCGGTCTTCGAGACCTTCAGCCGCCCGTCCTTGCCGAGCACCAGCCAGGCCCAGCCGGACCCGAACTGGCCGACCGCGGCCGCCTTGAAGGCTTCCTTGAACTTGTCGACGCCGCCGAAGTCGCTGACGAGCTTCTTCTCGAGATCGCCGGGGATGCCGCCGCCCGAGGGCGAGAGGCAATTCCAGAAGAAACTGTGGTTCCAATGCTGGCCGGCGTTGTTGAAGACCGGCGTCAGATCCTCCCGCCCGTGGGCGAGCTTGATCACTTCCTCGAGCGTCTTGCCCTTGAGCGCATCGTTCTTGTCGACCAGGCCGTTGAGCGCGGTCACATACGCCTGATGGTGCTTGCCATGATGGAACTCGAGGGTCTCCTGGCACATGCCGCGGGTGGCCAGCGCGCCGGGCGCGAACGGAAGCTGTGGTAGTGTGAAGGTCACGGTGCTCTCCGGCAGTAAGTGAACGAGAGGGGACCCGAAGGCTAGGAAATCGACCGCGATTTGTCCATCATGCGGGTGAGGGAGGTCGTTCGGGGTCATTCCTTGTTCAGCTCCCGCTCAGCGAGCGGCCGTAAAAATGCATAATCGCCCGCTCAGGATCGAGGCCGGTCAAGGCGGAAGATGCATCTACAGGCACGAGAGTTCGCACGCGTACCCCTGTCGCTGCTCACGCGGCTGCGCCTGGTCCTATTCGGGCACGAGGATCTGGCCGGCATCGTCTTCTGGGCCACGCTGGTCGGATTTTTCGGGGCGCTGATCAGCGTCGTCTTCCGCGAATCCATCCGCCTGTTCACCAGGCTCTTCACCGGCTTCACCTACATGGGTCCGGGCTCGGGGCTGGTCGATGCCGCCTCGAGCCTGGTCTGGTGGCATCGCGCGCTCGTGCCCGTCGTCGGCGGGGTGCTCGCCGGCGCCGTGCTGCATTTCGTCGGGCGCACCTTCGTCTCCTCCAAGGCCGTCGACTACATGGAGGCGGTCATGGTGGGGGACGGAAAGATCGGCTTTCGCGCCTCCATACTGCGCAGCTTCGGATCCCTCCTCACCATCTCCTCGGGCGGCTCGATCGGCCGTGAGGGCTCGATGGTGCAGCTCTCTGCGATGCTCGGATCGCGGCTCGGCCTGCTCGCGCGCGCGCCGATACCGCGGCTGCGGCTGATGGTTGCCTGCGGCGCTGCCGCCGGTATCGCAGCCGCCTACAACGCGCCCATCTCGGGCGCGTTGTTCGTTTCGGAAATCGTGCTCGGCACGACGGCCATGGAGAGCTTCGGTCCCCTGGTGGTCTCGTCGGTGGTTTCCAACGCGACGATCCACCGCTTCCTCGGATACGGGCCGGTTTTCGACGTGCCGCACGTGTTGTTCATCTCCAACGTGGAGCTGATCTTCTACGTGATGCTCGGCGTATTGCTCGGGCATCTGGCGCCGCCCTTCCTGGCGCTGCTCGACTTCGCAAAATCGCAGTTCGTGCGCCTGAAGCTGCCGCTTTACTGGCAGCTCGGGCTCGGTGGGGTGATCGTCGGCGCCATCTCGATCTTCGTCCCCCAGGTCTGGGGCAACGGCTACAGCGTCGTCAGCCACATTCTGCAGGGCCAGCTCTCCGGCCTCTTGCTGCTCGGGGTATTGGCCGCCAAAGTGGTCGCGACGTCGGCGACGGTGGGTTCCGGAGGCGTCGGCGGTGTTCTCACACCCTCACTGTTCATCGGGGCGGCCGTCGGCGCGCTGGTCGGGGGAGTCCTGCACGGGCTGATGCCGCAAACGGCTTCGGTGCCCGCCGCTTACGCCCTGATCGGTATGGGCGGATTCCTGGCGGCGACCACGCAGGCGCCGCTTACGTCCATTCTGATGATCTTCGAGATGACCCTCGACTACAACGTCGTATTGCCCCTCATGCTCGCATGCGTGACGGCCCACTACACCGCGAAGGTCTACCGCAAGGGCCAGTCCGTCTATCACGCCACGCTGAATCGCGCCATAGCTGCGGAGCACGGTGATGATTGGCGCCTGCGAACCGTGGAGGCCCTCGTGAAGCCGCCGGCGGCGGTGGTCACCGCGACCACGCGCCTCGCGGACATCTTCGAGCAGCTTCCGAAGCGACCGCTGCAGCGGGTATACGTGACGAGCGGCGATGATCTCGTCGCCTGGTTCGACCCGCGCAAGGTGCTCGAGCGGCTGCAAAAAGGCGAGATCGACTGGAGCCTGCCGGCGGAGGCGGTCTCGCTGCCGGTGAACTTCGCGCTCTCTCCCGACATGTCCCTCTGTGAGGCGCTGGATGGCTTCCTGCGCGAGCAGGCGACCGTGCTGCCCGTGACTCCGGGACAGTGGCGCCATACATTGCTCGGAGAGGTCTCGCGCAGCGACGTGCTCCTGGCCATCCAGGACCGCCTCACCTATCCGAAGTAGACTGGGCAAAAGTCGGCTTCGCCGCTTTTGCCGAGCAGGGGTCATGCTCATTCGACCTCGCGGCGCCGCAGCCGCCGGCGCCCGCTTGCCGCGAGAATGACCGCCACTATTCGCCACTCAGAATCAGCGGACGGGCCGGATTGCATCACGACCGCCTCCCGCCGATCCCTTGTACTGTCCTCGACGGCGCAAGACGCCGTGTCACATCAGAGGCCAGCTTATGAGCATCCTGAGCAACACGGTCCGTGTGGGAACGGCGGGTATTACGGTGGCGGCAATCTCCCTCGCAGGGTTGCCCGTGGCCCGGGCCGCGACGCCATCAGCGGGCGCGGCGAGCCGGCAGCCCGCATCCAGGCAGGAGAACATCGGAGTCTTTACCGGACTGGCCGTCGGCGCGGCAGCGACGGGTCCGATCGGGGCCGTCGGTGCCGTGCAGGCATCTTCGCTGCGCAAGATCGGCGCTCTCGCGGCTGCGCTTCCGTCCGGAGCGAGGGTCCGGATCGACGGATATGCCGATCCGAGGGGGCCGGCGGCACTCAATGACGATCTGGCGCTGCGCCGAGCGCAGGCCGTCGCTCGGGCATTGCAGCAGGCAGGTTGTCCGCAGGAGCGGCTGGTGATCGCAGGACACGGCTCCTCGCAGTCGACCAGCCAGCGCGGCGATCTCGATGCCTACGCGTTCGACCGCCACGTGATGGTGCGGCTGGAAGGGGCGGCGGTTGCGCAGACAACGCGTGAGGAGCAGCCGGCAGTGGCCGCGCGGTGATGGACACATGCAACATAACCTGCGGGCCGGGTGAAGGGCGTCGCAAATCGACAACGTGCCGCTTCACCCGGTCCGCGGGGGCTGGCAGCTTGCGCCAAGAGCGGAACTCCGCCACTCCGGAGAAATGTCATGTTGCCGACCGTCACCATCGCATCGACACGGCCCATCTCCTCATTCGACATGGAGGCTCTGCTGGTGGGGGTCATCGTCATCGCCGCCGTCGCGTGGATGATGATGAGCCGCCTGCGGCACCACCGTCACCGCTGATCGCGCAGCGCCTGCGCGAGCGTCTCGAACATCTGATCGATGTGTGAGCGCTCGACCACGAGGGGCGGCGACAGGGCGATGACATCGCCGGTCTGCCGCACCAGTAGTCCACGCTCGTAGCAGTCGAGGAATACGCCGTGAGCCCGGGCTCCGGGGCGGCCCGCGGCCGGCTCGAGCTCGAGGCCGAGGATGAGTCCGTAATTGCGTACGTCGATGACGTGCGGCAACCCGCGCAGTGAATGCGCAGCCTCTTCCCAATACCCGGCGAGCGACTTCGCGCGCGTCAACAATCCCTCACGCTCATAGATTTCCAACGTGGCGAGCGCGGCGGCGCACGAGGCAGGATGCGCCGAGTACGTGTAGCCGTGAAACAGCTCGATCGTGCCCTCGGGGCCCTGCATGAAGGCGTCGTGGACCGACCGCTTCACCAGCACGGCGCCCATGGGAATCGCGCCGTTGGTCAGGCCCTTCGCGGCGGTGATGATGTCGGGAGTCACCCCAAACTCCTGCGCGGCGAAGGGCGCGCCCACACGCCCGAATCCGGTGATCACCTCATCGAAAATGAGCAGGATGCCGTGGCGGTCGCAGATCTGGCGCAGGCGCTCGAGGTAGCCGCGGGGCGGGATGAGCACCCCCGTCGAGCCGGCGACCGGCTCCACGATCAGCGCGGCGATGGTCGCGGGATCGTGCAGCGCCACCAGCCGTTCGAGCTCCTCCGCCAGCTCGGCGCCATGAGCCGGCTGGCCGCGCGAGTAGGCATTCCGCTTCAGATCATGGGTGTGCGCCAGATGATCGACACCCGGCAGGAGCGAAGCGGACCACATCTTGCGGTTGCTGGCGATGCCGCCGACAGAGATGCCCCCGAATCCCACGCCATGGTAGGCGCGCTCCCGGCCGATGAGCCGCGTGCGCGCCGCCTCGCCCCGCGCCCGATGATAGGCGAGCGCGATCTTGAGCGCGGTGTCGACCGACTCCGAGCCGGAGTTGGTGAAGAACACGCGATCGAGGCCCGGCGGTGCGATCTTCGCGACGGCATTGGCCAGCTCGAATGCCGACGGGTGGGCCATCTGGAACGTCGGTGCGAAATCGAGCGCGGCGAGCTGGCGCGCGACCGCCTCGGTGATCTCACTGCGGCCATGTCCCGCGTTGACGCACCAGAGGCCGGCGACGCCGTCCAGGATCTGCTTGCCCTCGGAAGTGAAGTAATGCATGCCGCTCGCGCGGGCCAGCAGCCGGGGCTTCGCCTTGAACTGGCGGTTTGGGGTAAAAGGCATCCAGAACGCTTCGAGCGCATCGCGGGAGAGAGTGTCGGAGGCAGACATGGGGTGCTCGCGGTGGTGGCTGGGCCGGGTGGGAGGCCCGTATGATAAGGAAATGCCCTCGCCGCAGCCACACCGCGGGACTCGATCGAGCGCGCCGAGCCTGACGCCGTGACATCGCGGACCTTCCTCGCGAGCGCGCCGCGCGGCCTCGCCGACCTGCTGGCCAGGGAGTTGACCCGCTTCGGCGCTGCCGAGGTCCGCGAGCGGACCTCGGCAGTGGCCTTCTCCGGCACGCTCGAGGTCGCGTACCGTGCCTGCCTCGAGTCGCGGCTCGCCAATAGGGTGTTTATCGAGCTCGCTCGCTTCGAGGCGGCGGGAGCCGAAGCCTTCTACCGCGCCGCCCGGGAAATCGACTGGTCCCAACACGTAGCTCCGCGAGCGACGCTCGCCTGCGATTTCAGCGGCCAGCATCCGACGATCACGCACAGTCACTTCGGGGCGCTGAAGCTCAAGGACGCCATCGTCGATGCGTTGCGTGATGCGAGCGGCGCCAGGCCCGACATTGTGTTGGATCGGCCGGGCGTGCGCGTGCACGCCCATGCCCGCGGAGCGCAGATCACCCTATCGCTCGATCTGTCCGGCGAGAGCCTGCATCGCCGCGGCTATCGCGGTGCGGCCGGCGAGGCGCCACTGAAGGAGAACGTCGCCGCCGGTATGCTGGTCCGGGCCGGCTGGCCGGAGCTGGCTGAGGCCGGCGCGCAGTTCCTCGACCCGATGTGCGGCTCGGGCACTCTCGTCATCGAGGCCGCCTTGATGGCCGCGCGCTGCGCGCCGCGTCTGCGGCGCGAGTACTTCGGGTTTCTCGGCTGGCGCGGACATGACGAGGCGCTGTGGCAGCGGGTGCGCGCGCAAGCGCAGGCGCGCTGTCTCTCGGAGGCGCAGCCGACGGCGATCATTCGCGGGCAGGATCGCGATCCCACGGCGGTCAGAGATGCGCGCGCGAATGCCCGGCGCGCAGGCGTCGCCCAGTGGGTGCAGTTCGAGGTGTGCCCGCTGTCCGAGGCGATGCCGGCGAGACCCGGGGAGCCTGGTGGCGACCAGGCCTCCGGCGATGAGGCGCGAGGCGTGACCGGGCTGCTCTGCACGAACCCGCCCTATGGCCTCAGGTTGGAAGATCTGGACGCGGCGCGCGCGGTGCATCGCGAGCTGGGCGCGGTGCTGCGCGACCGATTCCAGGGCTGGCAGGCGGCCGTGCTCACGGGCGCGCCGCAGCTTGGCATGGAGCTCGGTATCCGCGCGGCCCGCACGCATACGCTGTGGAACGGTGCGATCGAATGTCGCTTGCTGCGCATGACTGTCGAAGCAGCGAGCCTGCGGCGGCCAGGTACGCTGGCACGGGAGGATTCGCCGCTCAAGGACACTCCCGGCGCGCGCATGTTCGCCAACCGCCTCGCGAAGAATCTGCAGCGGTTGCGGGGTTGGGCCGATAAGGCAGGCGTCTCGTGTTACCGACTCTACGACGCCGACATGCCGGAGTACGCGTTCGCGATCGACATCTACCGTACCGTGCAGCCGGAGGAGACCTGGCTGTACGTGCAGGAGTACGCGGCACCCGCCGAAATCGAAGCCGAAGCGGTGTGCCGGCGCCGTGGCGAGGCGATCGCGGCGTTGCCGGGCGTCACCGGCGTGCCGCCAGAGCGGATCAAGCTGCGCACGCGCCGCCGAACATCGCGTGGGGACCAGTATGACAAGGTCTCCAACCGCTCCGATTTCCACGTGGTGCTCGAGGGTGGCCTGCAACTCATCGTGAACTTCGACGATTACCTGGATACGGGCTTGTTCCTGGATCACCGGATCACCCGTTCGCGCCTGCGGCTGGCGGCTCGGGGCAAGCGGTTCCTCAATCTCTTCGCCTACACCGGCACCGCCACCGTCTACGCGGCGGCCGGTGGCGCCGCCGCGACCACCTCGGTCGACATGTCACGGACATACCTCGACTGGGCGCAACGCAATCTTGCCCGCAACATGGGCAACTGCCCCGAGAGCGCGGCCGCGCGGCCGCCCCATGAGTTCGTGCAGGCGGACTGTGTGCAATGGCTGCGTGATGACGCGCGCTCGCGTGAGCGCTACGACCTCATCTTCCTCGACCCGCCGACCTTCTCGAATTCCAAGCGCATGCAGGCGGTGCTCGACATCGGGCGGGACCATCCCGCCCTGATCGATGCCTGCGCGCGCCTGCTGTCCCCGGGCGGCCTGCTCCTCTTCTCGACCAATGCCCAGCGCTTCCGGCTCGATCCTGCGCTCGCCGGGCGCTATGCGATCCGCGACATCTCCGCGGCGACGCTCCCTCGCGATTTCGAGCGCAATCCACGGATTCATCGCTGCTTCGAGATTCGCCAACCCTGAGCGGCAGGGTGCAGGAATTGCTTTACACGCGCCCGGGCTTCCGGTAGGGTCGAGCACGACATGTGTCGTCCGGTGAAAGCGCGCAAGACCATCATCGAGAAGCCCCGGGGCGGGGCTCTGGCGGATCTCGCGCGCGCTTAAGGACA
>Ga0070738_10006282_pt1 | contig 12551 bp, 12 predicted proteins | sample Coa_R2_2_FD_66446 | JGI IMG/M metagenome (GOLD analysis project Ga0070738, IMG submission 66446) | Surface soil microbial communities from Centralia Pennsylvania, which are recovering from an underground coalmine fire - Coalmine... | ecosystem: Environmental > Terrestrial > Soil > Unclassified ... | reverse complement strand
CGCAAACGCTCTTCGCCCTTGGCGACGGTCGGATAGTTGATCGGCTGAATGTAGATCCCGTGGCGTTCGAGCAGCATGTCGGTCGCGCGTTTGCAAAGTTCGGCATTGCCGACAAACACCGGCACGATATGGGAAGGATTCGCCATTACCGGCAAGCCTGCCGCGCTCAAGGCATGTTTCGTGAGCATCGCCTGGCGCTGGTGCTGCGCGCGCAGTTCCTCACCTTGCGGTTGTTTCAATAGGCGCACGGCCGTTGCCGCAGCGGCGGCGACCGCGGGAGGCAGCGCCGTTGTGAAAATAAAAGCTGGCGCGTGTGAGCGGACCGCATCGACAATTGAGGCCTTCGCGGCGATATAGCCGCCGAGCGTTCCAAAGCCCTTGGCCAGCGTCCCCTCGATCACGTCGATTTGGTCCATGACGCCTTCGCGCTCGGCGATGCCTCCCCCATGCGGGCCATAGAGACCGACCGCATGCACCTCGTCCATATAAGTCATGGCGTTGTAGCGGTGCGCGAGATCGGCGATCTCAGCGACCGGGGCGATGTCGCCGTGCATGGAATAGAGGCTCTCGAAGGCGATGAGCTTGGCACGCTCGCGGCCCGCCGCGCGCAGCAGCTCTTCGAGATGGGCAAGATCATTATGGCGGAAAATCTTCCGTTCGGCTTTCGAGCGGCGGATGCCCTCGATCATCGAGTTGTGATTGAGCTCGTCGGAAAGGATGAGGCAATCCGGCAGAAGCGTGCCGATGGTGGAAATCGCCGCGAGATTGGAGATCCAGCCCGAGGTGAAGACGAGCGCGGCTTCCTTGCCGTGGAGGTCTGCCAGTTCGGCTTCGAGCTCAACGAGAGGATGATTGGTGCCCGAAATATTGCGTGTGCCGCCGGCGCCGGCGCCGTGGCGGGCTGCCGCTGCCCGCATGGCACCGATCACTTCTGGATGGCGCCCCATGCAGAGATAGTCGTTGGAACACCAGATCACGACGTCCTCGACGCGGTCTGGGCCATGCCAGCGCGCAACCGGAAAGGTCTTTACATCCCGTTCGATGTCGGCGAACACCCGGTAGCGCCGTTCCCCTTTCAGCTTTGAAATCGCGTCATCGAAGAAGCGCGAATAAGGCATTGTGAACGGCCTCCGATACTCAAGCGCGATCGCTTTCAATTCTTAAAGATGGCCCTAATGCTTAAAGGTTCCGCTTATTCCCCCGCCTCGCCTTTTGCGAACACCATAGCCTGGGCAGCGTACCCCCTAACATGGTAATAGCGCGCCATTTATGCCATCCATCCATCTCGCGGGCTTTTAAGGCTTTAACGGGCTTCCCGCAGCCCGTCAAACTCCTTCTCGGTGATCATTCAGGCAATGCGTATTCTTGTCACGGGCAGCGCCGGCTTCATAGGCTTTCATATGGCGCGACGGCTTCTCGATGAGGGTCATGATGTTGTAGGGGTCGATGGGTTTACGCCTTATTACGATCGCAACCTCAAGTTGCGCCGTCACGAGATCTTGCAGGAACGGCGGGGTTTCCGGGGCCACGAGGCAAGGCTCGAGGATTTCGCTGCGCTGCAAAAAATCTATGGCGATGGCTTCGATGTGGTCTATCATTTCGCGGCACAGGCGGGCGTGCGCTATAGTCTTGAAAATCCGCGTGCTTATGCCGATGCCAATCTGACCGGAACCTTCAATCTTCTGGAGCTTATCCGCCATGCCCCGCCGGCGCATGCGCTCATGGCATCGACGTCTTCGGTCTATGGCGCCAATGCCAGGATTCCGTTTCGTGAGACCGATCAGGCCGATCATCCTTTGACGCTTTATGCCGCGACCAAAAAAGCGAATGAGGAGATGGCGCATGCGTACAGCCATCTATTCAAAATCCCCATCACGATGTTGCGATTTTTCACGGTGTACGGCCCCTGGGGCCGTCCCGACATGGCGCTCTTCAAATTCTCGGCCGCTCTATTCGAGGGCCGTCCCATCGATGTATACAATTATGGTAAATTGAGCCGGGACTTCACCTACATCGATGATCTTGTCGAAGCGATGTTCCGGCTTATCGGTCACGCTCCGCCGCAGACCAAGGGAAGGGCTCCGCCGTTTTCCGGAGACAGCCTCTCTCCTGTCGCACCCTGGCGCGTTGTGAATATCGGCAATGAGACACCTCTCGGCCTCATGGATTTCATCGCGGCGATCGAGACCGCGACCGGCTTGCGGGCTCAGTGCAATTTCATGGAGATGCAGCAGGGTGACGTTCCGGTGACCTATGCCGATACATCGCTGCTCGCGCGATTGACGGGATTCAGGCCTAAAACACCCATCAATGAAGGAGTCATGCGCTTCATTGCCTGGTACCGCAGCTATTTCGGGGTCTAATGCTGGCGCGCTGGATCATGGCCGGGCATGGCCCGGCCATGACTTAAGTCAACTCTTTGCCCCTAATCGAAATGCCCCTAATCGAAATCAGGGCGTCACGGAACGCCGTGACCGCCCGCCTGGGACGCGGCCGCCGCGCCAACCATCGCGTCAACCATGATGAAAGGCGGCACTCCGGCCCGCGAATGTGCGGCGCCCCGGAACATTGGGAGAAGCTGGGCCGCAATTGCTGCCCGGGACAACTCCAAAGAAAACTGCGGCTGGATGGCTTCTCAGCCGCAGTCTCGTTGAGGCTTCCGTATTGTTTCCTCAGGTCCTATTGGACAAATCCTCGCGCATGACCGCCGTGGACCCGGCAGGAACAGCCAGTCCCAAGCCAGCCCGGCTCACGAAGCCGGCACGTTGTCACGGGGGTTTCGCAATAATTGCCGGGGCCTGCCATGGCGCCAGGCACGGGGGCGGGTCCGGCGGCCACACTCCGGCCTGTCATCAGCAGGGGCTCAGTCACACCAGCAGTCACATCTTCGGCGAGTGCCACGGGGGCAGTCACAAGGGCTTCAAGTCCGGTTCCAATTCCGGCCGCGGCAGCTCCATATCCATAACCGGGCGGGTACTCGTAAGGATATCCAGGATACCAGACGCAGGTATGGAGAGCGCCGTTGTACCAGCAACTCACTTCAGCCGCTGAAACCGGGCCGCTCACGGCCAACCCCAGCGCTGCAGCCAGCATGGCCGAAGCCAGATAGATTGCACTGCGTTTCATCGCGTTCTCCTTAATTTACAAAATACAACCCGATTCTCTCCTGCGGCTGAGTGAGAGGAAAACAATCCCGCACTTTGACGCCGCAGTGAGAATCACCCGCGAAACACTGTTCCGCTTAAATCGTTCCACGAACTCTGCCTCGTTGAGCAGAACATTGCTTATCCGCGGCTCTCAGGGGACTTTCAGCACCCCACATAAAGCTATGGCGAAGCCCTGTCTCACAACGCGATGATCAGTGTGTCACTGACCCCCGCGCCCGCCCGCCTGTCACCCGGCATGAACAGCGGTTGCCGGTAAAGGATGCGTGATAAAGTTCGCAGGTTCTCACCTGGGTCACGCAGTGATCTCCAGACGGCGGCGCAACCGCAACACTCCGGCCGGTAACCACAGGAGCAGCTGCGAGGGGGGCGGTCAGATATCCCCAACCGTAAATGTAAGAGGCGTTGCCATGGTAATAAGGGTAGCCATAGATGCCAAAGTGTCCGGGGTTATAAGCGGCATCGTAAGGATAATCGGGGTAGCCCAAGGGCACGTCCCGGACGCTCCATTGCGCCCATGCAGAGCCACTCGCGAGGAATGGAACAGCCAGCGCCGCCGCCAACAAACATTTCGAAATGCGATCCATTGCAATTCTCCTGTTTGCGAGGATTGGCCACCCTGATAGTCAATGCCGCCGCAGCCAGCTGCGAAACACGGCTTACCTCAAAATCGTTCCGGCTTTTGCTTCGCTGTCTTGCCGCGAGTTCTAACGGCCCTGGCCCGTTCCGAGAGGTTCCGTCACTTCTCTCCCTAATACAGAGGGGTTGGCGTAAGTGTAGGGATGCCCATAACCCGAACCGCCATGGCCCGACCCATAGGCATAATCATAGGGATACCCTTGCCCGTAGCCGTACCCCTGCGAATAATCGTAGGGGTAGTTATTACTGTAGGAGTAATCATAGGGATAATAAGGCTGGCCAAGATCCGTTGCGGGAGGGCCCATTTGAGCCTTCGCGGGGACGATCGAGACCCATGCCGCGCCCAGCACGGCCATCATCAAACAGATTTCCCTCTGTCTCATTTCTGGGCCTCACGCAACAAATGATTATCACAAAAGATCAAGGCATGGCCGGGCGCTAGCGATTCATGCCGCGGCCGCCGCCCGTGGTATCGAGCGCATGCTTGCAAGCAGTTGATACCTCTTCGTAGTGCGATTCAAGGCATTTCCGGACTTCTCCCCGGCCGTGCTTCAGGCCTGCGCAATACTTCGGAATATCTGTTTTGCAAGCCATCGCCACAGGCCCCCGCTGGGCGAAAGCACCGCCGCCTGACAAGGCAAGAGCGAGCGCGACGACGCCAAGTGTGCTCACATATCTCATCTGCTTCTTCCTTAGGTTTTGGGCGAAGGCCGCTGGTCTCAAACTAAGTGCGTCTGAACTAAGTGCGTTTGAAATATGTCCCGCGTTGGCTCTCCGGGTTTTGAGGATTGGTGTGGAGGCAGCCGTCAAGTCATGCATTTACGGTGTCACGGTGCCCCGCGCGCGCCCGCCAGGAACCTTGCAGGAACAGCCATTGCCGACCCACGAGGCGTGATAAAGTTCGCAAGTTTTGACTGGCGTGGTGCAGTAATTTCCCGTCTGGCCAGTTGCCACGCTCCGGCCTGTCACGAGGGGCGCACCGTAGTAATCATAGTATTCATAGGGATAGCCATACCCATAGGCGTAATCATAGGGGTAGCCATAATCCCATCCGTAATATGGGTAACCCCAGAGATCCCAATCCCAGCCGAGACCATAGCCCAGTCCTAATCCAGCCAAGCCGAGGCCATAGCCATAACCATAACCGTAACGGCCATAATGGCCAAATCGGCCAAATCGGCCAAAATGCCCAAATCGGCCCGCATGGCCGAAGCCGCCACGTCCCCAGCCGGCGTGGCCCCAGCTGCCCGTTGCGACACTGCGGCCCGCAAACATGCCTCCATGACCAAAGCCGCCGCCAAAACCACCAAAGTGGCCGCCGCCGAACCCGCCAAAATGGCCGCCCCCCATATGTCCCCCGCCATGTCCTCCCCCGAACGCCGAAGCAGGGCTGCTTGCTATCAGTGCCGTGCCTAGCACGGCTGAGACCAGCAAAACACCACAGCGGTTCATCGCAACCTCCTTTAACTTGAAATTAGCCGCCGCGGGCACTCCCGGCGGCTGGAGAGAAGAATTTATGTGTGCAATCCAACCGATTGCTCTGCTTATAAGTAAGCTGTGAGTAATCTACGGAAACGTCTCTAACCAAAAGAAAGGCTACCATCCGTAGGCATAGCCCGGATAACCGTAATACCCGTAGTAGCTATAATAAGGATATCCATAGCCATAGTACGGATAAGTATAGCCATAATATCCGTAGGGATAGGCCAAACTGTAACCAAGGCCAAGGCCAAGCAGCCCCAGTCCAAGGCCGCCGTAGTAGCCGCCCCAGCCGCCATAACCGCCCCACCCGCGGCCGCCCCAGCCGTGACCAGCCCAGCCATGGCCCACGGCCACGCTGCGTCCGGCAAATCCGCCAAAATGGCCGCCGCCAAACCCGCCTCTGAAGGCCAGTGCCGGTTCGCTCGTGACCATCGCCGCGCCAAGTGCCGCCGAGGCCACAGCCACTGCCACTGCTGGACGCTTCATCGGACCCTCCTCATCCCATCGCCGATGGCGAATCAAAAACAACCTTCAGAACAACACCGGTGTGCGGATGCCGTTCCATAAATTTCTTGCTATGAGATGAGTTAAGCGGGCGCGGCGTAGATTCGTCTCCCGCGTCCGCCACAAAATGCGGGCAGCCGAGGCCTACTCGTGAACTCCTCGATATAATTACCATCCGTAGTAAGCAGCGTAGTAGGGATAGCCATATCCATACCCGTAATAGGGCCATCCGCAGCCATACCAATAGGAATAAGGATTATAGGGATTGCAGTAGCCGTAGCCGGCTCCCCAATAATAAGGCCAGCCCCAATCCCAATCCCAATCCCAACCCCAGCCGAGCCCGAGGCCTAAGCCTGCCAGGCCATAGCCATAAGGGTAGTAACCAAAGCGCCCGAACCGTCCGAAGCGTCCGAAACGTGCGCCGCCAAAACGGCCGAAAGCGGGGCGGATAAATGCACCGCGATTGAAGCCGCTAACCGCGACGCTCCGGCCCGCGAACATGCTGCCGCGGCCAAACCCGCCGAATCCACGGCCGGCAAATGCCCCGCGGTTAAATCCGCCAAAACCTGCGCTGCGGCCCGCGAGCATACCCCCATGGAAGCCGCCGAAGCCACCGTGAAAACCACCAAAGCCGCCGTGGAAGCCGCCAAAACCGCCGTGGAATCCGCCGCCGCCAAAGCCACCTCTGAACGCTTCAGCTGGCCCGCTCGCAGCCAGAGCCGCACTGAGCGCGGCCGAGGCCAGCAATGCACCGACCCGTCTCATCGCATTCTCCTCTTTGACACCAAGTGCCACCAATTTGGCTGACTTCCCGAACGGCGATTGAACGTATCTGTTTGAGCGCCGTTTATGGGACGAAAGCAAAGCGCGAAACACCGCTCTGATGAAATCGTTCCACTCGTACGGGCTTGTCACGGTACGGGCGGGTTTTTTATGATGTGCGCGCGCACTGAAGCGGTGAAAACCTTTGGCCTGGCTTTTGGGAGGGAGCTATGTCGAGGCAGTCTGTCATGGGCAATGTGCTGCAGCCCCTTGTCGCGGGCTTGATCAGGAGGGGATCAATCGAGATCGAGACGGCGGGCGGCCGGAAATTCATCCTAGGGGAAGGGCCGCCAAGTAAGCTCGGTTTGCGCTTTAATGACCTTCGCGCTCTATTCCGGGTTCTGCTCGATCCCGAATTGCAGTTTGGCGAGATGTATATGGACGGCCGTCTCGATGTAAGCCAGGGCACGCTCTTCGACGTGCTGATGCTCGGTGCGGCGAATCTATGGCGGCCGGATGGCGCGCGCTGGGTGCGCCTCGTCGAAGCCGCGCGCGGGGCTCTGCGCTGGCTTGGCCGTCCCAATGGGCGTCTGCGTGCGCGGCGCAACGCCGCCCATCATTACGATCTTGATGCGGCTTTCTACAGCAAGTTTCTCGATTCCGGGATGCAATATTCCTGCGCCTATTTCGATCGCGAAGGCCAAAGCCTTGAAGATGCCCAGCTCTCGAAGAAGCGGCACATCGCGGCCAAACTTTTGATCGAGCCCGGCCAGACCGTCCTCGATATTGGCTGCGGCTTCGGCAGCTTGGCGATTTATCTTGCGCGTTTTTGCGGAGCAAGTGTCACGGGCCTCACCCTTTCAAAGACACAGCTTGGCGTCGCGCGGTCCGCCGCTGCCGATTTGGGCCTCAGAGGCGTGACGGATTTCCGCTTCTGCGATTACCGCGAACTCGGCGGGCAGCAGTTTGACCGGATTGTCTCCGTTGGAATGTTCGAGCACGTCGGGCGTGCTCACTATGACGTGTTTTTCCGCAAGGTTGCAGATCTGCTGAACGAGGATGGTGTTGCGCTCCTCCACACCATCGGCCGGTCGGACGGCCCCTGGCCGACCAATCCGTGGGTCGCCAAATATATTTTTCCGGGCGGCTATATGCCCGCCTTGTCAGACATCATGCCGTCAATCGAGCGCAGCGGTCTTTTTGTCACTGATATCGAAATCCTCCGGCTTCATTATGCCGAGACGCTCAAAGCTTGGCGGGAGCGGTTTGCAGCGCGGCGCGAGGAGGTCAAGGCCGAGCGGGGAGAACGCTTCTGCCGCATGTGGGAGCTCTATCTTGCGGGATCGGAATGCGCGTTCCGCTGCGAGAATTTCGCCGTCTTCCAGATCCAGCTTTCCAAGAAGCTTGAGACGGTTCCTCTCACGCGAGACTATATTGGCCGTATCGAGGCATCCCTGCGCCAGCGCGATTCTGCCGGGGCGCACTTGCGGCTGGCGGGAGAATAGTTCCGCCTTTCTTCCGGCGGGCAAGAGGCTTTCACATGGGTCTTGTCGCGGGCGGGTTTGAAGCGGCCTCCTTTAATCAGACGCCGCCTTTTGAGAACATCAATCTCTTCGAAACGGATCGCGCGCTGCGCGAGGCCGTGGTGCGCTGCGGTGTTGATCTCACAGCCTCCCGCCTCTCCGCCTTTGGCGAGGATTTCGGTTCCGCCGGGACAATCCGGCTTGGGCGTCTTGCCAATGAAGATCCGCCCCGCCTGAGAATTGTCGATGCAGCTGGCAACCGCGCCGATGAGGTAGAATTTCATCCCGCCTATCATGCTTTGATGCAGAAGAGCATGGCCGCGGGCCTGCATTGCTCGGCTTCCGGTCCAAACGAGCCGGGCTCCAGAAGGATCAGCGAGCGCGCGGCTCGGCTTTACATGGCGACCCAAATCGAGGCTGGGCATATCTGTCCACTCACGATGACCAACGCCAGCGCCGCCGCGCTCGCCGCAGCCCCGCAAGTGCATGCCGCCTGGCTGCCTCATATTCTTTCGCGCAGCTATGATTACGAAATGAAGCCCTGGTTCGAGAAGCGGGCGGTCACCCTCGGCATGGGCATGACGGAACGTCAGGGCGGAACGGATGTGCGGGCCAACATCAGCAAGGCGAGGCTGCGCGGCGGGCATTATGAAATCAGCGGCCACAAATGGTTCCTGTCCGCGCCAATGTCGGATGCCTTTATCGTTCTGGCGCAGGCCGAAGGCGGCCTAACCGCCTTCCTGATGCCGAGATTTCGCCCGGACGGAAGCGTCAATGCGCTGCGTTTTCAGCGCCTCAAGGATAAGCTCGGCAACCGGTCGAATGCTTCAGCGGAAGTTGAGTTCGATGAGGCCTATGCCGACCGTCTGGGGCCCGAGGGAGAAGGCGTGCGCACCATCCTTGCAATGGTGCAATGGACTCGCCTCGATTGCGCCGTTTCAAGCGCTGGCCAGATGCGCTACGGCCTTGCGATGGCAATACATCATGCAAGACATCGCTCGGTATTTGGGCGCCCCCTTGAGAGTCAGCCTGCTATGCGAGCGGTGCTCGCCGATCTCGCCCTGGATTGCGAGGCGAACACCGCGCTGGTCTTCCGCCTCGCCCGTGCCTTTGACCTGGCGCAAAGCGATGCACTGGAAGCTGCCTATGCGCGGCTGATGACACCGGCGGTCAAATATCTCGCCGCGAAAATGGCGCCGGCTTTCATTTACGAGACGCTCGAATGCCTCGGCGGCAATGGCTATGTCGAGGATTTGCCAATGGCACGCCTCTATCGCGAGGCGCCTCTCAATGCGATTTGGGAAGGCTGCGGGACCGTTGTGGCGCTCGATGTCCTGCGCGTCTTTCGCCGTGATCGCGAAAAGGCGGGAACCGTGATCGATGGTCTCGCCCGCATATGCGGCGCTCCGGGAAAGGCTGCGGCGTGTGCCATCAAGCAAGCCCTCGATAGCCAGGATTGCGAGAGCCACGTGCGCAGTGCTACGGAAAAGCTTGCGCGGCTTGGTGCGCTCGCGGCTTTGCAGGAAGCGCATGACTCCCTCGCGCAAGCTTATGTCGAGTCGCGCTTGCTGGGTGCGCCGCATGCAACTTTTGGCACCTGCAATCTGCAAGCCGTGCAAGACTTTCTCCTCGGCCGCATTCTCAGTTGAGAGCGGCCGCCGCACGGAAGTGCCGAATAAAGCAGATCCCAGAAAACTTGTTTAAGTTCTATCGGGGTACAAGCGCCGCCTGCGATTGCAGGCCCGTGCCTGCACCGTTTCTCTGCCTGCCCGGCAGAGCAGCCAAATCTCATAACGAACACCAAACCAAATAAAACTCAGGGGCGGGTTCAGCGCGAGCAAAACCTTTTAAGCGCATCGTGCCTCTTCGTGGTATATCTCTTCGTGGTATATTTGGTGCCCTTTTGAGCTTTGGCCTTCCAGTTAGAAATTAATCCTTTTTCACAGGCGGGACGGGCGCGGGGGCCAGTGCCGCGGCCGTGCTGGTGATTGTGTCAATGTTGTATACGATATTATGCAGATCTTCTCCGTGCGGATAAGCTTTTCCGAGATTTGAAAAATCTCTTGAGGATGGCATCCCGGCCGGGGCGCCTGAAGGGATTTTTACCTGGGAGAGCGGCCCGCTGATGTGCCGGATGACACGCCGAAGCCTCGTGACGGCATCCAGCCTGGATCTTGAGGCTTGCCCGGCTCGCCTCCGTGAGGCGGCTTCGCAGGCTTCGCGCAGGTTTCGGCTGTTAAATGTCAATCCGCGTTATTCGCGAACTAAGCGGCTAAGCCTGGCCTGCTCCCGGCCGCTCTTGCGCTGGGCCGCGGAAATCTCAGCCTCGCCGCCACACAGTCATAAGGAACTGCATGACCGAAACTTCACCCCGGCCAATGGTCTTCATCGCCACACCCTGTTTCGGAGGGCTGGTTTCGCAGCATTATATGCAGTCCGTCATTAGCCTCATTCAGTTTGCATCGCGGGCAAATTTCGACGCCATGCTCGCGCTGCTTGGGCACGACTCGCTTATCACACGCAGCCGCAACACGCTGGTCAGCCAATTCTTGAATACGCCCGAGGCAACACACCTCTTGTTTGTTGATGCGGACATCAAATTCGAGGCCGGGCAAGTTTATGAGATGCTCCGTTTCGATCAGGATTTCGTAGCCGGGATTTATCCTTTGAAAGTGATCGATTGGAGCGGCCCGGCAATCGCCCGCGCAGCAACGGCGCGGGAGACTTTTCAAGCCGCACCGCTCCTTTATGCAGGCACCCTCTGTACCGGCAGCGACTGCGAGCGCAGGGGGCGCTTTGCGACTGCGATCTATTGCGGCGGCGGCTTCATGCTCCTAAAGCGGCAAGTCATCGAACGCATGATCGCTGCCTACCCGGAAAGCCGCTACCAGAGCCTGCATGTTTATTCTAACTATTCTAACGCGGCGTCCACCGTAAGCTATGCGCTGTTTGATTGTATGATCGACAAAGATACCGGCACCTATGTGAGTGAGGATTTTAGCTTTTGCCAAAAGTGGCGTGACATTGGCGGCAAAATCTGGCTCGATACCGAAGGCAGGCTAACCCATATCGGCGCCTATAATTTTCAAGGAGATCCCAGGGCACGCTATGCCTGCGAAAATTCTCCCAGCCGCTCTGTACTAATGAGCGCATGAGATTAAATAGAACTACGGTCCCGGGAGACGGGCCGCGTTCAGACGGCAAATCACAGTCCTCACGAGACCGCACCGGCAAAGCTGGTCGAGGAGGAGCACTTGCGATGAATGCACAGACGGTCTCCCGCGCAGATGATGTCTCTTGGACCTATCCAGCGGTCCGCAAGATCGGCCCGTCCGACCTCAAGGATGCCCTGGCCAAGGGTATTGCTGATTTCCTGGCGATGCCTTCGTCGCTTTTTTTCCTGGGTCTCATCTATCCGCTGGCGGGCGTTTGGCTCGTCGCCGGCAATTCACCGGAGCTGATCTTCCCGTTTATTTTTGGCTTTGCACTCATCGGCCCATTCGCGGCGATTGGCCTCTATGAGATTAGCCGGCGGCGGGAGTACGGCCTCCTCAATGCCTCGCGGGAATATGGCATCGACCCTTCCTGGAAATATGCGTTTAGCGTATTGCGTTCGCATGCGATCTTCCCGATCCTTTCGCTCGGCATGCTGCTTTTGGTGATTTTCGCCTGCTGGATACTTTCGGCGCAGGGTCTTTACCATGCGCTCTTTGGCCCCAAGCCGCCCGAGTCCTTTGTCCGGTTCACCGGCGATGTCCTCACCACGCCGCAAGGCTGGAAATTGATTGGCTTTGGCACCGCGGCCGGTTTTGTTTTCGCGGTGGCCGCCTTCAGCATTAGCGTTGTTTCCTTCCCCCTGCTTCTCGACCGGAACGTGGATGTGCCGATTGCCATTCAGACGTCGGTCAAGGCGGTGCTGGTCAACCCGTTCACCATGGCGCTTTGGGGGCTGATCGTCGCCGCGTCCCTGGCGCTGGGCTTCCTCCTGGCGTTCGCGGGTCTTGCGGTTGTGGTGCCTGTTCTCGCGCATTCGACCTGGCATCTTTACCGCAAGGTTGTGGAACCGGCAGCGGCCACCGGCTCTGCGCAGGCGGGCTAAGCCGCCGCAAGTGCAAGGGGGGATTGGTGGGCCGGGAGGGACTCGAACCCCCAACCAGACCGTTATGAGCGGCCGGCTCTAACCATTGAGCTACCGGCCCCGGCAGGCCTCATCCGAAGCCAATCCTGGCTTTGGGATGCGGTTTGTGCGGTTTGTGCGCTTTGCTCGAATGAGTGCCTATTCAGCAAGTGCAGAAACTTCAAGAGCAGCACCATCCGCCGTTGTTGCGGCAGCTGGCCGGGGATGGCGCATTACACCCAATTTGCGATTTGATGCAATGGCCATGACCATAAGAAGCCGACCAGGCCGGCCGCCTCACTCCCCGGCACTTTCCTTAACATGTTAGCGTGGCGCCTTTTTTGCCAAAATGCGCTGCAA
>Ga0070738_10006280_pt1 | contig 12555 bp, 9 predicted proteins | sample Coa_R2_2_FD_66446 | JGI IMG/M metagenome (GOLD analysis project Ga0070738, IMG submission 66446) | Surface soil microbial communities from Centralia Pennsylvania, which are recovering from an underground coalmine fire - Coalmine... | ecosystem: Environmental > Terrestrial > Soil > Unclassified ... | reverse complement strand
AGCAAAGGGACCGCCGAAAGGCTGAGAGCATACCCGGCAATGGTGATCGCCCAATAGCTTCCCGTGCGATCGCTGAGATAGCCAGAGAGGAGCCGCAGGGCATAGCCGAGAAACTCGCCAAAGCCGGCCACAAAGCCGACAACGGCGCCGCCCCCTCCGAGAATCCCAAGATAGGGCCCGATGGCGCTGCGCGCGCCTTCATAGGTCATGTCCGCGAAAAGGCTCACAAGCCCGAGCAGCACGATGAACCGCACAGCGCTGGGTCTTCGGAGCTGTTCGCCGGAGGATACCCCCTGATCAATCGAACTGATCACACCAGTGACTCCTTGCCGCAACACCTGCGCTCACAACCACGCCTTGATGAAACGGCCAGCCGAATGAAGCGCAAGGCGGCCTTCGGAAAGCACTGCGGCCCAAAGATGCCAAGCATGAATCATATGCGGCCAAATCTCCAGTGTTACGGCCACATCGGCGGCGCCCGCGCGGGCAGAGATCCGGACGGCATCGTCGAGCAAGGTCTCGGCCGAGCCAACCTGCACCAAAAGAGGGGGCAAGCCGGTGAGGTCTGCGTGAAGCGGCGAGATCAACGGATCTGCCGGATCGGCGCCGCTAAGATAAGCGGAGGCAAGCTCTTCCAAATAAGGCTTTTGAATGAGCGGATCGACGGCGGCTTTGGACGCGAGACTTTGGCCGGTCATCGCCAAATCGGCCCACGGGGAAACGAGCCAGGCGCAACCCGGCAGAGGCTCGCCGCCATCACGCAGGCTTGTCATAAGCGCAAGCGAAAGTCCGCCGCCGGCACTGTCGCCGCCAAGCGCGATATGTTGCGGCGCAATGCCCCGGTCAAGGAGAAAGCGATAGGCCGCGCGGGCGTCTTCTAATGCCGCCGGAAAAGGATGCTCGGGCGCAAGCCGGTAGCCTGCTGCGAGCGTGCGCACGCAGGCCGCGCGGCCTGCCTCGGAAACCATGCCGCGATGGCTTGCAATCGAGCCCGAGCAGTAGCCGCCGCCGTGAAAGAAAAGAAGCACCCGCGACGCGTCGCTCCCCGGCGCCAGGGACCACTGGGCCGGAACACCTCCCGCATTTTCTTCTTTGAACGAAATATCGGGCGCAGGGGGAAAAGCCTGGCCGATCGCATCAAGCCGCGCGCGCCGCTCGGCAAGTCCCGCGGGCCTTGGCTGCGAGCGCAAGAGCTCGCGAACGGCTTCGATGCCTGTTGCAGCCCGCGTGCTCAAATATGAATTGCTCTCTTGTCCGCCGCGAGCGCGGCTTCGCGCACGGCTTCCGATAGCGTCGGATGCGCATGGCAAGTTCGCGCGAGATCCTCGGCCGAGCCGCCGAATTCCATGAGAACACAGGATTCCGCAATGAGCTCGCCTGCCCACGGGCCAATGATATGCGCGCCAAGCACCTGGTCGGTCGCCGCGTTCGCGAGGATCTTCACAAAACCTTGCGTCTGCCGCATGGCGCGTGCGCGCCCGTTGGCGCTGAGGGGGAACTTGCCAACCTTATAGGCAATGCCTTTGGCCTGGAGGTCCTCTTCCGTTTCGCCCACAGAGGCGATTTCCGGGTTCGTATAAACGACGGAGGGGATCACGTTATAATTGACATGCCCATGCTGGCCCGCGAGAATTTCCGCGACTGCGATTCCTTCGTCCTCGGCCTTATGGGCGAGCATCGGCCCGCGCACGGCATCACCGATCGCGTAGATTCCTTCGATATTGGTCGCAAAGTGATCGTCAATGACAACTCGGCCGTGGTCCAAGGCAACACCAAGCGCTTCGAGACCGAGCCCTTCAATGTAAGGGCGCCTGCCCACGGCAACGAGCACAACGTCAGTTTCTAGCTCGCGCCGTTCGCCTCCCTGGGCCGGTTCTATGCTGACCTTAAGGCCCGATTCTAGTTTAGCAACGGCTGCAACCTTGTGGCTCAAATGGAAGGTAAAGCCCTGCTTTGCAAAGATTCGCTGAGCTTGCTTGGCAACCTCGCCATCAAGACCTGGCAGGATGCGGTCCAAAAACTCAACAAACGTCACCTCTGCGCCGAGGCGGCCCCAGACTGAACCAAGCTCAAGGCCTATGATGCCCGCGCCGATGACAAGAAGTTTTCCCGGCACTTTTTTGAGCGAAAGCGCGCCGGTCGAAGAGACGATCGAGTCTTCATCGATCTCAATTCCAGAGAGCTTTGCGGAATTCGACCCGGTCGCGATGACGATGTTTTTGGCGTCTAACTTTTGCGTTGGGCCATCGCCTGCGCGCACCTCGACGGCTCCGGGCGCAGTGATCGTGCCGGCCCCGAAAAACGCGTCGATCTTATGCTTCTTCAACAAGAAAGCGACGCCATTGACATTCGCCGCAACGTTGCCGTCCTTGTGCTTCATCATCGCCGCAAGATCGAGCTGCGGCTTCCCGGTGATGACGCCAAAGCCCGCAAGCTCATGCGCGGCCTCAGCGAACTTATCAGAAGCCTGCAAGAGCGCCTTCGAGGGGATGCAGCCGACATTGAGACAGGTGCCGCCAAATGTCTTCCGCTTCTCAATAACGGCGACTTTCATGCCAAGCTGCGCCGCGCGGATCGCGCAGACATAGCCGCCTGGGCCGGTTCCGATGACGATGAGATCATAAGGCATCGCGTTTTCGCCTTAGCCCTTGACGGAGAATCTCGGCCTTGCGCTCCGCCCGCCGGCGCAACGAATCTGATCCGAGATTGATCACTTCGCCCCTCATTGTCGAGCGGCCCCTCATTGTCGAGCCAATAGATTGCCTGCCCAAATTCGACAGTTTAACTGCCTTGAATCGGTTAGGCTCATTCGGCAGGAAGGAAAATGGTTCCCCTTTATTGATTACCGGGCGCAAATCGGCCACGGCCTCGTACTCGTCAGAGCAAATGATTTTCACGGCTCCGTAGAGAACTGGATCGGCTGAGAACATGGGAATGATCTCGTTCATTACAATTCCGCCGGTTTGCGGTCTTCTCTAGCTGCGTTCCGGCCGCATTAGCTCGTCACGGTTTTCTAACGCGAACGTAAGCACCATTTCAATTTTCGATCCAGGCAGCGCTCGTTTCCCAGTGGTGGATCGATTTGGATATTTGCGGCTCATTCAGCGAAGATGGCGCGCAAATGCGGCGGCGGATGCTTATCAAAATCGACCTGGATCTTGACGCGTGCACAATTGTCACGGTTGGCATCACCCGCCCGCGTTATAATGCGACGTGCAGCGAAAACTTTCTTCAGATTTCCAGCGTTAGCCGTACCGGATCCTCCAGAGCCTCTTTCACCCGCACCAAAAACGTCACGGCTTCGCGGCCATCGACAATGCGGTGATCATAGGTCAGCGCCAGATACATCATCGGCTTGATTTCGATTTTACCTGCAATGGCGACAGGCCGGTCTTGGATCTTGTGCATGCCCAGGATGCCGGACTGTGGCGGATTGAGGATCGGCGTCGACATGAGCGAGCCATAAATGCCGCCATTGGTGATCGTGAATGTTCCGCCCTGCATCTCCTCGATCTTGAGCTCGCCTGAGCGGGCGCGCCGCGCATAACCGGCGATCGCCTTCTCAATGTCAGCGAGGCTTTGCTTATCGCAATCGCGCAGAACAGGCACAACGAGGCCTTTGTCCGTGCCGACGGCAACACCGAGATGATAGTAGTTTTTATATACAATCTCCGTGCCGTCTATCTCAGCATTGACGGCGGGAATCTCCTTGAGTGCGCTCACGCAGGCTTTCACAAAAAATCCCATGAAGCCGAGCTTGACGCCGTGCTTTTGCTCGAAGGAATCTTTGTAGCGGGCGCGCAAGTCAATCACCGCTGACATATCGGCCTCGTTGAACGTCGTCAGCATCGCGGCGGTGTTCTGCGCGTCCTTAAGCCGCTTGGCGATCGTCTGGCGCAGCCGCGTCATGGGCATGCGCTCCTCCCGCCGCTCTTCGAGATGTGGAGCGGGAGAGGGCAGCGGCGCAGAGGGAGCGGGCTCCGGCCTGGCGGTAAAAGAAAGGATATCGCCCTTGAGCACCTGACCGCGCTTGCCCGAACCCTCAACGGCGCGAGCGTCGATGCCGCGGTCGGCCGCGATCTTGGCTGCGGCAGGCGAGGGCGGCATTGCGGGCGCTGCCGCTGTGGCGGGCGCTGGTGGCTCCTTTTCGCGCGCAGCTGGCGGCGCCGCTGGTTGCGGCGCAGCTTGTACAGGCGAGGGCTCTTGGGCCGCAGTTTTGGGCTGCGCGTGCTGCTCCTGCCTGGCCGGGGCTGCCGCTTCGCTGATTTCGCCAAGGAGGGCTCCCGGCGCGACCGTATCGCCCTCCTTAGCGGCGATGGCGGAAAGAATGCCTGCGCCGGGAGCATTGACTTCGAGCGTGACCTTCTCGGTCTCGATCTCGACAATGGGCTCGTCGGCCTTGACTGCCTCGCCCTGTTTCTTGAGCCAGCGTCCGACCGCCGCCTCGGTGATCGATTCGCCTAAGGCTGGCACACGGATTTCGATAGCCATTTGTCGCGCCCTAAGCCGTCCGGCCTCATCTTGGGTTGAAATGCAATCTTAAAAGCAAGAATCATGCTCAAGCCGCGAAGGCTTCTTCCATGAACGCCTTGATTTGGGCGAGATGCTTCGGCATGACGCCAACAGCGGTGGCGGCAGATGCGGGCCTGCCCGCATAGCGCGGTCTCTTGACTCTGCACCCTGCCTGCGTCAGCACCCATTCGACATAGGGCCCGAGAAACAGCCAGGCCCCCATATTCTTAGGCTCTTCTTGGCACCAGACGATATCCGCGTTCTTGAAACGCGCCAAATTCGCAACGAGGGCTTTGAGCGGAAAGGGATAAAGCTGCTCCACCCGCAACAGATAAACGTCGTTCACACCCCGCCTCTCGCGCTCGTCAAAAAGATCATAATAAACCTTGCCTGAACACAGGATCAGGCGGCGGATCTTGCTGTCCTCTACGAGACGGATCCCGCCGCCAGAAGGGTTTTCGGCATCGTCGAGGAGGAGGCGGTGAAAGGACGAGCCAGTCACGAATTCATCGAGTTTGGAGACGGCGCGCTTGTGGCGCAGCAGCGATTTCGGCGTCATTAAAATGAGCGGCTTGCGGATGTCGCGCTTGAGCTGGCGGCGCAAAATATGGAAGTAATTTGCGGGCGTCGTGCAATTTGCGACCTGCATGTTGTCTTCTGCGCAAAGCTGCAGGAACCGCTCCAGCCGCGCCGAGGAATGCTCAGGTCCCTGGCCCTCATAGCCATGCGGCAGGAGGCACACAAGCCCAGACATGCGCAGCCATTTACGCTCCCCTGAGGAGATGAACTGGTCAAAAAACACCTGCGCGCCATTGGCGAAGTCGCCAAACTGGGCCTCCCACAAGACGAGCGCGTTTGGCTCGGCGAGCGAGTAGCCGTATTCAAAGCCGAGAACAGCTTGCTCCGACAACATCGAATTGATGACCTCGCAGCGCGCTTGGCTGTTGCCAAGGTTATTTAAGGGAACATAACGGGCCTCGGTCTCCTGATCGATGAGAACCGCATGACGCTGCGAGAAGGTGCCGCGCTCGCTATCTTGCCCCGAAAGGCGCACCGGATAGCCTTCGCCGGCAAGCGTTCCGAGCGCCAGCGCTTCTGCCGTTGCCCAGTCTATGCTTTCGCCCGACTCGATCGTTTTGCGCCGGTTTTCGAGGATGCGTTTGATGGTCCGGTGGGCATTAAAGCCCTCAGGCAGGGTAGTCAAACGCTTGCCGATGTCGATAAGACGTGCGCGCTCGACCCCTGTGCGCCCGCGCCTTGCGTCCTCAATAAGGCCGAGCGGCGCGGGCCTCACCCCCGCCCACCGGCCATCAAGCCAGTCTGCTTTGTTGGGAACATAGGATTGGCTCGCTGCGAAGGCAGTCTCTAGATGGTGGCGCCAATCCGCCTGAAGCTTTGTCACCTCGCCGTCGGTTAAAATGCCCTCGGCAACGAGCCTCTCCGTATAAATCTGCAGCGCTGTCTTATGAGCGCGGATCTTTTTGTACATAATGGGCTGGGTGAAGGCCGGCTCATCCGCTTCGTTATGCCCAAAGCGCCGGTAGCAAAACATGTCGACGACAACCGGCTTATGGAATTTTTGCCGGAACTCTATCGCGATCCTTGCGCAATAAACGACTGCCTCGGGGTCATCGCCATTCACATGAAAGATGGGAGCCTCGATCATCTTTGCGGTATCCGAGGGATAGGGCGAGGAGCGCGCGTGGCGCGGAGCGGTCGTAAAGCCGATCTGGTTGTTGATGATAAAATGGAGTGAGCCGCCCGTGCGGTAGCCCCTGAGCCCAGAGAGGCCGAAACATTCGGCGACGACACCCTGACCGGCGAAAGCGGCATCGCCGTGAATGAGGAGAGGCAGCACCTTTCTCCGCTCGACGATATCATGGAGCTGATCTTGCTTGGCGCGGACCTTGCCGAGCACGACGGGATCAACACTTTCAAGATGTGACGGGTTCGCCGTCAGCGAGAGGTGCACACGATTGTTGTCGAATTCCCGGTCGGAGGAGGCGCCGAGGTGATACTTGACATCCCCGGAGCCCTCGACATCATCGGGCGCAAAAGAGCCGCCTTTGAATTCATGAAAGATCGCCTGATGGGGCTTGCCCATCACTTGCGCAAGGACATTGAGGCGGCCGCGATGCGCCATGCCGATGACGATCTCTTCCACCCCGAGAGCGCCGCCGCGCTTGATGATTTGCTCAAGCGCGGGAATCATTGCTTCGGCACCATCGATGCCGAAACGTTTCGTGCCTGTATATTTGATGTCGAGGAATTGCTCGAAACCTTCAGCCTCGACGAGCTTCTTGAGAATGGCGCGCTTGCCTTCTCTGGTAAAGGTGATCTCCTTGCCGGGGCCCTCGATGCGCTCTTGCAGCCAGCTCTTCTCGGCCGGATCAGAGATATGCATGAACTCGAACCCGATCGTGCCGCAATAGGTGCGGCGCAGGATTTGCAGCATTTCAGGGATGGTCGCGAACTGCAGGCCGAGCACACCGTCGATAAAGATTTTGCGGCCATAATCGGCTTCGGTGAATCCATAAGTCGCTGGATGCAGCTCTTCGTGATCCCGTGGCGGCTCAAGGCCAAGCGGGTCAAGATTGGCATGAAGATGTCCGCGCATCCGGTAGGCGCGAATCATCATTAGCGCGCGCACCGAGTCGCGCGTTGCGCGCAGGATCTGCGCGGAGGTCAGGCCAGCTTCGCGTGCTTTTTCGGCGAGTTTTCCGGCAGAGCTGGTTTCTGCTTCAGCCCACCCAGCGCCGAGAACTGAAATAAGCTCGCCGCAGCTGGCGGGCGGCCCCCCGTGAGGCTTCCAGCCCGGCCCGCGGGCAGACTTGCTAACGGCCTCTTCTTCATCTCTGAGCTGGGCAAAGAAATCACGCCAGGATGGGTCGAGCGCAGCACCATTATGCAGATAGCTATCCTCAAGTTGCTCAATGTAAGCCGCGTTCGCGCCGAAAAGAAATGACGTTTGCGCAAATTCCGCGTTGCTCACCGGCCGGCTCTGCCGGCCGCCGGCTGCACCGTTTCCGTCCATGCCTCTCTGCCCCATTCTCTTTCTCCTGAGACCCGGGTCTTGCGGCGAGATTCGATCTACGGATCTCTCCGGCCGCCGCTCAACCAGCGCTTTCAGGCAGCTATCGCGGCCCTCCGCAGGGCCTTCGCTTGAAGTGAATTGCTCATATCTGAATTGGTTTTTTCGGTACTAAAGATGAGGCGGCGCGCCTGCTTTCTCAAGGTCTCGCTCAACCGCGCAGCACCGCTGCTAGCGTTTCGCCAATTCTGGCTGGCGAAGGAGCAATGCAGATTCCAGCTTCCTCGAGAGCAGCGATCTTGTCATCAGCTCCGCCCTTGCCGCCAGAGATGATTGCCCCTGCATGACCCATCCGCCGTCCAGGTGGGGCGGTGCGCCCGGCAATAAAGGCGATGACCGGCTTCTTGCGCCCGCGTTTTGCTTCAGCGGCGAGGAAATGTGCTGCTTCTTCTTCGGCCGATCCGCCGATCTCCCCGATCATAATGATGGACTGCGTTGAATCATCGGCAAGGAACAGCTCAAGAATATCCACGAACTCAGCCCCTTTCACTGGATCGCCGCCGATGCCGACCGCCGTCGTCTGGCCAATGCCGTGGCGCGTTGTTTGAAACACCGCTTCGTAAGTTAAAGTTCCCGAGCGGGAGACGATCCCCGCCGAGCCTGATTTGAAGATATTGCCCGGCATAATGCCGATCTTGCATTGCCCGGCGCTGATGATGCCCGGGCAGTTTGGGCCAATCAGGCGCGATTTCGAGCCCGAGAGCGCCCGCTTGACCTTGACCATGTCGAGGACCGGTATCCCCTCGGTGATGCAGACAATGAGGGGCACTTCGGCATCGATGGCCTCGCAGATCGCGTCGGCGGCGTGAGGCGGGGGAACGAAAATGACGCTGGCGTCTGCCCCTGTCGCCGCGCGGGCTTCTACGACCGTATCGAAGACCGGCAGGCCCAGGTGGGATGCGCCGCCCTTTCCCGGCACTACTCCTCCAACAATCCTCGTGCCGTAGGCGATTGCCTGCTCGGAATGGAAGGTCCCATTCTTGCCGGTAAATCCCTGGCAGATGACCTTGGTATTCTTGTCGATCAGAATTGCCATGGGCTCAGGCCTTAGCTGCTGCGACAATCTTGCGGGCAGCATCCTCGAGATCGCCGGCCGGAATAACATTAAGGCCGGACCCGGCGAGAATTTTCTTGCCGAGAGCCACGTTGGTTCCCTCGAGCCGCACGACCAGCGGCACGCGAAGCCCGGTCTCCTTAACCGCCGCAACAATCCCCTCGGCGATCACATCGCATTTCATGATGCCGCCGAAGATATTGACGAGGATTCCTCTGACCCGTTGATCGGAGGTGATGAGCTTGAATCCCTCCATCACCCTGTGTTTCGTCGCGCCGCCGCCGACGTCGAGAAAATTCGCAGGCTCGCCGCCATAAAGCTTGATGATGTCCATCGTCGCCATCGCAAGGCCCGCGCCGTTAACCATGCAGCCGATCGTACCATCAAGCGCGATGTAATTCAGTTCGTGTTTTGCGGCTTCGATCTCCTTCGGATCTTCTTCGCTCAAATCGCGCAGAGCCGCAATGCCAGGATGACGGTAGAGCGCGTTGTCGTCGAAGGATATTTTGGCGTCTAGGCATAGCAGCCGGCCATCGGCTGCAACGATGAGAGGATTGATTTCGGCGGCCGACATGTCTTTGCCGATGAACGCCTCGTAGAGCTGGTTTGTGAGCGCCTCGGCTTCTGCCGCAAGACTGCCGGAAAGGCCAAGAGCGCTCGAAACTCTGCGGCCATGATGCGGCAGGATGCCGGTTGCGGGATCGATCGAAAAACTCGTGATCCTCCCGGGCGCGCGGCGAGCAACTTCCTCGATTTCCATGCCTCCATCGGGCGACACCAGAAAGGCGACGCGCCCTGCCGAGCGATCGACGACAAGCGAGAGGTAAAACTCCTTGGCGATCCGGACGCCGTGCTCGAGATAAATGCGGTTGACCTTCTTGCCGGCAGGCCCGGTCTGCGCCGTAATCAGAGTGCGCCCGAGCATTTCGCAAACAAATTTTTCCACCTCGGCAGGCGATGTCGCGAGCCTGACGCCTCCCCCGCGGCCTGCTTCCTCCTCCTTGAAAATGCCTTTTCCGCGCCCGCCTGCGTGGATTTGCGATTTGACGACCCACACCGGCCCGCCGAGCTCATTCGCCGCGGCAAGCGCATCGGCCGCGCGCAAGACCAGGATCCCGTGGGGGACCGCCACGCCATAATCCCTCAAGACGGCTTTTGCCTGGTATTCGTGGACATTCATTGAGAAACCTCTTTCTCAGCCGTCCTCTAGCACGTTTTGCGCCAGAACTCAGACCATCTGCTGGCGGCGTGAGCGGCGCCGGGCCAGACCGCGGCCTAGCCGTTAGCAGAGCTCCATGAAGCTTTTCTGATTTGTTGCGGAGCAGAGCGCGCCGATGCCGGGCTGGAGGTCCCGGGAGCAAAGGGGCGGCAAGGCAAAGCTCGCGCACCCTGCCGCCGGTCAACTCGCGAGCGCCGGGTTGATCTTCTTGCAGGCCTCGACAAGCTCGCGAACCGACGCAACGGATTTTTCGAACATCTGCTTCTCGGCGGGATCGAGCGCGACTTCGACGATTTTCTCGACGCCGCCCGCCCCAATCACAACCGGAACGCCGACGTAGAGATCGGTCAGGCCATATTCCCCGTTAAGCATGGCCGCGCACGGAAAAACACGCCTCTTGTCTTTAAGATAGGACTCCGCCATCGCGATCGCCGAAGCGGCCGGGGCATAGAAGGCTGAGCCTGTCTTGAGCAGATTGACGATTTCGCCGCCGCCCTTTCTGGTGCGGCTTACAATCGCGTCGAGCCGTTCCTGTGTCGTCCAGCCCATCTTGACAATGTCCGGCAAAGGTATCCCCGCAAGTGTCGAATAGCGTAGCGAAGGGACCATGTCGTCTCCATGGCCGCCGAGGACGAAAGCCGTGACGTCCTCCACCGAAACATTAAGTTCTTGGGCGAGAAAATAACGGAACCGCGCGGAGTCGAGCACGCCCGCCATGCCGACAACCATATTGGCCGGGAGCTTCGTCGTTTTCTGCAGGGCCCAGACCATCGCGTCGAGGGGATTGGTAATGCAAATGACGAATGCGCTCGGCGCGTAGCGCTTAATGCCGGCGCTGACTGCCTCCATCACCTTAAGATTGATTTCGAGCAGATCGTCGCGGCTCATGCCGGGCTTGCGCGGCACTCCGGCGGTGACAATCACGACGAGGGCGCCCTCGATCGCCTCGTAGCTGTTGCTGCCTGTAAGCGCGGCATCGAAACGGTTGACCGGCCCGGATTCGGCGAGATCGAGCGCTTTACCCTGGGGCATCCCCTCGGCGATGTCGAAGAGGACAATATCGCCGAGCTCCTTGAGCGCCGCGAGATGAGCCAGAGTCCCTCCGATTTGACCCGCTCCGATGAGTGCAATTTTGCTGCGCGCCATGCGATCTCCGTTTGCTTGCCTCGGCCAATCTCAATCTTTTGAGCTAGCCGGAACTCCTGCCCAGAACAATAAAGCTGACAGTTGAGAAGACGCCGCCAATCCTGCCTCCCGGCGGACAGCCTGCACTCTAGCAGCTCGATGGGCTCGCGTGAACCTGCCCGGCGGCAAGCGGCAGGCGTCCCGCTGGTTCAGGTTAGAGGATGAGCAAGGCGGCCCCGGCGGGCTTACCATTAAGGAGCGAGAAAGCGTACTGCGCCCATATTGAGAAAATTTGATTGCGCAGAATAGGCGTTTTGCCGCATTGCCAAGAATTGCCACATTTGCGAGCGATGGCATGCGGCCGCTGGAGCGGCCGTTGCGCAATTGAGCTGGGCATGTGAATGGGAAACGAGGTGGCGGAAGAAGGCCCGGTCCCGCGAATGAATTGTGCCGGGATTCTGCCTTTTTGTTTTCGCATTGCCAATTTAACATCGAGGCTAAGCTTGAGGATCCGGAGCGGCGGATGACGTATGAGGAATACATAAATGCAGAAGGTTAAAGTGCCCTTTGCAGCCCTTTGCGTTTGCCTTTCCGGATTCGTTGCTCAAGCCTCGCCGCTTTCCGTTCTATCTCATGAAGCCGTTGAAACCGCGGCGCCCAAGATCGAAAAAATCCTAGCTTTTGGCAGGAACAGCCGGCGCACCTTGGAGGATTTCGCGGCCGAGCAAAAGCTTGACGCGTCCGAGCTGCGCAGCGAGTTCGCGGGCTCAGGGCTTATTGAGTGCGGCGAAGCGCATGGCGCTGGCCAGCTTACGCTTACCAACGATCTCGTCACCACCGCTGCCCACGTACTGTTTGACGAGAGAGGATTCCCCCGGGCAAAGACCTGCTTCTTCTCGATGGAGCACCGCGGCAAAGAGATCCGGGTCGCGATTGACCCGAGTTCGATTGTTGCGGGCAGCACCAATCCTTATTCCCGAGCCGCCGTTCATGACTGGGCTGTGGCGCGCTTGGTGCGCCCGGTCGAAGGCGTAACTCCTTACGCGCTCGCCGATGGCGCAAGGCAAAATACACCCGTCGAATTCGTTGCGCGCGGCCATATCGACTGGGGCGGCGGGCGCAAGCTCTCAATAGAGAAATGCCGTCTGCATGACCAACTCTCCGCGGGCGAAGAAGGAACGAGAGAGTTTTCTTTTGATTGCGAGACGGGTGACGGCGCTTCGGGCGGAGCGCTCGTCATGGGGGGAGTTAAGCCTGCAATCGGCGCTATCCTCGTCGGCTGGCGGAGCAACAAGCCGTTCCGGGCATCGGCCTTTTCGCGCACGAATTATAACTTCGCCGTCACCATCGAAGGCGCGTTCCGCCAGGCGGTCGTTTCCGCGGCAAGCAAGCTGACTGCGGCTCAGTAAGGGCAAGCGCGAGGGCTCCAATAAGGCCGCACGAGAGCTGATGCGCCAGGCTGGCGGGGCGCCGGCTGGATTGAGCTGCCGCCGTGAGCCTACAGTTTGGGCAAAGCCGCAGTGATTTTGGCAAGAAGCAGAGCCAGGCCCAATC
>Ga0070738_10006275_pt1 | contig 12564 bp, 10 predicted proteins | sample Coa_R2_2_FD_66446 | JGI IMG/M metagenome (GOLD analysis project Ga0070738, IMG submission 66446) | Surface soil microbial communities from Centralia Pennsylvania, which are recovering from an underground coalmine fire - Coalmine... | ecosystem: Environmental > Terrestrial > Soil > Unclassified ... | reverse complement strand
AACTGTCGTGAGGTCCCGTTCGACGCTTCGCGCTCAATTTATTATCGGGGCGGACGGCCATAACTCGATGGTGCGGCCGCGCGCAGGTTTTGAGTATCAATCTTTCGGTGAGTTGGAATCCTTTGGTGCCTTTGAATTCGAATCAGACACGGATACTCCGGATGAATTGCGAGTTGTGCTGGGCGAGGATTCGACGAACGTTCTGTGGCCCATCGCGGAGAGGTATTATCGATGGACGTTCCAGCTTCTAAGGTCCGAAGTGACACCGGATTTCCCCGACAAAGAACGGCGATCGGTCCGATTTGCCAAAGCGGACGCCGATGAACGGATTCGGCAGTATGTGGAAAGAGTGGCCAAACAACGGGCGCCGTGGTTCGAGGCGGGTGTGCGACAGGTTCAATGGTGGGCGGAGGTCTCCTTTGGACGGCGGTTGGCAACGCCCGTTGGGCGTGATCGTTGCTGGCTCGTCGGCGATGCCGCGCACCAGACGGGTCCGGTTGGGGTGCAAAGCATGAACGGCGGTTTTGCCGAAGCGGAACACCTGGCTACCATGATGAAGCGGGTTTTGCGCGAAGCCGGCCCGATTGAAGCGCTCGCGACCTACAACTCCGCCCAGCAAAATACCTGGCGCACGTTGCTAGGGGCCGAGGGGGGCCTCAAGGCAAAGGGAAAGGCTGGTCCCTGGGTAAGGGCGAGGAGCGCGCGCATTCTTCCGTGTTTGCCCGCGCTTGGGGCTGACCTCGACCAACTCGCGGGGCAGATCGGCTTAGGTTTTTGACCCGCCCCCAAAACTTACTCTTCAGTTTTTTGCAGGATGACCAGGATGTTGCCGCCACCGCTGGTGGCGGTGGTGAGAACCGTCCAACCATCCGCCAGGAGCTGGTTCAATTCATCGAGTTTCAGGGTGCCTTGAGCTTTGTCGAAACCGATATCGACAGCTTTTTGTTGAATCATGCCATGACGTTACCTCGTTGGCTCTTGATTTCAATTGGACGCCAGGGTTTTCAAGCAGCTTTGCCGCTGTCGCCCGTTGCCACAGCCTCCGTCGAGCCGCGCCAGCACTTGCTAATCTTTACCGCCAGCCAAAGCAGTGCTACCCCGCTGCAATCCCAGCCGAACCAGTCCCCGTGCCGCGTATAGAATGTTTGGGCATGCAAGGTCCCGGCTGCTGGAAGCGGCAGTTCAACTGGAAGGAAACCTTTGCCATAGATGGTGCCCTGGGCATCGGCCAATACGTCGCGCAAAACACCGCGGTCATCGACCCAGCAGGTAAGGCCATTGTTGGAGCAACGCACCAGTGGCAGGTGATTTTCCACCGCTCGAAACAAGCCCGTAGCCGCTTGTTGCCATTGCGCCGCGCCTTGGCCGAACCAGCCGTCGTTGGTGAGGTTGACCAGAAAATCGATGTCCGGCCTGAGGTTCTCCCGCGCGAGTTGCGGAAAAATGTCTTCAAAGCAAATCAACACCTGGGTTTTGACCTGCAGGGATGCCAACCCAAACGGAACCGTTTTAGTGCCCGGGGTGAAGCCGCCTTCCTCGATCGGCGTGAGATATTTCAGAAAAGGCAGCCAGCGGCGGAGCGGCACGTACTCACCAAACATGACCAGGTCCCGCTTTTTGTACCGTTCGATCACTTTTCCTTCGGGGCTGATGAGGAAACTGCTGTTGTAAAACTCATATTCGGGCCGGCCCGCGGCGGCGCCAGGCCGGGGCTCGGCATCATCGGAACCCACAATCATCCAGACCTGGTGGCGGCGAGCCAGCCCAGTGACTGACTCGTAGGTTTCCTTGTCGTGCAGAAGCATCCTGGGCACGGCGGCCTCGGGCCAGATGATGCAGTCGGTTTGGTTCCTCAGGGCCAGCTCCGATAACTGAATCAGTTCGTCAAATCGCCGTGTATCGTTGGCCTGGTCCCAGATGAGTTCCTGGGGAATGCTCGGCTGGATTAAGGTAAGCCGGATTGTGCGGGCCGAGGCGGGCTCCCGGCGCAGTTCTCTCATCCCGAAGTTGAACAACACCGCCACAACGATTGTGGGAAGGAAGACTTCGCCCACCCACACCGAGCGGCCATGAGGCCGCTTGATGACCATTACACCCGCAGACGTAAGCGACAAAGAGAGCCACACAATCAGAAACGACAGGCCATACACGCCGGTTACTGAACTGATCTGAATCAGGGGGGTCATGCGGAATTGGGAGACTCCCAGCAAATCCCAGGCGAATCCGCCGAACACGCGCGCGACAAACATTTCCATGCCCACCCAGGCGGCTGCGCCCAGAAGCGCCCAGAACAGGCGCAAAAACCAGTTTCGCGGCAGCACTGCTCCCAACCCCTCCAGGATCGAGTATTTGATATTCAGTCCGGAATGGGTCGGCGTGACCAGGCAGACCCATGCGGCGGGGAAAAGAGCCAAAAACCCGCTCAGCGCCAGCCAACCCAGCGCAGGCCCAAATGGGATGCCCATCCAGCGGTACGGAATGAGCAGCAACCAATAGAGCATGGATAAATAGTGTGCCAGGCCCGCTACGTAACCGATTCGGAATCGCTCGCCTTTGCGCGTGCCCAGCGCCGAGGCCACCATCACTCCCGGCACTATCCAGGCGAACCCCGCAATGCCGATTTTGGGGAACGCTGCGGTCCAGAGCAGGCCGGCAATCGTCGCCACAAAATAGCGGCTGCGAAGAAAGGATAGCACCCTGAGCGTGTTCACCGGCGGGAGCTTGCCTCAAAAAGTTTCAATGGCAAGCGGGCTCGTTGTGGGCCGAGGTCACAACGACCGAGCGCCCGACTTTAAGGGTGAACCGAGGCTTAGGCTCTGCGCATTGCTTGTTTCCGGTTGCGCGCGCGACGACTGTGGTTAACTTGGCGCGGATTCGGGAGCACTATGCAAACAATGTTATTGGGCATCAGTTCACTGAGGAGCAGCCGGTTGGCGTATGGCTGCTGGCGCGTGGCAGGTTCCTGGGATCCGGGGAAGATCACTGCCGAAAGCCGGGCCGCCGGGCATCGCGCCATCATCGCCGCTTACGAATCGGGTTACACCCTTTTCGATAATGCCGACATCTACAGCGCCGGTGAGGCTGAACGGATTCTTGGCGATGTGCTCAAAGAGGTTTCCGGCATGCGCAACCGGGTGCTGATTGCGACCAAATGCGGCATTCGTCCGGCTGGCACGCCTCATCCCCAAGCCCCGCAACGCTACGATTTTTCAAAGGCGCACATCGTTGAATCGTGCGAGCAATCGCTGCGCCGCCTTCGCATCGAAAGCATCGACCTGTACATGCTTCATCGGCCTGATTTCCTGGCCGACCCCGTGGAAATTGCCGATGCTTTCAATCAATTGCAGTCCAGCGGCAAGGTCCGGTATTTCGGAGTCAGCAACTTCCGGCCGACCCTGGTGACGGCGTTGCAAAAGGCATGCTCGATGCCATTGGTGGTCAACCAGGTCGAGATCAGCCTGGCCAAAATGGATGCTTTTACGGACGGCACGCTGGATCAATGCCTGGCCGAAAGGATTACGCCGATGGCCTGGAGTCCGTTAGCTGCCGGTTTGATTGGCGCGGGCGCCCACGATCTTTTGCCTTCCCAAAAAACGTACCGAACCGAACCGTTTTTGCCCGCAATTGACGCCGTTGCCAAAGATCGTGGAGCGACCCGGACAACCGTTGCGCTCGCTTGGCTGATGAAGCATCCCGCCGGAATTCAACCCATCGTCGGGTCGATTAATCCCGACCGCATTCGCCAGGCCGCCAAAGCGGATGAATTGGAACTGACGCGCGAGGAGTGGTATCGCCTGTTGCTTGCCGCGCGTGGCGAGCCTTTGCCCTGATTGTTTTCGCGCCTTGGATTCGCCCCAGAAGATTCGGCTGTTTATAGCGGTACCGGTGCCCTCCGAAGTGCGCCGCCGGATCGAAAAAGCGCAGCTTGATTTCACAAAGGTTCTCCCATCCAAGCTTGCGCGGTGGACCCGGCCGGAACAGTTTCACCTGACCCTGCGGTTCCTCGGAAACGTGCCGAGTTCCAGGGTTGAATCCCTCGTATCGGCTCTTGCTCAAAGCTGCACCTCTTTTTCAGCCTTGCATCTCGACGCTACCGGTGTCGGTTTTTTTCCAAATCACCGCAACCCCCGGGTTCTTTGGGCAGGCGTTCGGGACGCGGACAACGTCCTTAACAAACTCTGGGAATCCCTGTGTTCGGCAACCCAGCCGTTTACGGTTGAACCGGCTGAAAAGCACTTCTCCGGCCATATAACCCTCGCGCGGTTGGACCGGTTGCGGGCTGTTGAGCGCGAGTCCCTGGCCAAACTCGCGGCCCAATTGCAGAACGAGCCGTTCGGCACCTGGACCGCATCGGGTGTCCAGCTGGTGCGAAGCGATTTATCGCCACAGGGCGCCCGCCACACCGTGTTGGGAGAATTCCCGTTGCCCGATCGCAAAGCTAATTCATGAGTATCGCATCCAATCAACGCTCCGAAGATTTTCTGCGCGTTAGTGATCAATTCAAGCTCGGCGGCCTGACGACCGAATCTTCACACCCGGTCACCGCAACCTTGAGCGACGCCGCGTGTGCCGATACCAGCGAAGGACTGCGATTGCTCTTTGAAGTGGACCAGGATGTTCTGCGGACTTACCGCGCCTTCGTCGATTCGCGGCGCGCCATTGGCATCTTCCACGCCGTGCTCTCGGCATTAAATCGTGGCGGCCGGTTGTTCTTTACCGGATGCGGATCCACGGGACGGCTGAGCATTCAATTGGTTTCGATCTGGCGCGAGTTCTGGCAGCAACAACGCTCTCGAGGAATTATCAACGCCGCCCAATGGGAGAATCGCGCCTTTTCCGCAATGGCAGGCGGGGATTATGCCCTGATAAAATCGGTCGAAGGCTTCGAGGATTTCACCGACTTTGGCAAACGGCAACTGGCCGACCTGGATGTTTCGGCGGGTGACGTGGTTTTCGCGATCACCGAAGGTGGGGAGACTTCTTTTGTGATTGGCACCGCCTGGAAGGGCGTCGATGCCGGGGCTAAGGTCTATTTTGTTTATAATAACCCGGATGAAACTCTACGCGCGACGGTGCAGCGGAGCAGGGAGGTCATTGAGGATCCGCGAATTGAGAAAATCAATCTTACCACCGGGCCGATGGCCATAACGGGCTCGACGCGGATGCAGGCCACGACGATTCAGCTCTGCGTCCTCGTGACGATCCTCGAAATGGTTGTGAGTGAATTGTTGCGCCAAACCGACACGAGTTTTGCCTCATCGGATCCCTTGAAGGTCCCCGAAGCATTTTTGTCCCGGCTCGAACAGTTGGCTTCCACATTGCGGTCTGCGAAGATTCGAACGCAGCTGGCCAGGCTGGTCGAGTTGGAGGAGACCGCATACAGAGCGGGCCACAAAAACAATTATTATGCGGATCGATTTGCCATCGACGTTTTGACGGACACAACCGAACGGTCTCCCACCTATTGCACTCCCCCTTTCCGGAAATTTGACGACCGGACCGCAACCGAATCGTGGGCCTTCCTCTTTACTCCCGCACCCCATACCCCCGAAGCATGGCGACGCGTCCTGAGGCGAGAACCCGCTTGTGTGGAATGGGACCGAGCTACCCTGCAGGCACTCGTCGGGGAGCAGCGCCTGGCTGCTACTTCGGAAACGGTTCGCAAAATCAGCCGCTCCGAATTGATGCGGTTCCGGATTGGGCTGGACGGAATAGGCGCCCGCGATGTGGCGAGTGGGGACATCTCTGTCGCGGTGGTTTCCGAACGCGAACGTCTGGAGTTGACTCAGCCAGGAGGATTTTTCCGGGCCCAACTGGAGTCCGCGCAGCATCGCGGGGCGCGCGTCGGCCTGATTTATTTCGGCTCTGAAGAATCCCTCGCGGAAATTGAGGGTTTCTTGAGAAACTGGGAACTCCGTCCTGCGACAGTCCTGGTGCCGGTTCCCACAACGGAGTTTCTCCTCGACGGAATCGCGCGCGTGGGGGTGAAGGCGCTTCTGAATGCGCTCTCAACGTGCACGATGGTCCGTCTGGGAAGAGTCATGGGCAACTACATGATCTGGGTCGTGCCGAGCAACCTGAAACTGGTGGACCGCGCGACACGCTACATCGCGCAATTGGCGAACCTGACCTACCAGGCTGCCAATCAACTGTTGTTCGAGGTGATCGAGTATGTCGAGCCGCGGATGAAAACGGACCAGTCATATCCCCCGGTTGTCGCAATGGCCGTGGTCCGGGCGCGGGATAATCTTTCAAACGAGCAGGCGGAAGCGTGGTTGGCGAAATCGGTGTCAGTCGGGGCTCCTCCCTGATCGACCGCGACCTTTGCCGCTGGGCTACCGGCTCGCCCGGCAACGCTTTGACCGACACTAGGTAAATACCCTACTTGGCGTGCACCTTGGCTCCGGTGCAAAATGCGGATGGTCACAGGAGCAGACTTATGGCAAAACAAACTAAGAATTCTAATTCGAATTTGAAGAGGCAGGTTTTCCGTTTCAGCGCCCCTGCCGCAACCAGCGTGCTGCTGGTGGGTGACTTCACTCATTGGCAACAACAGCCGATTCCCATGCGCAAAGAACAGGATGGAGTGTGGCTGGCTTCTGTCGATCTGCCCCCCGGAAAACATACTTACAAATTCATCGTGGATTCGGAATGGCGCGACGACCCCGAATGCACGCTTCGGGTGCCTAATCCTTTCGGTGGACATGATATGGTCCGCGAAGCTGCCTAAAGCCGCAGCGGCTGGCACCACCCTGTACCACGCCCGGGCCAAATTTCCCGGGCGCTTTTTTTGCCATGGTTTGTCCGGCCTCCTTGCAACTCGTTTTCCGGTCCTGCCTTCACGAGTCTGGCCGCCGCGGCACGGCTAAGGGCCTTTCAAGCGAAAAAATGCCCCGGCACTCACCGGCAACTGCACGCTCACGGTTCCGTGATTGGTCGAGGAGGTTTGAGAGACCGCGCTCCAATTCGGATGAGCAAGGTCCTCCGTTGTCTGCAGCGAGAACAACGTGCCGGACCACGACAGGGCAATTTTGTTGCTCGAAACCGAAGAAAAAAGCGTTGGAAACCCAGTCAGCAATTGGGTGACTTGAGTTGACCAGCGGCTGGCACTTGACGGGAATTCCTGGATCGTCCAGAAAACATTTGGATCGGAAGGGTCAACGCACGTGGCGCTGTAGTCGCCCCAGCGACTGCTCCCGCTCGAATCGGTGTTCTGATAGCTGGCGACTCCGGATTTGAGCAACAGCGGCTGGCCAAAGGTGGTGACCCCGCCGACGGTGTTGCCCACGAGGGCAAAGCTGCTGACAAAAGTGCTGATGCTCGAGGCGTTGTAGCCGATCACGACGGTGCCCGCCGGGTTCGCGGCAATCGAAGGAAAAAACAGGTCCAGAACCGGGTCGGCCACCGTTCCCGTTTCGAGGATTGCATGACTGGAGGCGTCGATCCGGTACCAGCGCAACGCGGCGCGATTACCGACCTGGGTACCATGGACCGCATACAAAACCCCGCCCACCTCGTACACGCAGGCGCTAAACCGCGAGTCGTTGTCGCTCAGGTTGCTCGAATTGTCGGGCTGCGTTGGATCGAGTGGCGCCGTGTAAGGCTGCACGGTCAGGACGCTGGGCGCGGTCAGGGTTGCTTTTTGCACGCCGGTGACGTTCTGAATCCGGAAACTGACAAGCGAGTTGTTGGTAATGATATTGCCACTGTTATCGACGCCGACCCCTGAGGTTGACAACACAGTGCCCTGGTCGCTGCCATCCAGGCAAATCGCCGGTTGCAGGATGTCGCCGCGCACGTCGTAGTTTAGGATCCCCAGCCAGGTCATCCCGTTTGTCGTTGGGGGAGCGGCCGTGAGGCTGGACTTGGGTATCGAAAGCAACGTTGGACCCACCGGAAACGAATTGGAATCGAACATGTCGCCGCCCAAATAGATTGCCTGCGCATCCATTCCCAACGTGGGAAAATCGGCAAAGTTGTTACCGCCCGGGTCTGATAAGATCCCAAGCGCCTTCCACGTCCCGGTCGGGTCGGCCGTCGCTGAAACGGCCAGCAGAAAGCGGTTCGTGTTCACCGTCCCCGAAGGGTCGAAGTCGACCTGCGACGCAAACCACCTTTGCGAGGCGGGATCAAAAAAGATTCGCGGGTCCGTCACATCCCAGCCGCTGGGAAAGGAAAGCCCGGCCTGGTTCCAGAACGTCAGGTCCGTCATGGTCTTCACCTTGCTCCCGGTGCTCTTGTCGTAAACCGAGAACCGCCCGTTGATCAGTTCGACATAATGCAGCGGGCCGGCAAACCCGTTCGGGTCCGGGGGCACGGCTGACGAGTCTACATTCAAAGTGCTCGCGGTGAAGTTCTGTCCAATGGCGACAGTCACCTGGGCTGAAGCAAGGTCGAGAGGTCCGCTGAAAAGAAAACTAATGGCCATGAACAAGCCGGCAAAAATTGAAAAGACGCGCTGCGACCCTTTGCTAATCATAGAACGGTTTGTGACAGACTATGGCTTAACGAACGCTGTCCAGCAATGTGAAATTGGGTTTCTACACGAAAGACCATTCGATCTTTGCCCAGACCAGCTCTCCTGCAGCTCAGCAGGCGTTTGATGTGGGCGTGCCCGCACCTGGTCCCGCGCAACGGCCGAGGATGAATTCGCGATTGTGCCTTAACATGCCTCCGACTAATGTCCTTTCGTTCTGAGCAGGCGCCGATGAGCGACACACCTTATCCAAACGCAGCCGGTGGGGCATCGGCTTCGAAATCGCGTATTCTTTTTGTCGACGACGAAGACATGGTCTTGCGCATGCTCCGGCTCGCGATGTCGACGCAGAGCGATTCCTGGGAGCCGTCTTTCGCGGCTTCCGGGGCTGAAGCGTTGAAGCTGCTCTCCGAGGGCAGCTACGACATGGTTGTTTCCGATATGCGCATGCCCGGAATGACCGGCGCTCAACTGCTCAATGAGATCTTCCGGTTATACCCGTCCACTTTTCGCGTCATCCTGACGGGTTTTGTCGAGCAGGAGCGCGTCATGGAAAGTGTTGGGACCGCGCACCAGATTTTGTCCAAGCCCTTTCAACTGGATGTGCTCAAGGAACTACTCTCCCGGGCCGCTTCGCTCAAGCAGCGACTCCAGAGCAGGCGGGCCCGGCTCATTATTGCGCAAACCGGGTGCGTCCCGAGCGTGCCCGACGTTTATTTCAAGATCCTGGACGCGTTGCAGGAACCGGATTGCCCGGTCGAACGGATTGCCGACATAGCTGCAAACGATCCCGGGCTGACGAGCAAGTTGCTGCAGTTGGTCAACTCCGCCTTTTTTGGTTTTGGCTCGACGGTCTCCGCTCCGCGCGAAGCGGTCATGCTGCTGGGCACCGGCACCATTCGTTCGCTGGCCCTCACGTGCGGCCTGTTCTCAGCGTTCAGTCCCGAGATATCCCGCGAATTGGATCTGCAGGAAATCTGGGCTCATTCGTGGCGCGTGGCCAGGGCAGCGGAACGCATCGCGCGCTCCGAGCGCAGCGACACCGTGGTGATTGAACAGGCTTTCACTGCCGGATTGCTCCACGACCTGGGCAAGCTCATTTTCGCGAACGCTCTGCATTCCGAATATGTTTCGGCCGTCCAAAGCGCAGCCGCTGAGAGCCGGCCGCTCAGCGAATTGGAAAACGAAAAGTTCGAAGCTACACACGCCGAGGTGGGTGCGTGTTTGTTGCAGCTTTGGGGCTTGCCCACACCCCTGGTTGAGGCCGTGCTGCATCATGAGCAGCCTGATGGAGAACGGTGCGAGGGCTTTAGCCCCCTCCTGGCCGTGCACGTAGCGAACGCTTTGGATCATGAAAGTAGGCCGTCAAAACCACCACAACCGGTGCCGTTAAACGTTACTTTCCTCGAACAAAGCGGCCTGGCTCCGCGGCTCAATGCCTGGCGCCAGCACTTGTCAGCTGAGGACGCTTGAAGCCGCCCTTCAATCGGCTGATCCGGCTAGGCTGCTGACAGATTACCCCGATAATCCGTGGGCGACTGCCCTACGATTCTCTTGAAAACGCGGTTGAAATGAGTGAGCGATTGAAATCCGACTTCGTACGCAATTTCACTGATGCGCAGGTTGGGGTTCAGTAAAAGGTTCCTGGCGCGCTCGATCCGCAGCCGCGCGACGTAGTCGGTGAAATTAATCCCGGTCACTTTCCGGAACATTTTGCAGAAATAAAAGCTGCTGGTATTGACCGCTTTGGCTACTTCCTGCAGCGAGAGATCCTCGGTTTGGTGTTCTTCAATGTACTTTCGCGCCTTGGTGATGACGGGAGGCTCCGCGTTTTCCTGCCGCACGATGATTTGGTTGCTCAAAATCGAAAGATGCTGAGCGAAGATGCTTAACAATTTCACAACCGATTCATGCTGGCGCGAAGGCATCGTGCGGGTCCCAAAGTACGCTTCACGCATTTCTTCACGGCTCGCTTCGATTCCGCGTTCCTCGATGAGCTTGAGCGTCCGGTTGAACTGCACTTCGCTCGGCTTGCGAGTGAAAACCTGTCCGGTTTGAAGATAACCGATGAGCCGATCTCCAACGCGAACCGGCACCATGGTCTCGCACAGCCCGGCTCCGCAGGTGATTGTAAACGGCTCGTTTCGGGCATGCTGCGCCAGTTGCTCCTGGGTCTGCAGGCAAGCGGCGCAGGAACGGCTCTTCGACGCCATTAACGCGCACCACGGACCTTCATGATGTTTGCCGTGCAGCGGCAACTGCCACGTTTCCACTGGCCTCAACGCGACGGGCAGTCCGGTGGCCTCGGTAAACGCGCGCTCGTAATCCTGGTAAAGTCTGGATTGGGTCAAAGCCTGGATCAGGTGCTTGTCGCCGCTTTCGGCTGCTGCGACCGGTGATGCCGATGCGCACCCGGAGCGGATTGGGGGGGCCGGATGGCTGACGGGCTTGGGCCGCGGCACGAAAAGAGCGGGGAGTGTGGTGGTGCGGGGCGCGTTCGACTCGGTTCGAGTGGTGTAGTCAGATATTGTTTGCACGACGACAAAATACGATGAGTCCAATGTCCCCGTAAATTGGGGCGGAGCCTGATCGTTCGTACGGGCTGAGTTTAGGGGCCCTAAGGGTTTGCCTTAGGCGCGGGGCTGCGGCTTTGCCGCCTGGAGCAGTGCCTGGATTAATCCATCGGCGGTGTGTTGCTTCGCTTCAACCCGCGGCTTGAGCTTGAGTGCCGCCAGGGCTGCGGACGTTTCGGGGCCTATGGAAGCGAGTTTTAGATCCGGGAATTTCTCCATCAAGGACGGCAGGCCAAAACGCCCATGAAAATGCTCCACGGTTGAGGCGCTGGTGAAGGTAATCCAGTCAGCTCCGTTTTGGAGGAGGCTTGAACTTGCATCGGTGGGGGCGTCAGTTTCGGCGATGGTGCGGTAGCACGCGATATCGTCGACGATAGCCCCGAGGGCTTCCAGCGCCGTGGGCAATTCGCGGTTGGCGACTTCGGCCCGCAGCAGGCAGATTCTCAAATTCTCAATGCTCTCGTATTCCTTGAAGGCCTCGGCCACGCTCGAAGCAAGGGCTTCGTCAGGCATGAGGTCGACCTGAAGATGCAATTCTTTGAGTTTTGTGGCGGTGGCCGGGCCAACCGCGGCGATCCTGCATCCTCCGATGTCGCGCATGTCGTGGAACTGGCGGAAAAAATACTCGAAGAAAGAGGTCACTCCGTTTGGGCTGGTAAATACAAGCCAATCGTAAGAATTAAGCTCGAGCAGGGCGTCGACGAGGTCCTGGCGGCGGGTCGGAGGTTCGATTTTAATAGCGGGGATCTCAAGGACCTCGGCCCCAAGGTTCGCCAATTGTCGGGAAAACCCGGCGGCCTGTTCGCGGCTGCGCGTCACGACAACGCGCTGACCGAACAGCGGGCGGCGTTCGAACCAGTTGAGCTTGGGACGGAGTTTCACGACCTCCCCGATCACGACTACTGTAGGCGGGCCAATAGCCGCCTTGGCCGCAATGTCACCAATGGTCTCCAAAGTGCCTTCAATGGACTTTTGCTTGCCGGTGGTGCCCCACCGAATCATGGCAATCGGGGTGCCGGACGCCATGCCGTTTTGGATCAGCGTTTTTCCAATTTCGCCGATCCGGTCCGTGCCCATCATGACGACTTTGGTGCCCGGCGTCCTGGCCAATTGCGGCCAGTCAATGCTCGACGCTTCCTTGGCCGGGTCTTCGTGACCCGTCACCAGGGTCAGTCGGGAAGCGATTTCCCGGTGCGTCAGTGGAACGCCCGCGTAATTCGGGACCGCAACAAACGAGGAAACGCCTGGGACGACTTCAAAAGCAATGCCCGCATCGGCCAACTGCTCGGCTTCCTCACCTCCCCGGCCAAACACATAGGGATCGCCGCCCTTGAGACGTACGACTGTTTTGCCTTCGCGCGCTTTGGCAATAAGTAGCTTGTTAAGGTCGTTTTGAGGGATTGTGTGCGCATTGCCACGTTTGCCTCCGTAAATGATTTCGGCGGACTTTTTGGCATGTCGCAGAAGTTCCTGGTTGACGAGGGCGTCGTAGACAACCACATCGGCCCGCGCCAA
>Ga0070738_10006274_pt1 | contig 12564 bp, 14 predicted proteins | sample Coa_R2_2_FD_66446 | JGI IMG/M metagenome (GOLD analysis project Ga0070738, IMG submission 66446) | Surface soil microbial communities from Centralia Pennsylvania, which are recovering from an underground coalmine fire - Coalmine... | ecosystem: Environmental > Terrestrial > Soil > Unclassified ... | reverse complement strand
GCCGATGCAGCAGCCCACCGCGCCTCTGCGCGGCCGGCGCTCACGTGGATGAGAGGAAGCACAGCACACAAGGAGAGACTCCGATGACCGCACAGGAGAACACGGCGCTCGTCCGCCGGTACCTTGACGAAGCCTTTAACAAGCGCAACATAGCCATCCTCGACGAGGTGGTCGCCGCCGACCACGCTCACCATTCCGCTCCCCCCGATCGTAGCCCTGGCATCGAGGGCGTGCGCGAGTTCGTCCGGGCGGTCCACGCCGAATGGCCGGATCTCCGGGTCACGATCGAGGATCAGGTGGCCGAGGGGGATAAGGTGGTGACGCGCTGGACGGTGCAGGGCACCAACACCCAGCCGGTGACCACCCCATTCGGCAGCATAGCCCCGACCGGCAAGCAGATCAGCATGACGGGGATGGACATCCACCGCGTCGACGGCGGCAAGGTGGTCGAGACGTGGAGCGACGCCGATTACCTGGGCCTGATGCTACAGATCGGAGCAGTCCCCACACCGGCCCTTGCGATGCAGTAAGGCGCCTGGTCCACCCAAAGGCCATACAGCGGCCGCCCGGCCTGAGCTGGGCGGCCGCTCAGGTAGATGCCACGGTAGTTGTACTCTTGCGTAACCGGCCACGACCGGTTAGGTCGTGTGCTGCCCTTCGCTGACGCCAAGGTCCTCGACCCCTTCACCGCTTTCGAGACCGCGCTCTAGGAGCACGTAGCAGGCTAGCAGTCTGTCGGAGAATAGAAGCGCTAGCCTGTCCAATCGGGCAGGCCGGCGATCTGTCTTCTTGGACTGGGCGCGCGTTCAGCCGAGCACCTACGATATAAGGGCAGAAATACCGTGCCCGGCGCCGGCCCACGGGGCTGAGCGCATCGCGCAGGCGCAAGTCACAGACGACGGACAGGAGGGGAGATGCGACAGGTACAGATCGAGCAGTACGGCGGCCCCGAGGTGCTACGCCTCGTCGAGGTCCCGGACCCGCAACCCGGCCCCCGAGGCGCGGGCCACTGTCGGCAAGACCCTGCTCATACCGTAGCCCTGAGCCCACAGCGTCCGCCTACGATGTCGGAGTCCGAGCCGTCACCCTGTGCGGTCTTCTTTGCCTGACAGGCCTATTGCGCCCGAAGAGACTGCGGGCCAACGCCAATGTACACGACTGCTCAAGCCATCACGAGTAGTGCCAGCGGTAGCCCTCGCCCGTTGGCGTGATGCGTCCCCAGGCCGGAAAGGTTCCGTGCGTGTAGACGAGGGTGTCGCGCTGCGGCGTGACGTCGGCGAAGAACCGGGCGCGTGACGCACCCATGGCGGCCTTGTCGTGCCACTCGAAGAACCAGTCGGGATGCTCGATCTCGCAGACATGGTGGAAAAGGTCGCCCAGATAATAGAAGCTCTCCCCGCCTGAGCGGACGCGTACGATACAGTGATTCGGCGCCTCGCCCGGCGTGTGCAACAGCATGACGCCGGGCACGACCTCGTAATTGTCCCCAACCAGATCGAGCAGGCCCAACCGCTCGATTTCCCCGAGGCCGAGCGTGATCTCAGAATCGGGTTTGGCGCGCTCGGGGATCTCGTCCCAGCCCGCCCGCATCACGAGGTGGCGGGCGCGCGGGTAGCGGGCCAGGGTCTGCCCGTCGCGCCGGACGGTGACGCCCATAAAGTGATCCTCGTCGGTGTGGGTCAGGATCACGTGGGTGATCTGCTCCGGCTGGACGCCGATCGACGCCAGGCCCGCCGGCACGCCCGGAGAGCGGCGCGCCTGCAACTCCTGCACGTACCAGGTCGTGGGGTAGGTGTCCGCATCCAGCTCGCCGAACCCAGGATCGACGAGGATGGAGGCGCCGCCGATCCGGATATGCGCGGCGTTGAGGTCGAAGGCAATCGCACCCGCCGCGTTGGCCTCGGGCATGGCCCGGCGCGCCTCCTCCTCGGGTACCTGAAGCCAGGGGACGAGGGGGACGGCGCCGAAGGTGCCATCGCGGATGATGGTGACGATCGCCTCGCCGATGCGGCGCGAGGAGACGAATCCCGGTTCGTCTGGTACGGTCATCGCAGCCTCCTTGAGGTACCGGTGAATCCTGCTGTTCTAGGATATCGTACCTCTCACGATCGTGTCACCTCCTACACCTGTTCCTGGTCCACCTTCATCGGCTCCAGCGGGCCTTGCTTGAGCGCGTGTTCCACGATGGCGTCCGCCTGCTGCGAGAGGCGCTGCTCGGCCGCCATGAAGCCCTCTTCGTAGAGGAAGCCGACCAGGAGGCGACCGTCAGTGGCCACGGATTGGTCCATCAGCTTGACATCGGGGTTGGCTGCGTGCAGCCACGCGTTGATCTGCGACTCGACCGCGGTCACGTCCGAACCGCTGAACGCCTTGAAGCGCAACATGTCGTCTCCTCTCAGCGACCCCTATGGGCTGCTCTCATGCACCTCTGTACTGGCGACTACTTGACGCACGACCTGTGCCAGCGCCCGGTATCCCGCCGGCGGCGCTGCCGCCATCCCGTCCCTGAAGGTGGCCTCTTCTCATTATCGTCACATCCATCTATCCGATACTGGAGGCATGAGGACTGTAGATCCCGGGCCCGGCAGTGGGCCTCATCTCCCGTTTAGTGCTGAGCCGGAGCATCGGCACAGCGCCTTCAGTGTGCTGTCCCTGGCGCGACGTTGCCACGCGCACAGGGGTAGGCCCACGACCGACCTATGACCAAGTATAAGTATCTACCCGGCTCCTTCCTTCTGTTCTCGCTGCTCGGCCTGGCCTGGGGGTTGGCCCACGTGGGGCTGGAGGTGCTGACCGGCAAGAGCTTACTCAAGCTGGGGCTACCCTTTACGCTGCTGTGGGCCACGGTGCTCGTCGTGGCGCTGCGGGGTCAACGCTGGGCCGCGCAGGTCGCGGTGCTGATGGGGGCGCTGGGCTGCTACTGGACTGCCATCATGCACTTCCGGGGCGCGGATTGGAGCGGGGGTCTGCCCTGGATGCGCGACCCCGAGAATGCCGGCCCGCTATGGGTTATCCCCTACAATGGGCTGGTCTACGCCGGTCTGGTGGTCGGCCTCGGCATCCTATGGACGGGCATGCAGATCCTGCGTCGGATCCCCGCCGCGCTGGCGGTGAGCGCGGCCTTGGTTCTGAGTAGTGTAGCTTTGACACTGTGGTACGGAGGGCCGGCCCTGTCGGCACCCCGCTTGATCGGCGTTGGCTTGCTGCCTTTGGCGACCATGCTGCTGGCGCGGGCAGTAGGGAGAGCCGGGCGGCCACGGCCCTCCGCGTGAGGCGTGACCCGATTTTGAATGACCGTGACTCAGCAGATCCCACGCGCCGGGAAGATAGCTCTCGTGTTGCCTCTGCTCATGGCCCTGAGCAGCGTTCTGGGGACGCCGGTCCGCGCCGCCGGGCCACAGCCGGCCCCGGCGGCGCAGCTCTCGAACGGCTTTGAACAGTACGTGCTGACGGCGGCCGATGGCACGACGGAGGGCTTCTTCGGGACCACCGTCGCCCTCGACGGCGGCCTGGCCGTGATCGGCAATCCCGCTAACACCGCTAATCCGAACAGCAAAGAGCGCGTCTATGTCTTTGAGCGGACGTCGGACGGTTGGACGCAGCGGGCCGAGCTCGCTGCCGCGGATGGTGTCCTTGGGGATGGCTTTGGTACGTCCGTCGCCGTGGGCCAGGGCGCCATTCTTGTCGGTGCCCCCAACAAGAAACAGGCGAGCGGCGAGCGCGGCGCCGTCTACGTCTTCCCGGAGACCGCATCCGGCTTTGTGCAGGGCCAGCTTGAGCTGGTGGGTCCGCGCACCTCAGCCAGCTTCGGTCATGCCGTCGCCCTCAGCGGCAACACGGCGCTGATCGGAGCGCCGAACGATGGCAGCACCGGGGCGGCCTATGTTTCCACCTTCGTGAATGGGGCCTGGTCGCAGCCCCAACCGCTAGCGACTGCCGCGAGCACCGCCGCTGGTGAGTTCGGCTGGTCCGTGGCCATCCACGGCGCGACCGCCGTCGTCGGAGCGCCCCAGGATAGCTTCCAGGGGGCGGTCTACGTCTTCCAGCGCACCCTCACGGGCTGGACGCAGCAACAGCGGCTCACGGCCAGCGATGCTGCCTTCGGTGATGGCCTGGGCACCTCCGTGGCTCTGAAGGCCAACATACTTATGGCCGGGGCGCCCGATAGGCAGAACGACGCCGGCGCGGTGTACGTGTATGCACGCTCCTGGGCGGGATGGGCGCAGCAGTCAACGGTGGTGAGTCCAACGCCGGCGCCCTTCGCCTACTTCGGGCAGTGCGTGGCGCTGGGCGCCCTGGGTACCTTCGCCGTCATCGGGGCCAACGGCACCAACAACTTCATGGGGTCGGCCCAGGTGTTCGCGCGCAGCCTCTTCGGTACGACCTGGACCGGCCTCGGCGCCCGCCTGACGCCCGCCGATCAGGCACAGGGGGACGATTTTGGCGCGTCATGCGCGCTCGGGGCGGCGGCCATCCTGGTCGGCGCCCCGGAAACGAACACCGCGACCGGGGCCGCCGACATCTTCACGCCCTCCGGACCAGGGTTCAACCCGGGCGATGACAACGCGTGAGGAGCGGCTGGTTTGACCTGTCCGGCGAATCGGGGCATCGACTGGCGGGGCGTGGGTTTTTCTTGCCCACGCCCCGCCAGTCGGCTAAACCAAAGCCAGGGGGAAAACCCGCGGGGTTGGTATCGTATCGGTCCCGCCGCGGCATTCCTTTAGAAGGCGGTACGGGCGCTGGCGGGGTCGCGCTTGGCGGCGGCCAGGCGCTCTTCCAGTTCCTTGCGGCGCTGTTCGGCGGCTACCTTACCCTCGGCGATGGCCACGTCCAGTTGCGCGCGAACCTGCTCGACGTAGCGGCGGGCCTGCTCGGCCAGGCCGCTCGGGCCAAGTTCGGCCACTGTAGACACGGCGCGTGCAGCGCCCGAGGCCGTGGTTGCAAGCATATTCTGCACGGTCGATCCTCCGCTTGAGATCAGGGCGCGACTGGTGGGAGGCAGCGCCAGGGTACCACCCGGGCCAAGCAGGGCCGGCAGCGAGGACCGCCTGCGATAGACGGCCAGCGCGGCGGCGCCGACGGCCAGGCCGATCAGGATTGTCGGCACCGGGTTGGATCCTGCCCTACTCATCGTTGTACCCTCCCCCGCGCTTCCGCTTTCATCGCATAGCGATCCGACCGGTTTGATATCCGCCGGCGTGCGTTAGTATACCATAGCCTGACCAGAAACAGGACTGCAAACAGGACTGCGCACACCAGCGTGCCCGTGCCCAGCGCAAAGTCGCCTATGGCGCCTAAGCGCAAACCGTGTGCCGCGATGGCCTGGCCCGCGGCGTACCCAGCCAGTGCCAGCAGCCAGTAGAGCGGCACCATCCACAGCGGCCGCGAGGTGACGAACGCGTAGACCAGGGCTGCGACGAGTCCGGCGCCAAGCGCAAGCCCCAGTGGAGGAGACATCCACGAGAGACTCTCCCACAGGGCATGCCAGGCGTCCGTCATGGCTCCGGCCCGTCACGAACGGCCCGGCCTGAGCAGCGCCAGGGCGCGAGATAGCTGTCTGTCTGCCGGCGAGCCGTCCTCCACCGGGCTATCTACGGTGACATCCGGCGTGATGCCCCGGTTCTGGATCTGGCGCTTGCGCGGTGTCAGCCAGAGGTGGGTGGTGATGCGCAGCGAGGAGCCGTCGTCGAGCGGGAACTCCTGCTGCACCGAGCCCTTGCCGTACGTCTGTATGCCCACGATCGTGGCACGCCGGTAATCTTGTAGCGCGCCCGCCGTGATCTCGGCCGCGCTGGCCGTGCCGTCGTTGACCAGCACCGCCAGCGGCACGGTGCGGGCCAGACCGCTGCCGGCGGAACGCACCGGCGCCTCGAGATGCCCCTGCCCGTCCTGCTCCCACAGGATCACTCGTCCCGCCGGCAAGAACTGGCTGTTGATCCTCACCGCCGTGTCGACGAAGCCGCCGGGGTCGTCGCGTAGATCAAGCACCAGGCCGCGCGGGCGGTGTGCCATCAGGCGGCCCAGGGCGGCCACGACATTGGTCGCGGTGGTATCGCCGAACTGGGCGATCTTCAGGTAAGCGATGGCGCCGATCATGCGCGAGACGACGTCGGGCACCGTGATGTGCCCGCGCGTTACCACGATAACCAGCAGGCCGTGGACGCCGCTGCGCTGTACGCCGAGCGTGACGCGCGTGCCGGCCGCGCCGCGCAGCATGGCCACGGCTTCGTCGCCGTTCATCGTCGTGACGTCGCGGCCATCGATGCGCACGATGACATCGCCCGAACGCAGCCCGGCACGTGCCGCCGGCGAGCCTGCCAGGGGCACCACCACCAGGCCGTGCGCGGTGGCGTCGACGCTGGCGCCGATGCCATCGAACGACCCATTCATCTGGGCCTGCGCGGCGGCCGTGTCTTGAGGGCTGAGGAAAATCGTATGCGGGTCTCCGGTGCCACCGGACACCATGCCATTGATAGCGGCGTAGAGCAAGGTCTTGCGGCTGAGATGCGGTGCGTAGTACGACTGCGTGGTCAGCAGATGGAAGGCCTGAAACAGGTCATCGAACGGCTGCACCAGGTCGGATCGCTGCAATTCGTCCGGCACGACGATCGGCGGCGCAGCGGTGGCGCGCCCGACCATGGCGCCGGCCGCGAAGCCGATACACAGGGCCACCGCCACCACGCTTGCAAGGCGGGCAACTGGCCGCAAGATAGCGTTCCTTCTCGGCGTTGTCATGGTGCGCCACCGAGCGAGGGGCACCGGCCGTTGTTCATGGAGAGCATCTCTATGGCTATCACAGCTATGGGGTCATCCCTGCAATTCTTCCGATCTACTGGTACCTTCAGTATGGCACCATGCATGCATGCTGCGCAATTCAGTCCGTTTCGCGTTCCGGCATCGCGGTGTGACGGTTGTCTGGAGCCGGTCGGGAGTGCTACGCTGCCTGGGGAGAAAACAGCAACTGCACGTTGCCCCGCTATCGCGGCCTACTCCATTCACCTATTGCCTAAAGACAGCAGTCCCCTGGAGGTTTTTCGATGGATCAGAGAGCTGGGGCGCCCCTGGAGAAGCGGGCACTGGGTTCGACGGGTTTGATGGTGCATCCGCTGTGCATCGGCTGCGCCGAGATCGGCGATATGCCCGACACCTTCACCTATTCGGTCGAGGAGCAGCAGGCCCTGGACATGGTCCGCGCCATGTTCGACGGCCCTATCAACTTCCTCGATACGGCGGCATCCTACGGCGACGGCGAGAGCGAACGCCGCATCGGCCTGGTGATCCGCGAGCGCGGTGGGTTGCCCGCCGGTATGGTGCTGGCGACCAAGGCGGACCGCGACCTGCAGACGGGCGACTTCAGCGGCGACCAGATGCGCCGCAGCGTCGAGCGCAGCCTGCGACTGCTGGGCCTCGACCGCTTGCAGCTTGTCTACCTGCACGATCCGGAGCACACCACCTTCGAGGCGGCTACCGCCGCCGGTGGTCCGGTCGAGGTGCTGCAGCGCCTGAAGGAGGAAGGCCTGATCGAGCACCTCGGCGTGGCCGGCGGCCCCATTGACATGTCTATCCGGTACGTGGAAACCGGCGCCTTCGAGGTGGCGATTTCGCACAACCGCTACACGCTGCTGAATACCTCGGCGGCGCCGCTGTGGGATGTCTGTGGTAAGCGTGGGATCGCCGCCGTTAATGCTGCACCGTATGGCAGCGGCATCCTGGCCAAGGGGCCCAGATCCTATCCGCGCTACGCCTACCAGAACGTAGCGGGCGATCTGCTCGAACGCGCTGTGCGCCTGGAAGAGATCTGCGCGCGCCATGGCGTCCCGCTGGCCGCCGCCGCGTTGCAGTTCTCGCTGCGCGACCCGCGCATCATCTCCACCATCATCGGCATGAGCAAGCCCGAGCGCATCACCCAGACGCTGGACCTGGCTACCTATCCCATCCCCGACGATCTGTGGGCCGAGCTGGCGACCGTTCCGCCGACGCAGCAGGACCCCGACACCAATCGCGGGTCATAACGCGGCTCCGCGATCGGCGCCAGGGCGGACAAGAGCCGACGTCCGTTTGCTGCCGCCGACGTCCGAGGGGGGTAGGCCCATGGTGGCGCGCCCCCTCTGACGCGTGTTCTCACTCAACGGCTTGAGGCCACAAACGCCATCGCCTCTGTCGCCAGGGACAGCCAACTCTCGTCGGAGCTCGATTCTACAGTTAGCCACTCCTTCATGACGCGGCCGTGACCGGGATCAAAGCGCGCCCCGTCGCCGGAGGCGACGAGCGCATCAACCCGAGGTTTGGGAAGTTTGACCACGAGCTTGCCCTTGGCGAGCATGGCAAAGATCTTATCGTTGATCGCCAGCCCCGATGAGCCGAAGCCCTTCTTGCCCGGCAAACCAAGCGTGACGTCAGTGTGGCCGAGCATCGCCTCGACAAGCGTTGCATAGCGCTCTTCCGGAGTGATAGGCGGATGGCTCATCAGGATGCCATCTCCCAGTGCACGACAGGATTGGCCATGTTGGTATCACCCTTCCACTCGTCATCTATCCCGGATTATTCATGGCGGCTGCTGTGGCGGTGCGGCCCAGCCTGGCGGCGGCCCGCGGGCCGACGCCGCCGGCATCCGTGCCGGCCCTCCGTTGGCGGCATGGTGTTCCGCGCTCCGCGTGAATAATGCAGGCTATCCGTGCTACGCCTTGGTTAGGTCGCATGTTCTAGTGTAGAGTGACGAGGCCGGCTTGTCAAGCTCTTCCGGAGCATCCGGCCATCTATCTCGAGTATCATGTCTACACTGGAGGCGGAGGAGAGAAGGTGCGCCTGACCACTGTGCCCACGAGCGCCCTGGAAGCGGCAGGGCTGGCGTTGGGGTTGGGTCCAACGCCGCTGGCCGACACCATGCTGGCCCTGTTGTTGGCGCGCACCATCATGGCAGCCACCTCGGCGGGCATCTTCGAGGTGCTGGCAGACGGACCTCTCACGGCGCAACAGGTCGCGGCTCGCTGCAACACCGAACCGCGGGCCACGGAGAAGTTGCTCTACGCCCTGGCCGGCGCCGGCTACGTGCGGGCCTCGGCGCCCACCTACAGGCTGGCGCCGGTGGCCCGCCGCTGGCTGCTGGCGGACAGCAAGACCTCGCTGCGCGACGCCACGCTGCACCGTTATCTCGACCTCCAGTTCATGGGCCACTTCGAGGAGTATCTGCGGACCGGTATCCCTCTCGACTATCACCGGACGTTGTCGTCCGAGCAGTGGGCGGTCTACCAGCGCGGCCAGTTGTCGCACGCGCGCCTGGCGGCCGCCGAAGTGGCGCTGCGCGCACCGCTGCCGCGGCGGGCGCGGTTGATGCTCGACCTCGGCGGCGCGCACGGCTACTACTCGGTGGCGCTCTGCCGTCGCCACAAGACCCTGCGTGCGGTGGTCCTGGACCTGCCCGATGCCGTTGAGCACGCCGCACCCCTGCTGGCGCAGGAGGGCATGGGCGGGCGGGTGGTACACCGGGCCGCCAATCTGCTGGAGGAGGACCTGGGCAGCGCGGTCTACGACGTGGTGCTGATCGCCAACCTGGCGCATCACTTCGACGAGGCGACCAACCGCGATCTGATCCGGCGGGTGGCCCGCGCATTGCGTCCGGGGGGAAGCTGCCTGATCGTCGATCTGCTGCGCGCATGCGCGCCGGAGGATGCCGACCAGATTAACGGGCTGACCGACTTCTTCTTCGCCGTGACCAGTCGCGCCGGCACCTGGTCGCCCCGGGAGATGGCCAACTGGCAGCGGGCGGCCGGCCTGCTGCCTCGCAAGGCCATCAAGATCCAGACCTCGCCCGGTCTTGGACTGCAGGCCGCCCGCAAACCCGGTGCATAAGCTCGAGGCACGGAAGTTGCTCCCTCATCCTTGTAGTTCGCGCGACTCGGCCCAAGCGGCTGTGTGGCTGGTCCGTCACACAGCGGTCAGGCGGCGGGGTCGCCGGCCGTATCAAAAGTAGGAGCCTCTACATGCCGTATCAGGAGATCAACGACTTGCCGCAGAGCGTGCGCGAGCATCTGCCGGCGCATGCCCAGGAGATTTACCGCGCCGCGTACAACAGCGCGTGGGAGGAGTATGGTCACGACGAGGCCCGCGCCCACCGTGTGGCCTGGGGCGCCGTCGAGCATCAGTACGAGAAAGACGAGCGGACCGGCCAGTGGCGCGCGAAGCGGTAGCCGGCAGATGCGGGCCCGGGCTCCGATAAGCGGTCCAAGGGACCTGCGCCGCCTCAGGCACTCAACAGCAGCGAGGCGATCTTCTCGCCGACCACCGCGCTGGGGATATTGGTGTTGGCGCGCGGGATCACCGGCATGATCGCGGCGTCGGCTACCAGCAGTCCATCCAACCCATGCACGCGGCCCGCCGCATCGACCACCGCCGTGGGGTCCGAAGCCGGCCCCATCTTGCAGGTGCCGACGGGATGGTAGTAGTGCACGCAGTTGGCGTGCGCGTAGCGGCGCAGATCATCGCGCGTGCGGAACTCGGGTCCCGGCTTGATCTCCGGCCCGGCCAGATCGGCCAGCGGCGCTTGCTGCACGAGACTACGGGTCAGCTCGACGCCGTCCAGCAGCACCTCGATGTCGCGGTCCTCCGGATCGGTCAGGTAGGCGTGGTCGATGACCGGCGGCGCCTCGGGGTCGCGCCCACTCAATCGCAGCGTGCCGCGCGAGAGCGGCGTCATGGTGGCGAGGGGGAACATGAAGCTCCAGGACCCGTCATGTCCCCAGTAGGGGCTGCCCACAGGGTAGAGGTGCAGGTCAAAGGCCTCTTTGCAGAGCGAGCTGCGCGCCTTGGCGATGGTCTGCTCCTCGCAGAGCCAGCCGCCGGCCTGCTCGAACTCCCTCATCGCCGCGATCATCTCGGGCGTGCCGGCGTGGTAGATGATCAGCGCCGGGTGGTCGTGCAGGTTGCGGCCCACGCCGCCGAGGGCATGAATGGGCTGAATGTCCAGCGCGCGCAGTTCATCGGGATCGCCGATGCCCGAGCGCAGCAGGATGGCGGGCGAGCCAAAGGCTCCGGCGCTGAGAACGATCTGCCCTGTTTCGATGCGCGCCGGGCCCTCGGGGCCCACGACCTCCACGGCGACCGCACGTCCGCCCTCGACCACCACGCGGTCGGCCAGCACCCGGCCCCGGATGGTCAGGTTGGGCCGGGCCCGCACCGGGTCCAGGTAGGCGATGGCGGTGTTCCAGCGCACGCCGTTGTAGATATTGACGGGCGAGGCCGAGATGCCCACGTTTTCGTCCAGGTTATTGAGGTCTTCGACCAGCGGGAGTCCGGCGCCCGCAGCCGCCTCGAGGACAGCCCGGTGCCAGGGAGTGATCTCGTCCTTGCCCGGCTTGCGCACGCGCAGTTGTTCGTTGACGGCGCGGAAGAGCGGCAGCAACGCCTCCGTCTCCCAGCCGGGATTGCCCAGGGCGGCCCAACCGTCGTAGTCCAGGCGGCTGCCCCAGATGGCGGCACAACCGTTGTGGGCCGAACAGCCGCCGATCACCCGCGCGCGCTCCAGGAACAGCTCCTGCCCGCCGTGCTGCGCCGCGCTGATGTAGCCCCAATCGTGGTCCCGGGGCGGGATGCAGCGCGCGTCCAGGAGGTCCTTCGGCCAGGCGCCGCCGGCGTAGGGGCCGTAGTCCGGCCCCGCCTCCAGCAACAGCACCGAGCGGTCGGAGTGCGCGGCCAGGCGCGCGGCGACGATGGCGCCGGCCGTGCCGCCGCCCACCACGACAGTGTCGGCATGGGCGGGCAGTGTGTAGCTACTCTGCTGTGTCATGGTGGTCTCCCTCGGCAAAAGCCATGTCTCTGGTCAGCGTGGCGATGACCTCCTCGGTGATGGGCTTGCTGTTGATGACGCTGTACCAGTAGTTGTGGTGGACCGCGTACTCCCGGAGCGTGCGCAGCGCCTGCTCGACCTGCGGCCGGGTGAGGTTGACGTCGCGCGGCTCGTTGGAGAGGCCGATGCGCCGCATCACGTCCTCGATCCACTCGGGGCGGTTGCCCTGCAAGCGGCTCAACAGGCGGATGCCCAGTCCCACCAGGTGGCCGTGCACGTACTGCACGCGCGTGATCGCCTCGACGTTGTAGGCGAAGAAGTGCTCCGAGCCCTCTTCGGCCCGGTAATGGCCCAATGGCATGCAGATGTCGTTGATCTCCAGGTAGCACTCGACGATGGCGCGGATGCCGGCGTCGGTCACGTCGCGGATCTCCGCGGCCTCGCGGCTCAGGCGCTCCACCAGGGCGCGGACGCGCGGGATGGCCCCCTCGCTCCAGGTCCAGTCGTCGTGGCCCTCGCGCCGGGCCAGCTCCCAATCAAAGGACCCCGTGTGGCAAGAGAGGATATCGCCGGCCCCGGCGCGATTCAGGCCCGGAGGGGCGGTGCGGATCAGGTCGAAATCGACGACTACTAGGTCCGGCGAGATCTTGCCCACGTAGCGTACGCTGCCGTCGGGCTCGCGCAGGCCGGCCGTGCTGGTCACGTAGGCGTTGGTGGAGACGATGGTAGGGATGTTGATCAGGTGCAGCTTGCGCTTATCGGCGATGTACTTGCCCATATCC
>Ga0070738_10006272_pt1 | contig 12568 bp, 8 predicted proteins | sample Coa_R2_2_FD_66446 | JGI IMG/M metagenome (GOLD analysis project Ga0070738, IMG submission 66446) | Surface soil microbial communities from Centralia Pennsylvania, which are recovering from an underground coalmine fire - Coalmine... | ecosystem: Environmental > Terrestrial > Soil > Unclassified ... | reverse complement strand
AGAAGCGGCTGACCAAAGCGGTCAGTTCTAGCCCGAAGAGACACCCCTTCGCAAGGACATCCGCCCTTGGGGCGGTCACACTCATCAAGCCACCAGCTTTGCTGGGGGTGTCTGACTTGAGCAAAATGCATCAGTTGCTCGTTCACATCTAGACCGTTAATGTGTTAACTACCTGTATAATCAGTGTCATAGGAGTACCAAACCCGTTTTTTTCTGGTTAGGTACAATTGTTTGGGCGATTAGCACAGTGGTAGCGCACTTCCTTCACACGGAAGGGGTCACTGGTTCGAATCCAGTATCGCCCATTGTCCCCTTTACTGTAGTACTTTGTTTAGAGAGCGGGCTTTGGTACGGCCTTCAGGTCTTCGATCGCGCCCAGTGCTTTCAAGGTGTCTCTCTGTGCGTCGGTGAGCCCGATCGCGCCGGTAAGATTCATCTTTTCGTATAGCTTCAGCGGCTGTAAGGTGTTGATACACACGCTGGACGGCACATCCCACAGCTTGACGGTTTCGTCGTAGCTGCCACTGGCCAACACGGACGTTTGCGGGCTGAAAGACAGTGACTGAATGCGGCTTTGATGCCCTGGCAGGGTCTGGGAGCAGTCTCCCGTATTTAAATCCCAGAGCTTTACCTGACAATCTTCGCCAGCGCTGGCCAACTGTTCACCCTGCGGGCTAAAGGCGACAGACCAGACTCGGCCACCGTGACCAAACAGCGTGTGAATCAGATGAATCGAGTCCTGAGACGGGCTGGCTTGAGTGGGTATGCGGTCAGCGATCGCCCAGACCCTCACCGCATTGTCCCCACAACTGCCTGCCAGCATCTGCTTGGTGGGGCTAAACGCCACAGCAGAAACAAAGCCACCTTCTGCTGGCAGCGTGGCAAAACAGGTACCGCGTTGCAGATCCCATAGCTTAATGGTGCCGTCACCACTGGCACTCGCCAACCATTGACCATCGGGACTGAAGGTCACTGACCAGATCCAGCGGGTGTGTTCCTGAAGCACCTGTAAGCACTGCCCTGTGGCAACATCCCAGATTCTCACTGTGCTATCGCCACCTCCACTGGCAAGGATTTTTCCATTCGGACTAAACGCCACTGAGTTGACCCAGTTCAGATGTCCCTCTAGTGTGCGTAAGCACGTGCCACTGCTGACATCCCAAAGTTTCACGGTATGGTCATCACTACTGCTGGCCAGCAGATTGTCTCGCGAGAAGGCAACCGACCAGATGCGTCGATCGTGCCCCTGTAGCTGCTGCACACAGTCCCCTGTCTCCAACCGCCATAAGCGGATAATGTGATCCTCACTGCCGCTTGCCAACGTTCGACCATCCGGGCTAAACGCGACTGACCAGACCAAATTGGTGGCACCCACAAATTGCTTACGGCAGCGAGCAGACAGGGTGCTTGCACGATCGGCCGCATCCTTGAGGCGATGACTGCTGGCCGTATCGAGATCCCACAGACGCACCGACTGGTCTTCACTACCACTGCCAAGGGTTTCCCCATTTGGGCTAAAGGCGATCGACCAGACTCGACTGGTATGCCCTGACAACACGTTGAGACATTGGCCGGTTGCCCGATCCCACAGGCGGATTGTGTGATCATCGCTGCTGCTGGCTACGTACTGCCCATTGGGGCTAAAGGCGACTGACCAGAGCCAGCCCTGATGCCCCTGTAAGGTCTGCAAACATTGGCAAGTAGCTACATCCCACAGCTTCAGCGTTTGGTCATGGCTACCACTCGCAATGGTTTGACCATCCGGGCTAAACGCCACTGACCAGACCCACGCCGTATGCCCTTCCAGCGTGTGTAACCCTGCGCCCGTTGCCACATCCCACAGGCGAATGGTTTGGTCGTAGCCACCGCTCACGAGCTGCTGACCGTTGGGACTAAACGCCACGGAAAACACAAAACCATTGTGTCCCTCCAATGTGTGCAGGCACGCTCCTGTTTGCACATCCCACACTTTGATCGTGGCATCGGTGCTGGCAGTCGCTAATCGTTGACCATCCGGGCTAAACGCCACCTGGTAGATCCAGCTCAGATGGCCTTCTAGCGTGGCGTGGCACTGCTGGGTATGCAAATCCCAGAGCTTCACGGCTTTATCATCACAATTGGCAAGAGTCTTGCCGTCAGGACTGAAGGCGATCGACCAGATCCAGCTGGCACCGCCATCTAAAGTCAAGATCTGTTTGCCATCGGCCAACTGCCAGAGCCGGATCTCACCATTGGTATCGCTGGCCGCTAACCAGGTGCCCTGCGGATGGATAGCAACCGATAGGAGCCCCCGCAGGGTTTCTGAAAAGACCGATGTGTCTAAATCGGCACCAGCAAAGTTCACATCCTGGAGCGCGATGCCGCGTAAATCTGCTTGCCAGATGGTTAACTGCGAAAAGTCATAGCCTGCCAGGTCGATGTCCAGGTAATTGAGCAGGTTAATTAGATTACCTCCCGCATAGCCCGCCATACCCGAAAACTGCTGGTGGAGTACTTGGAGGCTCTGCTGCAAGGTTTGCTCGATGTCTGAACGGGAGTGAAAGGTGGCCGTGAGCTTGTCGGCGATCGCACCCAAAAAAAGGCGTTTCTGGCTTTCCTGAATGTACTCTTTTGCCTGCGCTTTCATGAGCGCCACCTGCATGAGTAACTCCGGTTTAGCCGTGGTGAGTTCGTGATGGATCTGCTCAATGAGTTGATGGCTCATATATTCCATCACAACAGGCTGCTGCGTGTAGCCTGCGTGGGTGAATTCAATCAGCGATCGCCAGCTCAGCGCTTCTAAGGCCTCCAGGATTTTGCCGCGCGAGACAGACGTGAGCAGATCGGTTTGTAGTGCGGCTGGAGACATCGCTTCCCGGTTGATCGCCAGCCAGAGCATGATCTGTGCTTCCAACTCTGACAGGCGTTTGATCTGTTGCTCCAGCAAGCTTTGAATGCCGTTGAAAACGGTAGTACCCTGCTGCAAAAACTGGTCAACTTGACCCTGAAACAAATCCAAAATCGAGGTTGCCGCAATCTTCAACGCCAGTGGGTTGCCCCGGTAAAGGTTCACCAGGGCTTGTCGATCGGTCGGTGCGCCTGCCAGCCCTTTTGTCGCAAAGATTTGTTCCCCTTCCAGCACGGACAAACCCTCCAGGGAGAGCGATCGCACCGGGACGGTCATCCCCTCTAAAGCGGCAATCTCCTGGGGCTTTTCGCGACTGGTGAGGATGACACAACTTTGATGGACAATTTCTCCCACGCGCTTGAGCAATTCGCCATAGGCTTCGTAGCCATCCCGGTAAGTTCCCGTCCGTTTGCTGCCCTGTAAGACCGCATCAACGTTGTCGAGGATGAGCAGACAGCGAGATTGTCGCAGGAGTTCGATCAGTCGGGACAGTTTGCCGCTGGTACTGGCGGGCAGTTGCCCCTCTTGCTGAGACAGAAACTGAATTAGCGTCGTTAGCAGTTCGTCGATCGGCGGTGCATCGCGCAACGTTCGCCAGATCAGGCACTGAAAGTCAGGTTTGATGGCGTCTGCCAGCTTGATCGAGAGGGATGTCTTCCCGATGCCACCCATTCCCAACAGGGTAATGAGGCGACATCGGTCTTGCACAACCCAGGTTTGAAGCGTCGTGAGTTCTTGAGTGCGCCCGTAGAAGATGGAAACGTCGATCGCATCACCCCAATCCTGCCGAAGCGTTGCAGTTGGATGGACTGGAGGGCTAACAGTTGACGCTGAGCGATCGCGTTCCACCACGCGTCGCAGCACCCCTTTGAAGTTTTGCTTGGTGACTTTCTCACCGTAGGCTTCTGAGAGGCGCTGCCACAGTCGATACCCGGTGTCTTTAATGTAACCAGGATCATAACCAGAGGTTTGAGCGATTTCTACGTACGATCGCCCCTCCCAGCACTGCCGGAACACCATCGCCTCCGTTTTGCTCAAGCAACCGCGATCGAGCCTCTGCTCAACTGCCGCCAGCACCTCCTCAACCTGCATTCACGGATATCCTCTTTGTTACTTGATGCAAAGAGTATAGTCTTCCTCTGTCGCCCTGTGCAGCGAAAACATGACTTTTTCCTGACTTTTTCCTGACCGACAAATTGAGTTCTAGTTGGTAAGGTAGATGCAAAGCAAACTAAAGCTTGGGTGCAACAGCTATAACCCTTTCAAGGATTGCTCCGTCCAGAGTCAGCTCGACACAATACAAGGATCACGTATTCAATCTTTAGTGTGAGCAAATGGCGGCTTGAATTTAGTCTTGCGGTCGTTCTAAACCCATCCAGACAGCGATCGCTTTTCTACAATTAAATCCAGGAAAGTCAGGAAAGTTGTAATCTTTGGACAGCATCATTCATGTTGGATGTAGCAGATACTCAAACCCCTATTTTCTCGGTTTACCGCACTGAGAAGGCGATTGAGCTCCATGCGGGTTGTGAAAAAGCTGTTTTTGCACGACTCATCTGCACGCAAAATTCCTATGTAAATGCTTACGAGTTTTGTGAGCGGTTGGCACAACAGGTGGGATTACCTATACAAGATTACACTCAAGAGTCATCTCAGTAACAGGGATAGAATCTGGCTCGTCGGCCCTTCAAACGTGTTGATGCACTGTCTCGCTGGCAACTTCCACAGTCTAACGGTGTGATCATTGCTACCCACTGTTAATCAACGACTGTCAGGGCTAAACACCACTGCTCCAACCCGACTCAGGTGTGCCTTGAGGGTTGCAGGTCTAGGCATTGTTGCTACTTGAGAAAGGGATCATGTCACTTTCTCAAGTAGCCCGATCGAGCAAACTATTGAGGTAACAATACTTCAGTCTCATTCGCCTCAGGTGTCGGCGTCATTACAGCTTCACCAATTAATGTGTGAGGGCTTTTGAATGCAAACTGAGCCGTTGGCTGCTGGCAGGCAACCATGGTTTTCACATGTTCCATTTCGTCATCCCGAATGGCCACAAACACATCGTAGAGGTTGTTAATCTGGGGCCGACGTTCTGCTGGTGCATGAGCGGTTTGGAATTCATCAAACATATACAGATCACCGTCGCGGTAGTAATGAATAGCGACTCCGGGGGCTGGTTGCGCTTTTAGCTCGACTTCGTGAGTTTTCAGAAACTTTTGGTAGCTGGCATACGCATGTTTCTCGACCAATTCCATAAAGTGATAGGCAGCATTGGGAGAAACAACATATAAAGCCGTAATAATCCAGTAGTAAATCAGTGCCGTTGTTTTCGCTAACCAGCGATCGCCCCAAAAAGCAGATCCGCCCAAATCTTCCATAATCAGTAGATGGTGCAATTCATTCCAGGATTCAGCGAAATGTACCTTGAGCCAATCCGCTTTTCGCCACCATCCAAGCGTTTCATAGAGATGTAAGACCGAAAGGTAGGAAAAGTAAGGCACCCGCGCTACGGTTTCTAGAACGTAAAAGCGAGGGTAAGGACGATCGCGATAAACGGTATTGATCACAAATACAAGGATGCCGACAAGAACCCGAATCATGAAAATCTCCTAGCAAGAGTAGCGTTAATGCAAGGCAAAACGACCCAAGCAAGGGCCAACCGCAATGAATTAGGATTGCCATCCTGCTCAGGTTGTTTGCCTTAACCCACATCCGTTATAAGAAAAGAATCTGAGGAACTTGTGAGGAGGACACCGCAAATTCATTTCCATCACGCATGAACTATCTGGGAGATTTAGCGGCAAGAATCAGGCTGTCGATCGCTGACTGTATTATTCTGCTTTAGAGCGGTGGCTTAATCATCGATCGCAACTTGTTGTGGTGGCATCACAACTTTGTCAGCTAAACCAATACTTTTAAGTAACCAAATCACCCACCAGGTGACGTCGAGTTCCCACCAGCGCCAGCCAGCCTTTGCGACATTGGGAAACGCGTGGTGGTTATTGTGCCAGCCTTCTCCATAGGTAAAGATGGCTGCCCACCAAAGATTACGAGAGTTGTCTTCCACTCTAAAGGTGCGGTACCCCCACATGTGAGTCACGGAGTTGATCATCCAGGTTGTGTGCCAGAGCAACACACATCGCAGGAACACGCCATACACCACAAATGACCAGCCGCCCAAAGCATAGAGCAGCAGCGCCAGGGGAAGTTGCAACAGAAGAAAGTAACGGTTGAGCCAACAGTAGAATGGATCACGCACTAAATCGGGCGCAAATCGTTTGTATTGCTCGTAGTCAAAAAATTCCGAGCGTGGATAAAAGATCCACAGCATGTGGCTCCACCAGAACCCCTTGCGGGCAGAATAGGGATCTTTTTCTTCGTCTTCGGTAAATCCATGATGCAGGCGATGTCCAGCAACCCAGAAGATTGGACCGCCTTGCAGGGCGGCTGCACCAATCAGCGCGATCGCATATTCCAACCACTTCGGCACCTGAAAACTCCGGTGACTTAAAAGACGATGGTAGCCCAAACAAATGCCAACGCTGCCAAACAGCCAGTGCAAAAATAGCGTGACACCCAACGCAGACCAGGAGAAAAACCAGGGTGCCAGCATCGCCAGCGCATGGACACTGCCGAAGAACACTACAGCTTTCCAATCGAGCGACAGTTGTTCGTTCGGTTTAGTGGGTAAATAATTCGCAGTCATTATTAAAGAATCCTCAAGCACAGAAATAAAAGCGTATTCTCTCGCTACCAGGCGGTGACTACTGGTTCAAGCAGACTGACCAGCGCTGGATCTTGATACGTGCCTCGTTGGTCGGTCAGTCGCACAGCTTCTGTCAGCTGCTCGATGGAAGCATCTTTAAGACAGAATGCATCGGCTCCGGCAGCAATCGCATCAGAAAGGAGCGATCGCTGCTCTGGTGTGACCAAAATTAAAATTTTGGAGGCGGTGACATAAGAATTTGCCTGCACCTTGCGCGCCATGCGAATGAACTTGATCAGATCCATATCCGGCAACGTACCATCAACAACGGCAACATCAACATCAATGGATTCCAATAGCACTAGCCCTGTCTCGGCGTTGGTGGCTTCGCTCGCAACTTCGATGCCATCCTGCGATCGCAAATTGACCCGCAGGTTTATCCGTGCCTGTTCATCAGCCTCAATCACCGCCACTTGAATCACATCATGAGGATGCGGCTGGGTCAACGGTTGGCTATCGCATTCAGACAAATCATTCGGTGCCCCGCAGGCAGAGATCGTGCCCACAAAGTCTATATCAGCGGGGCGATCGCGCTTAAGCTGAGCCATTTGCTCGGCCGTGAGAATTCGAGATTCATCAAAGCCAAACTCAATTTCTGTGTGTAGTCCTTTCTGTTTCACTCGCTTCAGATTGTAGAAGCGCTTATTCAGAGTGGTCTTTACAAACGCCCAGAGACAGCCCAGCAAATAGCGACGCTTGAAAGGATCGGGTTCAAACCAGTATTCCAGGAATTTCCATCCGTAGAACCGGGCATAGTTGCGGAGTACCCCTTTAAGTACTTCTTCCCGCGTCATATGGTCGGGTTTAATAATCGGGGTGATAAAGTTGTAGTGGGAATAATCGCGGATTTCAACTTTATCGGCTAAATCTTGAAAAAGTTCTGAAAAGGGCCAGGGCGTATACATATTCCAATTGGTCATGTCCGCTTTCCAGTCCCGTGCCATACGATAGGTTTCTTCGATGGTTTCAGGTGTTTCACTGGGTAGCCCCATAATGAACTGCACCTCTGCTAGAATGCCGTTTTGACGCAGGAGTTGAACCGCTCGTTTGTTGTCAGCAATCGTAGTTTCTTTGCGGAACAAATTCAGGTTTAGCTGAGCCGCGGCTTCCGTTCCCAATGACACATGCACCAGGCCCGCTTTGCGATACAACGGTAATTCCTTCTCGTCTCGAAGTACATCAGTGACGCGTGTATTAATACCCCAATGGACATCCAGATTGCGATCGATCAACTCGTGACAGAGCGCAATGAAGCGAGATTTATTGATGGTAGGCTCCTCGTCCGCAAGGATGAAAAACCCGATTTTATGGTCTTTGACTAACTGTTCAATCTCATCAACAAACTGTTTGGGCGATCGAGAACGGTACTTGCGCCAGAACTTCCACTGAGAACAAAAACGACAGCGAAACGGACAACCGCGTGAATAGTTGGGAACGGCTACCCGTGTATTGAGCGGAGTGTAAATATATTTGTCCCAGTCCAACAGGGTCCAATCTGGAGTGAGGGTGTTCAGGTCTTTAATCGGTGGATGAGCAGGCGTTGCCACCACCTTTCTATCATCTAAAAAGGCTATACCCAAAATGGTATAGCGATCGGTTTGGTCGGTGCCATTCGCGATCGATCGCAACAAATTGACTGTGATTTCTTCGCCTTCGCCACGGATGATGTAATCAATCCACGGAGCCTCGTGGAGCACCTCCCGATACATATAGGTGGGATGAACGCCACCCATAATCGCTTTTGTATTCGGAAAAATTTCTTTTACCAGCCTCAGTGTACTCTGAGACTTGTAAATCATGGGTGTGATTGCCGTTGCCAGTACAACATCTGGTTGGTAGGTTTTAATCTGTTCTGCCAATTCAGCATCATTAATATGATTGCTCATTGCATCAATAAAGCGAATTTCGGCAAACCCGGCTGTCTTGAGAGCGCCACCCACATAGGGCACCCAACTGGGTGGCCAATTGCCAGCAATTTCAGCCCCACCGGAGTGATAGTTGGGTTGAATCATCAGGATACGCATGAACCAAAACTCCTGCACTGATTAAAAAATCGACCTCAGAAATGGTCTGTAAATTCTTGCGTCACGCTTAAGCGCAGCGCCTAACTTGACCACTTCGCTTTAAATGGCTCTCGAAAAATTCGCAATGATGCGATCGCGAAGATAGGAATCAAAGACGGCGGCAATATTGCGAATCAGCAACCGACCCGTGGGCGTTACATCAATATCGTCGGCGAAAATATTGAGCAGTCCATCTGCTTCCAGCGCTTTTAGATCGGCCAGTTCTGGTGCAAAGTAGGTATCAAAGTCCAGATGATATTTGGCTGACACATCTGCTTTGGATAGGGAAAAATGACACATCAACTGCATAATTATTTCCCGACGAATGATATCGTCGCGATGCAGGTTAATTCCCTTCTCAATGGGCGGTTGCTGTTGATCAACTGCTTTGTAGTAGTCCTGTAAGCGCCTGTGGTTTTGGAAATAGGCGTCATGCAACATGCTGATAGAAGACAGCCCAAAACCCAGCAACTCTGCCTCTGGCTGCGTTGTATAGCCTTGGAAGTTCCGCTTTAGATCGCCATTGCGCTGTGCAAATGACAGTTCATCATCGGGTTTGGCAAAGTGATCCATGCCGATATAGTAGTAGCCGTTGCGGGTGAGGTCTGCGATCGCCATTTGCAGAATTTCCAGCTTCTCTTGAGGAGATGGCAGCGTATCTTCTGCAATATTCTTCTGGACTGGCTTGAGCCAGGGAACATAGGCAAAGTTGAAGATTGCAATTCGATCGGGATGCAAATCAACCGTGTTCTGAATCGTTTCTTCAAACGTGTCAAGTGTTTGGTATGGCAGTCCGTATATTAAATCCACATTGACGCTGTCAAATCGTGCCTGCCGAATCCAATCCATCACGTTAAACAGCAACTCTTCTGACTGGATACGATTCACGGCAGCCTGTACCTGCGGATTAAAATCTTGAATGCCAAAACTAATCCGATTAAAGCCAATCTCGCGCAAGGCTTGAATGTATGGCTGATCGACATAACGTGGATTGATTTCAATTGAAATCTCAGCATCACTTGCCAGATTAAAGTTCTGATTGATCGTTTGCCAAAGCAATTTAATCTGTTCGATCGTCAGATAGTTTGGTGTTCCACCCCCCCAGTGCATTTGCACCACTATCTTGCTGGAATCTATTTGCGTTGCGGCTTGCTGGATTTCTTTGATGAGATAATCCAGATACGACAATGCAATATTTTTATTGTTTGAAACAATCACATTACAGCCGCAGAAGTAGCAAGCGCTTTGACAGAATGGAATGTGGACGTAAAGCGACAGCGGTGATGGCCGCTGGTTGAGAGCGGCGATCGACTGTCGATAATCAACGGCACTGAAGTCAGATCTCAGTTCTGTTGCTGGTGGATAGCTTGTATATCGCGGCAGGGGTTGGTCGTACTTCTTGAGCAGGTCTGTGTTGAATTGCACTGTGGGCAACAAAAATTTCATCCGACTGGGTTCTCCTCTGATCAGTGAAAGGCAAATGGAACGTTGAGGGTGAGATATGGCACGTCTTGATCCCTTTGTCTTCCTGCAAGACAAAACCAGGCTGTAAGACGGGTATCCCACCCATCCGAGTCCCGATGGTGCTAAATGCTGTATTCAACAGCCGGTTCTTGCGCAGAGCTAGAAGCTGTTCGTGGCTCTGTTGCACCGGGAATCGATTGGCGAGTAAGCAAATCAAATACGTGCTCACCCACAGCAGCTTTAACATCTGCTTCTAGTTCGTGCACCACATCTCGATTGAGCGCAAACGCGTAGTTTGCTTCATCCACAATTCGTTGAATCGTGGCGTCATCAATCGGCAACGCATTGAGCGTGTCACGGTACATTTCCTTAAAAGCCCGCTTTGCTTCGATCGTGGGTATTTGTTCAAATTCATGCAGCGCAGTTCCCTGATCAGGGGGCAAATTGAGCGCCGAACGAATAATATTTCTCAACGCCTGTCCCCCTGACAGATCACCCATATACCGGGTATAGCTGTGGGCAATCAGGAGAATGGGATCGGTGTTAGCAATCTCATGAATGCGATTGACATAAACCTGACCAGCGGGCAAAGGCACAATTTGTGCTCGCCACTGGTCACCATAGTAAAATGCCAGATCCCGTTCCAGGTTAGCAGTGCGGTTTAGCTCTGGAAAATACATGGATCCGATCGCCGGATGCTGCTGGTGGCGGCGTAGTTCTGATTCCAGCGCATCATAGACCAGGTAGAGATTTGCTAGCAGTTTACGGAACGGTTCTCGCTCAACAATTCCTTTCAGGAAGCACTTCATAAAGGCGGTGTTTTCTGCTGCGGTGTGAGATTGTCGAGTGCCTTCTCGCAGGCGTCGGGCTAAATCATGAGTCATGTTAAATACCTCTGTACCCAAAGTGGTGGCATTAAGTGGCGGAGAGCAATACCTGTTGCTGTGAATTGTGGCGAAGTAAAGAGTGACAACAGCGGGATGAGAACGCCAGCTCTTTAAAAACTTTATAACCATCGAGTTATATAGGTCAAATATCTTAATGTTTCACAATACTTTCCAATCTGCTTTAGGTCAGCAGGGTACCCGTATCGCTAAGGCGAATGCCACAGGTAAAGCTTCTTAACCGTGTCTGCCCAGTCGTGGCCTGTTTGTGCTGGGCGAACTTTACCGATCGTTACGACGCTGTCTCTGGTTGAAGATACAACCGTGATGTACTATAACTCAATAGTTATTGAGTCCATTGGCGATACTGAATGTTATGGTCAACTCCTTGCCCAATCCAACCCTAGAGACGACGGAAACAAAGACCAAGGCAATCCGGGAAAACATCCTCACTCCTCGGTTTTACACAACGGATTTTGAAACGGCTGCCAAGCTGGATTTATCAAGTCAAGATACCGAGTTGCAGGCCATGTTAGCCGAAATGCGTGCAGACTATAACCGCCATCACTTCGTCCGCGATGAGTCGTTCGATCAAGGGTGGGATCAGGTTACGGGGGAAGCGCGGCAGGCGTTTATTGATTACCTGGAGCGATCGTGCGTTTCTGAGTTCTCTGGCTTTCTCTTGTTTAAGGAGCTTTCACGGAAGCTGAAGGATCGCAGCCCACTGTTGTCGGAGATGTTTAGCCTGATGGCACGTGATGAAGCGCGCCATGCTGGATTTCTGAATAAAGCGATGAGCGATTTTGGCTGCACGATGGATCTGGGATACCTGACAAAAAATCGCGTTTATACATTTTTTCCGATCGAGTGGGTGATTTACACGGTTTATCTATCTGAAAAGATTGGTTACTGGCGTTATATCATCATCTATCGCCATCTCGAAAAGCATCCAGAGAACCAGTTTTATCCGCTGTTCCGCTACTTTGAAAGTTGGTGCCAGGATGAAAACCGTCATGGGGACATCTTTAAAGCATTGTTGCGATCGCAGCCTAAACTCTGGCAAACCTGGAAAGCACGGTTGTGGAGTCGCTTTTTCTTGCTGTCAGTCTTTGCGACCCATACGCTAACCGTCCACGAACGCACGAGCTTTTATCATACATTAGGGCTTGATCCGACCGAATTTGATGCTGAAGTGATCCGTCAGACCAATGAGACGGCGGCGCGTGCATTTCCATCGGTGCTGGATACAGAGCATCCGGCGTTTTTCCAGCGGTTACATCGCTGTTCGGATCTCAATTTAAAAATGTCTGCAATTAATCACACCACTCAACCCAAGTGGCTGAAAGCACTCCGTAAGTTACCATTTCAACTGGCGATCGCGGGGCATCTTCTGCGACTTTACCTGATTAAACCGATCGATGCTGAAGCCATGCGGGGCACCGTTCGGTGATCTGGGGCGATCGTCGTTGAACGCGGCGATCGCGCGTCAGCAATAACTTGCTAT
>Ga0070738_10006271_pt1 | contig 12572 bp, 9 predicted proteins | sample Coa_R2_2_FD_66446 | JGI IMG/M metagenome (GOLD analysis project Ga0070738, IMG submission 66446) | Surface soil microbial communities from Centralia Pennsylvania, which are recovering from an underground coalmine fire - Coalmine... | ecosystem: Environmental > Terrestrial > Soil > Unclassified ... | reverse complement strand
GGGCCATTCCGCAGCGCTCAGCTTCATCACGCCGGAATGCAACAGCTTCGGACTTGCCATGATGGCCGCTCATCCATTTTCCGCTGCTATCGAAATGATTCAAAGTAATCCTTCAAGCACTCTGATCGTTCTTGAAAATGATTTGTTCCGCCGTGCTCCAGCACGCGAAATCACAGCCCTGCTGCGCCGCGCGCGCCACGTTGTTGTGCTCGACTGCATCGAATCATCAACCACTGAAGCAGCCGCAGTCGTACTCCCTGCCGGCACATTCGCCGAGTCTGATGGGACGCTGATTAACAGCGAAGGACGCGCCCAGCGATTCTTCCAAGTCTTCAATCCCAGCTCGGATGTAGAAGAAAGCTGGAGATGGCTCCGTGAAGGCGCAATTGCTGCCGGCATCGCGATGGAACCGAAATGGCAGAGCTTCGATGATCTCACGACAGCCATGGCGGCAGAAATGCCAGCATTTGCCTCGATCCCTCTCGTCGCGCCCGCTCGCAAAGCCTTAGGCAAAATTGCGCGCGAACCACACCGGTATAGCGGCCGCACATCGATGCTCGCAAACATCACAGTGCATGAACCGAAACCGCCCGAGGATCCTGACTCCGCACTTGCCTTCTCCATGGAATCCGGCCCTCAGCCTGCGCCACCTGCGCTGCTTCCCTTCTTCTGGGCGCCGGGCTGGAATTCTATTCAGTCGGTCAACAAATTTCAAAGCGAAATCGGAGGTCATCTGCGCGGCGGCGATCCGGGAGTACGGTTGGTCGAACCGTCCTCGCAACCAGACTGGCAATACTTCATTGACATTCCGCAAACTCACCGTGTGCGGTCAGATGAGTGGCTTCTCATCCCCATTTTTCACATCTTCGGTTCAGAAGAATTAAGTCGCTATGCACACGGTATCTCGCAACTGGTTCCACGCCCGTACGTCGCATTGAATTCTCATGCCGCTGCTCATCTCGGAATAAAGGCAGGCGATCAAATCGGAGTAACTGCGGGTGGTTCAACCTTCGAACTTGATGTTGTATTCCGCGATGATCTGCCCCGCGGCATTGCTGGTTTGCCTGCCGGATTGCTGCCAATCGAAGCGATGCAATCGCCCGCCTTTGCTCAGCTCACGCCTGCAAAGATCGCGTCCCCGGCTGGAGGCACATCATGATGCAATATATTTTTCCTCTGATCGTCATCGCCGTTGTGCTTGGCATCATTCTGAACCTGGCCGCCGGACTCATCTGGGTGGAGCGCCGTCTGCTTGCGTTGTGGCAGGACCGTTATGGCCCGAACCGCGTCGGCCCTTTCGGGCTGGGGCAGGTTGTAGCCGATTCGCTGAAGCTGTTCACCAAAGAAGACTGGGTCCCGCCATTCGCCGACAAGCCTGTCTTCATCCTCGCGCCGGCCATTGTCGTAGCAACAGCGCTACTCTCATTTGCCGTCATCCCCTTCGCTCCAGGATTCGTCGTCGCCGATCTCAACATCGGCATCTTGTATCTGCTGGCATTATCATCGCTCGGCGTCTACAGCGTCGTGCTCGCGGGTTGGGCTTCCAATAACAAATATTCCCTGCTCGGCGGGATCCGCGCGTCCGCACAGATGCTCAGCTACGAAGTCTTCCTCGGCCTGTCGCTACTCGGAGTTGTCGTGCTTGCAGGCTCTTTCCGCATTACCGACATCGTCGAAGCGCAGCGCGGCATGTGGTTCGTCGTGCCGCAATTCCTCGGTTTCGTTTTATTCCTGATCGCAGGCGTAGCTGAGACGCGTCGCCTGCCCTTCGATCTCGCAGAAGCCGAAAACGAATTGATCGCCGGCTTTCACTCCGAATATTCCGGCATGAAGTTCGGCATGTTTTTCGTGGGCGAGTACATCGGTGTAACACTCATTTCGGCCACCATTGCGCTGTTGTATTTTGGCGGATGGCTGGGCCCCTGGCTGCCGGGGCCTTTGTGGTTCGCAGCGAAAACCATGTTCTTCATCTGCATCTTCATTCTGTTTCGCGCGGCGCTGCCCAGGCCGCGTTTTGACCAGTTGATGTCATGGGGCTGGAAAGTGATGTTGCCCCTCGCGCTAGTGAATTTGCTGGTAACCGGAGCCGTAGTGCTGGCCCGGAGATAAAGGAGGCTGCTGAATGCTCAGTCTCGTGCGCTCTTTGTGGGAGGTCTTCCGTCATGCCTTCGCAAAACGTGTCACTATCCAATATCCCGACGAAAAGCCCTACCTTGCGCCCCGTTATCGAGGCCGCATCGTTCTCAGCCGTGACCCTGATGGCGGCGAGCGGTGTGTTGCCTGCAACCTTTGCGCAGTTGCCTGTCCGGTAGATTGCATCTCGCTTCAGGCAACCGAAGACGAGCATGGCCGCCGATACCCCGAGTTCTTCCGCATTAATTTTTCGCGTTGCATCTTCTGCGGCTTCTGTGAAGAAGCATGTCCTACGTACGCCATTCAACTTACACCGGATTTCGAAATGGGCGAATACAAACGCAAGAATCTTGTCTACGAGAAAGCTGACCTGATGATCGACGGCCCGGGGAAATATCCCGACTACAATTTCTGGCGCGTCGCCGGAGTAGCGATCGGCGGCAAAGACAAAGGTCAGGCCGAAAACGAAACGAAACCCGTAGACATTCACAGCCTGATGCCCTGAGAGGATGACATGGTGACACTTTTCTATCTCGCAGGCATTCTCGCCATCATCGCCACGCTGTTCGCCATCACGCGACGCCATGCTGTGCATGCACTGCTTTATCTCATTGTTTCCCTGCTGGCCATCGCAATTGATTTCTACACGCTCGGCGCTCCGTTCGTGGCTGCGCTTGAAGTCATGATTTACGCAGGCGCCATCATGGTGCTTTTTGTTTTCGTTGTCATGATGCTCAATGTGGCCGAGCACGCCATGGAGGTGGAGCGTTATTCACTTCACCCGAAGAACTGGTTCGGTCCCGCACTGCTCGCCTTGGTTCTGCTGGCCGAGCTGGTTTACAGTTCGCTGACCTCTATCAACACGCCTGCCCCGGTCGGCGTGGTCGGGCCGAAACAGGTCGGCACATCGCTATTTGGAACTTTCTGGATTGGAGTAGAGCTCGCATCTCTGCTGCTCATGGCAGGGCTCATCGGCGCCTATCATCTGGGCCGCCAAGTAATGGAAAAGGAGGGAACCAAGCATGCCGCAGATACCACCGCAGCACGCCTTGATATTAGCCGCGATCTTATTCACGCTGGGGCTGGCAGGACTGATCACGCGGCGTAATCTCATCTTCACGCTCATGAGCATCGAGATCATGCTCAACGCCAGCGGCCTTGCGTTCATCGCAGCCGGCTCTCGCTGGGGGCAGCCCGACGGTCAGGTAATGTTCCTCTTTATTCTCGCCATGGCCGCGGCTGAAGTCGCCATAGGGTTGGCATTCGTCTTCCTCTATCACAGAAAACAATCTGAGCTGGACGTAGACGCAGCCAGTGAGCTGAGAGGCTGATATGCTGCGCTTGCTGTGGCTCGTGGTTGCAATTCCCTTCGCCAGCGCTGCTGTGCTGGCTCTCTTCGGCTCTAAGTTAAGCCGCCGCATTGTCGCAACTCTCGGAGCAGGTTCCATCGGCCTCTCCGCTGCAATCAGCATCCTCATCAGCATTGCATTCCTGTCCTCGCCGCCGCCAGGCAACGCCTACGTCCAGCATGTATGGACGTGGATGAGCACCGGAGGCTTCCAGCCTGAGATTGCCTTTTACCTCGATCCCGTTTCACTGCTGATGCTGCTCGTCATCACCTTCGTTAGTTTTCTGATCCATCTCTACTCGGCCGAGTACATGCAAGACGATGAAGGCTACGCGCGCTTCTTCGCCTACATGAACCTCTTCGTAGCGTCGATGCTCGTGCTCATCCTGGCGAACAATCTTCTGCTGCTGTACCTGGGATGGGAAGGCGTTGGCCTCTGCAGTTTTCTGCTCATTGGCTTCTGGTATCAGGACCCAGCCAATGTTCGCGCCGCTGCCAAGGCATTCATCGTGACAAGATTCGGCGATACCGCCTTCGCCATCGGCCTCTTCCTGTTGTTTACAATACTCGGCACGTTGGACATTCAGGAGCTGATGCACCGCGCCGCGACACAGTGGACAGTAGGCAGCGGTGTCGCCATTGCCGCAGCCGCATTGCTGCTGGGCGGAGCCTGCGGAAAATCCGCGCAGTTGCCGCTCCAGACATGGCTGCCGGATGCCATGGCCGGCCCAACGCCAACCAGCGCCCTCATCCACGCTGCAACCATGGTGACGGCAGGCGTCTATCTCATCGCCCGCACGCATGTGCTCTTCACTCTGGCTCCGCAGGTGCAATTTGCCGTTGCCATCATCGGAGCAGCAACCATGCTGCTCGCCGCCTTCAGCGCGCTCGCGCAGCGCGACATTAAACGTGTACTGGCCTATTCCACCATCAGCCAGATCGGCTATATGTTTCTCGCTCTCGGGCTGGGCGCATGGTCGGCGGCCCTGTTCCATTTCATGACGCATGCCTTTTTCAAGGCGTTGCTCTTCCTCGCCGCAGGAGTAGTCATTCATGCCGTGCATGAGCAGGATATGTTCCGCATGGGCGGCCTGCGCACCGAGTTGCCGCTTGCCTTCTGGTCCTTCGTCATCGGTGGATGCGCCCTCGCCGGCCTGCCGCTCATCACTGCCGGCTTCTTCAGCAAGGACCTCATTCTGTGGCAATCGTGGGCAGGACCGAACGGCAGCGCCTGGTTCTGGATTGCCGGCATGACCGGAGCTATGCTCACCTCGCTCTATACCTTCCGTCTCATCCTGCTCACCTTCTACGGACCACAGCAACTGCATGTAAAAGCGCACAGCGGCGCCTCGGTTCGCCTTGCATTGGTCGTGCTCTGCTTCTTCTCCATCGTGGGCGGATATGTGGACACTCCGCCTGATTTCGGCGGTGTGCCCGCTCTTTCCAATTTCCTCAACAGCGTCTTGCCTCCGCTTGAGGTAATCCATTCGCATCCCATCACCGAAACCATCACCGCGCTCTCCGCCAGCACAGTCTTCGCCATCGGCCTCGCCCTCGCATTTCTCTTCTACAGATCGCAGCGTGCACGCGTCCCCGAAAAAGGCATCCTGCAGCAACTCTGGTTCGCAGGCTGGGGCTTCGACTGGATTTACGAGCGACTGCTCGTTCGCCCGTTTCTGTGGGTCGCTCGAACGATCAAAAGCGACCCGGCAGACGCTCTTATTCGCGGCCTGGGCGACATCGCCATGCTCAGCAACCGAGCTTTGCGCGCTACGCAGACCGGACGCGTGCGCTGGTATGCAGCCGGACTCGCGATGGGAACCGTCGCGATTCTCGCAGTTGCGTTTTTCTTGAGGTGACGCCATGATGCTGCTCATTCTCATCCTCATTCTGATCGTCGGCGGCATCGTTTCATGGGTTGTAGCCTCTCGCAACGCCGCCGCTGCCCGCTGGATTGCCCTCCTCAGCATCTGCGTAGACTTCGTCGCGACACTGGCCATATGGGTCGCCGCCCGGGGAGCAACAGCACAGCGCTGGGTGGAGGAGTGCAATCTCCAATGGATTCCGCAATTCGGCATCCGTTTTCACTTGGCCGTTGATGGCCTCAGCCTGATCATGCTGCTGTTGACTTACTTCCTCGGCATCATGGCGGTTCTCTGCTCGTGGACCGAGATTCACGAACGCACAGGCTTTTTCCACTTCAACCTGCTCTGGGTGCTCGCCGGAATCACCGGCGTCTTCCTGTCCATGGACCTGTTCCTTTTCTATCTCTTCTGGGAACTGATGCTGGTGCCGATGTATCTGCTGATCGGCATCTGGGGTCATGAGCGCCGCATCTACGCTGCGACAAAATTCTTCCTCTTCACGCAACTCAGCGGCCTGCTGATGCTCATCGCGATTATCGCGCTCGCTGTCATTCATCGCCAGACAACCGGAACCATCACCTTCGACTATGAGCAGTTGCTCGGCACAGCTCTGCACCCCAGCACAGCGCTCCTGCTCATGCTCGGCTTCTTCATCGCATTCGCCGTCAAGCTGCCGATTTTTCCGCTGCACACATGGCTGCCTGACGCGCATACTGAGGCGCCAACAGCAGGCAGCGTCATTCTTGCCGGACTCCTCCTCAAGACCGGCGCATACGGACTGATCCGTTTTGTCATCCCCCTCTTTCCTGACGCATCACACAGGCTCGCGCCCCTCATGATGACCATTGGCGTCATCGGCATCCTTTATGGCGCAGTTCTCGCCGTTGGCCAAACCGATCTCAAGCGCCTGGTCGCCTACACCAGCGTCAGCCACATGGGTTTTGTGCTGCTCGGTATCTTTGCCGGAAATGAAATTGCGCTGGAAGGCGCTGTCATTCAGATGGTCAGCCACGGCATCAGTACGGGCGCGCTGTTCATCCTCGTCGGCCTGCTGCAGGAGCGCATGCACACGCGCGAAATCGACCAGATGGGCGGCCTTTGGGAAACCATGCCATCCCTCAGCGGAGCCGGTCTCGTCTTCGCCATGGCCTCGCTCGGGCTCCCCGGCTTAGGTGACTTTGTCGGCGAATTTCTCGTCCTTCTTGGCGCATACCGCGCCAACGTCAGCCTTACCGTTGTGGCAACGCTGGGACTCCTCGCAGCAACCCTGTACGGTTTGCGCCTGGGCCAGACTGCATTCCAGGGTCCCAATCCTCACCATTGGAAACTGCCTGACCTGAGCATTCGCGAATGGTCGATCCTCGGCCCTATGATGACCTGCCTCCTCTGGCTGGGCCTCTATCCGCAACCCGTCCTGAATGCCGTGCGTCCCAGTCTCGCCGCCGCTCAGCAAAGCACACAGCAAGAGATCGTCAGGAGATAAAGCATGAGCGTTGCTGATTTCATCGTGTCCTTACCGCTCGTCATCATGTCGGCGGCGGCCGTCATCGTAATGCTCGCAATTGCCGTCCGGCGTAATCATGCAGTCGCCGCCGCCATAGCGCTCATCGGCGTGACAGCCTCACTGTTGAGTTTGCTAATCGCAGCATCTGCGATTCCGCGACAGCTTACAACCCTGCTGATCCTCGATTCCTACTCCCTCGTCTACATGGCAATTCTTCTCTGCGCGGCGGCATTCGTCATCCTGCTCAGCTACGGCTACCTCGAACAGCGTAACGAGCATCGCGAAGAGTTTTACATCCTGATCCTGCTGGCAACCACAGGAGCAATGGTGCTTGCAGCCAGCCGTCATTTCATTTCGTTCTTCCTCGGACTTGAGCTGTTGAGCATCTCGCTCTACGCTCTGATCGCCTACATCCGCTCCCACACCGTTTCCATTGAAGCCGGAATTAAATATCTCGTCCTCGCTGCGTCCTCGTCGTCAGTGCTGCTCTTTGGTCTTGCTCTGATCTATGCCGAATCAGGATCGATGGACCTTTCCCAACTCGCCTCTGTGATGAACCGCACAGCGGCCACGGCGAATGCCTTCCCCATCATCGCCGGGCTGATGCTCATTCTTACGGGCGTGGGCTTCAAATTAGCCGTAGTTCCCTTCCATCTTTGGACGCCGGACGTGTACGAAGGCGCACCCCTGCCGGTCACAGCCTTCATCGCAACTGTATCGAAAGGTGGCATGTTCGCATTGATCCTGCGCTGGTTTCACTTACCCAATGCGGCACTCTCAGGAACCGCAGGATTGGTCCTCGCGATCATCGCCATCGCCTCCATGCTGACCGGCAATCTTCTCGCGCTGTCGCAGACCAACGTCAAACGAATCCTCGCCTACTCATCCATTGCTCACATGGGTTATGCGCTCGTAGCACTGCTTGCAGGCGGTGCGCTCGGCGCTTCCGCCGCCACCTACTATCTCGCTGCCTACTTTGCGACGATCCTCGGCGCATTCGGTTTGATGACGATCCTTTCCGGCCCGCAGCATGAAGCTGCAGCCCTCGAAGACTATCGTGGACTTTTCTGGAAGCGACCAGCCATCGCAGCGGTGTTTACCGTAATGCTTCTTTCCCTCGCGGGAATTCCGCTGACCGCTGGCTTTCTCGGCAAATTTTACGTCATCACTGCAGGGGCTTCGCAATCCCGGTGGCTGCTTCTCTTTGTTCTCGTTGTCAGCAGCACCATCGGCTTGTTCTACTACCTGCGTATCCTCGCGACGATGTATGCACAACCAACAGACATCACCAAAGTGACGAAGCCCATCCTGCCTGTGCCGGCAACCGTGGCTCTAGTCGTGCTTACGGGACTTATCTTTCTGCTGGGCCTCTATCCTCACCCATTGTGGAGTGCCATCATTGCAGCCACACGCAGTTTGGGATAAGCGCCAACCAGCAGATCAAATCCGGGTGCAGACCGTCATTCATGGGAGCAAGGCGACGAAGAATCTCAAAATAAGCCGATATCTCTGAGATTCTTCGCCTGCGGCTCAGAATGACGATCTTCTTTGATCGAGAGGACGCCTGCGAAAAATACTTGTCAGCAGGGATACTTCCCTTCGATGTAGTGCGAGAGGTCCTCGATCGTCTGGTCCTGCGCAAAAGCAATCCACTGTACCAGATCGCCAATGGAAATAACGCCCATGATCCTGTCGTCATGAACTACCGGAAGGTGCCGGATGCGATTCGTAGTAATCAGACGCATCGCTTCATCCACTGAGCAGTCAGGACCAATCGTGATCAGTGGCTCGGTCAGAATCTCGCTCACCGGCGTCTCCTTCGACGATCGCCCCATCAGGATCACCTTGCGCGCGTAGTCGCGCTCAGAGACAATGCCGTGCAGGTGGCCGTCGTCCACCACCAGAAGCGCTCCTACTTCCTTGTCCGCCATAATCCTCATGGCGTCATACACCGTCGTATCCGACGGCACGGAGAAGATGTCACAACCCTTCTTGCGCAAAATCAGCGAAACCGGATCGCACACTTTCATGGGTGGCTCCCTGCACATCATTGGGATTCAGAGTGGCGTCAGAAAGGTAGAAACAAGTGAGGCGCGGGACAACAATCGTTGCCTGTAGGGCTTTAGAACGCGGCGCTGGCTGAAAGAAAAACATATTCTCTTCCCACAGATTCGCTCGCACTGCCAAACGGAGAAGACCGCCACTTGGGCCAGCACTATACGCTCCGACTGCATCCTTTGCATAGAGGCATCTATAAATATCTGTGCAAAGTAAAAATTAATCTTTTCGCGCTGTTTGTATCATGTTTCGTCGGCATCAACGAGAATGAAGGGTTCACCACTGGAGCATCCATAATGGAATTTCATATTTCCCGGACAATTAGGGAAAAACTGGACATTGAAGGCCTCATTTTTGGCTACACCGGAAACGTAGTCTTCGCCGATGTCACCGCCAGCCGTAGGCTGGCAAGCAGGCTCAACACCCTGCGCGGCGCAGAGGCAGATCCGGCAAAGACTATCAATGCCGGCGCTTTGTTCGCCATGGGCCTGATTGACGAGCTTAGCCATGCCTTAGTCGCCAGCTATCGTGAAAATATTGACCCCGCTCTCCACACCGAGGCAATCCGTTGGTTTGCCTCCAAAGTGGAACCAGCGAAGTTAGAACAGTTGCTGCTCGCCTTCGTCGAGCAGTTTCCGAACGTAGCGGTCTATCGCGGCGAAATGACCACAGAGCAGTGGCTGAACGGCACAACCGGAAAAATGCCGAACCGCGAAGCCGCGCTCGAAGAGCTGATGCTGCTGTGGCTGGCCAACATGAACCCGGCCTTTACCCCTTTCCGCGAATTGTTCGATGACAAGAGTCTGAAGTCAGAAACGGTCTACCAGAACGTAACCTCAGGCCTGCCCGATTACCTCATAACCCGCCCTCCGGTAGCGCCTGAAGTTGGAAGCCTCTTTGAAGCCCTGCGCGCCCCCATGCTCGCATCACCCGATTCAATCACGGGACAGCTTGAATTCATACGCGAGCGTTGGTCAAAGTATCTGGGGCCGGACCTGCGCAAAATTCTGCTCGCCATTGACGTTCTGCGCGAAGAAGACATTGCCATCTGGCTCCGCTTCCACCCGCCTGGCCCGGACTGGCACCGCCACGGCGCGCCTACCTGGGGAGCACAGGGCTTTCGCGGCGACGAGTTTGTCGGCTTCGACGAAGACCTCGTTCCCGGTGGCCGACGCTATGCTGCCGACTATCAGGCTCCTCTGAATGAATACGAAGCCTTCAGCGCCGACCAGGCCTGGATGCCCAACGTCGTCCTCATCGCCAAAAGCACCTACGTCTGGCTCGAGCAGCTCTCGAAGAAGTACGGCCGTCATATTCACCGTCTCGACCATATCCCCGACGAGGAATTAAAGCTGCTCGCAGACCGCGGTATCACTGGCCTGTGGCTCATCGGCTTGTGGGAGCGCAGCATCGCATCCCGCACCATCAAGCGCCTGCGCGGCCAGAGCGACGCTGTGGCCTCCGCTTATTCATTGAAGGAATACAACATCGCTGAGGACCTCGGCGGCTATCATGCCTATGAAGACCTCCGCAACCGCGCTTCCCGCTTCGGCATCCGCCTCGCCAGCGATATGGTTCCCAACCACATGGGCATCGATTCGCCCTGGGTCATCGAGCACCCCGACTGGTTTATCTCCCGTTGGGAAAGCCCGTTTCCAGCATACAGTTTCACCGGTCCCGATCTCTCACCGGACAGCCGCGTCGAAATAAAAATCGAGGACCACTATTACGATCAGACCGACGCGGCTGTTGCCTTCCGCCTTAGGCATCATCACGACGGCACGACGCGCTACATTTATCACGGAAACGACGGCACATCCTTCGCCTGGAACGACACCGCGCAGCTTGACTACTCCAAAGCCGAAGTACGCGAACACGTCATTCAAACCATCCTCCATGTTGCGAGACAGTTCCCCATCATCCGTTTTGACGCAGCTATGGTCCTGGCCAAGCGCCATGTGCAGCGCCTCTGGTTCCCCTTGCCCGGCGCAGGAGGCTCCATCCCGTCACGTGCAGAAAATGCCATGTCGCAGGAAGAATTCGACGCGCTTATGCCGCACGAGTTCTGGCGTGAAGTTGTCGACCGCGTCGCCGCTGAAGTTCCAGGCACTCTCCTGCTCGCTGAGGCCTTCTGGCTGCTCGAAGCTTACTTCGTCCGCACCCTCGGCATGCACCGCGTCTACAACAGCGCCTTCATGAACATGCTGCGCGACGAAGAAAACGCCAAGTACCGCTCCTATCTCAAGAAGACCATCGAGTTCGACCCCGATGTCCTCAAGCGCTATGTCAATTTCATGAGCAATCCTGATGAACGTACCGCCATTGACCAGTTTGGCACCGGCGACAAATACTTTGGTGTCTGCACACTGCTTGCCACTCTTCCGGGCCTGCCCATGTTTGGCCACGGCCAAATTGAGGGCTACACCGAACGCTACGGCATGGAATTCAAGCGCGCCCGCATGGATGAACACCCGAACGAATGGCTCGTTGCGCGGCATCAGCAGGAGATCGCTCCCCTGCTCAAGAACCGCAAGCTCTTCGCCGAAAGCACAAACTTTGTGCTCTACGATTTCTGGAACAACCATGGGACGGTCGACGAGAATGTGTTCGCCTACTCCAACCGGCTCGGCAACCAGCGCGGACTCATTCTCTACAACAACTCCTATGGATCAACACGCGGCACCATCCATATGTCCGCTGCATATATGGACAAAGGCAGCGGTCAGTTGCGGCAGCAAAGCCTGGCTGACGGCCTCGGCATATCCTCAGATGATTCCCTTATCTTCGCTTACCGCGATTCCGCTCGCGGCCTTGAATATCTTCGCCGTGCATCCGATATCCGCAATCATGGCCTGAGGTTCGAGCTGCGCGGCTACCAATATGCGGCGCTGCTCAATTGGCGCGAGCTTCGGTCGTCTGCGGAGCAGCCGTGGGACGCGCTTTGCGACGCATTGCATGGCGAGGGCGTCTACAGCGTGGAAGAAGCGCTTATACGGCTTCGCCTGCGTCCTGTGCATGAGGCGCTTCATCAGGCCATCAACCACAACAATGTCTGCTCCATTGCAGAGAGCGCCGGAAAAGAAACGAGAAAATACGCCGCGCAGCCACATGCGAAACTACCTGAAGAAAAGCCTGTCGAGAGCCTTTCCAGCAAGAGTTCTGAGCCAGCTGAATCGCTGATAATACAAGAAGACCAGAAACTCAGCACAACCACCCTTGATCCCGGACTTCGTAACTTCCTCGAAAGCAGCCGGCAATTCTTCGAGAGAGCCATTGAAAGCCTCTCTGCCGAAGAGCAGAAAGAACTGACCGTCCAGACTGCCGAAACAAGTGCGGCCCATGCCGCAACAGAGGGCGAGCCTGCAGATCTGAAGGAGCGCTTCAGCAGTGAGTGCGAGGCATGGACATCCGCTGCTGTCCGTCTTCCGCTGCTGGAACAGTCCTTTTCTACCGCCTGGCCGGCATCTGTCCGCTACATGCTGCCCAGCAGCGAGCCCGGAATCTCGCTTGAACGGGTCTGGTCTCCGGTGCTTGCCTGGGTGGTCCTGCACAGCTTTTCGGATCAAGGTCTGAATGCCGCATTGTTCGACAAGCTGTATCTGCGCGCTGCTCTCGCCGAGACCTTCTCCTCCCTGGGAATCGAAGGCGAAGATGCGTGGCGAGC
>Ga0070738_10006269_pt1 | contig 12582 bp, 5 predicted proteins | sample Coa_R2_2_FD_66446 | JGI IMG/M metagenome (GOLD analysis project Ga0070738, IMG submission 66446) | Surface soil microbial communities from Centralia Pennsylvania, which are recovering from an underground coalmine fire - Coalmine... | ecosystem: Environmental > Terrestrial > Soil > Unclassified ... | reverse complement strand
CCCGGGCGGGACCGGAGGGCGAGCGAGCACGTCCTCCTCGAGCGGCTCGAGGGCGAGGGCGAGGGCCGGCGCGGTGTCGCCGAGGAGGTTGATCCAGAGGAGCTGGAGCGGCGTGAGCGGGTCGTCGAGACCGAGGACGCTCGCCCCGAGGACGAGGAGGATCTCGCTCGCGTTCGTCGCGATGAGGTACTGGGCCGCGCGGCGGATGTTGTCGCGGAGGCGCCTCCCCTCGGCGACGGCGTCGAGGACTCCCTGGAGGCTCTCCGTCGCCAGGACGACGTCGGCGAGCGCGACGGGGAGCGCTTGCGTCCGGGTCGCGAGCGCGACGCCCACGTCCGCCGCGCGGAGCGCGATCGCATCGTTCACGCCGTCACCCGCCATGGCGACGACGTGGCCGTTCTCCTGGAGGACGCGGACGAGCGCGAGCTTGTCCTCGGGGGAGGCGCGCGCGACCACGGCGAGCTCGTCCCAACGGTCGCGCGGGAGGCGCTCGAGGGCGTCCGCCTCGATGACGGACCCTGGCCCCACGGGGAGGCCGCAGCGTCTGGCGATCGCGCGCGCCGTCTCGACCTGGTCGCCGGTCACGATGACGCAGCGGATTCCCGCGCTCCGGGCCGCCTCGATCGTCGCCGCCGCGTCTTCGCGGAGCGGATCGGCGAGCGCGACGAGCCCGGCGAGCTCGAAGTCGCGCCCGAGGTCGTCCTCGCTCCAGTCGTCGCCGAGTCGCCGCCACGCGGCCGCGAGGACGCGCTTCCCCTCGTCGGCGAGGGCGGCGTTCCGCCGCTCGAGCTCGGCATCGAGCGAAGGCTCGCGGAGGATCTCGCGAACGGCGTCGGGCGAGCCCTTGGCGAGGGCGAGGACCTCGCCCGTCGGGGATCGGTGGACGGTCACGGTGCGCGCGACTCCGGGCCTCCGGGGGCGCGAGCTGATCTTCTCCCACGCCTCCTCGAGTCGATCGATCGAGCGCTCCATCGCAGCTCGCTCGATGAGCGCCCGCTCCGTGGCGGATCCGACGAGCTTCTCCCCGCCGCGTCGGACGTCGTTCGAGAGAGCCAGGACGAGGAGGAGCCGCTCACGGGCCTCGTTGCTCGGCGCCCAGAGGTCCTCGACCCGCATCTTGTTGAGCGTGAGCGTGCCCGTCTTGTCGGCGCAGATCACGTCCGCCGAGCCGAGGGTCTCGGCGGCGGCGAGCCGTCGGATGACGATCCCGCGCCCGCGGAGCCGCCACATGGAGAGCGCGAGCGCCGTCGTCGCGGTCGCCGGGAGCCCCTCCGGGATCGCCGCCACGCCGAGCGCGATCGCGCTCCGCACGACGCGCCCGAGGGGACGCCCGCGCACGATCCCCAGGAACGAGACGGCGACCGTCCCGGCGAGCCCGAGGACCTCGAGCCGCCGCGAGAGGTGGTCGAGCTCCTTCTCGAGCGGCGTCGCGGGCGGCTCCGCCTCGCGGATCGCGCGCGCGATGCGCCCCATCTCCGAGGCGGGGCCCGTCGCGACGACGACGGCCTCGCCCTCGCCCGAGACGACGACGGTCCCGCGGAAGACGAGGTCGGCACGCTTCGCGAGGACGGCGCGAGGCTTCCTGGGTTCCGGGTCCTTCGCGACGGGGACGCTCTCGCCGGTGAGCGAGCTCTCGTCCACCTGGAGGTCGTGCGACTCGAGGACGCGCGCGTCGGCGGCCACGAAGTCGTTCGCTCGCAGGAGGAGGACGTCGCCGGGGACGAGGGTCGTGGCGGGGACGTCGAGCTCGCGTCCCGCGCGCCGCACGCGCGCGAGGCGCGGCGCGCTCCCCTTGAAGCCGCGGATGAGCTCCTCGGCACGGCGCTCCGTCGTGAAGCCGATCGCCACGTTCGTCGCCACCGCGAGCGCCATGGCGACGCCCTCGAGCGTGTCGCCGATCACGAACGAGAGACCCGAGGCCCCCGAGAGGAGGAGGACGGGTCGGCTCGCGAGCTGCTCCAGGGCGAGGCGGAGCGAGGAGCGGGGCTTCACGTCGATGACCGCGTTCGGCCCGACCTCGCGGAGGCGACGGAGCGCTTCGTCCGGGGTGAGTCCGTCGCGCGTCGCCTCGACGCGCTCGAGCACCTCGTCCACCGAAAGAGCGTGCCAGGCCGCGGTCGCGGGCGTTCGCCGCGCGGGCGCCGGGGGAGCGAGCTCGCGAGCTCCCGTCTCGAGTCGGCCCGGATCCGTTCGCGCCGGATCGTAGATGACGAGGACGTGTCCGGTCGCGAGCGTCACCGTGACGTCGAGGACGCCCTCGCTCTCGTGGAGCCTCTCCTCGAGCTTCTGCGCCAGGACCTCGTTCCACCGTAGACCCGGGACCGCGAGGCGGAGCCTCCCCGGAGTCGAGGAGCGGACCCGGACCTCGCTCGGAGGGGCGAGCCCGAGGTCCAGGTGGAAGGCCATGACGCGCTCCCCGCGCGAAAGCCGCGCCAAGCTCCTCCGCCCGGATCGCCCACGGGCCTCGCGCCGCGTCGGGAAAGATGCGTTCGTGGACGGAGGAGACGTTCCGTTCCCGTTCCCGTAGAATGTCCCAATGCCGGCTCCGAAGTGGGTGCGCAAGCGCGACGGCCGCCCCGAGCCGTACGAGGAGAGCAAGGTCGCGCGCGCCATCGCGCTCGCCGCGAAGGACGCCGGCCGGCGCGATGGCGCGCTCGACCTCGCGCGCGAGCTCGCGCGGAGCGTGACCTTCTACCTGGGGCGAGGCGACGGGCGCACGCCCGACACGCGCCAGATCGCCGAGGCCGTCGAGCGCGCTCTCTCGGAGACCGGCCACGCCGCGGCCGCGGAGCGCTTCCGCGAGCACCGCGAGTGGCGGACCTCGCGCCGGGCGGCCGTGAGCGTGCGCGAGAACGCGCCGCCGAAGCGCGAGTCGGTTCGCGGCCGCCTCGACGAGGAGGAGATCACGGACGCCGTCCTCGTCCTCTCGTCCGCGGGGTCGAACCCCTGGTCCAAGAGGCGGATCGTCGAGGCGCTCACGCGCGAGGCCGGCCTCCCCGAGGAGCAGGCCGAGGACGTGGCGCGCGCCGTCGAGGAGCGCGTCTTCGCGTCGGGCCTCAACCGCGTCGGGAGCTCCTTGCTCCGGGAGCTGATCGACGCGGAGCTCTTCGAGCGCGGGTTCTCGGCGCAGCTCGGGAAGCTCGAGGTCGTGGGCGTCGCGAAGCCGGACTTGAAGCGCTTCGTCTTCCTCGAGGGGGTGCGAGCGCCGTCCTCCGTCGAGGCCGAGGTCGCGCGGAACGCCCTCGAGCGCTACGCGCTCGACGACCTCGTGGGAGGAGACGCCGCGGCGGCGCACCGGCGCGGCGAGATCCACCTCGTGGGGCTCGGGCGTCCGCTCCGCCTCGCGGCGGGCGGAGCGTCCGCGCCCGAGGTCGCTCGCTTCTCGGGCGAGCCGAAGTCGGCGCTCGGCGTGGCGCGCGCGCTCGTCCGGGCGGCGCGAGCCTCCCTCCCCTGCTACGACCTCGCCTTCGGCCTCGCGCGGACGGACGCCGCCTTCGCGCCGTTCGCGCGCGGCCCCGAGCTCGCCGATGCGGTGGGCGTCGTCCTCGATGCGGCCTGCGCGCCGAGCCTCGAGGAGGCGTGCGCTCCCGAGCTCGTCCTCTGCGTGTCGGCCGAGCGCGAGGACGACGCGCAGGCCCGCGCCCGCGACGCGCTCCTCGATGCGTTCCTCGCCCGCGGCAAGGAGGCGGCCGGAGCGCGCCTCGCGGTCGTCGTCCGCCCGCGCCCGGGGCCGGACGCGCGAGCGTTCCTCGAGCGTGCGATCGAGGCGGCTCGTCGGGGAGCCCCCGTCGAGCTCGCGCTCGTCGGGCGCGGCGCCTCGCTCGCGACGTCGCGCGGACACGCCGGCGGCGCGACGCCCTGCGCGGCGACGCAGATCGCCTGCCTCGACTTCGCGCGCACGGCGCTCGAGGCGGGCCGCGGCGAGCGCGAGCGCCTCTCGCACGAGCTCGCGCGGGCCATGGACCTCGTCCTCGCCGGGCTCCACGAGCGGAGGCGCTTCGCGCTCTCGGCGATCGTGAGGCCGGTCCTGCCGCTCTGGCGGCCCAAGTCGGCGGAGCCTCCGGCGCCGGCCGGCCTCCGTCCACGCGAGCTCGAGCCCGACGCGGTCGCCGACGTCCTCGCCCTCGTCGGTCTCGAGGCGGGGCTCCGCTACTTCGCCGGCGAGTCGCCGGCCGAGAACCGCCGCGTCGCCCGTCTGGCGCGCGAGGTCGTGCTCGAGATCGCGACGCTCGCGCGCGCACAGGCGTCGCGCCTGGGCCTCGCGCTTCGCTTCGAGGACGCGCCGGCCGGCGAGGCCCCGGAGCGCCTCGCCGCGCTCGACCTCGAGCGCTACGAGGACGGCCGCGAGCTCGTCGAGGGCCGAGGCGGCTGGGATCCGGGTCTCTCGCTCGGTGGCATGGGGCAGGACCCGGTCGGCACGGTCGAGATCCGCTTCGAGATCGCGCAGGCGCTCGGGGTCGCCCTCGCGCTCCCTCGAAGCTCGCTCGCCGTCGCCGATCCGGGCCGCCTCGCGGCTCGTATCGTCGAGATCCTCGGCCGCGAGGAGCCCGAGACGGCCGCCGTCGCGTCTCCGTCAGCGAGTCAGAGGGGGCGGAGCAAGCGCTCCTAGGCCCGCGATCTCTCAGCCGCCGATGGGGATGTTGCGAGGCTTCTCCTCGTCCCGCTTGGGGAGGACGAGGTGGAGAACGCCGTCCACGAGCTTCGCCTGGACCCGCGATCCGTCGACGGTCGAGGGCAGCGTGAGCGATCGAGAGAACGCGCCGGTCCAGCGCTCGGTGCGGCGATAGCGACGGCTCGTCTCCTCGGTCTCGGCCTGCGCGGGGCGCTCGCCCCTGATCTCGAGGCGGTCGCCCTCGAGCGAGAGCTTCACGTCTTCCTTGTTGACGCCGGGGAGGTCGACGAGGACCTCGAAGCGATCGGCGTGCTCGAAGATGTCGAGCGCCGCGGTGTGCTCGCGCGGCGTGGCCGCGGCCTGGCCGTTCTGGAGGACCTGGAAGACCTCGTCGAGGCCGGTCGGGAGCGCGAGGTGCGCGGTGAAGAAGCGGGGTCGCATTTCTTGTCTCCTCCGTCGTGGCAACGGGTGAGAACAAGATCCGTGCCGCTCGTAAGTGGCGCTGACTCCGTAGGCCCACGCGCGGGGTCGCTGCCAAGTTGACAGGGACGCTTTCTCTCTGGCTGTCACGCGAGGAGCCGGTCGCGAGTAATCTCCCGGAGTCCGGGTCGCGGGAGGGGTCTCGTGTCTCGCGGCCTCGTCGCACTCCTCGCCCTGACGGGGGCGAGCGGCTGTCTCTGGAGCTCGCGGCCGGCGGCGCCGCCGGCGCTCCCGGCCAAGCCCGTCTTCGCGCTCGACGAGGCGCTCGGGCGGGCGATCTCGGTCGGGATCGAGCTCGACGGGCCCGCGTCTCCGGGCACCCCCTGTCTCGTCTCCGTGCCCCTCCCCCGCGAGGCGGCCGTCCGCTCTCCGGGCGAGCTCGCCCTGGTCGACGACGCGGGCACGGCGATCCCTTGCCAGCCCAGGGTCCTCTCGCGCTGGGACGCGCGGCCGGACGACGCGACCGCCCTCGCGCGCTGGGTGCTCGTCGCGTTCGAGTCGAACGGGAGCCGGCACGTCCGCCTCACCCGGCGGATGAACGGACCGACCCCGGAACCGAGCGTGTCGGTGACGCCCGGCGTCGAGGGACACCTCGTCCTCGACACCGGGACCATCAAGACGGAGCTCGGCGGTCCGACGATCGTCGGACACGTCACGGACGAGAAGGGCTCGGTCCTCGCGACGGCGATCCGTCCCGTCCCGCATCCTCGAGAGACCCCGAGCGTCGAGATTCTCGAGGCGGGCCCCGTCCGCGCGATCGTCCGCGTGAGCGGGAGCCTCGGGTGGCGGCTCGGCTACGCCCTCCGCGTCGAGGCGTGGGCCGGGAGGAGCGAGCTCCGGCTCGCGCTCGAGACCCGGAACTCCGATCCGTACGTCGCCCGCACCGTCGAGCTCAGCGAGCTCGGGATCGACCTCGAGGGAGCGAGGGACCGAAGGAACGTCCGCTTCCCGACGAAGCCGAAGTGGCGTCACTACCTCCTCGACCTCCAGCACCGGACGGACGAGACGGTCGTCTCCTTCGGCGACTCCGCCGCGAGCACGGCGCCCGCGGTCGTCCGCGGGCGCCCCGACGCGAGCTGGGTGCGCGACGCGGGCGGGTTCATGGGGCCGCTCGCCTCTCCTTCGGACGAGCGCGCCGCCTACCTCGCGTGCGGGCTCGAGGCGGCGCCGCCGAGCGTCGCGTCGCCGAGCGCCTCGACGCCCCCGTTCGAGGTCGAGGAGGTGAGCGTCAAGTGGGACACCGAGACCGACGACGCCCGCGACGCGTTCGCTCTCTGGTTGAGGACGGGCGACCGCGCCGCGTTCGAGGAGGGGTGCGGCTGGGCTCGCTTCTACCGGGACCGCGCCGTGCGGCGCTCCGACGGCGCCGCCTTCGACCTCCTCGATCTTCGCCCGACCGAGGACGCGGGCGACGTCGCGAAGGTCGCGCACGAGCTCTCGGGAAGTCGCATGGACGCGAGCCACGTCTACGGCGAGGGGCTCGTCGGGTGCTACCTCCTCACGGGCGACCGCGCCTCGCTCGACGCGGCACGCGACCTCGCCGCCGCGTGCGAGCGGCGCTACCGGGAGGTCGGCGCCGAGACGACGATCGTCGAGCTCCGGGACTTCGCGCGCCCGCTCCAGCTCTTCGCCGCCCTCTACGAGGTGACGCACGAGGACCGTTACCGCGACCTCTGCGAGCGCTTCACGAGCTGTGCCTTCTCCGGGCCGATCCGCGACCGCGCGCTCGGGTGCTACGCGTTCAAGATGTACGACGGCGAGATGAACCTCGACTCCTGCCTCCCGAAGGGGTTCTCGCTCCCGGAGCGCTTCCCGCAGGACGCGAAGCGCGGCCTCTTCCGGCTCGGACCCCGGACGCTCGACATCCGCGGCGAGCGCGCGTGCTGGCCGTTCCAGGACGTGGAGCTCGCTCACGCCCTCGCCCGCGTCCTCGAGACGACGGGCGACGAGCGGGCGCGCTCGGCTCTCCTCGGCCTCGCCGAGTATTACCTGGTCGAGGGGCTCGTCCCGGCCTTCTGCGATCCGAAGCTCGAGATGACCCCCTACTTCACCGTGCCCTACGTGCCCGAGCCGGAGGTGGGGCGCGTCCCCTACCCCTCGAGCCCCCTCTACTCGACGAACCTCGGCCTCATCGAGGGCGCGGCCTACCTCGCGACCGGCGACGCCCGCTACCTCGATCTCGCGAAGCGGTGCCTCCGCGTCGCGGCGCTCAGGGGCCACGGAGACCTCCGGCCGATCGAAGCCGCCGAGAGGCGCATCCGCATGCCCACGGCCGAGCAATGGACCCGGGGCTTCGACGACGAGCGGACGTTCGTCGCCCTGGGCGGCCTCGAGGGTCGCGCCGAGCCTCCGGCGCCTCCGACGGACGTGCGCGTCCGCAAGGGCCCGCGAGAAGGGACGGTCGAGGTCTCCTTCGAGCCCGGTGACGACCGGGCGGCGCGCTGGGTCGTCCTCGGGGCCCGCTCCGAGATCGTCGCGCGCCGGCCCGCGAAGGAGCAGACGGCGGCCTTCTCGGCCGAGCCCCTCGCGGCGGATCCCTTCCGCCGCGCCGAGGGGCGCGTCGTCCTCGTCGTCACGGCGCCCGACGACCTCCGGGCGTTCGCGGTCCGCGCGATCGACGCGCGCGGCGTGAGCTCGGCGGTCTCACCCTCGGCGAGCCGCTGATCAGACCCGGAAGCGATCGACGACGAGGGGGAGCCACTCCTATCCCACGCAGGGCCTGCTCGGAGAGCGCGGCCATCGAGCCCAGCCTCTTCTCGATCGCGACGCGGGTCAAGAGCAGGCGGGACGATCGGCTCGCGCTTCGCGATGTGGCCTAGCCATGGACGTGGAGCTGCGTCCGGGCCGTCGCGTGCCCGCCGTCACGCTCGAGGATCTGGGATTCCTCGCGATCGTCGCCGTGGTCGCGCTCCTCGGCGGGGCGAGCGCCTGCCTGTTCCGCCTCGCGACCCACGGACTGAGCCTCCTCCTCTTCGGCCATGGCGACGACATGGTCCCCGCGGTCGCCGATCTGGGCGCGATCGGACGCGTCCTCGTTCCGGCCACGGGTGGGCTCGTCGCGGGCTTCATGGGCTGGCTCGCGTCACGGCAGAAGGGAGGCCACGGAGTCCCCGAGATCATGGAGGCGGTCACGCTCAGTCGCGGCTACGTGAGCCTCCGCGCGACGCTCGCGAAGGCGTTCGCCGGTCTCGTGACGATCCTCTCGGGCGGATCGGTCGGCCGCGAGGGTCCGATCGTCCAGGTGGCGGCGGCGATCGGTTCCCGCGCCGGGCGAGTCCTCGCCCTGGGAGAGAGGCGCGTCCGCATCCTCACCGCCTCGGGGTGCGCGGCGGGTCTGGCGGCGGTCTACGACGCCCCCATCGGAGCGATCCTCTTCGTCGCCGAGGTCGTCGCGGGCACGTTCGCGCTCGAGCTCCTCCTCCCGTGCATGACGGCGTCCGTCTTCGCCACGACGGTCGCCCGCGCCGTCTTCGGCTCGCAGCCGATCTTCCGCGTCCCGCCGTTCGCGCTCGTCTCGACGATGGACTGGTGGGGCCACGGCCTCATAGGCCTCCTCGCCGGGGTCGTCGGACACGTCTTCCTCCGGGCCCTCGACTCGGGCGAGCGCGTCTTCGCGCGCCTCCGCCTCGCGCGGCCCCTCGCCGGCGCGCTCGGCGGAGCGGTCGTGGGGATCCTCGGCATCGGCTTGCCCCAGGTCTACGGCAACGGCTTCGAGGCGGCGTCGCAGGTCCTCGAGGGCCGCTTCGGGCTCCTCCTCGTCGTCGCGATCCTCCTCGGCAAGGCGGTCGCCACGTCGATCACCGTCGGCTCGGGGGCGCCCGGAGGGGTCTTCACGCCGACACTCCTCCTCGGGGCGTGCCTCGGGTCCGCCATGGGACATGCCATCCACCTCGTCGCGCCCGGGTCCGTGGGGCCCGAGGGCGGCTACGCCCTCGTCGGCATGGCCGCCATGCTCGCGGCGACGACCCACGCTCCCGTCCTCTCGACCGTCATGATCTTCGAGATGACGGGGAACTACGCGATCGTGCTCCCGCTCATCCTCGCGACGAGCCTCTCGGTGCTCGTCGCGCGGCGCCTCTCTCCCTCCTCGGTCTACACGCGCGAGCTCGCGAAGCGCGGGATCGCCTGGGAGGGGTCGATCGAGGAGCGCCTCGCGCGAGGGGTCACGGCGCGCGACATCGTCGACCCCGACGTGATCCTCGTCCACGCGGCGACGCCCTTCTCGGAGCTCCGGCGGATCTTCGGCGAGACGCACGCGCGGACGATCTTCGTGGGCGACGGGGAGCGAGGCTTCCTCGGGACGATCGACATCCACACGGTGAAGCTGTTCCTCGATACGGACGAGCTCGACTCGGTCGCCGTCGCCGCCGACATCGTCGCCCGGACGAAGGCGGCGAGCCCCGACGCGACGCTCCTGGAGCTGGCCCATGCCCTCCATGGGCTCGAGTTCGGCGAGCTGCCGGTGGTCGATCCCGGGCCGCCCTGGCAGTTCCTCGGCGTCGTCACGCGCCGCGCGCTCCTCGCCGCGTTCGATCGGGAGATCTTGAAGCGCGACCTCCTCGTCACGAAGGTCCTCTGGCGCGAGGGCGAGGAGCTCGCGTCCGAGCTCCTCGAGCTGCCCGAGGGCTCGCGCATGGCGGAGATCCGCGTCCCGCGCGAGCTCGCCGGCCACACTCTCAGCGAGGCGAGGATCCGCGAGCGCGAGGGAGTCAACGTGGTCGTCGTGGTCCGGCCCGGGAGGCGAGGGAAGGATCCGGGCTGCCTCTTGCCGACGCCCGACCTCGTCCTCCAGCGAGGGGACAGGCTCGTCGTCGTGGCGCCGAGGGACCCCGCTAGTCGCTCGCCTCGAGCCGCCTGAGCTCGCGGTCGGCGTCGTCCGGGAGGAACGGAGCAAGACCGCGGACGACGTGCCGCCAGCTCGTGTCGCGGTGATGCCGGTCCGTCGCGATCCCGCGGAGGTAGCGCAGGAACTGGTAGAGGTCCGTCGCCTGGACGCTCCCGTCGGGCTTCGCGTAGAGGACGGTGCGGCTCCGCACGTCGTGGACGTGCCACGCGAGGACGGGCGAGCGCGTCCCGCAGATCGCGTAGGGGAGGTGGCTCGCCTCGCACGTGTCCTCGACGGTCGTCACGAAGGGGAAGTCGCGCCGCGAGATGCGGACCGTGTCCGAGACCTTGATCGGGGCGAGGAGCTCGCCGCCGATCGGGCCAGCGTGGAGCAGGTCGCCGACGAGGTCGCTGAACTCGCAGGCCGCGAGAGGCTCCGGGATGCTCACCGGACCGCTCGGGAGCACCGAGGAGCGCGTGTGGAGCGCGTTGAACCCGCCCGCGATCGCGACGAACGCGATGATGTAGGGCCAGCGAGCGCCCCGGGCGCGCGGCGGGAGCTGGGGGAGCCTCCGCGGCGGAAGTGCGACGGGGATCGCCTGGGGCGCGGGTTGGGGAGCCGGCCTGGGCAGGACGTGGACCTGCGGGAGCGCCGGGATCTCGCTCGAAGGCGCGCGGCCGGGATCGATCGCGGCGAGGAGGTCGTCGTAGGAGGCGAAGCGCGCGGCCGGATCCTTCTCGAGGCAGCGGCGGATCGCCGCGGCGAGGTCCTGCGGGACATCGGGCCGGAGCGAGCGGAGGTCCGGCGCCGGCTCGTTCATGTGCCCGACGAGCGCGTCGGCCGCCGTCTTCCCGCCGAAGGGCGGGGCGCCGGCGAGGAGGTGGAAGAACGTCGCGCCGAGCGAGTAGAGGTCGGCGCGGTGGTCTCCCTCGCCGTTCTTGATCACCTCGGGGGCGACGTAGAGAGGCGTCCCGGCGATGAGGCTCGTCCCGCCCATGGACGCGTCCACGCACGCTCTCTTGGCGAGCCCGAAGTCCGCGACCTTGATCTGGTCGTCCCTCTTGTCGAGGAGCAGGTTCGCGGGCTTCACGTCGCGGTGGAGGATGTTCTTCCGCGCGGCGGCGCGGAGACCGGCCGCGGCCTGCGTCATGTAGCGGCGAGCGCGGCCCGGGGCGAGCGGCCCCTCCTTGTCGAGGACCTCGCGGAGGTCGGGACCGTTCACGAGCTCCATGGCGAAGTAGGCGAGGCCGTCCTGCTCGCCCGCGGCGTAGACCTGGACGACGTTCTGGTGCGTGACGGCGGCCACGGCGCGCGCCTCGCGCTCGAGCTGCGACTGCTCGCTCTCGTTGCCGCGCGTGCGGGCGAGGACCTTGAGCGCGACGGCCCGATCGAGCGTCTCGTCGTGGCCGCGGTAGACGACCCCCATCCCCCCGGCGCCGAGTCGACCCAGGACGCGGTAGGGGCCGAGCTTCTCGGGGAGACGCGGCGAGGTCGAGGTCTCGTCGGCGACGCTCTGCGTCAGCTCGTTCATCTCGAGCTTGAAGGGCTTCCCGGTCGAGTCGTGAAGCGGCGAAGCCTCGACGGAGCGGGTCGCGTCGGCGGTGCCGAACGCTCGCGCCGCGGCGCGGGAGTCGACGACGACCTGGCGGCGACATGCCCCACACGTGACAGTTCCGTCAGGTGAGGGTGTGCCCTCGATCCTGGCTCCGCAGACGCAAATCGCCGTGACACCGAGGTGTGCCACGAGCCCCCTCCATTCCTGGTGCTCGCCCGCCGGGTCAGGAGCACATGGTGGGCCGCGGGCAGGGCCCCCGCCGTTCCAAGGACGAACGAGCCCGGATCGTACGTCGCCGTACAAGAATCGTACGCCTCAGAACAGCCTCGGGCGGCGCGCTTCGCTCACGAGCACGGGCATGAGGAACAGGTCGAGGAGCCAGCCGATTCCCAGGAACCCGAGCGTGCACGTGTAGAGGAAGCCGCTCACGGGCTTTCCGGCGTAATAGCGGTGGGCGCCGAGGAGGCCGAGCCAGGGAATGACCCAGAGGATGTACGCCATCGAGAGGGCCTCTCCGTCGTCGGAGGCGTATTGCGCCCCGTTTCGGCGCGCCGTGCGGACGAGGCCGGGGATCAGGAACAGGTCCGTGAGCCAGCCGAGCGTGAGGAACCCGCCCGTGAACGCGTAGAGGAGCCCGGTCGCCGTCCGCCCGAGGAAGAAGCGGTGGAAGCCGAAGAGACCGAGCGGCGGCAGCCAGAGGAGATAGGCGCCCAGGAGCTTGCCCAGGTTGTCCGCGGCAGGCTGGACGTAGAGGCGGTGGGGCTGCTCGGCCGGCGGAAGGAAGACTCGCGCCGGCGTCTCGACGGGTCGCACGATGACGCGCGGGACGCTCGCGGTATCCGGTCGGAGCGCGCTCTCCGGGGCGGCGTCCACGGGGCGGCCCTCGCGCGCGCTCTCGAGCGTCGCGAGGAAGTCGGCCCAGGTCGCGTAGCGGTCGTCCGGGCGCTTGGCGAGGCAGCGACGGATCACGGCCACGAGGCCGCGCGGAAGGTCCGGGCGCTTCCTCGCGAGATCGGGGACCGCTTCGGAGAGGTGTCCCACGATGGCGGCCGCCGGGGTCTTCCCGGAGAAGGGCGGCTCGCCGGCGAGGAGGTGGTAGAAGGCCGCTCC
>Ga0070738_10006268_pt1 | contig 12583 bp, 8 predicted proteins | sample Coa_R2_2_FD_66446 | JGI IMG/M metagenome (GOLD analysis project Ga0070738, IMG submission 66446) | Surface soil microbial communities from Centralia Pennsylvania, which are recovering from an underground coalmine fire - Coalmine... | ecosystem: Environmental > Terrestrial > Soil > Unclassified ... | reverse complement strand
AGCCGTCCGTCCTCTACGTGCTCACGCCCCAGAGCCTCTTCAAGAGCAGCGACGCCGGTGTCACCTACGCGAGGATCGCGACGAACCTCGCGCCTCCGGGGGGCGCGCTCGCGTCGATCGCCGTCACGAACTCCTCCGTCTACATGGGGATCTCGAACGATCCGCTCGGGCGGAGCGGCACGGTCGTCGCCTCCTCCGACGACGGGAGCTCGTTCGCGACCGTCGCGAGCGAGCCCGTCGTCTTCACGCGCCTCGGGGCGAGCCCCGTCTCGAGCACGACAGTCTGGGCGGTGAGCTTCCCGACGCCGACGGCGAACGCGAGCGTCTGGGTCTCCTCCGACTCGGGGCAGACGTGGACGGCGGCGCTGACCTTCTCCGGGAACACGCAGCTCCTCGACATCGCCGTCGCGCCCTCCGACTCGGGGACGGTCGCCGCGTGCGCCGCCGACGAGACGGGCGCCGGCCGGATCAGCGTGACGAACGACGGCGGGCTCGTCTGGACCGACGGTCTCGTCGGCCCCGCGAACGTGACGGCGTGCGGGATCGACTCCGTGAGCTCGAGCTCGCTCGTCGCCTTCGTCCAGGGCGAGGGCGTCTTCACGTCGAGCGATGGCGGCGGCTCGTGGGGCCTCTCGGGGAACGGCTTCCCGGTCTTCGCCTCGGCTCTCCGCTTCCGGTTCGCGCCGAGCGCGAGCGGGACGGTCTACTCCGCGACCGGCGGCAACGGGGTCTTCGTGAGCCAGGACTCTGGCGCCGACTGGTTCGCCGCGAACTTCGGGCTCTCCCAGTTCTCGATCACGAGCGTCGCGGTGGACTCGGCGAACCCGCTCCTCATCTACGCGACGGACGCGATCAACGTCTACCGGAGCACGAGCGGCGGGCGGTAGGGTATCCTTGCTCCCGGTTCGCCGAGGTGGCGGAATCGGTATACGCACGGCTTTCAAAAAGCCGCGTTCGCAAGGACATGCGGGTTCGAGTCCCGCCCTCGGCATTCACCGTCGCCTGACCACGACTCCGTGGCTCCTCCAGCCGGAAGCGGCCCACCTCGGCCCGGAGAGGCCGTAGGACAGGACGAGCGCGATCGTGACGACGCCCGCGACGACGAGCGTGGTCAGGACTCCCGAGACCTCGGTCGACGTCGCGAGGAGAACACCGCCACACGCCGCGCAGCGGTCATGGGCCTGAACGCAGCTCAGGTGGTGAGGGGTGAAGCAGCGCCCGCACCGCCAGACGCGCTCGCCGCGCGTGACGTCGAAACCACAGACGAGGCACGGCGGCGTTTGCGGTCGCATGCCTCTCCCGGAGCAACGCCCGGGCCGTCGCGAGAGCGACGGTGCGAGCGCGAGATGCGACGTGCGGGTGGCGAGAGGCACCGCGAGGTGGCGTCAGCGCGACGTGAGGAGCATGGGCCACCGCGGTAGCGTCCTGAAGCGGACGAGCCCCGGGTCGCGGTGGAGGAGGATCGCGTCGATGCGGCGCTCGCTCACGATCCGCTCGAGCTCCCTGACACTGGTCGGAGGGGGCGTGATCTGGAAGAGCCGCGCGCGCTGCGAGCCGACGAGCGCGAGGCCTCGCTCGACCTGGTCCGCCGAGAGAGCTCGCGCCTCGAGGGCGGTGCGAACGTCGGTCGCCGCGAGACTCGCCGCGAGCGCCTCGGAGAGGACGAGCGCCTCTCCCGAGATCACGCCGCAGCGCACGAGGCACTCGAGACTGCCGATCGGGTCCTGGGCGAAGCGGGCGCGCGCGAGCTCGATCGTCGAGCGGCCCCTCTCGAGATACTCGAGCTCGCTCAGGGCGGCGGTCGGCTCGCCGCGGACGAGCTTCTCGAGCGCCCGGAGCGCGACCTCCCCGTCGGCCGGGTCGCCGCCCTCGACGAAGCGTCGGAGCGCGTAAGCTCCGTCGCCCGCGGCGATCGCCGCCACGTCGCGGGTGAGCGTGTCGCCCTCCGCGCCATCGCCGAGCGCCTTCCAGAGGCTCTCACGGTCGCCGAGCAGGAGGAACGCACGGGCGGCCTCTCCGGCGCCGAGGAGCTTCGCGAGGCCGCGAAGCTCCGCGTCGTTTTCGCGGGCGCGGCGGCCGAGGGCGCGCGCGAGGAGCGTGAGCGTCTCGCGGTTCTTTCCACCGAAAATGAGCGCCCGCCGGAGGCGCTTCGTCGCGCGGTCGAGGTCGGACTCGCGGGCCGTGAGCTCGTAGGCCGCGAGCTCGACGCGCGCCTCCTCCCGGGCCTCGCGCGCGAGCGCCTCGTCGACGTCGACGAACGGGTCCTGGGTCCGCCCACCGGCACGCAGTTGCTCCTCGAACGACCGGGCGAGCGCTCGCTCGCGAGGCGGCGACTCGCGGAGGAGGGCGAGGACACGGGCCATGTCGTTCTCATCGAGCAGCACGGCATCGATGCGAGCGAGGAGGAGGAGCGACTCCGCGCCGTCGAGGGTGCCCGGCTCGGCCACCCGCTCGAGGATCGCGCGCGCGCGCCGCAGCTCGCCATGGCAGAGCGCGTCCTCTCCCTGGAACCACGGCTGCGCCGCGAGCGCGCGCGGGGCCTCCCGCTGTCCGCTCCAGACGGAGAGGCGCTCCTCGTCGGGCGTGCCCGCGACGAGGGCGCGCCCCTCCTCCTCGCGGCCGGACCGGAAGAGCACCCAGCCCCGGGCGCGTCGCGCGAGCGGCCCCTTGCCGGCGGACTCGAGATCGGCCTCGGCCGCCTGCAGGTCGCCCTTGCGGGCGCGAGCCAACGCGCGCAGGGCGAATCCCTCCTCGAGGTCGGAGGCCAGGGTGAGCGCGCTCGCCGCCGCGGCCTCCTGCTGGACGGGCGTCGAGCCCTCCGCGGCGGCGACGATCGCCAGAGCCTCGGCGCGCTGCGCGCGACGGACGAGCGCCAGTCCGCCGAGCGTCGCCAGGAAGACGAGGATCGCGAAGGGAATCCACAGGCTCGGCCAGCGCCGGGGCCGCGACACGCTCGGGGGCGCCGGAGGGGCGAGCACCGGCGCCTCGAGGAGCTCGAGCACCGCCTTCGCCGATGCCGGCCTCTGCTCCGGGTGCGGCGCCAGGAGCCGCGCGAGCAACGCGGCCACGCGCGGCGAGGCTCCCGCGGGCGGAGGCGGCGTCCTCTCCATCTCCCGGGCGAGCTCGGCCGCCGACGCGGCGGCGAAGGGCGGCTTCCCGCTCAGGGCGAAGTGGAGGACGGCCCCGAGCCCGAAGACATCGGCGCGCTCGTCGGCGCGCCGCGCCTGACCGGCGAGGAGCTCGGGCGCCATGAAGCGGACCGTCCCGAGCACGTCGCCCGTCCGCGTGAGCGCCTCGGTCGCCAGCAAGTCCTTGGCGAGCCCGAAGTCGATCAGGACCGGGCCGCGCTCCGTCACGAGCACGTTCGCCGGCGACACGTCGCGGTGGAGGACGCCCCGCTCGTGCGCGTGGGCGAGGGCGCGCGCGAGGGCCGCGATCAACTCGATGGCCGCGTCCTCTCGGAGCGGGCCGCCCTCGCTCACCGCCTCCGAGAGCGACTCCCCCGGCACGAGCTCGAAGGCGATGAAGGGCAGGCCCTCCGTCACTCCGACGTCGAGGAGGCGCGCGATCCCCGGGTGATCGAGCCGTCGCGCCGCCTGGGCCTCACGCTCGAAGCGAGCGACGGCTTCGGGGCCGCTCGAAGGTCTCAGCACCTTGATCGCGACCCGCTCGCCCGTCGCCTTGTCGCGCGCCTCGTGGACGACGCCGAAGGTCCCCTGGGCGAGCGCCCCGAGGAGCTCATAGCGCGCCGCCCCCGTGACGGCCGGCGCCTTCGCCCCCGGCGCCGGGAGCGGGATCTCCGCCGTCTCGGCCTTGGCGAAGGCGGCTCGGGCGAGGGCGCGGAGATCGAGCTCTTCGGTCGTGTCGCGCACCAGCAGGAACCTGGATCAGGAGGCGCGCTCTCGCAAGCTCTCGTGCTCGTGCGCGTGCTCGTGCTCGTGCTCGATCGAACGGCCGAGCACGAGCACGAGCACGAGCACGAGCACGAGGGACTACTTGCCCGGGGCGAGCCGGTAGACGACCGCCGAGCCACGCCCGTCGCGCGCGAGATAGCCGCGCTCGACGAGGTCGTTCAGGTCGCGGATCGCCGTCCGCTTCGAGACCTGCGCGAGCTCCCGGTAGCTCGCGGCGGTGAGGACGCGGCCGTCGCGCGCCGCCTGGACGGCCGCTTCCTGCCGCCGGGAGAGCTCGGCGAGGGCGGCGGGCGGCGGCGCGAGCGGCGCGGCGCCGTCGAGGACGAGGTCCTGGACCGTCACCTTGTCGCCCGGCGCGAGCGCGACGGCGCGGAGGATCGTGTTCTCGAGCTCGCGGACGTTGCCGGGCCAGTCGTGCTCGAGGATCGCGCGGCGCGCTCCGGGCGTGAGCTCGCGGACGGGCTCGCTCCGTTCGCGGGCGGCGCGCTCGAGGAAGGCGCGCGCCAGGACGAGGATGTCGTCGCGGCGCCGCCTCAGCGCCGGGACCTCGAGGTGGACGGTCGTGAGGCGGTAATAGAGGTCCTCGCGGAACTTGCCGCGCTCGACCTGGGCGCGCAGGTCCACGCGCGTCGTCGCGATCACCCTCACGTCGACCTTGCGCGTCTGGGCCGCGCCGATCGGCCTCACCTCGCCCGTCTCGAGGACGCGGAGGAGCTTCGCCTGCACGTCGGGCGCGAGGTCCGAGACCTCGTCGAGGAGGAGCGTCCCGCCGTGAGCGGCCTCGAACAGGCCGGTGCGGCTCTCCGTCGCGCCCGTGAAGCTGCCCTTCTCGTGGCCGAAGAGCTCGCTCTCGAGGAGAGGCCCGCCGAGCCCGCCACAGCTCTGCGCGACGAAGGGCCTGCCCTTCCGCCGGGAGCCGAAGTGGAGGGCGCGGGCGAAGAGCTCCTTGCCGGTCCCGGACTCGCCGTGGATCAGGACCGGGACGTCGCGGTCGGCGACGCGGGCCACGAGCTCGAGCGCCCGGCGAACCGCCGGGTCGTCGCCGACGATCGCCTGCCGGGCCTCGCTTTCGCCGAGCCTCCTCAGCGTCTCCTCGAGGACGCGCGCCGTGCCCTCGGCTTCCCGGCTGAGAGCGCGGTGCTCGAGCGCGTTCGCGACCGGCCGGGCGAGGCGCCGCGCGGCGCGCGCGAGGAGGTCGCGGTCGGCGCTCGAGAAGGCCCGCGGCTGCGGGTGCTCGAGGAGGAGGACGGCGAGGGCGCGCGCTCCGTGCACGATCGGAGCGAGCGCGAGCGAGCGCGCTCCGCCTTCCTGGTCGTCGAGGACGAGCGCCGCTCCGAGCTCGAGGGCCTGGAGGACGGCGCCTCGCGGCAGGGGCGCCGTGCGCGTCGCCTCGTCGCCTCGGGTGGCGCGGACGCGGAGCTCCTGGCCGGCGACCTCGAGGACGCGGCCGCGCGCGGCACCGGTCAGCTCGACGAGGAGCGCGAGGGCGGTGTCGAGGAGCTCGTCCACGTCGAGCGGGGCGTCGAGGACGCCGTCGAGGAGGCGCCTCTCGCGGGCGCTCGACACCGCCAGCGCGGCGGCCTGCGCGAACCGCTCGAGGAGGGCTCGGGCGCGGGCGTCGAAGCGGACCTGGGCTCCCTTGGCGTCCACGTAGAGGGCGCCGATCGTCTTCCCGCGGACGACGAGCGGCGCGCAGAGGACGGCCGCCTGCCCCAGGGCGAGGACGCTCGTCGCTCCCTTGAAGCGCTCGTCGGCCGACGCGTCGTCGGAGGCGACGAGACCGAGCCCCTCGACCGTCGCCTCGACGATCGTCGCGCTCGCGGTCTCCTCGGCCGGGTCGAGCGGTTCGCCGCCGCGGCCTCGAGCCGAGAGGACGAACGCTCCGCCGGGGCCGCGGAGGTAGACGAGGCCGCGGCGCGCTCCCGTGAGCTCGACCGCGCCGTCGACGATGTCGGCGAGGGCGAGGTCGGGCTCGGTCGACTCGGTCAGCCGAGCGAGGAGCCGGACGAGGCGGAGGAGGTCCTCGCGCTCGAGCACGTCCTCGCCGGCCTTCGGCGCCGGCGTCGTCGGGGTTCCTCCACCCGACGCCCGGAGCGAAGCCTCGATCGCCGCGAGGCGCTCGACGGCGCGGGCCGCGAGGTCGCCGCTCCCGGTGCGGGCGACCTCGCGCCAGGCGTCGCGCGCGAGCGGGAGCGCGCCCCGACGCTCGGCCTGGGTCGCCGCGTCGCGGAGGGTCGGGGCGTCAATGGCACCGGCGCGCGACTTGAGGACGCGCGCCCGCGCGACCCAGAGCGGCGCCGACGCCGCCTTCGCCGCCGCCTCCAGGGTGTCGGCCGCGGCGCGCGCGGCGTCGTTCTGGTTGGCGTCGAGGAGAGCGCCGATCCCACGCGAGCGCGTCCTGAGAGCGAGGTCCCACGCCTCGGCGCGCTCGGCCGCGCGCGCCGCTTCGAGGAGGCGCGCTCCCCGATCCGGGGCGAGCGCGGCCCGCACCGCCTCGAGCGCGGCCTCGGCGGCCCGCGCGAGGAGCGGAGCCTCGAGCGACGCTCCCTTCTGGCGCGCCCGGCCCGCGGCCTCGGCCGTCGCCTGCGCCGCCTCGTCCGCCGCGGCCCGCACATCCTCATCGGATGCGGCGTCGCCATCGAGGAGGACGCGCAGGGCGGCCGCGCGGGCCGCGAGCGCGGGCTCGTGGCCCTGAGCCGCCTTCGCCGCGCGCTCGAGGAGGTCGCGCGCGGCGCGGGTCTCTCCGCCGTCGCCTCGCGCCGCCCCGAGAGCGAGCAAGGCGCGCGCTCCGGCCACTCGTTCCCCGGAGGCGCGCGCGAGCTCGAGCGCCGCCTCCGCGCTCTTCCGGGCCGCCTCGAGGTCGCCCGCGAGGAGGCGAAGCTCCGACTCGACCGCGCGCGTCATGGCCCGGAGGCCGGCGTCCTCGGCCTCGTCCGCCGCCGCCCGGGCCGCGATCGCCGCGCGCCGCGCGGCCTCGAGGTCGCCCGCCCGCCGGAACGCCGCCGCCGCCTCGGCGAGGACGGCCGTCCGCTCCTCCGCCGTGGCGCCCGTCTTCGCGAGGTCGGCCGCCCCTTGCAGGAGATCCTTGGCGCCCATGGCCGGGTCCATGGTCGCGGCCCGGAGCCGCCCGAGCATGCACCGCGCCCGCGCCGTCCCGTCGGCATCACCGAGCGCCCCGTAGTCCCGGAGCGCCGTCTCGACCCCCGTGAGCGCGGCCACGTGCTCGCCCTGGCGCGCTCGCGCCCGGCCGCCCTGGAGCCGCGCCTCGGCGAGCGCCGCCCGGTGCCCCTGGCGCTCGGCCCACGAAGCCGCGTCAGCGAGGAGCCTCACCGCCTCCTTCGAGAGCGCGGCGTCCTCCTCCGCGAGGGCCGCGAGCGCGACGCCGAGGGCGAGCCGCCGTCCGCTCGTCTGGCCGTCGCTCGTCTCGCGGCCGCGAAGGAGGGCGCGCGCCTTCTCGACCGCCTGGGTCGCGCGCCCGAGCGCCAGCTCCTCGAGCACCGTCACGAGGGCCGGGTCGCCGAGCTCACGCGCCCACCTCGGCTCAGCGGTCACCGCGACATTGCCTCCCTCGCTCCACATGGCTTTCCCTCGTGCCATGTCGTGGCGCAAGGTACGCACCAGGTCGAAGCGAGCTTATCTCCGGCACTTGCGTCGCGCCGCTCGTGCCATGCGTGGCACGGCGGCCCGGAGCGCGTCAGGGATGGCGCGAGGCCCCCTCGCTCAGGGCGAACGGAGTCGTCACTTCCCGAGGAGCTCCCTCGCCTGGGCCCGCTCCCAGGGGCGGGCGTTGCTGTCCACGGCGGCGATCTCGAGGAACCGGCGCGAGTCCTCGACGAAGCCGAGCTCGGCGAGATACATCCCCGCCCGCAGCGCCTTGTTGCCGCCCTTCGCGGGCCCGCCGCCGCCGAGGCTGCCGCCGCCCCACTGAGGCCCGACGGGGACCGGCGTCTCGTTGTAGACCGCGCCGCCCCAGAAGAGGAGGAGCGCGAGGGCGAGGCCTCCAAGACCCTTGGTCGCCTTCTTGATCTGCTGCGAGCGGTGGCGCCGGGCGCGCTTCCTCAGCTCCTCCTCGGCGGCCCTGAGGACGTTCTCCCGGACGAGGCCGGAAGCGACGAGGTCCTCGTGGCGCTCCTTCATCGTCGTGTTGTAGGCCGCTATGCCGTCGCGGATCCGGCGGCAGTCCTCGCAGCCCTTCGCGTGCTCGTCGCACTGCGCCTTGAGCGCGGGAGAAGCCCCGTCGGCGCCGTCGACGGTCGCCTCGAAGAAGTCGTCGCAGTCCATGAGTTCCATCGTCTAGCTCTCCCGCGCGAAGATCGCGCGCAGCTTGTTCAGGGCCGAGGTGATGCGGGACTTCACGGTGTCGAGCGGCGCCGACTGCGCGACCGCCACCTCCTCGACCGTGAGACCGAGGAAGAAACGGAGGACGAGGGCCTCGCGCTTCTCGATCGCCATGCCGAGGAGCTTCGTCTTGATCGCGTCCATCATGTCGCGCTCCTCGAGGTGATCCGGCTCCTCGACCTCTTCCCGCCGGAGGTCGGCCTTCGCCAACGCCTTCTTGTCGCGCGCCTTCTTCCGGAGAGGGTCCTTCGCGTGGCGCATGCAGTGCTTCTTCGCGACCTCGAGGAGCCAGGTCGAGAACCTGGCGGTCACCGAGGGCTTGTAGCTCTCCGCCTTCATGAAGACGGTGATCCAGACCTCGTGGGACACCGCCGCGATCGTGTCCTTGATCGTCGTGTCGAGCGTCCTGCTTATGAACCGCTCGAGCGCCGCCTGGTGTCCTTCGACGAGCGTCTGGAAGGACGTGCGGTCGCCTCGGGCGATCTTCGTCATGAGCGCCTTGCTCTCGTCGTCGGTCAACTCGATCATGGGGTCCCCCTCCCCGCGGCCACGAAGGGCCCGGGAGAGCGGAGCGAGCCCCGCTCATCCCGGGCCGATCGTAGCCTACTTGGTCACCGGATTGGTGCCCGTACCGGGAGCGGCCGGGCCCGTACTTCCGTTCGGCTGGCCAGGATTGACCACCCCCTTCACCTGGGCCCGCTGACGGCGGCCCATCGTCTTCCGAGCGGCCCTCGTCGCCCTCATGCGCTCGAGCTTGAGCTGCTTCTGCTCGGGCGTGAGGTCGACCGCCTGCTTCTTGACGAAGCCGAACTCGGCTGCCTCCGGACTGCCAACGCCGAACGTACTCTCGCAGCCCTTCTGGAAGTCCTCGATGAACTTCTGGGTCGCGGGGTCCGCGGCGTCGCGGTCCGAGACGGACTTGGACCACACCGCCTTGTTGGTGTGGACCGTGTCGAAGGGCGCCAGGGCCGCGTCGGTCATGGGCCCCAGGGCTGCCTGGCCCTGGAGCTGCCCGCGGAAGGACATCGTCTTCCCTCCGCCGAGCACCTTCGCGATGCCCTTCTGGATATTGCGGAGCTTCTGCTCCGTCTTCTTGGGACTGAAGTGCTTCATGAGAGAACTCCTGATCCGACCTCTCTCGAGGTCTCGTTGCCCCCTCCTTCCACCGTGGGGGCTTGCCGGCTTGGCCCGGATCGACATGACCCGGGCGGAAGGTCTTTGGGAGTCGTGCGTCTCGTTGACTCCCTTCAACAGGTAATCGCTCGAGACCCCCTCGATGGGTGATGCGACTTCCATTTTTCTCGGGAGAGAGCCGTCGGGCCCGACGCGGCAAGGACTTGGGCGCGGGAGGTCGACCCGCACCCGGAGATGTTGGACGACCTCGGGCAGGAGGTGGGCGACCTCGCGAGGGAGGTGGGCGACCTCGCGAGGGAGGTGGGCGACCTCGGGCGGGAGGTGGGCGACCTCGCGAGGGAGGTGGACGACCTCGCGAGGGAGGTGGACGACCTCGCGAGGGAGGTGGACGACCTCGCGCGGGAGGTGGGCGACCTCGCGAGGGAGGTGGGCGACCTCGCGAGGGAGGTGGGCGACCTCGCGAGGGAGGTGGACGACCTCGCGAGGGAGGTGGGCGACCTCGCGAGGGAGGTGGACGAACATCCGCGGCAGATCGCCGAACATCCGCTTTTTCTCGCCACCTCGTCCGTGCTCGTGCTCGTGCTCGTGCTCGGCCGTTCGCCCGGCGTGACGTTGCGAGACGCCTCCCCCTCTGACACTCTCGCCCCCATGGCCCTCGTCCTCGGCAGCTACGAAGTCGAGGCGGAGCTCGGCCGTGGCGCCTTCGGCCGCGTCTACCGCGCGCGCCACCGCCCGACGGGGGCGGTCCGCGCCCTCAAGCTCGTGGACGGCGTCCCCGATCGCGAGACGCTGGCGCGCTTCGAGCGCGAGGCCGCGGCGCTCGCCCGCGTCGGAGGGGACGGCGTCGTCCCCGTCCACGAGGCTGGCCTCGCGCAGGGGCGCTACTGGTTCGTCATGGACCTCATGCCGGGAGGGTCGCTCAGGGCGCGTCTCAAAGCCCGAGGCCGCCTCGAGTGGCGCGAGGCGGTGACGATCGCGCTCGCCGTCGCCCGCGCCCTCGCCCGCTGCCACGCGGCGGGCGTCGTCCACCGGGACGTGAAGCCCGACAACGTCCTCTTCGACGACGAGGGCCGCCCGCGCCTCTCCGACTTCGGCGTCGTCCGCGACCTCCACGCGAGCGTCCTGACCGAGACCGGCGGCGCCCTCGGGACCCCCGCCTACATGGCGCCCGAGCAGCTCGACGGGGCGCGCGTCGACGGACGCGCCGACGTCTACGCCACGGGCGTCCTCCTCCACGAGCTCGTGGCGGGGGAGCGGCCGTTCCAGGAGAAGGCGTCCGTCCTCGCCATGATCCGCGAGAAGAGGGAAGGAAGGCGGCCGGGGCTCGCCGTGCCGGGCGTGCCGCCGGAGCTCGAGAGCCTCCTCGACCGCGCGGTCGCGCCGAGGCTGGAGGACCGGACGAAGGGCGCCCTCGAGCTCGCGGGCGAGCTGGAGCGGCTCCTCGAGTGGAACCCGCTCTCGCCCAAGGCGCCCGCTCCGAGGTCCCGGGGCGCCCTCTTGCTGCTCGCGCTCCTCCCGGCCGGGGGGGCCGTGCTCTTCGCGATGGCGTGGAGGGCGACGAATCCCCACGAGCGGCCGGCGGACCTCGACTCCGGGGCCTCGTCACCCGCGGCTCGCTGGAGCGAGGAGCGATGGACGAACACGCTCGAGCGCGCGGCCGGGCTCGACCGGCGCGCCCTCGACGAGCTCGCCGCTCTGGGGAGCGACCTCCCGGCGCGATCGAGGACGGCGGTCGTCGCGTCGGCCGTGGCGCTCATCGAGAAGCGCTCCAGGTTCCTCGATCCGACGGTTCCCGGGACTCTCGGCATCCTCGAGGAGCTGCGGGATGCCTGGCGGGGCGTGAGAGGCCTCGACCGGGAAGCGGGCTCGGAACAGCTCACGGGCCGGGTGAGGGTCTGGATCGGCGGCGTGACCCGGGCGACTCTTCCTCCCGAGGGAACGCCCGGGCGCGAGAGGCGCCTCGTCGAGTTCGCGAGGACGTGCGTCTGCCTCGTCGAGCTCGCCCCGGACGACCTGGATCAGGAAGCCCGGAGCGCGCTCCTCAGTCACTCGTGCACGGGCGCTCGTACGCTGCCAGAGCTTCCTCGAACGCGCGGCAGCGCCGGAGCTCCTCGGGCGCTTCGAGGTCGCGGCTCGCGGTTCCGCCGAGGGGAAGCTCGCCCTCGGCAACTACTTCATCGGGCGCGAGCACGATCGGGCGAGAGCCGTCGCGGCGTACCAGGAGGCGGTCGCGCGCGTCACGACCGATACCCTCGGGGAGGTCCTGGAGGCGCTCGCCGTGCGAGCGACGGAGGGGCACCTCGGGCACGAGGACTGGTCGAAAGCTCTCGAGCCGCTCCGGGGCACGGCCGTCGCCGGGCTCGTCCCGGGCACGCTCTCCCAGATTGCACGGGACCTGGCGGGGAGAGTCTGGCTCGACACGGCCTACGACCAGCTCGAGGCTGCCGCGACGTTCCCTGGTGGGAACGACGTTCCCTGGCAGGCGCTCCTCGGCGTTTGGGCGGACCAGTACGAGGGCCGCAAGTGCTGGCTGCCGGTGGTCGAGAAGAGACCACCCGGGACCCGCGAGCTCCTCCTCCTCGCGCGGGCGCGAACTCGCTGCAAGGACGTCCACAAGGGGACTGAAAACCCCAATTACACCCGCGACTGGTTCTCCCTGGTCGCGGCGTTGCCCGAGGGCGCCTGCCTCCGCGAGATCGCGCCCAGGGTCGGGCCATTCCCCTCCCGCGCGAAGGAGTGGAAGGACCTCTCGGAGGCGCTCGACAGGATCCTTCGACGCCGACTCGCCGAGGTCCGCTGAGACCTCCCCTCCGACTGGAACTCCCCGTGGGGCGCTGCCATCCTCGACTCCATGACTAGCCACGACAGCGACCGGCGGGACACCGCCTCCATGAGCCACTGGCACGTCGCCCGGGGCGGCGGCTTGTTCGACATGTCCTTCGAGCGGCCAAACCGCGACGGCTGGCACGTCTACGAGGCGGGCCAGCGGCAGTTCTGGGCCGTCGAGGAGCAGGTCGACTGGAACGCTGCCTGGAACGAGGACAAGGAGATCGCTCGGCACGCGGGCGCCATGCTGGCCTTCCTCTGCCCGGGCGAGAAGGCGGCCGTGACGGGCGCCTCGCTCATGTCGCTCCGCGTGACGTCGGAGGAGGCGAAGTTCTACTTCGCCGAGCAGGCCCTCGAGGAGGCGAAGCACT
>Ga0070738_10006267_pt1 | contig 12585 bp, 12 predicted proteins | sample Coa_R2_2_FD_66446 | JGI IMG/M metagenome (GOLD analysis project Ga0070738, IMG submission 66446) | Surface soil microbial communities from Centralia Pennsylvania, which are recovering from an underground coalmine fire - Coalmine... | ecosystem: Environmental > Terrestrial > Soil > Unclassified ... | reverse complement strand
AAGGCCGCCAGGTCGTCGGCGAAGGCGCCCGCGCTCGGGTAACGACGCGCGGGGTCCTTCTCGAGGGCGCGCGCGACGATCGCGGCGAGCGGACCCGGCACGCTCGGAGCGGCGACGCGGATGTCGCGGACCTTCGCCGCCGACGCGAGCATGGCGAGCGCCGTGACTCCGTCCTCGCCCAGCGGAGGCTGCCCGGAGAGCGCGTGGAAGAGCACGCCGCCGAGCGAGAAGACGTCGGTCGCCGCCGTCACGGCCTTTCCGCGCGCCTGCTCGGGCGACACGAAAGCCACGGTCCCGACGAAAGCGCCCGTGCGCGTGAGCCGCTCGAGGTCGGTCGCCGTCGCGATCCCGAAGTCGGTGAGGTGGGCGTGCCCCTCCTCGTCCACGAGGACGTTCGAGGGCTTCACGTCGCGGTGGACGATCCCGCGCCCGTGGACGAAGGCGAGCGCCCGCGCCACCTCGAGCGCGACGGCGGCGGCGCGCCGCGGCTCGAGCGGTCCCGAGCGCTCGACGATCGCGGCGAGGTCCTGCCCTCGCACGAGGTCGAGGATCATGTAGAGGTCCTCGCCGCTCTCGCCGATCGTGTGGACCCTCACGATCCCCGGGTGCTCGCAGCGTGCGAGGAGCTCGGCCTCGCGCTGGAAGCGGGCGCGGGCGGCTCCGTCGCCCGGACGGAGGATCACCTTCGCCGCGTAGGAGACGCCGGTCCGGATGTTCTTCACCTCGAAGACGGCGCCCATGCCGCCGCGCGCGATCGCGCGTGTGACCTCGTGCTCTCCCAGCCGCCGGTGGATCCGTTCCGAGGGCATCGCTTTGGGAGGCAGTATGGCCCCCGGGCTTCCCGCTTGCATCGGCACTTACGACGTCTAGAATGACCTACGGACGCACCTTTCGCGCTCCTCGAGGACTTCGTGTTCGAGACCATCACCGAGACCCTGACCGGTGCGCTCGGCCGCTTGACTTCCCGCGGCCGGCTGACGCCGGAGAACATTGATGAAGGACTGCGCGAGGTCCGTCAGGCGCTCCTCCAGGCCGACGTCGCGATCCCGGTCGTCAAGCACTTCATCGAGCGGGTCAAGCTGAAAGCCGTCGGCGACAAGGTCATACAGGGAGTCGACCCCAGCCAGCAGATCGTCAAGTCCGTCCACGACGAGCTCGTCGAGCTCATGGGGCCGATCGACACGCGCCTCAAGGAGAACCCGGCCGGTCCGACCGTCATCATGATGGTGGGCCTCCAGGGCTCGGGCAAGACGACGACCTGCGGCAAGCTCGCCAAGTACCTCGTCGAGAAGCGGAAGAAGAAGCCCCTCCTCGTCGCCGCCGACCTCCAGCGTCCCGCCGCCGTCGACCAGCTGAAGGTGCTCGGCGCGAGCCTCGAGCTCCCCGTCTACTCCGAGGAGCGGCAGGAGCGGAAGGGCATCACCAAGCTCTTCAAGGGCGAGCACGGCCCGGCCGAGGTCTGCAAGAACGGCGTCAAGCACGCCGTGCAGACCGGCCGCGACGTGGTGATCCTCGACACCGCGGGCCGGCTCCACATCGACGACGAGCTCATGGCCGAGCTCGACGAGATCAAGAGCAAGACCGAGCCCCAGAACATCTACCTCGTCTGCGATGCCATGACGGGGCAGGACGCCGTCAACTCGGCCAAGACGTTCAACGACAAGCTCAACGTCGATGGCGTCATCCTCACCAAGCTCGACGGCGACGCGCGCGGCGGCGCGGCCCTCTCGATCAAGTACGTCACGGGCAAGACGATCAAGTTCATGGGCGTGGGCGAGAAGCTCGACGCCCTCGAGGAGTTCCACCCCGACCGCATGGCCGGCCGGATCCTCGGCATGGGCGACATCGTCACCCTCGTCAACAAGGCGGCCGAGGTCGTCGATCAGAAGTCGGCAGAGCGCTCGGCCCAGCGGCTCATGGAGGGTCGCTGGAACTACGACGATTTCCTCGACCAGCTCCGCATGATGAAGAAGCTCGGTCCGCTCAAGCAGATCATAGGCATGATCCCCATGCTCGGGCAGTTCGCGGGGCAGATCGAGGGTGACGAGCTCAAGCCGTTCGAGGCGATCCTCAGCTCCATGACCAAGAAGGAGCGGAAGAACCCGGACATCCTCTCCGGGCTCGAGGCGGGCAGCCGCCGCCGCCGGATCGCCAACGGCAGCGGGACCTCGATCCAGGAGGTCAACCAGTTCATCAAGACCTTCAAAGCCATGCAGCGCATGGTCCAAGAGGTCACGAAGGTGGGGCCCCAGGGCCTCGCCCGTCTCATGACCAAGGGTGGCATGGAGAAGGCGATGACCATGCTCCCGGGGGGCCGCACTCTCAAGATCCCCGGCATGACCCACGGTCCCGGAAAACACGGCGGCAAAAAGAAAAAGAAGCGTTAGAATCGTCGGCCGTCTTCAAGAAGGACAAGAGCGGGGACCCAACTGGTCCACCGCGGTGAAACAAGGAGCGGGGCTTCTCGAAGCCATCCCTCCGCAACCAGGAGAACCTCACGAATGGCAGTCCGTCTCAGACTCAAGCGCATGGGGCGCAAGAACCTTCCCTTCTTCCGCCTCTGCGCCTTCGACAGCCGCACCCGTCGCGACGGGCGCGCCATCGAGGAGCTCGGCCACTACGATCCTCTGATCGACGCCGAGGACAAGAAGTACACGCTCAACCGCGACCGGATCACCTACTGGCTCTCCGTCGGCGCCAAGCCGACCGTGACGGTCCAGTCGATCCTCCTCCGCAACGGGATCGCCGTCCCGGGCGCCGGCAAGCCGGCCATGAGCCCCGAGGAGAAGGCGCAGAAGGAGAAGGAGCGCGAGCACAAGAAGGCGAAGCGCGAGGAGACCCTCGCGCGGAAGGCGGCCGTCGAGGCCTCCGCGTCCAAGCTCAGCAAGAAGGAGAAGCGAGAGGCCAAGAAGGCGGGCGCCTAGAGCCGCCCGTGAAGAGCCGTGCGAGTTGACGTCCTGACTCTGTTCCCCGACGCCTTCTCGGGGCCTCTCACGAACGGGATCCTGCGGATCGCGCGCGAGAAGGGGCTCCTCGATGTGAGGTTGAGGAACTTCCGGGACTTCGCGAAGGACCGGTACAGGAGCGTGGACGACAAGCCGTACGGCGGCGGCCCGGGGATGGTTCTCCTCTGCGAGCCCATCTTCGACTGCCAGGAGTCCGCGGTCGCGGAAGGTCACAAGGACGGTCTCGAAGGCGAGCCCTTCCGCGTGGCCCTGACGCCCCAGGGGCGTCGCCTCGACCAGGAGCTCCTCGAGAAGCTCGCTCAGGAACGATGGCTCATGTTCCTCAGCGGACACTACGAGGGGTTCGACGAGCGGATCCTCACGGGGCTCAAGCCGCTCGAGGTGTCGATCGGCGACTACGTGCTCAGCGGGGGCGAATTGCCCGCGATGGTCCTCCTCGAGGGGATCGCGCGGCTCCTCCCGGGAGCGCTGGGTGCGCCGGACGGTGCCGGGGACGATTCGTTCTCCCGCACCGGAAGGCTCCTCGAAGCACCGCAATACACGAGGCCGCGGACGTTCCGCGGCATGGACGTGCCGGACGTGTTGCTCTCGGGCGACCACGGCGCGATCCGGAAGTGGCGCGAGGAACAGGCGCTCGAGCGCACGCGGGCACGGAGGCCCGACCTCCTCGGCGACACGAAGAACCAAGACACGAAGAAGAAACCGGAGTAGATCCCCATGGCGATGGACATGAACGACCTCATGAACCAGGTCGAGGCGCGTGCTCTCAAGGACATGAAGAAGCACCCGCCCTTCGAGATCGGCGACGTGGTGGACGTGGGCGTGAAGATCAAGGAAGGCGACAAGGAGCGCGTCCAGGTCTTCAACGGCCGCGTCATCGCCATGCGCGGGGGCGGACTTCGCTCCTACTTCACGGTCCGCAGGATCGTCGACAACGAGGGCGTCGAGCGCGACTTCCCGCTCTACTCGCCCCTGATCGACCACATCCGCGTCAAGAGCCACGGCAAGGCTCGTCGCGCCAAGCTCTTCTTCCTCCGCGAGCGCGTCGGCAAGCAGACGCGTCTCCGCGAGGTCCTCGTGGGCGAGGAGCAGGGCGCTGCCGCCGAGGGCGCCGAGGCTGCCGCCGACAAGAAGAAGGGCAAGAAGCGCGGCGCCAAGGCCAAGGCCGAGCGTCAGACCCGCGCCGCCGAGATGCAGGCCCAGAAGGCCGAGGCGCGCCGCAAGAAGCGCGCGGCGAAGAAGGCCGAGAAGGCCGGCGCCGCTCCGCCCGCCCAGGGCTGAACGCGTCGCGTCTCGAGCTTCCCCGAGCCACCGAACACTCGCGTGTTCGGTGGCTTCCATTTTTTCAGGCGGGCGGACGGACGCGGACTAACATCGAGTCGTGATCGAGGACACGTCCGCGACCGATGACGAGCCTCTCGTCTTCACCGATGGCGTCGGCGGTCCGCCGCTCCCGCCCGAGATGCCGCGCAACGAGCCCCCGCCGACCCAGGATGGTCTCCGAAGGCTCCTCGCCGGGCTCGTCGGCAAGAAGCCGGCGCGCCCGAGGCTCCGGCCGCCGTCGGCGCCCGTCGCTCTCCAGCCGTGCCCGAGCTGCAAGAAGGAGATCGGCGTCGATCTCGCCGCGTGCCCCTTCTGCGCCTGGCGCCGCGAGCGTCCTCCCGTGGGACCGGTCGGACCCGAGCGCGTCGAGGGGACCGTCGTGCCGCCGGCGCTCGCCGTCGAGCTCGCCGCACAGAGGGAGCGAGACGCCGCCTTCGTGCGCGCTCACCGGACGAGGCGCATCGAGAACCGCTCCCGCATGACGCTCCTCGGAGTCGTCGCTCTCGTCCTCCCCGCGGCCGGCGTGTGGGCGATGCTCGCTTCGCCCGACGTGCTCAGGCCCGCGATCGTCGTCGAGGCCGTGGCCGCGTGGATCCTCATGCGCGTGCTCATGTCGTCGCATCTGGGGTCGGCGCCCGCCGCGCTCGCGGCGCTGCCCGTCGTCACGGCGCGGATCGTGGCGGTCATGGTCGGCGTCATGGCTCTCGAGAAGACCGGGCACCCGCTCGGAGCCCTCATCTCCGGGCTCGAGGGGCGTGGAGCAGGCGCCGCCTTCGCCATGGTCGCGGGGTCGGCCTGCCTCACGCTCGTGACGGCTTCGCTCCTCAAGCTCGCCATGGAGCTCTCGGACGACGACTACTCCGACCAGGGCGAGCGGCCGAAGGACCTCGCCGGCGTCATCGCCGACCTCTCGGCCGCCTTCCAGGGAGCGCTCTCGTTCTCCGATCCCGAGATCACTCCGGCGGCCGGGGCTCCCGTGGCGAATGTCGCCCCCGCCGAACGCCGCGTCGTCGCGGCGACCTCGGTCGTGCTCCTCGGGTTGCCGGGCGTCTTCTTCTGGCTCGTCCTCCCGCTCGGCTGGCCGTGGATCCTCGCTCCGATCGCGGCCGAGCTCGGAGTCGCGGGGTTCCTCACGTGGCGCATCCTGCTCGGGAACGGGCGGTTCCTCGCTTCTCTCGCAGCGGCTGTCCGCATGCTGATCGCCGTCGCCGTCGCGTTCGCGACCGGCCACCCGGGTGTCGCGGTCACCGCGCTCATCCTCGGACTGTTCGCGCTCAAGGTCGAGGCGGCGCTCGCCGCAGCGCTCGAAGCGAGCGCGCGCACGGGAGAGCGGACCGCCGCCGTTCTATGATCTCGCCCATGCGTTACGGCATCCTCGCGGGTGTCCACTCCAACCTCGTCGCTCCGACATGGTGGCGGCCGGTCTCCCGTGCGAGCTTGCCGAACGGCTCCAGCAGGAACCGCTCGGCAGCTGATGGAACGACCGTCAACGCAGGCCGGGGCAAGGAGACGCCGAACACCGCTTCGATCTTCACGCGTGCGCTTACCAGCGACTGGTAAATCACAGAAGACGCTCGGCCGTTCGCTTTGTAGGATGCTTCCCCGAATGGGTGATCAGCTCTCATCCGACCTCGCATCGCTCCGGATCAACCGGAACGAAGCGCCCCCCCCGGCCTCGAGAGGCTGGATGGTGGGCCTCGTCGTCGTCGGCGCTCTCGGTGCCGGCGGCTTCTACGGTTACGACAAGGTGTCCCCGTCCCTCTGGAAGACCGAAGTCACGACGACCGAGATCCTCCTGGTCTCGCCGGCCGAAGGCTCGACCGAGCTCACCGCTCTCGGCTACGTCGTCGCCCAGCGCCAGTCCCGCGTCGCCTGCAAGGTCCTGAGCAAGATCGCCAAGATGGAAGTCCACGAGGGCGACCGGGTCAAAGAGGGCCAGGTCCTTTTCAGGACCGAAGATGCGGAGCAGAAGGCGGCCCTCGCCGCGGCCAAGTCGCGCTCCGCGGCGGCCCACGCACGGATCACCGCGGCGCTCGCCTCCCACCACCAGGCCAAGCAGCGCTTCGACCGCGAGAGCGCGCTCGTCCGCTACGAGGCCATGGAGAAGGCGACCGCCGACGACCGCCTCGAGGAGATGAAGTCGCTCGAGGCGGCCATGAAGGCGGCCGAGCTCGACGCCGTCGCCGCCGATGATGATGTTCACGCTCGCGAGGTCGACCTCTCGAACACGGTCGTCACGGCGCCCTTCGACGGGATCGTGATCGGCAAACCGCTCGACCAGGGCGAGCTCGTCGGCACCGTGACGGAGAAGCCCGCCGTCGAGCTCCATGACCCCGGCACGCTCAAGGCCGAGATCGACGTTCCCGAGAAGCGTCTCGGCAAGATCAAGGTCGGCGGTCCGGCCGAGATCATCCTCGACTCCTTCCCGGACAACCGCTTCCGCGCGAAGGTCGACGAGATCGGGACGCGCGTCGATCGCTCGAAGGGCACCGTGGTCGTGAAGCTGAGCTTCCTCGACATGCCCCCGATCCTCCTCCCCGACATGCGCGCTCGCGCCGGCTTCCTGACCGAGAAGCTCGACGAGCACGCCATGAAGGAGCCGCCCAAGACGATCGTCCCCAAGAGCGCGATCACCGAGCGCGGGGGCGCCCAGGTCGTCTTCGTCATCGAGGGCGACCACGTCCGCATGGAGAACGTCACGCTCGGCCCGGCCTTCGGCACGGGGTTCGAGCTCAAGACGGGCCCGCGGGTCGGAACCAAGGTCATCGAGAACCCGCCCGTGACGATGGCGGACGGAAACCCCGTGAAGGAGAAAACGAACTGACATGTCGGAGACCCAAGCCGCCGAGGAGGCGAAGGGCACCGCCCCCTCCTCGAACAAGCCTCCGATCATCCGGCTCCGCGGGATCAAGAAGACGTTCTGGCGCGGCAAGGAGCCGGTCCGCGTCCTCGAGAACCTCGACCTCGACGTGCCGGACGGCTCGTTCGAGGCGCTCATGGGACCCTCGGGGTCGGGCAAGTCCACGATCCTGAACCTCGTCGCCGGCCTCGACCAGCCGAGCGAGGGCACGGTCGAGGTCGCGGGCCAGGTGATCAGCGGCCTCTCCGAGAGCCGCCTCGCGCGCTGGAGGGCCGACACGATCGGCTTCATCTTCCAGTCGTTCCACCTGATCCCGGTCCTCTCGGCCCAGAGGAACGTCGAGCTCCCGCTCCTCCTCACCTCTCTCGGAAGCTCCGAGCGGAAGAAGCGCGCCCAGACGGCGCTCCGCGTCGTCGGCCTCGAAGACCGCGCCGGCCACTACCCGCGCCAGCTCTCGGGCGGCCAGGAGCAGCGCGTCGCCATCGCCCGCGCGATCGTGAACGACCCCCGGATCATCGTCGCCGACGAGCCCACGGGCGACCTCGACCGCCAGAGCGCCGACGACGTGCTCGGCCTCCTGACCAAGCTCAACCGCGAGTTCGGCAAGACCATCATCATGGTCACCCACGACCCCGCCGCCGCCGAGCGCGCGACGATCACGCGCCGGCTCGACAAGGGGCAATTGAAGTGAACCTGGGCGGAGTCGCCGCGAACAACCTCCGGCGCAACAAGCTCCGGAGCGCGCTCACGATCGCGGGCGTCGCCATCGCGATCCTCGCCTTCGTCCTCCTGCGCACGATCGTCGAGGCCTGGACCGCCCAGTCGAGCGACGTCGCCAACGACCGGATCGTGACGCGGCACAAGGTGACGTTCGTCTTGAGCCTCCCCAAGCGCTACGTCGATGAAGTGCGGGGAATGAAAGAGGTCAAGATCGCCACCTGGGCGAACTGGTTCGGCGGCAAGGACCCGAACCACGACACCGACTTCTTCCAGGCGCTCGCGTGCGACGAGAAGACCTTCTTCGAGGTCTACGACGACATGCGGACGACGCCCGAGCAGCTCAAGGCCTTCAAGGAAGACCGCCAGGGCGCGATCGTCGGCGAGAAGCTCTTGAAGCGCCTCGGCTGGAAGGTCGGCGAGACGGTCACCCTCACGAGCCAGATCTTCCCGGGGAACTGGGAGTTCCACATCGTCGGGACCTACGAGGCCCTCAAGAAGGCCGTCGATCCCGCTTCGTTCCTCTTCCACTGGGACATGCTCAACGAGCGCATGCCCAAGGCGTTCCAGGACCAGGTCGGCTGGATCGTGGCGCGCGTCGGGGTCGGCTCCTCGGCCGTGGATACGAGCAAGGCGATCGACGACAAGTTCGAGTCGAGCGACGTCCAGACGAAGTCCCAGGACGAGCGCAGCTTCCAGCAGTCGTTCCTCGGCATGTTCTCGGCGATCCTGACGGCCCTCAACATCGTCTCGGCCGTGATCCTCGGTATCATGATGCTGATCCTCGGGAACACGGTCGCCATGGGCGTGCGCGAGCGGACGGGCGAGTACGCCGTCCTCCGCGCGATCGGCTTCCTGCCGCGGCACATAGCGCTCCTCGTCATCTTCGAGGCGGGCGTCCTCGGGATCGTCGGCGGAGGGGTGGGCCTCGGGCTCGCCTACCCGTTCATCAATCTCGGCATGGGGCGCTTCATCGAGGAGAACTTCTCGAACTTCTTCCCGTTCTTCAGGATCACGCCCGAGTCGGGGGCGATCTCGATGGCGATCGCCGTCGGGCTCGCGCTCTGCGCGTCGCTGCCGCCGGCGGTGAACGCCTACCGGCTCCACGTCGTCGAGGCGCTGAGGAGGATCGCGTGATCCCGATCGAATACAACACCGGGAGCCTCGCGGCCCGCAAGACGACGACGGCGACGGCCGTCCTCGGCATCGCTCTCGTCGTCTTCGTCCTCGCGGCCTCGCTCATGCTGACCGAGGGCATCAAGCAGACCCTCGGCAAGACGGGGCGCCCGGACGTGGGGATCGTGATCCGTCAGGGGAGCGACGCCGAGCTCTCCTCGAACTTCGACCTCGCGAACGTGGGGCTGATCCTCGAGGGGTCCGAGGTGAAGCGCGGCCCGGACGGCAATCCTCTCGGGGTCGGGGAAATCATCGTCGTCGCGCTCATGAAGAAGGTGGGCTCGGACGGCGTCTCGAACGTCCAGCTCCGGGGCGTCCCCGACAACGTCTACGCCGTCCGCCCCGACGTCCACATCACCGAGGGCCGGAAGGCGAAGCCCGGCACCGACGAGGCCGTCCTCGGCCAGAAGATCCGCGGCCGCTTCGACACGCTCGAGCTCGGGCAGTCCGTCGAGCTCAAGAAGGGCCGGAGCGTCAAGATCGTCGGCATCTTCGAGGACGGCGGCTCGGGCTTCGAGTCGGAGGTCTGGTGCGACGTGGACACGATCCGCACCGCGTTCGGGCGCGAGGGGATCGTCTCCTCGGCACGCGCGCAGCTCACGTCCGCGAGCGCCTACGATCAGTTCAAGACGCGCGTCGAGTCCGACAAGCGTCTCGGCCTCGAGGTCCAGCGCGAGACCGAGTACTACGAGAAGCAGTCGCAGAGCCTCGCCATGTTCGTCCGCGTCCTGGGGACGATCGTCGCGATCTTCTTCTCGGCGGGCGCCATGATCGGCGCCATGATCACCATGTATGCCTCGGTCGCGAGCCGGCACCGCGAGGTCGGGACGCTCCGCGCGCTCGGGTTCTCGAGGTTCAGCATCCTCTCGTGCTTCCTCATCGAGTCGGCCTTGCTGGCCCTGATCGGCGGCGCCTTCGGCTGCCTCGGCTCGCTCGCGCTCGGGACGGTCAAGTTCTCGATGATGAACTTCGCGACCTGGTCCGAGATCGTCTTCACGTTCCACCCGACGCCCAAGATCCTGGGCGTCTCCATGATCGCCTCGGCGGTCATGGGTCTCGTGGGCGGCTTCCTCCCGGCGCTGCAGGCCGCGCTCCTCTCGCCGATCGAGGCGATGCGGGGCGAGTAGTCCAGCCGCAAGGAAAAGTGGAACGGGTGACGTAGCTGTCGGTGGGTTCGGTTAGAGTTCGGACCGTCGAGTCGCGGGTGGGCGACGAAGACGCCAACGTCTGACACAGGAGTCGTCACCCATGAACCTCAACCGAGTCATCATCGTCGGCCACCTCGTCGCCAAGCCCGAGCTCAAGACGCTGCCGAGCGGCGCGATCGTGAGCAACTTCAGGATCGCGTCCAACCGCACGTGGAAGGACGCGAAGAACAACAACGAGAAGCGCGAGGAGGTCTGCTTCATCGACGTCGCGGCCTTCGACAAGAGGGCCACCTTCGCGAACCAGTGGTTCGAGAAGGGCAACCAGATCCTGGTCGAGGGCCGGCTCAAGCAGGACCGGTGGAAGACGACCGCCGGCGAGACGCGCACCAAGCACTCGATCGTGGCCGACAGTCTCGGGTTCGTGGATCCGGCGACCAAGCGCCAGAGCGCCGTTCCCGTGGACGACACGGCCGTCACCACCCCTTCGACCGAGACCACGGCCAGCGACGCGGCTCCGCTCCCCGCCGCTCCGGCGAGTCCGAAGCCCAGCGTCAACGTCGAGCGCTCGCTCGTCGCGGCGGGCGTGACGACCGACGACGACCTCCCGTTCTAGATCATGTCCGTGGTCGTCCTGAGCGAGGCCCTCCGGTCTCGCTCAGGACGGGCCGGAGGTCGCGTCATGGAACGACCGACAACGCAGAGTCGCAGAGGGCGCGGAGGAGACGCAGAGTCACTCAATGCGCTCTCCGAAGACGTCATCGGAGCCGCCATAGCTGTACACCGGACGCTCGGTCCAGGGCTTCTCGAATCAACCTACGAAGTGTGCCTCGACTACGAGCTCACCAGGATCTTCAGAGTCCGTGTGCGGCGGCAGCAACCCGTGCCCATCGTATATCGAGATCTCCTCGTCGAGGACGCATTTCGACTGGATCTCGAGGTGAGTGACGTACGGGGGGTGGTGCTCGTCGAGATCAAGGCCGTCAAGGAGATCGCGGCGGTCCATGAGGCGCAGCTCCTCACCTACCTCAAGATGGCGGATCGTCCGCTCGGCCTTCTCATTAACTTCAACGTCACACGCCTCATAGACGGGGTCCGAAGGATCGTTCATGACTTTCCGGCGGAAACGCCTTCTCCTCCCACCTGACTGACCTCAGGTACGCATGCCGTGGAGACGGTCTCTGCGTCTCCTCTGCGCCCTCCGCGCCTCTGCGTTGACGGCTCGGCGTGACCCGATGGCCTCGCAACCCATCCAAAAACGCAAAGAGCGGAGGAGCACCGAGAAGACCTTTGCGTCTCCTCTGCGTTCCTCCGCCCTCTGCGTTGTCCGGTCGTCGTCTATGGGATGTTGATCACCTGCCCGACGTAAATCAGGTTCGGGTTCGTGATCTGCGGATTCGCCGCCTCGAGCGCCGCGAGCGTGACCCCGAACTTGGCCGCGATCCCGGAGAGCGTGTCACCCGACTGAACCGTGTACGTCTTGGCCGTGCTGCCACCACCGCCTCCCGAGCCACCGCCCGGGATGTTGATCACTTGCCCGACGTAAATGAGGTTCGGGTTCGTGATCTGCGGATTCGCCGATTCGAGGGCCGCCAACGTGACGCCGAACTTGGCCGCGATGCTCGAGAGCGTGTCACCCGACTGCACCGTGTAGGTCGAGCCCGAGGACGGCGGAGGCGAGCCACCGCCGCCACCCGAGCTGCCGCCGGGGATGTCGATCACCTGCCCGACGTAGATGAGGTTGGGGTTCGTGATCTGCGGGTTCGCCGCCTCGAGGGCCGCGAGCGAGACGCCGAACTTGGCCGCGATGCTCGAGAGCGTGTCACCCGACTGCACGGTGTAGGTCCCGCTCGAGGAAGGAGGAGGAGGCGGCGGAGGCGTGCCACCACCACCACCACCGGTCGCGCCGCCGGCATAGGCCTTGAGCTGCGCGAGCGAGCCGCCGAACTCGTCCCGGTCCACGGCGCCCGAGATCCCGTTGACGCGGCCGTTGTCGGTCCACTGCCAGAACGTCCAGCCGTGCCAGCCGCCCGGGACGGAAGGCGAGCTCACGCCCCAGTTCGCGACCCAGAGCGTCTCGGCGCCGAAGGAGGGAAGCCCGTAGCCATTCCAGAGCCCCGGAGCCGTGTAGATGATCGGAGTGAGGCCGGTCTTCGCCTTGACCTGGTCGACCCAGCGCTGGAGCTGGTAGCCGAGCGTGCCGCCGCTCTGGCCGTCGAGGGTCTCCACGTCGGCGACGGGCGGGAGGTCACCCTGCCCGAGCGTTCCGCACTTCGAGAGGAGGAGGTCCGCCTGCTGGACTCCGTCCTCCGAGGCGCGGAAGAACTGGTAGACGCCGCGGACGAGGCCGGCGTTCTTGGCGCCCGACCAGTTCGCGCCGAAGTAGGGGTCCTGGTAG
>Ga0070738_10006266_pt1 | contig 12585 bp, 12 predicted proteins | sample Coa_R2_2_FD_66446 | JGI IMG/M metagenome (GOLD analysis project Ga0070738, IMG submission 66446) | Surface soil microbial communities from Centralia Pennsylvania, which are recovering from an underground coalmine fire - Coalmine... | ecosystem: Environmental > Terrestrial > Soil > Unclassified ... | reverse complement strand
CCAAAAATTTATGGTTCATAAGACACCGGTGGAATTTTTTTTTCCCTCCTACGCTGAGGTAAGAGAACAAGAGGGGAATACCAATAGTAACAATAATAATAGTTCACAAATTGAACGATTTACTTCTGGTAGACACCCGATGCTTTCAGGCATAATAGCACCACCGCCTTCTCCGACGATAGAAAGAAATAAAGATGAGCCCGATAATAAGCAGACTTTTAAAATGTCATAAGGTTAAAGAAATTTGACGATGCAACTGCACCCTAATCGCCTTCAATGGGTAGGTTTCGCTGAACTTGCTTTGGCGCAATGTGCAGTTGGCGTGAATGTGGTGACGGGTAAATATCTTATTGCCTATTTTCCTATTTTTCTTTTATTAATGTTACGGTTTGGTATCGGTCTAATAAGTATGTTGATGATGGTGAAATTAAAACGATCTTCAACATGGGACTGGTACCGCCATTTTTGCTTATTATCTTCCAAAGATAAATTCTTATTGTTTATCCAAGCCATGTGCGGTGGATTTTTATTCAATATCTTATTACTTTTTGGCATGAGAAATACTAATGCGGCTGCAGCTGGTATTATTAATGGGATTACACCGGTGTTAATTCTGGTATTGTCTTTTATTTTTCTGCGAGAAAAAATCACGTGGCGTATCGTAATAGCGATGATAGTGGCTGTGGCTGGATTGTGGATCTTAAATACAGGTAAAGAGGGAAATAGTGTGGTGCTTGGAAATGGGTTAATTTTCCTAGCGGTTATACCCGAAGCTTTTTTTACCATTCTATCTAAGTTATTTGGCAATAAATTGAATCAATTTGAAATCGTAATTCTTATTAATTTATTTAATTTATTTGTATTCATTCCCTTTGCGATGGTGAGTCTGAATGACATCTCCTTATTAGCCATTCCCATCGAATCCTATCTTATTCTGCTGCTTTATGGTTTCTCAGGCGGATTGCTCTTTTTTCTACTCTGGTATCAAGGGCTGACAAAAGTAGCAGCGAATAAAGCCGCTCTTTTCACCGCAGTGATGCCAATAAGTACGACAGTGCTTGCATATATTTTCTTGAAAGAATCGCTTCATCTCAGCGAAATAATAGGCATGTGTTTAGTCGTCAGCGCTATTTTTATTGGATGCTTTGTACCTGCTTCTCTTTCTTCAACCGGCTATGTTGACGACTATAAGAAAAATAAACTACTAAGCCAATCAGAAACCATACAATAAATCGAACCCATGTGAATATTGGCAAGTTAATCATGAGATAAAGGCAGGAAATAATGCCTAGGATGGGTAAAAGAGGGAAGAGGGGTGTTTTAAAAGGCCGGGGTAATTCAGGATACCTGATCCGTAAGATGAGGGCCCCGCTACATACAAAAGTAAAAGCTGCTAATGTGCCAATATTAACTAATTCCGCCGCTCGATTAATAGGAACAAAGCCTGCTGCAATTGAAGCCATAATGATACCAGTGAGGATAATGGTAGGAATAGGTGTATAGGTATGTGGATTCACCATCGCAATAGGAGAAGGAAGTAAGCCATCTTGCGCCATCGCAAGACAGATGCGGGTTAAGCCATAATACATCACCAGCATCACAGTGGTGAGACCAGCAATTGCACCAACTGAAATGAAGCCAGCAGCCATACGAAAGCCTAAGCTCAGTAAAGCATTCGCGACAGGAGAAGGAACATTGAGCGTAGAGTAGGGCACGATGCCGGTCAGCAAAGCAGAAACGATAATGTAAATAAGCGTGCAAATAATGAGAGAGCCGATAATACCGATGGGAACATTCCGTTGCGGATTAACTGTTTCGGCGACAGCGGTGGATAAAGCATCAAAACCTATATAAGCAAAAAAGACTAATGCAGCTCCTTGCATAATGCCTTCCCATCCAAAAGGAGAAAAAGTCGCCCAGTTTTCGAGATGAACTTGGGTGGCGGCCACGCCAATGAAAATGGCGATGGCTGCTAATTTAATGCAAACGATGACTGCATTAAAGCGCGCACTCGCTCTTACGCCTATACTTAAAATAGCAGCTAAGAGTACAATGATAAGAATCGCCGGTAAATTAATCCATCCGCCTTCCGTCGGTATGGTAGTTAAGGCAATGGGTAGGTCGATATGGATAGCCGTTAATAGATTTTTCACGTAACCCGACCATCCAATCGCAACCGTGGAAACGGCAACAGAATATTCTAATAACAAATCCCACCCTATTACCCAAGCAATGAATTCACCAAATCCTGCGTAAGCATAACTATAAGCACTGCCCGTACCGCCGATACTTGCTGCTAACTCAGCATAAGCAAAGGCTGCAAACATAGAGGCGAAACCTGCAATCATATAGGAGACCACGATGGCTGGTCCTGCTTTCGTGGCAGCGGCAACGCCTGTCAAGACAAAGACCCCTGCACCAATAATAGCGCCAATGCCCATTAGGATTAGATCGATTGCATTCAATGAACGATGCAAATGAGAAGTTGGATCAATATGCCTAATTGGTTTTTTCCTTAGCAGGTCATGAAACATGCTATTTCCCTCGATCGCACTTCTTTCATCATAGCCCATATTGCTTAATGTAGGCTATAGCTTGAATAGCTGTTTAATCCACCCTAATTTCCTAGGGTTAAAGGGTGGGTATTCTAATTTGCAATCGAAAGAAAAGAATTTCTTATAAATACTTTTTTGATGTGAAAATGTTTCAAATGAATGCTGACCATGATAACGACCCATCCCACTCTCACCGATACCACCGAAAGGTAAAAAGGGATTAGCAATTTGTAACATACAATCATTTATGCAGCCATTGCCGAAAGATAATTGATTTATTATTTTTGCTGCATTTTTTTTATTGCGAGTAAATAAATATAAAGCGAGCGATTTAGGCTGTTGCTTTATGATAGAGATAACATCATCAATGCTTTCAAAAGTAAGAATAGGTAGAAGTGGACCAAAAATTTCTTGCTGCATGATGGGATCATGCCAAGTGATATGATCGATGAGAGTGGGAGCAATATAGCGTGTTGCTTCGTTAGTTTTTCCGCCAAATAAAATAGTGCCATTTTGCATGAGTTGAAGCAGTCGAGAGAAATGGTATGAATTAATAATTCTCCCGTAATCAGGACTTTGTTCGGGATCATCCCCATAAAATTGGTGGACCGCATTCTCTAACTTATCGATTAGTGCTGATTTACAAGATTGATGGACAAATAAATAATCGGGTGCAATACAAGCTTGTCCCGCATTCGTGGCTTTTGCCCATATGATTCGCCGTGCAGCAAAATTGAGGTCAGCCGTTTCATCCACAATGCAGGGGCTTTTACCGCCTAATTCTAATGTCAAAGGTGTGAGGTATTTAGCAGCAGCTTGCATAACGACTTTTCCAATCGCTGTTCCACCCGTGAAAAAAATATAATCAAATTTTTCTTCTAATAATTGTAGCGTTTGCTGTGGCTCGGCTTCGATGGCAAGGAGGTAGTGAGGAGGAAAGTGCTGGTTGATTATTCGCAAGATGACATGTTGTGTATGAGTCGCAATTTCTGAAGGTTTAATGACAGCACAATTTCCTGCACTGATTGCACCGATTAAAGGAGACATGATTAATAGAAAAGGATAATTCCAGGGTCCCATGATTAAGGTACAGCCATAAGGCTCGAAATAAATTTCTGAACGTGCGGGCCAAAGTATAAGAGGGGTTGTTACTTTTTTGGGACGTGCCCATTTTTTAAGATGTTTGACGATAAAATCAATTTCTTTTGTGACTAACAGAATTTCATCTAAAAGAGCTTCTGTCGGTGCTTTATTTAAATCTTGTTTTAATGCTTGTATGATGTCTAGTTCGTGGGTTTGGATAAGAGATTTTAATTTTTTAAGTTGTTCAATACGAAAAGGAAGAGGAAGAGTGGCGCCTGTGTTAAAAAATTGGCGTTGCTGGTTGATGATATGACGGAAGGCGTTTTGCATTTGAAGTGCATCCTGCTAGAAATAGATAAATTCATTAGTTTTGCAAAAATTCACTCAATACTTTTTCACATAATCCATATTTCTTCCACTCACACGTCGTGCACATTTCATGAAATTTCTCTAAGGAAAGATTGTCAGCAATTCGCTTTTTCGCCTCGCCCCATGTCATCGATTCATTAGCTTGGAATTTCAATGCATCACTATGGGCTCGATCTAATGCGGTCACTTTTTCTTCCATCTCGCATTTTTTATCTAAACGATTAGGACAGGGCGCGCAAATGGAGTCAGTATGAGGAACAACTGTAATGCGAGTAGCATCCCCGTTTGGTGCATTCAACATATCGACGATCATTTGGAAATTGGTAATGAAAGCAGGGGAATAACCCCTGCCTTGAAAGCATAACGTGCATAAAAAATGATGCGGACGAAATTGAATTTCCACGTTATGGCTTTTTCCAACAGTGTGGAATAATGAAGCTGGCAGCAGCTAGTTTAATAGGCTCAGAAATAATAAATGGCATCAATCCGACAGCTATTGCTTTGTCCCAACCGATAGAAAGAGATAGCACGGACAAGCCACATAAGAAGATGACACTGGCGCCTAGTAAGGCCACCATAAAGCTGCGAATAATACTTTTCGCCCATCCTTTTTGAGCTAAGTAACCACTGATGTAAGCAGCTGGTAAAAATCCGATTAAATAACCTGCAGTTGGTCCGAAGAAATGCTGTATGCCGCCAGAATGATCTGCGAATACCGGTAAGCCGCAGGCCCCAGCAATAAGATAAGCTGCTACCACAGCTGCGCCGCAGCGGGCCCCATAGGTCATGCCAATGAGGATGACGGTCACACTTTGGAAGGTGAGAGGAACAGGCTGCAGGGGGATGCTTAATTGCGAAGCGAATGCTAAAAGGAAAACACCCGCCAGAATAAGCGAAGCGCGGTGGAGAAAGGAACTTTCTTTTGACCAAAAAATGCTCTGAAATGGCGAAGATAAGCTCAATGTGGGGTTCATAATGGGTCAATTCCTATTCATTTCTAATTATTACACGTGGAAACATGATAATAATTCAAGGGTAGAAAGGAAAGGAGTTTATTCTTGATAAATGCAGCTGATATTGTATTGTTTATTCTCAGCTTCGTCCGCACCGAGCACTAAGCTAAACTGTCCGCTGTAATCGGCTAATACTTCATCCTCCTTTAGGGGTACATGGCTGCTTTGAAGGGTAACGGGTAGATAAGCAGATTTTTGATGGCCTTTATAAAGGAAATCGATGCGGGCTTTTCCATCCGTTGTACAGCGAATGCCATTTTTTCCTGAAAAATCATAGTCTACAGTAAGAACATCGCCAGGTTTCAGGGTGAGGGTAAAAGGGATATGTTTATATACTTCAGCAGCTTTGGCGTTGACGAAACATAAGGCAATAATTGCAATGGCTAAAGAAAGATATTTCATCATCGATGACCTCTCCTCAGTTTTTGTTATACGGCTGTTTGGCTGTAAGGTATCACATTTTAGAGAAGGGATAAAGGGCAGCTGCGGAGGCAGATCACGCTTGCCCGGGAGAACGGTCTCTAACTTGCCAAAATCACATCATCTCATACTGAGGCCCGCTACCACCTTCAGAAGGCGTCCATCTGATATTTTGCGTGGGATCCTTAATATCGCAAGCTTTACAATGAATACAATTCCCACCATTAATCATCAAACGAGGTTCATTCTTATCGTTGTAAACGATCTCATACACACCCGCTGGGCAGTAACGTGTTTCTGGGGATGCGTATTCTTTAAAATTAATTTCAATTGGAACTCCATGCCGATCTTTTAGTTTTAAATGATAAGGCTGATCTTCCACATACGTTACATTGGCAAGATAAACAGAAGAGGGTAAATCGAAGGTTACCCTATTGTCATGTTTAGGATAAGCAATTTGTTTGCATTGATTGGCTTTCTTCAAACAGGAATGATCAGGAATCTTATGATGCAGCGTCCAGGGCGCCCGTCCGCGGAATAAATAAGTATCAATAGCCGCATAAACCAATCCAGGCCATAACCCATATCGTAAGGCAGGACGAATATTACGGACTTTATATAAATCTTCCCATAACCAACTAGCCTGAAGATTTTTCGGATAATCCGTACTTTCCATCAGTGAAGATTGTTGTAAAAGGGGAAAGATACTTTCTGCTGCTACCATTGCTGATTTCATTGCATTATGAATGCCTTTAATTTTAGCAACATTTAAAAATCCTGCTGCATCTCCAATGAGTACTCCCCCTGGAAACGTTAACTTAGGAATCGATTGCCAACCACCTTCGATCAAGGTGCGAGCACCATAAGCAATGCGCCGACTTTTTTCTAGCAGTGGATAGATAGCAGGATGCGTTTTAAAACGCTGAAATTCTTCATACGGATTTAAATAGGGGTTCTGATAATCTAATCCGACCACAAAACCAATCGATAATAAATTTTTCCCAAGATGATAAGCAAACGAACCGCCGTAGGTTTTATGATCCAATGGCCAGCCAATGGAATGGATAACATGACCAGGCTGATGCAAGGCTTCAGGAATTTCCCATAATTCTTTAATACCTAAACCATACGTCTGCGGGTCGACTCCTTCATTTAGTTGGTAACGCTTAAACACCGTTTGTGTCAGTGAACCACGACAGCCTTCAGCAAGCATGACTTGCTTAGCACGTAATTCAATGCCGGGCTGAAAATTAGCTTTCGGCTGACCATGCCTATCCACGCCTTTATCACCCGTGATCACACCGCATACACGATCACCTTCATAAAGCATTTCTGTTGCAGCAAAACCAGGAAAAATATTTACTCCTAGCTGTTCAGCTTCTTGGGCAAGAAAGCGACAAAATTGGCCCAGGCTAATAATATAATTACCATGATTACGCATTTGTGGTGGGGTAGGTAAACGCCATGCTTTCTTTTTTGTTAATAGAAGAAATTGATCATGTGTGACAGGTGTGTGGAGAAAAGGAAGGGGTTTATTCTGCCAATCAGGCAATAACTCATTTAATGCCCGAGGTTCGAGGACTGCGCCTGATAGAATATGCGACCCTACTTCTTCCCCTTTATCAATAATACAAACTGTCAATGGATGGTGATATTGCTGACTCAATTGCATTAAGCGAATACCCGCAGAGAGTCCTGCAGGTCCTGCACCGACAATTACAACATCAAACTCCATGGATTCACGTGTCATAGACCTTACCTTATTTAATACATTTCAATGGCTACTGCTGTCGCTTCCCCACCGCCAATACATAAGGAAGCGATACCGCGTTTTAAATTCGTTTGCTGTAACGCAGAAAGCAAAGTAATAATGATACGAGCACCTGTTGCACCAATAGGATGACCTAATGCACAGGCTCCGCCATGAATATTAATTTTCTCATGGGGAATGTTTAAATCATGCATCGCTGCTAAAGCAACCACGGCAAAGGCTTCATTTACTTCAAAGAGATCGACATCTTCAACTTTCCAATTAATTTTTTCCATTAAGCGGCGCATCGCATTAACAGGTGCGGTCGCAAATTCGCTAGGTGCTTTTGCACTGGAGTGATGCGCAATAATTCGTGCGATAGGTTTTAAGCCGCGTTTTTCTGCTTCTGATAAACGCATTAATACAATCGCTGCTGCTCCATCTGCAATGGAACTGGAATTGCCTGCTGTAACTGTCCCATCTTTTACAAATGCGGGCGATAAGTTAGGAATTTTTTCGGGATTTACACTAAATGGATGTTCATCTTTATCAACAATCACTTCGCCTTGTTTAGTTTGATAGATAATAGGCACAATTTCTGTTGAAAATTTATTATCACCTGTGGCTTGTTGAGCCCGTTCAAAGGAGCGGAGGGCATAATCATCTTGTTGTTTGCGGGTAAAGCCATATTGTTGCGCACATTGCTCCGCAAAATAACCCATGGCTTTGCCTTTGTCATAAGCATCTTCTAAACCATCTAACATCATGTGATCGTATAACTCACCATGTCCTAATCGATAGCCCTGCCTGGCTTTCCGCAGTAAATAAGGCGCATTGCTCATACTTTCCATCCCGCCGGCAATGACTATATCTGTTGAACCGACGAGTAATTCATCATGAGCAAACATGACTGCTTTCATTGCTGAACCACAGACCTTATTAATAGTCGTGCAAGGTGTCGTATCCGGGATACCTGCTTTTAAAGCAGCCTGTCTAGCCGGTGCTTGCCCTTGGCCGGCAGGTAAAACACAGCCCATGATAACTTCATGAATGTCACTCGGTACAAGGTGAGCACGTGCTATAGCCGCTTGGATAACATGGCTGCCTAGCTGATGGCCAGCAAAATCTTTCAGTTCCCCGAGCAGATTGCCGATAGGGGTTCGCGCAAAGCTGACAATAACAATAGGATCCATTTGCATGTGGATTTTTCCTAAGGTAAAAATGAGAAAGTGATTAGTCTAGCCGAATTAAAGATTACTTACTAATCCTATCATCCAGTGGTTCATTTTTAGATGGGTCAACCTGGAACATTGCTCGGATTTTTGCCAAATCTTCTGAATTAACTTTAAAACCAGCCGCTTCCAAAATCTTGACAGTTTCGTTAGGGTGATTTTTTAAATTTTCTCGAAATTGCAAATCGTTCTGCCATTTTTCGAGGATGTCTTGTAAGTTACTCATGCACTTGTCCTCATATTTCTCTTTTACTATAGCACACTATAATTTTTAATATTTTCTTAATTTTTTCTTTTTATACTGTGAGCAAGTAGGAATACAGGAAATGGAATATGCAAGATAGGAAGCCATTTGATGCAAAGGAGATGTTTGATACGCTTATTGAAGGAATCAGGGATGTAACCTGTAATTATCATGATATTACTAGACGGCAATATCGGTTTTTTGCTAATCCTGAACGAGATGCACAAATTGCCTTTCTTACTCTCATCACCACTTCTTGTGTAGCACGATATCAAAAAGATATTTCTATTGCTAATTGTTATCGATTAATGATGATTATTGCTTCCGCATTACTATTTGTGTCGGAAAAAATTGACAGGAAGAATTTGTTGTTCTCTACAAAAAAGGTGGAAGTATATGGGATGAAACTATGGGGTAGTGATTTGAATACCCTCATCATAGGGGAATTAGAAAAAATATTTAGACTTTTTGGTATTCAAAGCATTGATATGGTAAAAAAATGCCGACGAGCTTTTCAGAGGCAATTGGTTATTCATCTAGAAAATATTAATAATAAGGAATGCTTTAAACCATTTTTTTCTTTATATCAAGAGATTCTCTTGGAATATTACAACGGAATTATACCTCCTACTAAATCAGAATCCTTCTTGGAAGAAAGCTTTGCCTATACAGTAAAATGCGGCATAGAAACTGCAAGTTCAGGATTAAGTGTAGCGATAGTACCTACCGTTGCAGCTCTTCTCGCTAATAGTGTCACCGGGCCGGTGGCTTTTCTGGTTGCTGCTATCATTATTCCCCATGTAGTGGTTTATCTTCGTGGAAAAGCCATTGATACAGTGAGTAATAATATTGTGGAAATCACCAAAACTCCTTTTATGTATCTTTATCATTTTCTCCAAGATCCTACCAACCATCCGGATGTAAAAAAGCAAATTCTTCAATCCCTCGATCATTATTTAGATGTATCGGGCAACGATATTTCAGAAACAGAGAAAGCGCAGGTAAAGGAATTATTAGGAGTTAACTCTATGCCAATGTTTTCTCCAAAACGGCCGTGAGCGCAGCATAATCCGGCTCTTCTGTAATTTCTTTCACTTGCTGAGTGTAAATTACTTTCCCTTCCTCATCGAGTACAATGACGCTACGTGCAAGTAACCCAGCTAATGGGCCATCTGTGATCATGACACCATAATCTTGACCAAAGCTAGGATGACGAAAAGCGGAAACAGGCTGTACATTATCCATATGTTCAGCTGCACAAAATCGTTTTTGTGCAAAAGGTAAATCGGCTGAGATGCATAAAATTAAAACATCTTTTAATTTTTCAGCAATGGCATTGAATTTTAACATTGCAGCTGCGCACGTAGGGGTATCTAAGCTAGGGAAAATATTCAATATAATTTTTTTACCCAGATAATTCTTCAGCCTAATTTCACTTAAATCTGTTTTAGTCACTGTAAAATCTGGTGCGTGCGTACCGACAGCAGGCAATTCCCCGCAAGTGTTAAGCGGCGTACCTTTTAGTGTAATACTGGCCATAATTTATCTCCTAACCTAATAATTTATCCTAAAAATCCATTATACTAAGGAGAGGGAAGAAAGGAAAAATAAAATAGCTGCTATGGTTGATTACGATGAACGACAACGGTTAATTCAGCAATTTCCTTGCTTTGCTGCACTCTCCTTAGTTCAGCGCAAAGAATTAGGGGCTTTAATGAAGGAAGTGCAATACACGCCTTTTGAAAAAATTGTAACCGAAAATGAACTGGTAGATTGTATTTATATCATTGTAAAAGGCAAAGCAGAAGTTGTACGCGAGGTACCGCATCGTAAAAAAATGATCCAAGTACCCGTTGCAGTGCTAGGGCCGGAAGAAGCAATTGGTTTAAATGATACAGGGTTCTATTCAGCTACTGGCCAGCGTACTGCTACGGTCATCACAGCAACAGACATGTTATTACTACGACTTGATATTAAAGAGCTATACGATTTTTTGCATCGGCATCAATTAGAATCTTCTATGTCTGCTGCTGCCCTTCAAATGCTACGAATACGATTAATTAAACAATCATTACCTTTTTCTAAACTTTCCCACCACCGTTTACAGTGGTTAGCTGACCATGTGGAAGAAATTTCCTTACCTGCTGGTGCTATTTTATTTCATGAAGGTGAAAAGGGAGATAAGTGCTATTTAATTCGCACCGGTCAAATTGAAATTTTAACTAAAGATGAAAACAGTCAAGAACGTCGCTTAGCCTTATTAAAACCGCCAGTGTTATTTGGCGAAGCGACATTGATCACCAATACACTGCGTAATGCAACAGCACGAGCAATAGAAGATTGTGAGTTATTAATGCTGCGATATGACTATTTATCCGAGCTAATGGAATCAGAAAGTGATGTCGCAAAAATGTTTATGACTTTAATGGTCGATAGAAGTCGCCCACTTAAAAATCCCAACGTGACTGTTCATCCACGCCCGACAGCAGATGGACAGACGATTACCATCTTAAAAAACGCAGAGAACGGCAGTTATTTTAAACTTTCCGAAGAGGGTGAATTTATCTGGGAGCAATTAGATGGTAAGCATACGATGCAGGATATCACTTTAAATGTGGCGGAAAAATTTAAAGTATTTGCACCAGATGTCGTGGCGGGATTAATTTCTAAGTTGGCTAAATCAAATTTTATCACTAATTTACATATTCAATCGACCCTTCCATCACGTGCTAGCCCTTTTTGGGTAAGAGCGATAGTATCTGTTCGACGTTTATTAGAAACACGGATTGCTTTTGGAGATGCCGATGCATGGGTAACTCGATGGTATGAAAAATATATTCACTATCTTTTTACTAAAACGGCGCAACTCATTTTTGTATTTGTTGCGATTTTTGGTTTTATCTCTTTTCTGATGAATGCTGAAAATGTCATTGCGTTATTCAGCATTGTCCATGCCAGTATGTTGTTATTTTTAACCTTAATCCCTTTAAGTCTTGCCGGTGTAATTTTCCATGAGTTAGGGCATGCTTTTGCTGTTAAAGCATACGGGCGTGAAGTTCATTATATTGGCGTGGGGTGGTATTGGCTGATGCCGATAGCATTTACTGATACCTCTGACATGTGGCTTGCCAGCCGTAAACGTAGAATGCTTGTTAATCTTGCAGGGGTTTATGTTGATGTGATTGTAGCAGGATTCTCTGCTTCCCTTATTTATCTTATTCCTAATCCCTATTTACAAAGCATGCTTTGGTTATTCACCTTATATACTTATATTGGCGCATTTCGCATGTTAAGTCCGTTACAAGAAATGGATGGTTATTATTTGTTAATGGATTGGGTCGAAAAGCCGCGCTTACGTCAAGCAGCTGTTATATGGCTAGTTAAAAAATTCCCTAAAGCGATTCGTCAACCTCATTTATTCCGAGAAAATCGGCCAGAAGTCACTTATTGGCTAGCTTGCATGGCTTTTCTCATCATCGTGAGTCTTTTAACCTATTTTTTACAAGCATTTATCTTCAACGTATTAGGTATTCAATCTAACTATTATGTGAGTTTCATTTTACCCTTGTTAGTGGTGTTATTTTCTTGCATTAGTATTATTGCTGACATTCGCAACCAAGATTAAATTCTCATTGGCAATATCACCAATTCTTTCCCTTGTAGATGTAGGTTACGCTGTAAAGTAAGTGGCGTTTCATTATGTAATATACGTGTTACCCAGTTATCTTTATCAAAAATAAGCTTACTCGAGAAGAAAATGCAATTAGAATATTTCTTACTAATTTCTTCCGCTAATTTCGATAACTCTTCTACGGTATCCGTACCAAACCCAGCATAAGCTTCAGCGGCAATACCATATTGATGGCAGTAATCGAGGAAGTATTGGAGATTTTCATTGACCTTACTGCGCATTTTTTCT
>Ga0070738_10006264_pt1 | contig 12591 bp, 9 predicted proteins | sample Coa_R2_2_FD_66446 | JGI IMG/M metagenome (GOLD analysis project Ga0070738, IMG submission 66446) | Surface soil microbial communities from Centralia Pennsylvania, which are recovering from an underground coalmine fire - Coalmine... | ecosystem: Environmental > Terrestrial > Soil > Unclassified ... | reverse complement strand
CCGTGGCATTCTCGAAGCCCTTGGCATCCATTTCGAGGTTGGCCCGCTCGACGTGGCAGCCCGCGGTAACTTTTGCACTTTAGACAAGAACGGCCTCATCAGCGACCGCCGGGCTGGCCGGCCGACCACCGAGCGCTGCATCGCCATGTGCAAGCTGTTGCAAACGGTGCGTGTCCCCGGCGTCGATCTGTTCGTCGAGCCGGTGCGCGAGCATCGTTTCGTCGTTGTCTTCCGCGGCCAAGGTCTCGGCGACGCGGTCAACGATACCGATCCGCAACAAACCGGCCATGCTCCGCTGCAAGCCAGGGGAGGCGATGCCGGATCGCAAAAGACAGCCGATGCCGTCAATCGGTTCGTCGCGGAGGCGAACAAGGTGCTGAAAGATCACGCACCGACAAGCGGCGTAACGCTGCGCGGATTTGCGCGCTATCCGAAAATTGGGACCATGAAGGAAATCTACGGCCTTCGCGCCGCCGCCCTCGCCGTCTATCCGATGTACAAGGGATTGGCGCGTCTGGTCGGCATGGATGTGCTCGACGCCGGCTCGACGCTTGACGATCAGGTCGAGACGCTCAAACGTGTCTGGGATAAGTACGATTTCTTCTTCCTGCACTACAAGTATACCGACAGCACCGGCGAGGACGGCAACTTCGACGCCAAGGTCGAGATGATCGAGCGCTTCGATGCCGAAATTCCCAAGATTCGGTCCCTGAATCCCGACGTTCTAATCGTCACGGGCGATCACAGCACGCCGAGCAAGCTGAAAAGTCACAGCTGGCATCCCGTGCCGGTGGTGTTGGTGGCGAAGTCGTGTCGCACCGATGCAGTAACGGAGTTTGGCGAGGCGCAATGTCTGCGTGGCGGACTGGGCCAATTCCAGGCAATGTATCTGTTGCCCTTGGCGATGGCGCATGCCGGTCGATTGGGCAAATACGGGGCTTGAGATGTCTCGTTTCCTCGATGCGCTGCATTCGGGCCGCGTGCTGCTCATGGACGGCGCGATGGGCACGGAATTGCAACGCGTGGGCTTGCAGACGGGAGAGTATGGGGAGTTGTGGAACGCCACCCGAGCCGAATGGGTACGAGCCGTCCATCACCGCTATGTTGATTCGGGGGCCAAGGTGCTTCTGACGAACACCTTTCAGGCTAATCCGGCTAACCTGGCTCGCTTCGGAAAGGAGGACCGCCTTGATGAGGTCGATCGTTACGCCGTCTGGCTCGCGCGCAAAGCGGCTGGGCATTCGCGCTTTGTCCTGGGCGATATCGGACCTATCCTAGCTCTCGATGGGCGGACGGAGTTTCCTGATTTCAATGCACTCGGGCAAGTTCTCGCTTCACTTGATGGCGTCGATGGGTTCCTGTTCGAGACATGCTCCAGCCCGCGTGTTCTGTCGGCGGTGCAGTACGCGTTTCATCGCCTCGCCGACATCGACACGCCGCTCCTCTTATCGTTGAGCTATCACCGTCTGCACGGCGGCCGACTCGTTACGTTCAGCGATCATGGCCCGGAGTCATTCGCGCGTCACGCCGAGCGTCATGGCGCCGCCGCCTTGGGCGTCAACTGCGGCCGCGACATCGGCATGGACGAGATTATCGAGATCATTCGTCGCTATCGCGCCGAAACTGGCTTGCCCCTGTTCGCGCGTCCGAATGCGGGAACGCCCACGAAACAGGGAGATCACTGGATCTATCCGCACACGCCGGAAGCAATGGCGGCGCGGCTGCCCGAATTGTTAGAAGCCGGCGTGAGCATGATCGGCGGTTGCTGCGGCACCACGCCCGCCCACATCGCCGCGTTTCGTACTGTGATTGAGGCGTGGAACAAGAATCATTAGGAGAACAACATGAACTCTGGACAATCACCAGTTCTGACGCCTGAGCAACAGGCGCTGTCCGACCTCTGGGACGAACACATTCGGCATGAGTTCGCCACCAAGAATACCGAACACACCCTGGATACCATGGTCGAGGATGCCTCGGTCAATCATGTCCCCGTCTTGACCGGTGGAACAGGCAAGGACGAACTCCGTGAGTTTTACTCCAAGCACTTTATCCCGCGGATGCCGCCAGATTTCGAGATCATTCCGATCTCGCGGACCGTGGGGGCTGATCGCTTGGTGGATGAGATGGTCTCGCGCTTCACGCACACGGTTCCGATGGACTGGTGCCTGCCCGGAGTCGCTCCGACCGGAAAAGCAGTGGTATTGCCCATGATCGTGGTGGTCCAGTTTCGCGGCGACAAATTGGCACACGAGCGCATCTACTGGGATCAAGCGTCGCTTCTGGTGCAGGTGGGTCTGCTGGATTCCGAGCGCTTGCCTGTGGTTGGGGCGGCGACCGCCAACAAGGTGCTAAATCCGGCGCTGCCGAGCAATGAGTTGATTGAGCGCGCCAAGGTGGTGTAGGAACTGCGTCTATAAGGGAGCGGAGACTCTGGCGTTGTACGCGCCGTTGTGCTAATCCTTTCGCGTCACCACGAACCAGAATCGACTCTTCTGTGTCATTCCGTCGATCGCCCGTTTCTTTAACTCTTTGGAGGTTTACCCATGTATTGCTCTCACTTTAATCCTCAAACGACACGCTGCCGTCCCCGATGGTTAATTCTGATGATCCGTTTACACCGCGAGCTTTATGGACCGACACGAGCGAAAACCGAAAAAGGATAATACCAGCGAAATTGATCCGGACTTGGAGACGCACATCCGGTCCCTCGGCCTCAGTGGCGTCGAGGACTACATTTCATGGTGTGTCCAGCATGGCTTCAGCCGCCGCACGGATAAACACTGGCGATTCCGATTGAAAGAGCTGGCCTATGCCCATCGCGCAATGGCCGATGCCCGACTTGCTCAGAAGAAAAAAGAACTCAGAAAGCCCGAAAAGATCATCGAGAGAATCTTCCACGGCGAACTCGACGAGAATGATGTTACCCAGCCTCACTTGAAGGCGGTTTGCCGGGCGTACAAATCCGCACAAGAATCGCGCCGAACTCGATGCGCCTTACACGACCTCCTGCAACACGTCAGTGCGTGCTCTGACCTCGTCGGTAGCCAGCGCGTGATCGCGCAGTATGGTGGGCAACCGGGGAACACTTTCGTCGATGGCCTGCTTGCTTTGGCCCGGCACTCCCGAAACTGGGTTCGTCCGGTGAGCGATTGGAAACCGCAGACACACAACACACGCCGTCAGTTTTCCTCGCTGGCGCGTCACTTGTTCGCGGAGTGGCCGGTCCCTTCGTTCATGGATTCCGTCTGGTTTTTGGGCAACGGCAGAGCAGCCGCCCAGCAGCAGGACTGGTTTTTACATATTGGAAGAGGGCAGAACATTCGCACGGCAGGCTTGCCGCTGCCGTACACGAAGCGGATGGCGCATTTCTTTATGCAGGCCCCGGATGACCTCACGGTCGAGGCGGCGCTGCGCTGGGGCCAGATCCGCGCCCTCGGTGGTTCCGAGCGGTTGGTACGCGCCATCCTCGGCACATGGCTGGGGACGAGTTTCGCCCATAATGACTTCTGGGTCACGGTGATCCAGTTCTTTATCGCCAACCCGATGCTTGATCTCGCTCAAGTCGGCCCCATCCTCGACTACATCAACCACCAGCGCTTCGAATCGCAGAATGTTTTCGTCGCCCCGGGTATCGTAGAGCGCAGAGGCCCGGAGCAGCCAAACTTCACCATGAAGGGACGCACCCCCGCATCCTTACTGCGACAGGTGGAGACCTGGCATCGAACACTGGCGCGTGTGCAGCAGCCGCTGGCCGAGTGGCCCCCCTCGGGGATTCCAGCTTTTGAGTTCATTGAGGGAGCAGAGAAAAGCGGCAACCTGAAGATCTGGACGATTACCGAGTTACTCAGCACCAAGGCGCTTGTCGCTGAGGGGCGGAAGATGAAGCACTGCGTTGCGACCTATGCCCATTCGTGCGCCATCGGTGCTTGCTCGATCTGGACAATGGAAGTGGAGTCGTTCGAGGGGCGAAGCAAGATCCTGACCATCGAGGTGCAAACGGCGACGAAGCTAATCTGCCAAGCACGCGGCAAGTGCAATATGCTCCCTGGAGATAAGCATCGGAACCTCTTGCGACGATGGGCTGATCAGGCGGCTCTCCAGTTGGCAAATTATGTGTAGCAGGCTCAATCCTTTGTTGGCGCCAGGCGGTTTGGACAGCTTTCACTATTATCCCGATTCGAGCTAGCTGACCAGCGGGTTCGTGGTCAATCAGCGAGTCGGCCTGATGACAATTCGAGGATGTTTTCCAACTGAAGGCGCTGGGACTCGAACCCAGGACCTACGGATTAAAAGTCGCGTGCTCGTGCTTCTCTTTCGTCGTAACCAACCATATAAATTCGACTTAAGGAAAATCGCGGAAAGCAACGAACTGCCGACACCGCACGTGTTTTGCGGTGTTTCCCAGCGTTTTCATTGGATTCTGTACTATTCTGTAACAGACATTTGTCAGGCGGAAATTGTCAGAATGCCAGGAGGGAAGACAAAGCCAGTTGCCGCGCGTTTCTCGTCAAGTGACTGTTCGATGCTTGGCGGGCGCGAATGGCCCTTTTCCTGCTCAGGCTTTGACCGATGACGATCGTCTCAAACTGTTGTTCGCACCGCACCAACCGCCAAACCTGAAGGTGGGAGATCCAGCCTCTTGACCCCACCGAGACGCCAAGGTCGTTGTTCTATGGCTGGTCGATGGCGTCCATCTCTTGGCCGCCTCGCTACCACGCGGGACCGCGGGACCCCAGCAAGGGGCTGCTGGCCCATGAAGGATTGGCCGAAGCTATCCGCATGAAGCAAGTAGCCTACCCACTCTACAGCGCACTCCGAGAGCCATTGGAACGCTACTAGCGGGGCGTCGATTCTGTGCTCGCCAAGCTGGTATGCCGCCATGCTGCTACCGGCGGTCTATGTCGCCCTCGCGCTCTGGCGTCCAGCCCGCACGCTGCATGACCGATTGTCCGGCACCTACTTCCTACCGCGCTGAGGACGCTCTCTCCTCTCATCCCCCGGGCCGGCGGGCAGCGCCCTACGGTAAGCGCTAATGCCTTCCAGGAGCCCCTTTTGCCGCGCGGCCTGCTCCTCGTCGCGCTTCACCTCCTTGGCGTCCTCGATCTGCTTGATCGCGTAGACGAAGGCGTTGCGCACGTTCACGTCCGGGTCGCTCAGGCCCGCCTTGAGCAGGGGCAGCGCCATCGCGGCTCGCTTCCCCAGCTGCGATAGGGCACCGGCCGCCGAGCGGCGGGCGTACTCGTGCTTGTCCTCCTTGAGCACCGCGATCAGGTCCGGCACAACGTCCGTGTAGTTGGCCAGGTCGCCCAGAGCGCTGGCGGCGTACCCGCGGGCTGTCCCGTCGCCGCTTCTGAGGCGCCCGCGGTGACGCGCCACCAGGTCCTTCACCTCCAGCACCTTGACACCCTTGGGAATCCTCACCTCGCGCACGTCCAGGCCCTTCAGTTGGCCGAGTAGTTGTCTGATGGCGCGGCGGGCTTCGGGGGACGGGTTGGCCTCCAGGGCACGCCGCAGGGCGGGGCCGGCGTCGTGGCCCAACTTTTCCAACTCCTCGCTCGCCTTGCTGCGGGTGGCAAACATCTCGCTATCGAGGTCCGCCAGCCAGCGCGCCACCTTCCGGGCGTCCGGTTCCATTGCGGGGGCGGCGGCCTGGATGTAAACGGTCAGGGTCGGCTGGCCTTCGAGGTGAAAGCCGGAGGGGACGTTCAACCACCAGTCGTAGTTGAAGGCCGTCTTGCCGTCCAGGCTGTGGCCGCGGCCGGGGCCGGGCAGCAGGACCACCTCGCCTTGGGGCAGGGTGGCGAATATCCGGAGCGCTTCGTTGAGCGCTGCCGCGTCGCCCTGGTAAAAGAAGACCGGGTTGCCGTTAACCTCGTACCAGTAGAATCGTTGCTTGAGGTTGGCCAAAGCCAGCGCATCGGCCCTGAAGTCGAACACGCCCACGAAGCCCGGAGGCACGGGTTCGTGGCCGAAATGCTCCGTGGCCAGGGCCAACGCCCGCGAGCTCGCTCCGGTCAGGCCCAGGAAGAGGGACGAGAGGACAGCTGCGGCGATCACACGCTTGGTCATACGGAGACTTCCTACCACGAGGCGGCTGCGGCACGCTGGAACGTCCGAACACTCCACAGCTCTCCCTTATCCGATCTTTCCCCGATAAACGCCTTCGGGAGCATGAATCCAATACCAGAGGTCAAGTTTACCCCTGCGAAAGTCCGTTGCCAACATTTTTGCAGCCCGGTCCATCCGCCAACCAATCGCCGGCACCGGACGCGCGGGCGGGTCGGGTCTGAATGGGTCGCCTCTGCTGGCCGAGTTGAAACAGCCGCACGGGGTCAATGCTCGTCCCGATGGCATACTCTACATTTCGGACAGCGGCAACAACCGCGTGCTAAAGATTGAGCCTTGACTGCCTCCTCATTTCTTCTTGGGTTTGTACATTTCATCCATCAACTTTCGATGCTCGGCCATGCTGGGCAGGCCACCCTCTTTTCGGCGCTTGTCCACGTTTTTCTCGTCCTGAATGGGCTGCGGCTCTAGCTTGCCGTCTACCAGCTGTCCATGGTCCTCGCAGATGTCTGCGTACCATCGCTGGTTGCCGAAAGAAGGCGGTATTTGTTTAGCGCCCCCGACTCGACATGATCCACGGGTTGCGATCTCCTTGGAGTGGCCCGGAGCGACAAACTCTCATTAACACTTCGCTAGCATCGAGTGCTAATCAAGAAACCCGCGATATACCTTTTGTCTCCAGGTCTACTTCGGTCGCTTGAAGATGTACGTCGGGAAGCGATGCAACGTGACGGTTCCACCGACGTCCTTCCACTGCGTCTCCGAGTAAGGCTCAATAGTAACCAACTCCCAACCTTCCGCCGCCAGCACGTTCAAGCCTTCGGTGAGCGCCTGCGCATTCGATCCTTCTATGCGGTCTTTCTTCTCCCGTACCGGCTTCGGGGCCAGCGCCTCAATGTCCGTACGTATGATAGCCTTGTACTCCAGCTTGACGTTGCCCTTCGCCTGCGGCTCCGGCCTGGCGGGCTGGTCTCGGCTCACCGCAAGGCTCCCGACTCCAACCAATAGAAGGAACGCGAGCAACACGGGAATACTCTTCTGTGACATCACCTTCCCCTTGTTCCTAGAGCTCGGTCAAACACAGTGGGCTTGAAGCATGCCCGCGCGCCTCTGCTACGGTGGCAAGGAGAGGGTCATCCGTGTGCCCCGTAGGACTTCACTAAGGGCACGTCCCACTCTTGATCGGCCTAGGCAGCACCAGTTGCCGAAGGAATTTGGCCAGGTTGTAAGCCGGCGGTGACTCCAGCTAACATCCACCCAACATGCGGATGCCATTCCCGAGCATAGCACCTCACAGGCTTCCCATCATTCCTAACTTGGCAGAGAAAGGCTGATGAAATCAGCACATCCTGAACTTGGATTGCCCATGTTCCCTCTATTCCTTCAGGGAAATCTGCCGATTATCGTGCCGGCCCCGTGTCGGTCGGGTTCGCCAGGCGCTTGGCGATTGCCCGCGCTTCTTTGGTGAGCCAGGCGCCCGGCGCTCCTTTGGCCAGTGCTGCCACCAACTGCCGGGCCTGGGGCGTGTTCATGCGTTCTATCGCTTCCAGTGCCCGTGACAGTTGCAGCCGTTCGTTCGCAAACTTCGCCAGCACCGCCTCGATCCGGCGCCGGGCTTCCAGCGACGGTTTGCCCTCCAATGCCTTGCGCAGAGCCGGCTCGACCATCGCTTCCATTTTTTCCAACTCGGTCTCGGCTTGTTGGCGAACCGTGAATCGATCGCTATCCAGATCCGCCACGAGTTGGTCCACACGCTTCTGTTGCGACGCATCCAACGGAGCAACGGGGCGAACGCGCTCGGTCAGGTACGGCAAGGCATGTTTCGGTGCCAGGGCCATCTGCCACAGCGCTCGATAGGCCCGGCCGGCGTCGGCATGGCCCAGATCGCGCCACAGTGTCTGCAATTGCTCCACCGACAGCGCTGCATCGGGACTTGCTCCACCCGTCGCATCCCAGACGAGAATGGTCGTGTCTTCGCTGCCCGAAGCGACGCTGCGACCATCGCGCGAGATGGCGACCGCGCATACTGCAGCACGATGTCCCTTGAAGCAAACTCGTTCCTTTAGGGTGGCCACTTCCCAGAGGCGGACGCTGCCATCCTCGTGCCCACTGACCAGAGCGCGGCCATCGTATGTAAAAGTTACTTCGTTCGCCCCGTTTGTCTTCATATCCAATTGATTCAACAGCCTGCCCGTTGTTGGCTCCCAGAGCTGAAACGGTCCCGATGCACCGGCGGAGGCCAGGGACAAACCGTCGGGGCTGAAATCGAGCGTATAAACGTCTTCCTGGAGCGTCTTGATGCTCTGCAATTCCTTCTTCGTCTCTACGGACCACAAACGAATCAAGCCATCGTTAAATCCGCCGACAGCCACGATCTTGCCATCCGGCGACAGGGCGACGACTCCTGGCCAGTCGAGCTGGATTGTCGTCATCCAGCGTTGTTTGCCCGTGGCCACGTCCCAGATGCGTAGCGATTTCTCCTCCCCGTTGCTAACCGAAGCCAGCGTCTTGCCGTCGGCCGACCAGGCCACGGAATCGATCGGGAACGTGTGTCCCTTGAATACGCGCACTTCTTTGCGGCTTGCAGGATCCCACAGGCGAATCGTGTTATCGTTGTATCCGCATGCCGCCAGCAATTTGCCGTCGGGCGAAAGAACGATTCGCTGCACGCCGTTGGGATTCTTGCCGAGCTCATCCTGTCGTTTCCCCGTCCGCGCGTCCCATATTTGCAACGGAACATCGCTGATCCCCGCGGCGGAAAACACCTGCCGCCCATCTGCAGAGAAGACGAGGGAGGTGATGGCGCTCCGATGTCCCGGCACAGGATGTAGAAGTTTTCTGCTGGCCGTATCCCACAAATCGAAGGTATGCGCTCCACCCCAGAACGTGGCGATGGTCTTGCCGTCCGATGAGATCGTCAAGCCGGCCATGTTGCGCGGCGGCGCGTCGAACGTGGGGAGCAGCTTGCCGCTTGACGCATCCCAGACTTCAAGGGAATCGCCGGAGATGCCGAACATCGTTTTGCCGTCGGGAGCATAGCGGAAGGTGGACAACCCGCCGGAGTAGTCCCGGACTTTGCGAATCCGCTTGCCGGTGTCGAGATCGAAGAAACCGAAACTGGCCACGTTGCCGTTGGCGGCCAGGGTTTTGCCGTCCGGACTGAAGGCGACACTCAAAACGTCCCTTCCGTCGATTGGGATTTGGCGTTTCTCTTTGCCAGTGGCGATGTCCCACAGACGAATGTTCGGATCGTTCCGACTGCCCGAAGCCAGCATTTTGCCATCCGGACTGATGTCCATGCTTGCGACGTTACCCGTGTGGCCCTTCAGCTCGCGCAGCTTCTTGTCGCCGTCGATGTCCCAGAGGTGCATTTCATCCCCCTGATAGCGGAGAGCCAGCGTCTTACCATCGGGTGTGAAACGCAGCTGCATGACAGCATCTTGTTTCACCGTCGCTTGGGATAGCAATTTGCCGGTGGCGACCTCCCACAGAGCCACGCTGCCCCACGCACCTGCGGCCAACGTCTTGCCGTCGCGGGTGATCGCCAGGGCATGAACCACTCCTTCCACTCCTTGCATTCTTGGGATTGGGAGACGGCGAATCTCTTTCCCGGTGGCCACGTCCCAGTACACGATGAAACCCTCACCGTCGCCGACAATCGCGGTCTTGCCGTCGTGCGTGAACACCGCGGAAGTCGTCATGCTTCGATGGCGGAAACGCAGAGTCCCCAAACGCGCCTGCGCCCCTTTCGGCAACGGGTCGCCGTACAGATCCTTGCGGAGGTTCGTGTTCTCGGCGGACCTCGCCGTCACGGGCGTTTCGGCCTTGTTTTCCTGTGTATTTTCCGGCGAGACTTGTGGGATCGCCAATCCGGCAGCCGTCACCGCCCAGCTCAGGACCAGAATCAACATCGCGCCGAGCTTGAGCTTGGTCGTCAGCATGTATTGCATTGCTCCTTTGGCTAGCAGGGCCGCCGGCGTGGCGGCAACCGCAGCCGATTCGACGGTCAAAAACTGCATACTGGCCCGCACCGTGGCGCTACGCAAGGCTGTGGATACCGCGCCTCTCGTCGTACTCTCGGTCAATGCGACGGCGAATAGACCAGCACCCAGTGTCACGTCGCGCCGCGTCAAACGAAGACGTAGACGTTCGCGGCCGGCTTCCAGTCGGCGTTTCAAGGTGCTGCGCGACCAGCCTAGACGCAGCGAGGCCTCATCTTGCGTCAGCCCCTCGAGATAACACAACACCAGGGGCATTCGTAGTTTCTCTGGCAAACGCTGCAATTCCTCGTCGAGCAGAGCGCGGACTTCGCGCCAGGATAAATCAACGTCCTCGCTCTGGGACACAGGAACAGCCTTTCGTTCGTGGAGGCGGCGGCGTTCGCCCTCGGCCCTGACCCTGAGCGCCAGCCGATAGGCGACGCCGTGCAGCCAACACGACAGCGATTCCGGCTTGCGGATGGTCGCTGCTTTGCGGGCGAGCACGAAAAACGCAGCCTGGAACACGTCTTCGGCATCCTGCACATTGCCCAGCAGGCGGCGGCACAGACCCAGAACCAGCGGACCATGCCGCGCCACCAGTTCAGCAAACGCCTCCTCATCGCGCAGACGGACGAAACGTTCTAGCAGCTGCCCCTCGTCCGCTGGCGTTGCCGCGGTGCCGAGCCACTGGTGCAAATGCCATAACACACGTTTCGAACGTGATTCTGCCATATCATGTTCTCCCACTCCTCCCGCCTCTGATAGATTAGTGCAGTCCAAGCGCATTTCAGGTTCATGTTTTTTTCTGGGCGAAAGCCCAAGTTGCCCGCTAGGGTGGATGTAGACGTTCACGGCCTGATCTTACTCTCGGTCAGCTCGGTTCGTATGGTTAGCTGCATGGGCTCTCAGCCACCAATCCCCGCTGAGCTTTGGGAGCAGATCGCGCCTGCTGCATAGAAGAGAACCGATAAAGCGTGGTCGATGGCCGAAATACTAACCGAGCCCTTGACCCCATCAAACAACGGCCTGAGAGTTCGCAACGACGGCATGGCGAAAGGCCGGAAGGCGGATATCGTCACGACCTGTTTCCGGAGGTTATTCATCCGTTCGACCGCAGCTCGGTCGAATTCTCTGAGCTCGGCCTCGCCGGGAGGCATCGTCTGCTTTGGGCGCCGGCAGATTTTGGGGCTCGTTCGCACGCATCTCCCAGTCCACTCCGTCGATCGACTCGTCCAGACGGTCGAAGCGCATACCCTGGGGGTGCTGGCCCCCGGGATACTTGCCGGATGCATACGGAGCATAGAATAAACCACCTTTCTGCAGGCCGCTTACCATGATGAAGAACCCTTCGATGCCCTTCGGTACCTTCACCTCGTACTTGCCGTCGGCATCTGTGTAAACAAAGCGACTCCACAGATCGACGTGGTGGATATCGTCGCCGGGTGGGTAAAATCCCGGTAAGAGCCCCAGCCGAGGTACTGGTTTACTGTCCGCCCAGCGAACCGTTCCACGAATGGAAACCGAAGGTACGGCTCGGAGCGAAAGCTTGAGCGTGGGCGAGGCCTTGCTATCGAGCTCGATAATCCGTGGGATTATCATGACTTCCGGACGGTTCGTTTTCAGCGTTCTGATCTCTCCGCCGACATGGGCCTGCACGCGATCGGTGACCCAGAGAACGATTTTTCCCGAGATGAGACCTGGGAATCGGAAGGAGCCATCCTTGTCGGTTCTGGCTGCGAGCGTCCATTCAGGAAGGTACCGCATCCGGCCGGAATCGAGACTCTGTGCAGCGATGATGGCATCAGCGATGGGCTGGCTCTTTTCATCCACCAGCCGTCCTTCCACAACCACTCCCTTGTCGAGGCGAACTTCTCCGAGATCGGCGTCGGCGCCGGCAACTACAGAGACACGCTTGGGCGGCCCTTTGGCGGAGATGGCGATCATGTCCACGGCCGTAACTTTGCCATCCGATCCGGCGGGGAGCACAGTGCGAAATCTGCCATCGTCATTAACCGCAGTCGCGCGCGGCTGCCACGGATCGTTCATGCTGGTCGGGTGGAGAAACACGCCGTTTGCAGGCCGCCCTTCGTGATCGAGGATTCGGCCGTGGACGGCAACACCCGCGAAGAACTTGACATCGTCGAATTTCTGTTGCTTCGCAGCCCAGTCTGCCTGGACGAATAACACCTTTGTTTCGGGCAGGTCCTTGGCAACCGCGCGAATCTCGAATTGCCAGCGAGGCGACAAAGGACCGAGATCTTTGGTGGAAATCCGATACGCCCCCTTCTCGTCGGTTGTCGTTGTCCAGCGGCGACGGTGTTCAGACCCCATCCTCGGCCCATCGAGATAGAAGAGATCGATCGTTACGCGAGCGTTTCCCAGCAACTTTCCGTCAGGGGACCGGACGATGCCGCCGATCGGGTCTGGCAATTTGATCCGCTCTTCAGGCCGTGGCTTGGACGGAGCGTCGGGAGCCTTGTTGTCGTCCACCGGCGCTTTGCTCTCGGCAACGGGGAAACCGTTTGGCAGGCTCGTGTCGTTC
>Ga0070738_10006261_pt1 | contig 12594 bp, 12 predicted proteins | sample Coa_R2_2_FD_66446 | JGI IMG/M metagenome (GOLD analysis project Ga0070738, IMG submission 66446) | Surface soil microbial communities from Centralia Pennsylvania, which are recovering from an underground coalmine fire - Coalmine... | ecosystem: Environmental > Terrestrial > Soil > Unclassified ... | reverse complement strand
TCGAGGCATCACTGGCGGAGGTGCCGCCTCAGCCGCCTCCGGTCGTTCCGCCACCGGAGCCTCCGGCGCCGCTCGAGAAGAACCCGGAGTTCGCCGTCTGGGCCGGCTTCGGCAAGGGTTCGTTCGTCGAGTTCGACGTCGTCACTCCGAGCACGCACAGCATCACGAGGACGACCGTGGCTGCGACGAGGAGCGACCGCATCACGCTCGAGACGCTCGAGACCGTTCTCCTCGACGGGAACCGGAGCGAGACCCACGTCACGAGCCGCGAGGTTCCGGCATGGGGGAAAGCCGATCTCACTCTGGACGCAGTCCCCTTGCACTCCTGGTATTTCGCCTTGGGCACCCACGGTCAGCCGGACGGGGACGAGGACATCGAGCTCGACGGACGTCCGTATCACTCCCTGAGGAACATCGTCTCCGCGTTGCCACCCACCCCGTCGATTCGGGTGTGGTGCTGCGACGAAGTGCCGGGGCGCATCTGCCGTTTGGTCATCGCCGACTGGAGCTGGCGGCCGGTCAAGGTGTTCTCCACGGTCACCCTGTCGAGGTTCCTGAAGGTCCCGCCTCCACCCTCTCCGGTCGTCTCGCCCCCGAGGTCAGCGGGGCCGGTCGAGAAGAACCCGGAGTTCGCCGCCTGGGCAGGCTTTGGTAAGGGATCGTTCGTCGAGTTCGAGGTCGTCACACCGACTGCTCGGCGCAGCCTGCGGACGACCATCAGCGCGGTGAGAAGCGAGAGCATCACGCTCGTGACGCTCGAGACCATCCCGCTCAAGCAGGACCGGAGCGAGACGCACGTCACGAGCCGCGAGCTTCGAGAGACAGAGGAGCTCAGTCGGGCCCCCGATGCGCCGTCGTTGGATCGTAGGCTCGCCGCGAGCCCATGGGCCAGCGCGGTTGGCGAGGAGCGGATCGAGATCGGGGGGACACTCCTTTCATGTCGGCGAATCGTTGTCGATCCGGACCGGCTCCATCCCGGGCAGTCGTCCGTGGTGACCATGTTGTGGTCGGACGAGGTTCCCGGTCGTCTCTGCTGGAGCGAGTTCAAACCCGTCTGGCGTCCAGGGCGAGGGAGCCATGACGGTCCTGATGAGGAAGCCGTGACGGTGACGTTGACGAGGTTCCTCAAGAAGAGTCCTTCCTAGACGGCTCGATGGTTTAGACGAACGGCCCGAAGTATCCTGATCTCATGCGCAACGGGAAGAAGTCGGATGCTGAGGTGGCGCCCGAAGCCGCCGACCTCGACGAGCGCGAGGAGGAGGTCCTCAAGGCTCACGTTGCCAAGCTCATCAAGGCCGGTCGGGTCATTCCGGGGAAGCGGGGGCCGATTCCGGCTGAGATCCTTCGACCGGGTCCTCGGTGCCCGAACGCGTCGAGGGCCGTGACGCAGGATCGTCGCAAGCGGTGAAGTTCTGGGACGCCTCGGCGCTCGTGCCGCTCCTCACCGGCTCGAGGTGCTCACTCGACACTGGGAAGTCGTCGCGGCCGTGGACTTGGCTGCCGTGGACGACATGAACGGCCGTGCGGTCGAGCTGATGATCAAGCACCCGATCCAGTCTGGAGATGCGCTGCAGCTCGCTGCCGCCTTGACCTACTTCGATCCCATCCACAAGGCGGGGTTCGTCGTCATCGATCGCGGTCTAGCTCATGCTGCCAAGGCCGAGGGCTTCGTGGTCTTCCCCCGTCGTCGGAGTCGGCGGCTGCGAAGTCGTTGAGGCGATCGCGACGGCCGCACGCCGCTCAGGGCTTCCTGGCCTCGACCCGCTCGCCCGTCACGAAGAACGTCCCGCGCGCGATGTGGTGGATCGTCCGCTTCGGGTCCTTCTCGGCGAAGCGCCACTCGCGGTCCCGATAGACGGCGTCGTCGGCCCACGCCGCCACGACCTCGGCGATGACGAGGTCGTACTTCTCGCGCATCGGAGGCTCCGGGTAGGCGACGCACTCGAGCCAGGCAACGCAGCCCTTGATGAGGGGCGGCTTGACCTTGGTCGCGGGCTCCTTCTCGACGCGGGTCCACTTGTCGATCTCGCGGCCCGACTTGGTGCCCACGAGATAGACGTCGTCGATCATGGCGACCGTCGGCACCGAGAGCACGAGCTCCTGGTTGCGATCGAGGAGCTCCCGGGTGAGCGTGCCGGCCGCGACGACGACCGCGACCTTGGGCGGCTCGAAGTCGATCGGCATGGCCCACGCGGCGGCCATGACGTTCGCGTTCTTGCCGTCCACCGAGCACGTCGAGACGAGCGTCACGGGACCGTGGTTGAGGAGCCGATAGGCGTCCTTGAGAGGAACCGCAACGCGCACTACTTCTTCTCCACCTGGGCGATCGCCTGCTCGTCGGAGGGTCGGAACCCGGCCGGCTCGACGTGGATCACGATGTCGCGGAGGCCGGGGAACGCGGCCGCGAGCTTGTGCTCCAGCCTGTCCACCAGATCATGGGCGGCCTGGACCGTGAGGTTCGGCTCGACGAGGAGGATCATGTCGAGGAACGTGTGCGCCTCCTCGCCGCGGGTGCGAATGTTGGCGGTCCCGAGGACCCCCTCGAGGTCGCGCGCCACCTTCTGGACCTCAGCCGGGTCGAGGACGGCGCGGTCGGCGACGACGCCGATCCCGCGCATGACGACCTTGTAGCCGACGCGGACGAGGTAGACGCCGAGAGCGACCGCGACGATCGTGTCGGCGATCGGGTGGATCCTCGTCGCGAGCAACCCCACGAAGACGGCGATCGAGCCGGCCACGTCGCTCCAGGTGTGGGCCGAGTCGGAGTCGAGGACGGAGCTCCCGAGCTCGCGGCCGCGCGTCGCCTCGTAGCGCGAGACGAGGACCCCGAGGAAGATCGAGACCCCCGCGATCGCGAACGAGACCCAGGTGATCTGGGGGAGCGCCTTGTTCTCGGTGAGCAGGCGCGCCATGGCCTCGCGGAGGACCTCGAACGCGCCCATGAAGATGAAGAGAGAGATCCCCATGGCCGAGAGGACCTCGAACTTCCGGTGGCCGTACTGGTGCTCGCGGTCGGGCGGCTCGGCGGCGAGGGTCACGCCGACGATCCCGAGGATGCTCGCGGCCGAGTCGAGGAGGGAGTGGAACCCGTCCGCGACGAGGCCGAGGGTCGAGGTCATGTAACCCCAGCCGAGCTTGGTCGCGGCGAGGGCCACGTTCGTCGCGAGGACGACGAAGAGGACCCGCTTGACGCTCCTCAGGCGCGCGTGCTCGTCCATCTAGGGACTCGATCTTAGCCGGCGGAAGGCGACGAGCGTCACCCCCGTGACGATGAGGAACGCGGCGAGGACGGTGTCCCGTGGACTCGAGCGCTCGTCGAGGATGAGCATGGCGGCCACGGTCGAGACGATCGGCTGGGAGGTCGTGTAGATCGCGGCCAGCGTCGAGGGCGCTCGGCGCAGCGCGAAGGCGTTCAAGGCGTAACAGATCGACGTGGGGAACAGCAGGATGAAGGCGAGCCACGCCCAGGAGGTGGGCGTCATGGCGCTCCACGGCACCGAGAGCAGGTCCGGAACGCCGAGGGGCACGTTCGCGACGGCGCCGAAGACGAAGATCCAGGCGATCGCGCGGATCGGATCGACTCTCTGGAGGACGTCGCGCACCATGACCAGGTAGACGGCGTAGCTCGCGACGTTCGAGATGAGGAGCGAGTCGCCGAAGAGAGTCGCCGGGTTCCCCGGGGCCTGGTGGCGGACGAGGGCGATCCAGCCGGCGCCCAGGATCGCGAGGAGGACGCCGAGAGCCGGTTGCAGCGCGGCCCGCTCGCGGCGCGCCAGGATCGCGAACAGGTAGGCGAGGGCGGGCGTCGCCGCCACGAGGAGGCCGGCGTGCGTGGCGCTCGAGTGGTGGAGCCCCTCGAGGTAGAGGGTCTGGTTCAGGATGATCCCGAAGACGGCGTTGACCGCGAGCCAGGCGAGGTCGCGCCGCCGCTCGACCCGGGGCGACTTCACGAGCTCCGCGAACAGGAAGAGCGAGAGCGCCCCGAAGGCCGCCCGGAGCGCCGCGAGCGAGAGCGGCGTGAGCGGCCCGAGCGGCGGGAAGACCTTCTTCGACGCGACGGGGTGGAGCCCGAAGCCGATCTGGGCCAGGGCGAGGGCCACGTGCGCCCCGAGAGGGGCTCTGACTTCGTCCCGGACCGAATCCACGGGTGCTCATGATAGGATCCGCCACGACAGGGGGAAAAAGATGGGCAGCGTCGATGCGCTCCTCCGCTCGCGCCTCCGCGACATACCGGACTTCCCCAAGCCGGGGATCATCTTCAAGGACCTGACGCCCCTCCTCGCCGACGCCGACGCCTGGAAGACGGTCTGCGACGAGCTCGCGGCTCCGTTCAAGGGCAAGAAGATCGGCCGCGTGTGCGGCATCGAGTCGCGCGGCTTCCTCTACGGGGTCGCGGTCGCCGAGCGCCTCGGCGTCGGCTTCGTGCCGGTGCGGAAGCCCGGCAAGCTCCCGGCCAAGACGGTGCGCGAGACCTACGCCCTCGAGTACGGCCAGGACTCGCTCGAGATGCACCAGGACGCCCTGGTCGCCGGCCAGGAGGTGCTCGTCGTGGACGACCTCCTCGCGACCGGCGGCACGGCGGCGGCGACTTGTCGGCTCGTCGAGAAGCTCGGAGCCAAGGTCCACGCCTGCGCCTTCGCCGTCGAGCTCGGGTTCTTGAAGGGCCGCGAGAAGCTCCCCGGGCGCAAGGTCGTCTCGCTCGTGACGTTCTAGTCGATGCGCGCCTTCGTCACGGGGGCGACGGGGTTCGTCGGCTCGCGCGTGGTGAAGCTCCTCCTCGCGCAGGGCCACGAGGTCACCGTGCTCGCGCGGAGCGTCGCCAAGGCGAAGGGCCTCGGCCTCCCCGCCGAGCGGATCCTCGAGGGCGACCTCTTCACGATCGGCAAGATGCGCGAGTGGATTCGCCGCTCGGACGTGGTCCTCCACCTGGCGGCCGAGATCGCGACGCAGAAGGACGAGAAGAAGCTCTGGAAGATCGACGTCGAGGGCACCGACGCCGTCGCCGAGGCGGCCGAGGGGAGCAAGATCGCCCGCTTCGTCTTCGCGAGCACGGTCGTCGTCGGCGAGGCGAACGGAGCCGTCCTCAAGCCGGACGAGCCGCTCGTGCCGACGACCATGTACGGCAAGGCCAAGCAGGAGGCCGAGCGACGGCTCCGCCGCATGGAGCTGCCGGTCGTGATCCTGCGGCCGAGTCATATCTATGGGCCCGGGGGCTGGTACGCCGAGCTCGTCCACGACTTCGTGCACGGGCGCCGGTTCATGCCGGGGCGCGGCGACAACTGGTGGGACGTGGTCCACGTGGACGACGTGGCGCGGGCGCTCGTCCTCCTCGCCGAGAAGGGCGAGCCCGGCCAGATCTACCACTGCGTGGACGACAACCCGATCCGCATGCGCGACTTCTTCGAGATCACCGCCCACGCGCTCGGGAAGGGAAAGCCGCGCGCGGTGCCCGTCTTCCTCGCCAAGTGGCTCCGGGGGAAGGGTCCGGTCGAGTCGGCCGTCCGCTCGGCCCGGAGCGACAATGCCAAGCTCAAGGCGCTCGGCTGGAAGCCCCAGTACCCCGACTCGAAGGACGCGATCCACGATGTGGTCAAAGAGCTGATTGGCATGTCGCCCGCGCGCGTCTAGACTCGGGACGTGTCGTCGGACCCGTTCGCTCGCAAGAAGTCCGTTCCCGCCGCCCTGACGGGTCCGCGCATCGTCGCCTCCCCGGAGGAGCGGACGACCGTCGTCTGCGGCTGCGGCGTCGTCATGACGCTCGCCTGGCGGACGGCCGAGCCGGTCCGCTGCTTCGGCTGCCAGCGGATCTTCGCGCCACCGCCCACGGCGACCGCGGCTCCTCTGCGATGGCGCCCCGAGCTCGCGGGTCCTCGCCGCGAAGAGCGCGACCTCCGGCCGCTCGTCGTGGGGATGGCGATCGCCATCGTCCTCGCCACTCTGCTCGCTGCCGGGCTCAAGATCCTTCTCCTCAAGTGACACGAGCGACGAGACGATACTGAGACGGGTGGCAGCGTGAGCGGCGACGACCAGGGCGGGATCCTGAAGAAGGTCTACTTCATCAAGAAGGCCAAGCCCGGCGAGGAGCTCACCACGCTCCTCAAGAACAAGTTCAAATCGATCGATGCGATCCGCGACCTCATCGCCTGGTTCGAGGAGGGGCGCGACTTCGTCGTCACGCTCACCGACTGGACTCCGCCGGACGAATCCTCCGGCAAAGAACGCAAGGTCTCGATCTCGCCCTGGCTCCCGGCGGCCGAGAACCACAAGAACCTGATCGACGCGATCGGCAGCATCATCTACTGGCTCGACACCGCGCGCGACTTCGACATCACGCTCACCCCGACCGATCGTTTCAGGGCGAACCTGAACTAGCCCTTCTCGCCGGAGCTGTCCCTCAGCAAGCGCGTGCTCTCGAGGAGGCTCTTCAAGCGCGGCTGCTCGGCACCCGCCTTCGAGGGCGCGAGCGCGAGCGCACGCTCGAGGAGCTTGACGGCGCGGGCCGCGTTGCCCTGGCGGCGGACGACGAGGGCGAGAGCTTCCCAGGCTCGCGGCGAGTCGGGCGCCAGAGCGCATGCCCGCTCGGCGTGCCCGAGCGCCGCGTCGATGTCACCGCGCACCTCGACGAGGAAGCGCGCGAGGGCGGCGTGGAGACCGGCGTCGTCGGGCGACCGCAGGATCTTGCGCTCGTAGGCCGCGAGCACGGCCCGCACCGCCATGGCTCCGCGCACCCGGTGTCCCGCGCTCCGCTCGACGAGGGCGAGGTTCTCGAGGGCGGCCATGAAGCGGGGCGCGATCCCGAGGGCGCGCTTGAAGGCCGCGCGGGCTCCGCGCACGTCCCCGGCCGTGCGGCGCGCGACGCCCAGGTTGTTCCAGGCAATGTGGCAGCGCGGGTCGAGCTCGATCGCCCGGAGATGGGCGGCGATCGCCGCCGGCAGATCGCCACGCCGCGCCTCGACGCGCCCGAGGTTCGTGTGCGCCAGGGCAGACCCGGGCTCGAGCTCGATCGCCCGCGTCACTGCCTCGAGCGCCTTCTCGACCTGACCGGCGCGGAGGAGCGCGTCGCCCAGGTGCAGGTGAGCCCGGGCGTAGGTCGGGTCGATCTCGATCGCCTTGCGGAGGTTCGCGAGGGCCTGCGGCAACTCGCCTCTCTGCAGCGCCAGGAACCCCTGCCCCGCGAAGCCGGGAGCGAAGCTCCGCGACGCACCGGCGACTCGCTCGAGGTCGCGGGCGGCGCGCGCCGCGTCCCCGAGGTCCCAGTAGCAGTTGGCCCGGTTGTTCAGGACCTGGACCAGCACCTCGCGACGCGCGAGGTTGCCGAGGTAGAGCCCGCTATCGACGTGGCTTGCTTGCAATCCATACCGCTCGACGTAGTAGCGGTCGTCGAAGACGGCCCCGCGAAGCGTCGTCTCTATGTTCACGCGCGTCCCGCGCCCGTCGTCGAAGCGGACGAAGAAGTGCCCCGGGAGAGCGACTCCGAACAGGGGGAGACCGGCCCGCGCTCCGAGCGCCAGGTAGAGGACCGAGAGCCCGAGGCAGTGCCCGCGCCGCCTTGCCAGGACGCGATCCAGGTGGAGATCGACGAGCCGGCGTCCGGGGTCGGGAGCGGCCTCGGTCTTGAAGCCCTTCTCCTCGAAGATGAAGTCGTTCGCCGCCGCGAGCCGGTCGAGCGGGTTCGACCCTGCCTCGGCGAGCCTCGTCGCGAGCTGCGCCGCGAGACGGTCCACCTTCTCGAGGATGCGTCCCATGTCGAGACGCGGGTCGTCCTCGCGGGCTATGAGCAACGCGCCGCGGGCGAGGTCGATCTCGCTCTCGCTCGCCGCGAGCATGCGCTCGACCGACTCGATGCCGATCTCGCGGAGGGCCGCGACCTCGCGGCTCGCGCCGACGAACCTCCGGAGGAGGCCGGCGAGCCGCTCGAGGTCCTCACGGGCGTGGAAGGCGCGCGCGAGCGCTCCGACTCCGAGCGAGCGAGGCTCGTCCCAGTCGAGCTCGGAGAGACCCGGTGCGCCGTCCGGCACGACTTACTTCTGCTTGGGCTCGACCGGCTTGAGCGGCGTGCCCGGAGCGGGGACCGGAACCTCGATGTTGTCGTCCGAGGCGTCGTGGGTGCCGAGGATCCGGTCCTTGTTGACGTTCCACCACGCCTTCCAGCGGTAGGGGATCTGCCCGAGGTCGTCCGTGTCGCCGAGGGACTGGCGGGCCGGCTGCGTGAGCCACTCGAGCGAGCGGAGGATGAACTTGGCGACGAGCGAGTCCTTCTCCTCCGCGAAGGCGTTGATCAGGGGGTCGATCGCCTGCTTGTAGTCCTTGTCGCCGCTCTCGCGGAGGAGACCCATGGCGAGGGCGGCGTGGTGGCGGACGCCGACCGCGCGCGAGCCCTTGCTCGTCTTGATCGCCGAGGCGAGCGCGGCGCGCGCCTTCTCGCCGCCCACGTCGCCGAGGATGAGGAGGGCGCGGAAGACGAGCCCGTCGCGGGCCGAGTAGGCCTCCTTCTCCTTCTCCTTCCACTTGGGGTTCTCGACGACGGCCATTTCCCTGTCGTAGGCCGCGATCAGGGGCTCGACGGCGGGGGCGCCCATCTTGACGAGGGAGGCCCGGGCCGTCTCGGAGACCTTGAACATGTTGTTCGCGAGGCCCTCGATGAGGTCGGGGATCGCGTTCGTCGCGTTGAGCTCGCCGAGGGCGAGCGCCGCCTCGCCGCGCACGGCGAGCGGGTAGCCCTGGTTCTTGTAGGCGTCGAGGAGCGCCGGGACCGCGCTCGACGCCCGGGCCTGGTAGGCCTGGTCCGTCTCGCCCTTGATCTTGCGCAGGCACTTGGCCGCGGAGACGCGCGCTTCCGTCGACTTGGAGGACTCGACGAGGCAGGCGAGGAGGCCGGGAGTCGCCGCCTTGCCGCGGCGGGGGAGCTCGGACTCGGCGATCTGCCGGTCGGCGTCGCTGCCCGAGAGCCAGCCCACGAGCTCATCGATCGGCGTCTTGGTGATGCTGTCCTTCACGTCGACCGGGTCGACCGGGGGCTTCTCCTGGGCGTAGGCGACGTTGCCCATGAGGAGTGCCACGGACATGAAGAGGACGCGCTTGGCCATTTCGGGGCTCCCCACCTTTGCGCGGAGCGTAGCAGAGCCGAGAGCGGACGGGCAAGCGAGGTGCTACCCTCTTGCCCGATGGTGGAGCAGTTGGGGGCCTGGACCCTCGTGCGCCGGCTGGGCGACGGGTCCATGGGGATCGTGTACGAGGCGAAGAACGGGGCGGGCGAGCGCGGGGCGCTCAAGGTCCTTCGTCGCGAGCACGCCTCCAACCCCAAGCTCGCCGACCGCTTCCGGCGCGAGTCGCACCTCCTCCAGCGCGTCCAGGATCGCAACGTCGTCCGCCTGCTCGAGGCGGGCGAGCACGACGGGCGGACGTTCATCGTCCTCGAGTACGTCGATGGCCCATCGCTCGAGAGCGTCCTCGAGGAGAAGGGGCCACGACGGGGCGAGGACGCCCGGAGGCTCGCGATCGACCTCCTCCGGGGCCTCCATGCCGTCCATTCGAAGAACCTCGTCCACCGCGACGTGAAGCCCGGGAATCTCATGCTCGGGCAGGACGGCGCCTGGAAGCTCACCGACTTCGGCCTCGCGCGGCGCGAGGCGGCGGAGGAGTCGATCGCCATCACGCGCGAGGGCGCTGTGATCGGGACGCCCCACTACATGTCCCCCGAGCAGTGCGAGGGCGCGCAGGCGGACGCCCGCTCCGACCTCTACGCGGCGGGAGCGACCCTCTTCCAGGCGTTCACGGGCCAGCTCCTCTTCGACAAGCAGAGCTTCATGGAGGTCATCGCGGCCCACTCGAAGGAGGAGCCGCGCGACCTCCGGACGATGGTGCCCGAGCTTCCCGAGGACCTCGCGAACCTGGTCGCGCGCCTCCTCAAGAAGAAGCCCGACGAGAGGCCGGCGTCGGCGGCCGACGCTCTGGCTCTCATCGGAGCCGCGGTGGCCGATGCTCCCGCTCCTCCGAAGGAGGAACCCTCGCGGAACGGCCCCGCCCCCAAGCCCGCCTGGCGCGCTCCCACCGGGAGCAGCCTCTCCGCGGCCGAGCGTCGCGAGGAGGCTCGCCGGAGGACGAGCTCGCGCGTCGAGATCCCGGTCGTCGCTCCGCTGCGGCCTCCCGCGTCATCGCGCGCTCTCGGAGCGGCGCTCGTGCCTTTCGCGGCCGCCGGAGGGCTCGTCGTCGCCTCGATCGCCCTCAAGAAGGTCGAGGTCCTGACCACGCGCGACGCGACGCTCGTCGCGTGGGGAGCCCTGGCGTGCTTCGGCTTCGGTCTCGCGCGGGCTCTCTGGGTCCACGCGACCGAGAGCGCGCCGGCCCACGCGACGCTCCGGAGCCCGCTCGAGCGGCTCCGGGGAAGGATCGCCTACGCCCGCGCGACCGATCCCCGCGTCGCCGCCGAGCTGCTCAAGGCCCTCGGCGAGTCGCGGAACGCGGGCGAGCGGCTCCTCGAGGCGGGGCGCTTCGCCGAGGCGGGGGCCGAGTTCCTCGCCGCCTCGCAGCCCCGATTGGCGGCCGTCGCCTTCGAGCGGGCCGGGCAGCTCGAGCGGGCGCGCGACGCTTACGTCGCCGCGAACGACCGCGAGCAGGCGGCGCGCGTCGCGACGGACGCCGGCCAGCACGAGGACGCGGCCGAGCTCTACATAGCCCTGGGCCGCACGCAGCGCGCGATCGAGTCCTTCCGCAAGGCCGAGAAGCCGCTCCAGGTCGTCGAGCTCCTCGAGCAGGCCGGGAACTTCGCCGAGGCGGCGACCGAGGTCGAGGCGCTCCTCGGGCAGCCGCGAAGCGGCGGCGAGAAGCGCGTCCTCGCCCTGCGCGGGGGCGACCTCTGGCTCCGCGCCAACAAGCCGGGGCGCGCCGCTCCCCTCGTCGAGCAGGCGGGCGAGCGCGAGCGCGCCCTCGAGCTCTACGAGCAGGCGAACGAGCCGGCTCGCGCCGGCAAGCTCGCGCTCGAGCTCGGTCAGCACGCCCGCGCCGCGGAGCACCTCGAGCGCGCCGGACGCTTCGCCGACGCGGGGAGCGCCTACGAGCACGCGGGAGCGACGGCCGACGCAGCGCGCTGCTTCCAGGTCGCCAAGGAGGACGAGCGCTCGGCGCGGCTCTGGCTCGAGGCCGGGGAGCCGGCGCGCGCGGCGGCGCTGTTCGAGCGCCGCGGCCTCCACCAGGAGGCCGGCGAGGCCTGGAAGGCGGCGGGCGACCTCGTCGCGTCGGCGCGCATGCTCGAGAAGGGCGACGACCCGGTGCGCGCCGCCCAGGCGTGGCTCGCCGCCGGGAGCCGCGCCGAGGCTCTCCGCATCCTCTCGGCGGTGCCTCGGAGCTCTCCTCACTGCCGCGAGGCCCTCGGCGTGATCGGCGACCTCCACGCCGAGAGCGGCCGCGACACCGAGGCTGCCTCCGCCTACGCCCAGGCGCTCGAGGGCGCTCCGCTCGCGGGGGCCGCCGTCCGCCGCACGATCACCTACGCCGAGGTGCTCGGAAGGCTCGGCCAGACGGACCGGGCCAAGGCCGCGCTCGAGGGCCTCCGCGGCTCGAGCGAGGCGCCGGCCGACCTCGAGGGGCGGATCGAGGTCGTCGCCGCGGGCATCACGGTCGCCGCGCGACCGACGCTCGCCTCGATCGGGCGTCGCGGCGGCCGCGAGCTCGTCGGCTCCGAGATCGACCGCTACCGGATCCTCGGCTTCCTCGGCGAGGGGGCGACGGCCTGGATCTACAAGGCCGAGCACGCCTTCCTCGGGCGTGTCGCCGCGCTCAAGCTCCTCAAGGCCCACCCCGACGAGAACGAGCAGCTCGTCTCGCGCTTCATAGCCGAGGGCCGCGCCGTCGCGGCTCTCCGCCACCAGAACCTGATCGAGGTCTACGACCTCGGGCAGACGCCCGAGGGGCTCCTCTACATGGCGCTCGAGTTCGTCTCCGGCGGCTCGCTGCGCGAGCTCATCTCACGCCGCGAGCAGCTGCCGGTCGCGAAGCTCGCCCGGCTCGGCGCCGACGTCCTCGCCGGCCTGACCGCGGCTCACCGGAAGGGCGTCGTCCATCGCGACCTCAAGCCCGAGAACATCCTTCTCGATGATGGCGGTCGCCCGAAGATCGTGGACTTCGGGATCGCGAAGATCCTCTCGGCCTCGGACTCGATCTCGACCGACTTCGTCGGCACGCCGCGCTACACCTCGCCCGAGCAGGTCCTCGGCAAGCCCGTCGGGCCCGCGGCCGACCAGTACGCCTTCGGCATGATCTTCTACGAGATCGCCTCGCTCGCGCTCCCCTTCGCCTCCGAGACGACCGTCGGCTGGATGCGCGCTCACACCGAGGGGAAGCCGCGACCTCTCGCCGAGGCGGCGCCCCACCTCCCTCCTCGCCTGGCGGCCGCGATCATGCGCTGCCTCGAGAAGGACCCCGCCGCGCGCTGGGAAGACCTCGAGATGCTCCAGAAGGTCTTCGCCTCGGCGGCGTTCTGAGAGCGTCTACTTCCCGGCCTTCTTCTTCGCCTTGATCATCTCGACGGCCTTCTCGATCCGCTTCCGACGCGTCTCGGGCTTCTTCGCGTCCTCGATCGCCTGCACGTGCTCCTTG
>Ga0070738_10006260_pt1 | contig 12596 bp, 11 predicted proteins | sample Coa_R2_2_FD_66446 | JGI IMG/M metagenome (GOLD analysis project Ga0070738, IMG submission 66446) | Surface soil microbial communities from Centralia Pennsylvania, which are recovering from an underground coalmine fire - Coalmine... | ecosystem: Environmental > Terrestrial > Soil > Unclassified ... | reverse complement strand
GTCAAACTGCCACTCATTGCCGGAATCCTATATAAATAGTGGGAGACACTGGTAGATGAGGGTGAATTGGGCAACCGGAGAATAGCTGTATATAGCGATTTCACTCCGATGAATTTACCCTAGAGCTACTATAGGTGAGTCGGGATCGAATTCAACTGGAAAATTTCTTAAATCTCTAGAGTGGGAGTAATCGTCAATCGATGCGCTATTCACTGTTGAGTCGTTTTCAGGGAGCAATGCTAGCAGCGGCCCTGGGCGACGATCTAGGAAGGGAGGGACGGTTACATCATTTCCAACGCCAGCAGCAGCCAGCAAACGGCCAGCAAGATGGCCAGCGAGACGGTAAGTTGGAGCCGCGATCGCGGCTGGCTCCGGTTGATTTTTACCAATGGCGACCGGGCCTGACTCCAGCCGCTTCCCCCACAGTACCGGCTCAGGACTCTTTTCACAGTGGCGCGATCGCCATTGCCGTTACCCAAACACTGATCCAATCGGGTCGCTGGCAGGAAGATCAAATCAAGCAAGTGTGGGCACGGCTGACGGCTTCCGACCGCGGGTATGAATCAGCGACAGCGGTTGAGCTGGCGATCGCAACGCTCCCCCTCATGCTTTTTTTTCACGATGATGTCAACCGACAGCAGCGAGTACTCCAGCAAACGCTAAGCGGCTGGCAATGCCCGGTCAGTGCTGAACCTGCGCTACTGGCGGTGGGGTACGCCATCGCGCAAGCACTCACCGAACGACTGGATCCACAGACCTTAATTCCTCAGACGATCGCATACCTCAAACAGGGTACTGTTGATCCGTCGTCGCCCCTGCTAGATTTAGTGGGCAGGCTGGAGCAGGTGCAAACGCTGGTGCAGCAGAAAACTGGACTGCACGCTGCGATTGAGCAATTGCGAACTGGATTGGTTACGCCGGGGTATGGTGGGATTGCACTTGCGTTCTACTGCTTTCTCACGACGCCCGATCAGTTGCACCTGGCGATGGTTCGAGTGGCTCGTTCGGGCTATGCGGCACCAGCGACGTGTGCCTTGACCGGGGCGATCAGCGGTGCTTACAGCACCCTCAACGGACTGCCGCTGTCGTGGCAGTTGGCAATGCATCCTGATCCAGATTCGATGGTGCCTCTGCGGTGGGGATTATCGGGTGCAGCGATCGCACAATTGACCGACCATTTGTTTACTGTGTGGGCGGGAGGCTACGATACAGCGGCACTCACTGCTACAATGCCTGCGATCGCGGCTCCGGGTATTATTCGTCCCCGTTCACGGGATTAGACTGCTTCTGTCCCGTCTGGCTTAAAGTCCGACGGGGCTTTCAACAGTAAAGTGGCTTCCTATAATAAGAGTCTAATGTTAGCTGTCTCATTTCAGTCCCGTTACCCAATCTGGAGTCGCTGCTGTTGGCAGGGCGCTTGCGTGCAACTATGAAACTGTTTCAGCGACTGGTACAACCGATTGGGCGACCACGTCTGGATCGCGGTGAGCGACTTTTGATCCAGTGTGGAACGATGTTGCGGCAGACTGTTGGCAAGTATCCCGCATTCCACAGTCTATTACCCTCGGCTCGATCGCGTCCGGTGGCCGGTACACCATCGAAGCTCACACCAGCAGAGCACCCGACTGATCCGTCGCCTCAGCAAACAGGCCCAGTGGGGATGCCCGCATTGACGGGAAAAGCGTCCCATTCCTACCTGTATGTTGCGGTGGCGATCGTTGCCTTGACCAGTGTGGTGGGGCATCGTTTTTATAATGCGCCAAAGCTGGATGTGGGGAAAGCGGCTCCTCAGACCATCCTCGCTCCAGCGACCGTAACGGTAGAAGATACGAAAGCAACGGAGGAAAAGCGCAAAGCGGCCCGTAAAGATGCCATTTCAGTACTGATGCTGGATCCAGTGGTGAACCAGCAGATTGAGCAGTTAATCCAGCAGCAGCTCAATCAGGGCAATGAGCTGAGACAAATTGCTGGTCCATTTCCATTTACAAAAACAGCCTTTCTATCGCTTCCAACGCAGAATTATCTTCGGAAGGCATCAGACCCGGACTGGAATCAAATCGCCACAGCAGCCAGTCGATCGCCGGTTGCGGCCAGTCTGCGGGAACCGAAGCCCGCTAATCTAGACGGCAATCAACAAAAGGCGGTTGCAGAGCTGCGATCGTATCGGCGCACTGTAGAAGCGGGCGACTACACAGCCCTGGTGCAATCGATTAATCAGGCGCGATCGCAGTATGCCAATGCACTGCGGGAACTGTCCCAACCAGCTACTCCGGGAGCGTCTCCCACCTACGATGCCGCGTTGTTAGATTACACCGACCCTGAATGGCGACAGACCCAGACGCGCATTTTGCAAACGGCCGATCGCATCATGGCCCAGGGTATTCCGCAGGGGCTACCCACGTCAATTTTGGCTGATGCCGTTAAGCTTCAGGTAAAAGACTGGGTTCCACCGGGAACCGAAGCGATCGCCACCAAGATCTTACTCGCATCGCTGCAGCCCAACCTGACTCGCGATGAGACGCAAACCCAACTCCGAGCCGATCGCGCGGCGCAGGACGTCAAACAGGAGATGGTGTCGATTCATCAGGGCGAGGTGATTGTGCGTTCGGGAGAACCAATTACGACGGCTGAATTTGCGCTGTTGGATCATTTTGGGTTGAGTCGTCGGGGCGTGGACTGGACTGGACTGGTAGGGTTTGGATTCATTATCAGTGGGTGTGTCTGTGTTTATTGGCTGATTGAACGCCGCTTTCATGTCGGGATGCGCCGTCGCGATCGCTTGTTGGTACTGTTGCTGAGTTTGAGTACGCCACTGCTACTGGTGCTACACGTACCTTCGACCAATCTTCCGGCTGTTGGACTGCTGGCTGGGAGCTTCTACGGCTCTTCAGTGGGTGTGGCCGTGGTCGCACTGCTGTCGCTCTGTTTGCCGATCGGCATGGGCGTACCGTGGAGTCAACTGCTCTCCAGCGCCGCCGGTGGCATTTTGTGTGGTTTTATGGCCGGACGGCTGCGATCGCGCGAGGAACTGGCGCTGTTGGGTGCCGTTGTTGGTGTCCTTCAGGGCGTTCTTTATCTCCTGCTGAGCGTTGTTTCGGGGGCCGGTCTGTACTCGTTGCTGGGGGCGACTGTCATTAACGGATTGATTGGGCTGGCCTGGAGCATTGTCGCGATCGGCATCAGTCCCTATCTAGAGCAGCTTTTTGACCTGGTGACGACCATTCGTCTGGTTGAGTTAGCCAATCCAAACCGGCCGCTGCTCAAAAAACTCGCCGCCAAAACGCCCGGCACGTTTCAACACACCCTCTTTGTGGCCACGCTGGCAGAGGCCGCGGCCCGCTCACTGGGCTGCAATGTCGAACTGGTACGAGCCGGGACGCTCTACCATGACATCGGCAAAATGCATGACCCGTTGGGGTTTATCGAAAACCAGATGGGTGGGCCAAATAAGCATGACCTGATTGACAACCCGTGGAAAAGTGCTGAAATTATCAAGAAGCACGTTACCGAAGGGATCGTGATGGCCCGAAAATACCGTCTGCCTAAAGCTGTCCAGTCTTTCATCCCCGAACATCAGGGCACGATGTTGATTGCCTATTTCTATCATCAGGCGCAGCAGCGCGTTCAGGAGGCACTGGCAGAAGGTAAATCTGTCCCACCTGTGAACGATCGCGACTTCCAGTATGACGGACCCGCACCCCAGTCGCGGGAAACAGGGATTGTAATGCTGGCAGATTCCTGCGAGGCGGCCCTGCGATCGCTCAAAGACGCCACTCCGAAAGAAGCGCTCTCGATGATCAATAAAATTCTTCGTGCGCGCTGGCAGGACAAACAGTTAGTTAATGCGGGCCTTTCCCGCGAAGATATGTCTACGATCGCGAGCGTCTTTGTTGAAGTCTGGCAGCAGTCGAATCACCAGCGCATTGCCTATCCCACAAAACCAGTCAACATTCAGCCGTCAAGCAGTAAAGCCTGACGATTACCCTTTCACCCCACTACCGGCTTCGGTGGGCACAATATAGCGCTGCATCGCGATGAAGAAGAGCAGAATAGGCGCGATCGAAATTACGGAGCCTGCTGCAATCAAGCGCCAATCAAGCGAGAAGGTGCCTGCTAACGTCGCGACACCCAACGGAAGGGTATAGTACTCGGGGCGATCGAGCACAATCAGCGGCCACAGAAAGTCACTCCAGGAGCCAATAAACACAAAGATTGCCAGCGTCACCAATGCCGGACGAATCGCGGGGATCATGACATACCACCAGATTCCGAGTTCAGAACAGCCATCCATGCGTCCGGCCTCTTCCAGTTCTTTGGGTACACCTTGAAAGGCTTGTCGTAGCAGAAAGATGCCAAAGGCGGACGCGATCGCGGGAAAAATCACGCCCAGATAAGTGTTGCGTAACCCCAACTGCACCGCCAGCACATACAGCGGAATCATCACAATCTGAAACGGGATCATGATCGTGGCGACGATCAGCGTAAAGAAGACTTCTCGCCCTCGGAAGTTAAGCCGTGCCAGCGGATAAGCTGCCAGCGCACAAAACAACAGGTTCAACCCAACGGTTAGGACTGCTACCAGCGTACTGTTGAACAGATAGCGGCCAAACGGGTTAGCGTTCCAGACGGTGACAAAATTCTGAAAGGTCGGCTGGCTAGGCAAGAGCTGCGGCGGAAACTGAAAAATGTCCTCTGCCGGAGATTTGAGCGACGTGCTGACGAGCCACACTAACGGGATGAGCATGGCGATCGCAATCGCACCCAACAGAGCGTAGAGCCAAATTTGTTGCCAGAACCGCGATCGCCGTACTTGAGTCATCGTCTTGTTTTAATCGCACACTATTTGGTCGCCACACTATTTGGTTGCTACAACTGCCAGATTCCAGGCAAAGCGCTTTGCCAACGGCAGTTTTTTGAGCACCCGATCGAGCCTTTCTAACCGCTCATAGTCGGGCTGTAAGCGCTCGTGTTCCAGAATAATCTTTTTCCAGTAGCGTTCTTCGTTGGGATTCACCTTTTCAATCAGGTAAAAGCGCAGGAAAATCCAGAGAGTCGCCAGCCAGAAGGTATCGTAGCGGGTTTGGGCAAAGCGCGATCGGACAAAGTTAATGATAGTGATATCCAACGGCGTTTCGTCTTCTGTGCGTACTTTTGTCGCAATCCGACGATAGACGTTGATGACGGGATTATGCTTCAACGGGTCCCAGAAACAGGCTTTGCCACCCGGTTTCAGCACACGATACATTTCCTGAATCGCAAGACGGGGATCAGGGATGTGATGCAGCAGGTTGGACGCGTACACGATGTCGAAGGTGTTGTCAGGGAAGTCGATCGCCATCGCATTCACCACTTTCCCCTCGACCTCGACCTGATTTGCTGCCGCGAGTTTCAACGCCACATCTACCATTCCCGGCGAGTAGTCAGCCGCGACGCAGCGTGCCCCTTTGGTTGCAAAATACACGCTGTTTTCGCCTGCCCCACAGCCCAGATCCAGCAAATATTTGCCGCGCAGATCGCCCAACTGCTTGAGAATAAAGCGATTTTCCGGTGCAGTGCAGGCTTCAAAATAATCGGCCACCCGAATGCCGTCTACATCGATGACCGCCGCCCACTGGTCATGAAACTGCTGCTCTTTCTGAAGAATGTCGTCTTGCATTATGGTCGATCGTAGCTAAACCGTTGCGTCACTATTGTCGCCTGCTGCTTGCATTTGTCGCCGAATGGCCGCTTGAATTTTGGCATCAAAATCAGGATCGTCAACGGTTGTAATGATATCGTGGGGACGATCGCCCAATCGATCTAGATATGCCCGAAGCGCTGCCTTATCCTCACGATGCTGGAGAAAATACTGTCTCAACTCCTGGTCAGACATTGCAGCATAGTTAACCTGACTCATCAGAATACCTCTCCATTGGACGTGATCTGAAACTCAAGCGTTTCTGTATTTCCAGCTAATACATATAGGTTACTTGTTCGATCGTCAATACAAACAAGGTGAATGGGTTGAATCATGACGTAAGTTAACCAATAGCTAAGTCGGTATAGTCCAGTCCCTTCAATTGAGTATTAGTCGGCATTCAAGTCACTCATTCTACACACCGCTCATTTTAATATCTAGATTTTGAAGTGATGGGTGACCTCTAGCTTAACGTAGTCTCGAATCTGACTAGCCCATCTTCCAGAAGCATCTCGATCACTTCCTGTAAATTCTCGTGCAACTCATCCAATGTTTCACCCTGAGAATGGGCACCAGGGAAACCAGGAACATAGCCAACATACAGATTTGTCGCAGAATCTTGCTCAACGATCGCGGTAAACGTTCTCATTTTTATGCCCACACTTAGCGCTTCAATTCTAAGAAAATTCACCGTATTCAGAAACTATCAACGTTGGGTTTTGTATCTCAACTCAACCGATGCTACTTCTAAGCAAATTTCTTAAATATTTTGGCTGCAACACCTTTCAAGACGTACGGCAATAATTTTGGACCTGGCAAGAAGATAATCCCTAACTGTTGCATTAGTCCAAGTGCATCTCCCTGCCCCCAATGCTCTACAATTTTTCCATCCTCGACTCGATCAATATGCATAACCGATAAACTAATTTGCTTACCCGTTGGCGGAAGACCTTGAAATTCTCCAAGATGAGTTGCCGTGAATGTTCCACACGTTACAACCCTATCGTCTGAAACGATAACTTCATCAAAGACATGTTGACCCTGGCTGAAGGCTAAATAAAACGACATTCCAATCTGCTTAAACCCTTCCCCATCTAGTGGCTCAGGTATACCTGCCATATGTGCAACAAAATCTGGATCTAGATATTCCAAAGCTTTCTCCATTCTTCGATCATCGAAAGCTTTATAGAACTGAAGAACGAGGGCTTTGTTTTGTTCAGTCAGCATAAAAAATTTTTGAACCATTAAGTTGGAACCGCAGAGGGTCAGAAAGAGCGGAAACTCTGGCTCTTTACCTCTGCGGTAAATCGTCATCAATTTCTAGCTTTCGATCGCTACTGCCCCTTCTTTTTCCTTTGCAGCCGCGATCGTGCCCTTACTTTCTTCCTGCCGCTGCATGGAAGCATAGAGACGGTTCAGCGCGTTCACGTATGCCTGTGCCGATGCCACAATGATGTCGGTGTTGGCAGAGTGACCGGAGAAAATGCGATTGTCCTGACGGAGGCGGATTGTGACTTCGCCGATCGCGTCAATGCCAGCGGTGACGGACTGCACCGAGAACTCGATCAGTTCGTTGGGCACGTTCACCACGCGGTTGATCGCTTTGTACACCGCATCCACAGGGCCAGTGCCCGTCGCGGCATCCGTGAGCTCCTGACCATCGGGTGTGCGAATCGCAATGGTAGCCGTTGGGTGGGAGCGATCGCCACAAGACACCTGCACCAGTTCGAGGCGGAACAGTTCAGGAGCCTGCTGAATTTCGTCGTTGACGATCGCCTCCAGATCCCAATCGGTCACATCTTTCTTCTTGTCGGCCAGTTCCTTAAAGCGGACGAAGGCTTTGTTGAGTTCCTGGTCGGCGAGTTCAAAGCCCAACTCTTTGAGGCGTGATCGGAAGGCATTGCGTCCCGATAGCTTGCCCAACACAATCTGGTTGTCCGTCAGGCCGATGGATTGAGCATCCATGATTTCGTAGGTCAACCGATTCTTCAGCACACCGTCCTGGTGAATGCCGGACTCATGGGCAAACGCATTCGCACCGACGATCGCCTTGTTCGGCTGCACCAGCATCCCCGTCAGGCTCGACACCAGGCGCGAGGTCTTGTAAATCTGGCGCGTATCAACATTCGTGAGCGGCGCTTCGGACTCTACGGGACGACCCAGGAACGGATTGAAGTACTGTCGCCGCACGTGGAGCGCCATCACCAACTCTTCCATTGCTGCATTGCCTGCCCGTTCGCCAATGCCGTTGATGGTGCATTCGAGCTGGCGTGCGCCGTTCTTCACCGCTTCCAGGAAGTTAGCAACGGCCAGCCCCAGGTCATTGTGTCCATGTACAGAGATGATGGCCTGGTCGATATTCGGCACATTCTCCTTAATGCCACGAATCAGTGCGCCAAATTCCGCAGGCGTCGTATAGCCGACCGTATCGGGAATGTTGACAGTGGTAGCACCCGCCGCGATCGCCCGTTCCAGCACTTGATACAGAAATTCCGGATCAGAGCGGCCCGCATCTTCGGGCGAAAATTCCACATCATCCACAAACGATTTGGCGTAGGCGACCATTTCGCCTGCGATCGACAGTACCTCAGCCCGCGACTTCTTCAGCTTGTACTGCAAGTGGATGTCTGAGGTCGCAATAAAGGTGTGAATTCTGGAACGCGCGGCAGGTTTCAAGGCGTCGGCAGCTGCTTTGATATCACTTTGCGTCGTCCGCGCCAAACCACAAATGCGAGGGCCGCCTTCCACACCGACGACTTCAGCAATTTTCTGAACTGCCTCAAAATCGCCAGGACTGGAATAAGGAAACCCTGCTTCAATCACATCTACACCCAGTCGTGCCAGTTGGCGCGCGATCGTCAGCTTTTCGTCGATGTTAAGCGCCGCACCCGGAGCCTGTTCGCCGTCCCGCAGTGTGGTGTCGAAAATAATGATGCGATCGTGACTGGGTTGAGATGGTGTTTCCATAAGTAGAGATTCCTGCTGTCATGCAAGCGACAATATCACTATTCTAGAGGGAGAAGACCCATTTCGCACTTCAAATTGTAGTATCTTGTATTTCAAGCGAGGCAAGCGCCGTGGCAGCCTGCTGTCATCAGCTTTTGGGACAACCAGCCATTCTAATAGAGTCTGGATATCCTCTCTGCCTGCCTGGTTTCCTAATAGTCCGACTTCTCAATTTCCTTGCGAATCGCGTTCAGATCGATGTAGCGATCGGTGACGTTACGCAACTCGCGGGCAATCATGCCTTCAGTAGAAACAACGGTGATGTGAGTGTTTTTGGAACGCAGGAGTTCGATTGCGCGTTCAAAGTCGCCATCGCCGCTAAACAAAATCACTCGGTTGTACTGCTCAACGGTATTGAACATGTCAACCACAATTTCAATATCCAGATTTGCTTTTTGAGAGTAACGGCCCGAATTGTCGTCGTAGTACTCTTTTAATATCTTGGTTCTTACCGTATATCCCAGGCTGATCAAAGCATCACGAAAACCACGCTGATCCTGTGGATCCTTTAACCCGGTATACCAAAAGGCGTTGATCAGGTTGACATCGGGATCACTGGTGAAATACTCCAACACACGTTTTGGATCGAAGAACCAGCCATTTTTTTGTTGAGCGTAGAACATATTGTTCCCGTCTACAAAAATTGAGAGACGGCTCGTTGCGTAAGGCATAGAAACTAAAGACCTAGTAGTATTTGTCGAAAAAATAAATGAATAACTAATTGTAACAACTTGCTTTAAAGTGATTCACAAAAAAGCATTGTAGTCATCAATTAATGACTGAATGAGTCAGTTCAGTCCAATAGTTTGACCAAGCAGACAGTGTTGGATCTGGTAGCAGCGCCCTTGGCTAACACCAAATCAAAAACATTGCTCTGCTGGACTACATACCAGATAATACATCCCCCTAAAGGATGATTTTAGGCCAGAGACACCTGTGGAGGTAGCACTTGTGCCGGGACTAAATTGATAGTAATCATCTGATCAAACGGCTTAAGTGGTTAGTCTACATTTCAGTCGATGAATTTTTGCCTCTAGAGAAAACAAGGGCAGCAACGACAAATTGTGTTGGTTCAGACCATCGATCGACGCTGCGCTTCAAGACCCAATTCAATCGAACAATTTAATACCATTCATCGTGGTGAAGCACACTATGACTAATTAGACCTTATTCCTGCGACTGTAAATAAATCCCCATAAAACAGACAGTTGTAAATAGCTCCTATTATTGCAAAAAACACCAAACTTCGCCTTCCCACAAAGGGGGGGAAGGGGATGGGCTGAAGGTATTTTAAGCCTGGGAGGAACACAACCCGATTCTGGTTGATCGATCGATGTTTAAAGGCTCTCGATCTTGGGTGAATGAGGACTGAAGCGTTGACGGACACAGAATGGAGGGTATCGCAAAACTGCCGAACATTGCAGCGATCGACCTACTCTACATTGACCCAGCATCCGCGCTCACTGGACTGGTGCGCCAGATCCATCAACTGCTGAGAATAGACTCCTTCCTGCAACGACGGCGCGATCGCGTGGCCAGTGTCGATCCCCTGCACCCATCGATCAATAATCCGAATAAAGGGTGCAATCCGGCCATCCGAGAACGTTTCAGGAAATCCGAGTCGAGCGGGGATCACCAGTTCCTGTAGGGGGTCACCCTGCTGACTGCCCCAGAGCTTGAAACCATGAACGTAGTCTTTTTGATTGCTGCTACCCAGGACAAGGGTGCCGCGATCGCCATATACCTCCACCCAATGGCCTCGGCCCTGATAGGTCGCGGCACTTAAACATACCTGACAGGGAGTGCCATCAGCCAATTCCAGCAGGATTGTGCCGATATCATCCGCATCGACCGGTTTGAGCTGACCACTCTCTGGATCAGGACGTTCTGGTATGGAAACACTCAACCGGGCGCAAAGTTGCTTCACTGGCCCAAACAACCAGGCAATGTAGTCAAAGGCATGGGAGCCGATCGCCCCAAGTGCGCCGCCGCCTTGATCCTTGCGAGCGTACCAGTTCCAGGGACGAGACGCATCCGCACGGCTGGACACCAGCCAATCCACTTTAATTAACCGTAGTTTTCCTACATAGCCGTCTGATAGTAGCTCTGCTAGCCGCTGCCATGCCGGGATGCAGCGAAACTCAAAGTTAAGATTCGCAATGGCTCCTTGGGCGATCGCCAGCTGTTGCAATGCCGTGGCTTCTCTGGCGGAGAGAGTGGTGGGCTTTTCGAGCAGCAGGTGCTTCCCGGCATTGAGCACGGTCATTGCCTGTTCGTAGTGCAGAAACGGTGGCGTCGAAATACTCACACCCTGAACATTTGGCAGCGCCACAAGATCCGCCACTGTTTGACACGCATGGGGAATACTGTATTTTTCCGCAATCGCCACGGCCTTGGCGCGATCGCGGTGATAAACCGCAACAATTTGCGTGCGTGGATGGGCCTGAAAGCCAGGAATATGAACCTTTTGGCCAAAGCCTGTGCCGACGATCGCAACGTTGATGATGGACTGAGTAGGCGAAACCATGCTGATGCGAGATTGCTAACTTGAGATTGGAGAATCCGGGGCAAGGGGGCAGGCTTCCCACAGTCGCGTGCGACTGTGCGCCCTTCGGCTTGAGCGCTCAGGTCGAAAGCTCACGCCAAACTCAGGCGACGGGACTCAGGAGTCAGGAGTCGAAGTCCGTCCACCGTTTTCAACATTCAGTCATCGTAACTTGCTCACACCCATACGGTGACTGTTCACTGAGCAATGTTGCGGCCTCTTAGCGACTGACTGCCTTAGAACTCAAACCGCATCGCCTGCCGTTCTCCCTTCATCCCCCACCCAATTCTCTACCGAAACCGCTACTATTGCAGGTAGCATACGAGGATCGGTTGATGTCTCAAGGATTGGCAGCGGAAGCTGGTTTGTCGCCAGATATTAGCCAACTGGCGATCGAAGATGATACCCCTGTGGACAACCTCATTTCGGAAAAGCAGCAGCGACTCCTCACGGAACCGCTTTATAGCAATGCCGCTGCACTGGGTACACGATCGTTTCTCGTAGCGGCAAATGTCGGCGTGTTCTACGCGGTTCGTCAGCCGCCACTTGTACCAGATATTTTTCTCAGTCTGGATGTTGAGGTGCCGCAAGATTGGCGCGAAAAGAAAAACCGTACTTACTTTGTGTGGGAGTTTGGCAAGCCACCCGATGTGGTGATTGAAATTGTCTCGAACAAAGAAGGCGCTGAGTTAGGTCGTAAAGTTAGTGCCTATGCTCGCATTGGCGTCCCTTACTATGTTGTGTTTGATCCATTGCAGCAGCTAGGTGAGGTTCTGCTGCATACGTTTGAGCTACGGGCAGGACGCTACCAGACGATCGCGGTGCCCTGGCTAGACGCCATTGGGATTGGATTGACGCTGTGGGATGGTGTTTTTGAAGGGAAGCAAGACCGCTGGTTACGCTGGTGTAGCGCTGAAGGGGCCGTGATTCCTACAGGTGCAGAAAACGCTGACCAGGAGCGCCAGCGTGCCGACCAGGAGCGCCAGCGTGCTGACCAGGAGCGCCAGCGTGCCGACCAGGCAGAAACCAGAGCCGCACGACTGGCAGAGCAACTGAGAGCAATGGGAATCGATCCCGAAGCTTAGATCAAGAATGCTATGGCTCGGACTCCTACCCTATCCTACGATCGCGGCACCCTGATTCTGCACCCACCGCCCGGCGGCAAAGATTGGCTGGATTTTGCCACCTGGGACGATCGGATTGAGCGGTTCCGAGTCCCAGCCATACATTACCGTCGTTTGGTGACGGCCTTGCGGGCGGCCGGGATTGAGCTGAATGATCAGGCAAAGGCATTTTGTGACGTATCGCTGATCCCGAAGCTGGAGATGGAGCCGTATCCCCACCAGCAGGAAGCGTTAACGGCCTGGA
>Ga0070738_10006259_pt1 | contig 12599 bp, 8 predicted proteins | sample Coa_R2_2_FD_66446 | JGI IMG/M metagenome (GOLD analysis project Ga0070738, IMG submission 66446) | Surface soil microbial communities from Centralia Pennsylvania, which are recovering from an underground coalmine fire - Coalmine... | ecosystem: Environmental > Terrestrial > Soil > Unclassified ... | reverse complement strand
CTCTCTTCCCAGCAGCCCCGCGGGGGCGACAGTCACCCCTGTCGCCCCCGCGGGGCTCTCCCAAGGGGAGAGAGGCGCCGGAACGGTCCCAGGGGCTGACGCCCCTGGCTCTTCACCACCGCCCCCATTCGGGGGCTCAGATCCCTTTCGGAGTCGGGTAGGCGGCCGGCGAGGTACGTCACAGACGCCCTTTTCCATCCGCCCCCCGCCAAACCGTACGTGCAAGTTTCCAAGCCTACGGCTTTCCAGTGGCCGGATTCTCAGGAGGTCGGGTCGATGGGCCCCTCTCACAGGTGGATACGACCGAGTGCCCAACCCCATCCCCGGCATCTCGCCTCCCGGACTCCCTACCGCTCCGGTCCGCCTGCCCCCCTTCGCCCTGTGGCCGGCTCTCCCGGCCGCCGACTCCTACGGGGGCTCCGTCACCCTAGGGCTCGCGCCCCGTAGGCGATCTCGTGCTTCGCCGATCCAGTACGTCCGAGCACGGGTTAGGCCGCCCATTCATCCCTACGCCCGGCGCGATTCGTCGGTATCCCGCCCGGTGGGCTTACATCCCGGGTCTGTTCAAAGGGACGTACCGGGCGGCCCCACGTGGAGTCAGCTTGGTGAGGGGCCCTGAGACAGCCGATCGGGATTGGGCTTCAAGCAATCCAGCCTTGGCCTTACCGCGCGGGTCGCGCGGGACGACGGAATGGCTGACTGCTTCCATCCCCCGCTTCTCCGGCATGCTGTGGTCCCTCGTCCCTTTCGGTCGTAGGTAAGCCGGATGACCCAGGTTCCTCGCCCAAGAGCCTCCTTCTTACAGAAGGGATACAGGTTCGGTTCGCACGACGCACACAGGCTCTTAGCCTGACTCTCCAGACAAGTCAGGCTGAAAGCCTGACCTACGGTCCTGCTGACGTCATCTGCTCCCCGGCCCACTGCGAGCCAGCTCAATTATCCCGGCAGGTGGAAGAAGCCGAACCCGAGCATGAAGTAGATCCCGATCAGCATCAGGCCCTCGAGCCAGCTCGATTCGCCGTCGTAGATGAGCGTCCGCGTGATGAACACGGCCATGATCACCGCCCACATCTCGTACGGGGAAAAGAGCAGGTTCATGTCCTGGCCCAGGAACCAGCCCGCGAAGACCAGGAGGGGTGCGACCAGGAGCGCCACCTGAGTACTGGCTCCCACGGTGATCCCGATGGACAGGTCCATCTTGTCCTTGCGGGCGAACCGGACTGCGTTGAGCAGCTCCGCCCCATTGCCGACCGGGGCCAGGACGAAGACGCCGGCGAACAGGGGAGTCAGACCCATGCTCGTGGCGGCCGGCTCGATCGCGCCGGTCAGGATTTCACTCATGATCGCCAGGCCGATCGCCACGGCGGCGAGGATCCCCAGCGCCTTGTTCCGGCTCCAGCCGACCTTCTCCTCCCCGGCGACGGATTCCCGCCCGGACCGGGTCGTCGCTGTCGCGAGCGTCACGCCGGTTCGACCCGGGCCTTGGAGTTCGTCCCCCCTGGACCCCGCGGCCCCGGGATTTTCCTTGTCCGCCTCGACGCCGGCCTTGCCCACAACCGGCTTTTGAGTCACCAGCGTGAACACCAGGCTCGCGAGGTAGATCAGAAACAGAATGACCGAGATCTCCAGCGAGATCTCGCGCCCGGTGTGAGGCCCGGCCAGGGGACCGATGCGATAGGTCGCCGGCACGATGAGGCCAAACGATGCCAAGGTCAGGAGCGCACCGTTCATGTGCGCCACTCGCGAGTCGAACGTCTGGTACCGCACGGTGAGTCCACCGGCGAACATCGAGGCACCGAGGCCAAACAGGAGGTTGCCCACGATCGAACCGGTGATCGACGCCTTGACCACATGAATCAGTCCCCGATGGAGGGCAAACACGGCGATGATGATCTCGGGGGCGTTGCCCAAGGTCGCGTTGAGCAGCCCCCCCGCGGTCGGCCCGAGGGACTCGCCGAGCGCCTCGGTCGCGTCGCCCATCAACCGGGCCAGCGGGACGATCGCCAGGGCCGAGGCGAGGAACACCAGGATCGGGTTCGCCCCCACCCAGTCGAGGACGATCGCGACGGGGATGAAGAGCAGCAGCCAGTTCGATGACATCGGATGACTCCGACCAACGGGCCCGGGGCCGGTCGGCCGATCATCGCATGTCTCGAGCTGCGATGGGAGATGCCACGACAATCCGAGCCGCGAGGCGCCCCAGGGACGCGTTCACCCGGCCACTCGCGCGGGCCAACGCGCACGCAACGCTCCGGGTCACGGATCCCCGTTCGGTTCTCGGCTCAGTGGGCCTGGCCCGGGACATACGGCCGGAGCTCGCCGCTCTCCACCATGCGCTCCAGCGCCTTGGCGATCTTGCTTTCCTCCCTGTCGAAGGTGTTGAAGATCTTCCGCAGCTTGTTCCGCCGCCGGTTGATCTCGTAGCCGAGGAGCAGGGCGATCAAGCTGCCGATCACCAGGGGCAGCATGGGGACCTCTTCGTTCATGGCGAAGTCTCCGGGTGTCGGCGTGTCACTCCATGAGCATCTCGACGGACGTCTCCCGCAAGATCTTCACGATACCCTCGATGCCCTCCCGGTGCAATTCCCGGCGGACTTCCCGGTCGAGGCGTTCGGCGGTGCGATGGATCGCGAGGAACCGGACAAATTCCTGGAGCCGGGCCAGGGCATGCTCGGCGTTGCGGATCAGGCCCAGGTTCAGCCGGAAGCCGCAGTAGTTGCCGGCATCCTTCCGCGTGCAACCGTAGAGGTCGTAAACAATGATCGTCGGGTCGCAGCCGATCAGGGCCGGATCCTGCTTGAGGATTGCCGCCGACTGCTCGACCGTGAGCTCGTAGAGGCTGTCCTGCATCTGATACTCGAACAGGTGGCGCAACTGCGACCGCACGATCTTGGAGACTGGCGCATTCCAGCCGGTGTCGATCAGGAAGATGTCGAACCGCTTCATATCCGGAGTCAGGGTTCCGGTCATCTCCCGGGACCTCAGGTTCAGATCGACCGGGGACGGTTCCTCGGGCTGCGTCTTCTTCTTGGTTGGCATGGCTGGTGCAAACCTTTGACAGAGTCGAGTCGGATCGTCTCAGAGGTCCAGGTCGTCGTCGGCGGACTCGATGAGCGGCACGCCCATTTCGCGGTTCTTTCTGGTGGCGAGCACCCCGGCACCGAGTCGCGTGCCCTTCTGGCCTGCCGCCGGGTGCTCGAGGGGTGTTGGGAGAGGATTTCTTCCCCGCGCCCGGGTTTGGGCCACCTCCAGGCGGTACCGGCGTTCGGCCTCGAGCTGGGCGACCTTGCGGAGCGGGAGCACGCCGTTGGCCAGCGCACCCAAGGCGGCGACGTTGTTGGTCAGGACTGAGGTCATGATCCCGAAACCCATCGTGAAGACGCCCGCGATGCAGGCGAGGTTGGGGGCCAGGATCATGGACCAGCTCCGCTTCACGTTCTGATCGAGTGCGCGGGCGATGTCGCGCAGCTCGCAGAGCTTGGCCAGCCCCTCCTCGAGGAAGACGATGTGGGCCGTGTCGGTCGCGATCGTCGAGGCCCCGCGCAGCGAGATCGACACGTTCGCCTTCTTCAGCGCGATCGAATCGTTGATCCCGTCGCCGACGAAGCAGACCTTGCAGCCCTCCTCCTGGAGCTTGGCGACATAGTCGGCCTTGTCGGCGGGGAGGACCTGGGCGAAGTAGCGGTCCATCCCCAGCGATTCGGCGAGCTTCCGGGTCGGCGCCTCGTGGTCGCCGGAGATGATCGCGATATGCTGGATCCCGCGCCGGCGCAGCCCCTGGATGATCGCGCGGACCTCCGGCCGGACCGCCGCCCGCAATTCGATCGCTCCGCCCAGATGGTTGTCGACGCCCACCATCACCATGGTGTAACCTTCGCGGTGCGCCTCGTCCAGGGCCGTGCGCACTTCGGGAGTCAGGGCGATTCCCTCCAGCTCCAGGAACCGCCGGCTGCCCACACGGACGGTGTGGCCCTCGACTTGCACCGTGATGCCATAGCCGACCTTGTACTGCGTGTCGTCGGTCGGCGGCAGGCTCAGGTTCAGCTCGTGCGCCTTGTGGAGGATCGCCAGCGCGATCGGGTGATGGAATTTCCGCTCGGCGGCCGCGGCGAACAGGAGGATCCGCTCCGGCGTGAAGCCGGCCGTGGCGAGCACCCGGCCCACCTCCGGCCGCTCGCGGGTCAGCGTCCCGGTCTTGTCGAAGAGGACCGTGTCCACCTCGTTCATCAGCTCCAGCGCCCGGCCGTCCTTGACCAGGATCCCCTTGTGGGCGCACAAGGCCAGCGAGCTGAGCATCGCCAGCGGCGCGGCCATGCGGATGCCGGTGCCGAAGTCGGAATTGAGCACAGCGACCGCGCCGCCGGGTCCCATCGTGGCCATCCCCACGCTGGCCATTGCCAGAGTCGGGATGACCGCCTTGTCGGCCAGCCGTTCCCCCTTGTGCTGCGAGGTCAGCTTGTAGCCGGCCGTATCGTTGAGGATCTGGCTGATCCTGGCCGAGGCCGTCTCGTTCCCCGAGGTCTCGACCGAGACGAAGACCTTGCCGGCCACCATCACCGTCGCGGCGAAGACCCGGTCGCCGACCCCCTTCTCGGCCGGCGTCGACTCGCCCGTGAGGGCGTGCTGGTCGATCATCGCCATCCCTTCGACCACGTGGCCGTCGACCGGCACGACCTCACCCGTGTTGACCACGATGATGTCGCCCTTCTGGAGCCGGTCCAGCGACACCTGCACCTCGGTACCATCCCTGTACAGCCAGACGTACCGCGGCTGCTTGCCGAAGGCATTCAGCAGCAGCTTCTTGGAGTTGTCCTGCGTCCGCTTGACCAGGACGCGGCCGAAGCTCAGGCACCAGCAGAGCACCGCACCGGGGAAGATCGCCATGGTCCCCAGGCAGCCGATCACCACGATCGAGTCCAGCACATCCACCCCGAGCCGACGTTCCTGGAACAAGACGCGACGGGCTTCTCGGAATGTGGGGATCGAGGTATAGGCAAACAGCGCCGCCGCCACCGGCAGGAGCGGCGGGACCGCGAACTGGGCCGCCGCCGCGATCGGCAGCGACGCCGTGCACAGCGGCAGGTGCAGGTCGAGCTTGTCGAGCCGGGCCGGCGGCTCGGCGCCGGCCAGCGCCGAATCGAGGATCTCGAGGATCTGCTGCTTGTTGAGCTGGCCCGGGTCGTAGTCGATCTGCACCGTGCACCGCAGCGAGCTGGTCTTGTACTGATCGATCCCCAGGATGCCCATGAGCTCCCGCTCGATGGCCTGGCACAGTTCGGCCTTGCGATAGAGGACCGGGTTCTTCAGGCGGAGCCGGCCGGGCTGCTCGCGCTGAATCGCCCAGCCGGTCACGACCGAGTCGTGGCGATAGTACCGGACCACACCCTTCTTGTCCCGGGCCGTCACCGCGCCGGCGACCTGTGGGACGGCCAGCGCGCGGGGGTGCGCCGGATGCTCGAAGTGCGCTCTGGCCGGGGCGCCGGCGCCGGCGTGGCGGTTGCGGAGTGCCTGGCCGTTGGTTGGGACGTGGCCGTGGGAGCTACCGTGCGCCTGGCCATTGGAAGCGGCAGGCCCGTGCCCCGAGCCCTGCTTCAGCAAGCCGACGATCCGCTGGACGACGTCTTCCAGGGACGCGGTCTGCGGGCAGAAGCGCAGCTCGGCCCGGGGCGAGTCTCCCCCGCAGATCGTGACGCCGGAGACCTCGCCGGCCTGGAACACGCGCTCGAGGAATCGCCGGCAGGTCGGATTGTCCGCATCGCCGAACAAGAACCGGCTCTGGAGGCGGATGACTCCCCGGGCCGGGAACGAGACGGACAGATCCAGGGAGTTCATCGCTGCGGCCTCGCGAAACCCGGATGGCTCATGGTGTTCACCGGAGGCGAGGGAGCGGATGCTCACCCGGCGCGATCTGGCTGGCTCACCCGGCGGTGGCCTACAGGGTTCCGCTTGACGCCGATTTGGACTTCATCTCGTCGATCAGGTCCATTGCGGCATGGGCGCCGTCGATGAGCCCGTGCGCCACGGCGTTGTTCTTGGGGAACCAGTGAGCGACCAGCATCGCGGGGAAGACGACGCCGAAGGAGACTGTATAAGAGGTCTTGTAGATGGCCTGCGACAGGAACTGGCTGGCCGCGGGGAGCGCGTCGGTGGCCGTCGTGCGCGCGTGCTCGGCTCCGTCCTTGACGGCTTGAACGGCCGCGTCCATGGCATCCGCGACGGCCCTCAGCGGGTCGGAGTCCGTGGAGACAACAGTTTCGGTCTGCATTGTTCCATCCCGGGGTGTCGATTCAGGGTCTCGGCCGGAAAGGTCCAATCAATCATACCAGATTCCCCAGGTTCTCTTTCAGGAATTTCGCGGAATGTCTTTCGAAATCTCAACACCGGCCTTCCAGCGTCACATCCACGTGCCAGGCGGGATCAGATCCTTTCCCCGGAAGAGCGAGCCGGTGGCGCGCCTCGGCCCGGTTCACTTCCCATCCCACCTCAACCATTCGGCCGGATCGGCGTCCGACGGCATGCGCCAGTCGCCGCGGGGCGAGAGGCTGACCGTGCCGACCTTGGGGCCGTCGGGGACGCACGACCGCTTGAACTGCTGGCGGAAGAACCGCCCGTAGAAGGTCCGCATCGTCCGCTCGATCAGCTCGCGCGGATACGCCTGGGTGAACGTGGCGAACTGGCTCAGGAACAGGATCTTGGCCGGTGAATACCCGAGGCGCACCGCGTGGTACAGGATGAAGTCGTGGATCTCGTAGGGCCCGAGGGTTGCCTCGGTCGATTGCTCGATCTCGCCGGCCAGCGATGCCGGCAAGAGCTCGGGCGAGATCGTCGTGGCGACGATCGAGAGCAGCGTCTGGCGCACCGGGCCGTCCGGGAACTGGTGCAGCGCCACGTACCGCACCAGGAACTTCACCAGCGTCTTGGGGATCGAGCAATTTGGATTATACATGCTCATGTGATCGCCGTTGTAGGTGGACCAGCCCAGCGCCAGTTCGGAGAGGTCCCCCGTGCCGACGACGAATCCCTTCGACATCAGCAAGAACGTCCGCAGTCGGGCCTGGACGTTCTCGAACGTCAGATCGCAGCGGGACTCGGCCGGCACCCGCGCCAGCGCGGCGCGGAACGATTCGAGATCCAGGCCGCGAATGTCGATGCCGAAGGGGGAATGTCCCATCTCCCGGAAGGCCTCGAACGCCAGCGCGCTGATGTCGATCGTCTCCGAGGAGACGCCCAGGTGGTGCATCAGGTCCAGCGCGTTGGTGCGGGTCCGCTGGGTCGTGCCGAAGCCGGGCATCGTCAGCCCGTGGACGAGGTGACGGTCGAGGCCCAGCATGTCGCAGGTCGTGACCGCGACCAGCAGCGCCAGGGTCGAATCCAACCCCCCCGAGATGCCGAGATTCAGCGGCGTCCTGGTGGGGAGCTGCTCGATCCGCTTGGTCAGCCCCGCGCACTGGATGCCGAAGATCTCGGCGCAACGGCGGTGCAGCTCGGGACCCTCCGCCGGCACGAACGGCGTGCCTGGAACCGCGCGCTGCAAGCCCTCCATCGTCGGGGAGACCGCGAACGCGATCCGGCGGAACGGCCGGAGCGAGGAGAGGCTGTCGTCGAAGCTGGTCATGACGCGACGGTCGGTCCGCAGCCGGTCGACGTCGACATCCCGGGTGATCGTGTAGGAATCGCGGCGGATCGGCTCACCGTCGCCCACCCGGGGCGACTCGGCCAGGAGGACGCCGTTCTCGGCGATCAGGCAATGGCCGCCGAAGACCACGTCGGTCGTCGACTCGGTCGGCCCCGAGCCGGCCATCGCATACGCGGCCACGCACCGGCCCGACTGGCCGGCGACCAGCTCGGTGCGATACCGGCTCTTGCCGATCGTCTCGTTGCTGGCCGACAGGTTGGCCAGGATGGTCGCCCCGGCCATGGCCTGGAAGGCGCTGGGCGGGATGGGCACCCAGAGGTCCTCGCAGATCTCAATGCCCAGAAGGAATTTCCCGGCCGGGCCTTGGTCACGGACCCGGGCCTCGAACAGGAGATCGATCCCGAAGGGAACGCACCGGCCATTCAGGGCGATCTCGGCCGGCTCCTTGCCGATCGCCGGGCTGAACCATCGAGCCTCGTAGAATTCCTTGTAGTTGGGCAGGAACTGCTTGGGCACGATTCCCAGGATCGCGCCGTCGTCGATCGCCACGGCGCAGTTGAACAGGCTGTTGCCGACCGGGATCGGCGCGCCGACGATCACCAGTTGGGCGCGACCGGCCGTCGCCTCGGCGACCCGCCCGAGGGCCTGCATGCCGGCCTCCAGCAGGGCCGATTGGCCGAATAAGTCCGCGCAGGTGTACCCCGTGATACACAGCTCCGGGAAGACGACGATGTCGCTGTCGGGCACCGACTTCAGCACCCGGACGATCTCGGCGGCGTTGGCCGTCGGGTTGGCGACGGCAGTCCGGAGCGACGCACAGGTGAGACGCACAAAGCCATATCGGTTCATGGGAGATCCATCCAGCCGGCGACGCGCCGGTATCTGGCCGTCGCGTTGGTCGCGGAGCCGATTGACCGGGGCTCATCTCCGAGAGTAGAACAGGTTGCGGCGGGCACGACCGGTTGTCAATCGCGATCGGGCGCCGGGGTGCTGACCAGCTTCTATTCTACCAGGGGCCATCGTGCTCCCGCGCGGCTGGGTCGGAGCCTCGCCGTGCCGGCAGCCTGTGAAGAGGATTCCACTCATGCCGGATCCGAACTCAATGGCGCGAGCGATGGGCCTGGCCTTCCTGACCACGGCCCTGGTGCTGGGGCTTTGCACCTGGTGGAGTCGTCGGCGCGGGACTCAACCCGCGCTGTGGATCGACGCCGGATGGGTGGTGGGCCTGGCCGCCGGGTTCTCCCTGGGATGCGGGCTGCTCCTCCCCTGGCCCCACTGGCCGCCGCGTGAGGACCTCGATCGCTTCTTGCTGATCATCATCCCGGCGGTGCTCATCGTCGAGCTGGTTGGGGCCTTCCCCAGGCTGAACCGGCTGTACTGGGTCCTGTGGGGAATGGTCATCGTGTGCGCGCTACGCGTGCTGCTGCACGGGTCGATCTATCTGGCGGGACCCCCGGCGCGGGCCTGGTCGCCGGCGCAGCGGGCGCTGATCCTGGGGTCGCTGACCGGGGCCCTGGCGGCGGCCTGGATCCACCTGACTCGGCTGGCTCGCCGGGCGCCGGGCATCTCGACGGTGGTCGCCCTGGCGATCGCGGTGGGGGGATCGGCCCTGACGATCATGCTCTCCGGCTACGCCACGGGCGGGCAGGCCGGCCTGCCGTTGTCGGCCGCACTCCTGGGCGGCGCGGCCGTCGCCTGGCTGCGACCCGGCCCTGCGCGCGGTGATGCCCCGATCGGCGTGGGGGTCGTCGGCCTCTTCAGCCTGCTGGTGATCGGCCGGTTCTTCGGCGAGCTCCGCACCGACCACGCCCTCGTTCTGTTCGCGGCTCCCGTGCTGGCCTGGCTGCCCGAGCTGCCGCGGCTGCGCCGGCTGCCGGCGTGGGCTCGGGGTCTGTTGCGGGTGCTCCTCGTCGGCCTCGTCGTCGGCGCGGTCCTCGGCGACGCCGCGCGCCGCTTCGCCGCGGAGTCGGGTCCGACCCAGCCCGGATCAAAGGAACCCTCGATCGAAGACTACATGGATCCGGGACTTTGAGCCTTCGAACCTCGTCGGCGTCGCACTCCGTACGCCATCAGGAGTACCGCCCCGGTCAGGCTGGTGATGGTCGACGCCGGTTCCGGGACGACGGTCGCTTCTGTGATCGTCACCGTTCCCGGAGTGCTGCCGAACGACACGTGCGAAGTCTCATTGAATCCCGAATCGACCACGTTGAAGTAAGTCGAGGAACCGCTGTCCCGCGAGCCGTCGCCGCTGTTCGGGACGAGGCTGACCTGGTACACGTCGTTCGGATTGACCAGGTTCATCCCCGCAAAGAACGTGAGCCGCGCCAGGAGCACCGGAGTATTACTCGCCGACAGCGAAACCGGATTGAGGTCGTTGGTGGAATCAAAGCCGATGAACGTGTCATTGGCGTACCCCGTCATCGATTGAGTGACAACACCGCCCACCGGTGGCGGTGTCGACTGGCCGCTGATCCAATCGGAGCTGTTGCCCAGGAAGACGTACTGGGGCCCGGGAGATGAGCCCGCGTTCAGATAGCTGAAGTCCTGCGCGGGGGTGAATTGCAGCTCGCCCGTCCCCACGACCTGGGTGATCTGGAGCGTGAATGCCAAATTATTGAGCATGTCCGGATTAGAACTGCTGGCGTCGCTGGTGAGATACACGTCGATCATGCCGGTGCTTCCCGGCGCGATCGAGGTGCTGCTGATGACAACGTTCAGCTCGGCCCGCGCCGGGACCGCCGATCCGGTCAGGAGGACCGCGGCGCACAACATTCCGATTCGTCTGCACATGAGAGCGACTCCGTCACGAGTATCGAGCAACCGTTCTGCCGGGAATCCGGTCCGCGACGGCGTTCATCCCAGCGGGAGGCCGGAGCCCAGCTTCCGGCCCCTGGACCGCGTCACGAGCGTCATGTCGAAGGCGGTCACCGACCCGTCGCCGTTGGCATCCGCGTTCAGCGGCGTGATGCCCGGGGGCGTCGACTGGCCGATCGCCGCGGCGACTGCGTTCAGGTCGCCGTTGTCCACCACGCCGTCGCCGGTCACATCTCCCAGCAGACGGTAGAAGTGATGCACCGCCGTCGTGTTGTTCGGCAGCAGGACATCCAGCTCGTAGTAGCCGTCGGCCGCGATCGTATTGTTGCTGCCGGTGACCTCGCCGATCCCATTGGCTCCGAAGTCGAGCTCGATCGCGTGGTCGAGCACGGCGACGTTCACGGGCGACCCGAGCGGGACCGCCTTCTTGCTCGCGGGCGTCCCGTTCAGGTCGTACTTGTACAACTGGATCTCGGGATTGGCCGAGCCGACCGAGCCGGCGATCTGCGTGAGCTGGCCGCCGGACTGGCTGTCCGACTCGTTGAAGCCGATGTCGAGATAACGGATGTACGACCGCTCGGCGGCGCCGTGCTCCACCGTGAAGGCGGTCACCGCCAGCGCCGACGGCTGGGCGAAGGTCTCGGCGAAGATCACGTCGTTGGGGGCCGGGTGTGCGGCTTCCGGATTGCCGGCGCCGTCGATGCCGATGCTGGAGAACCGGTATTGATGGGTGACGCCGTCGGCCAGGCCCTGGTAGCTGGTCGTGGCGTGGTAGGTCCCCGAGTTGTCGGGAGTCCCGGCCGGGATGGCCGGGCCGATCGGCACCGGGACCTGGGCATCGATGGCGACGAAGACCTCGAAGTAAGCCAGGCCGCTGCCGCCCGAGTCGATCCCGGTGACATTGAGCGTGAACGTGCCTGTGCCGTGATCGACCGTGCTGGGGTTGGGCCCGGTCGTGCCGTTGACCGAGGTCACCGGCGGGGTCAGGTCCGGCAGATACGTGCTGGCCTCGATCAGGGGCCTCTTGCTCTCCGTGTTCCCGGCCAGGTCGTGGGCGATGCTGTAGAAGCCGTAGGTGGTATTGCTCTGACCGGTGAAGGTAACCGTGGGGCTGGAGGCCGGTACGGTGGTCCAGCGGAACCAGGGTCCGCCGTTGGTCGAGGTAAAGATGTCGTACGCCACGGTGCCGGAGGGCGGACTTCCCCCGGCTCCGTTCGGGTCGGAGCCGGTGACCGAGACGGTGAAGCTGAGGCTCGAGCCACGCGTGGGCAACGCGTTGACATGGCTGGCCGGCGGAGTCGTATCCATCAGCCAGGTGGTGGACAGCGAGCCGGTACCAGGGACGCCGGCCAGGTCCAGAATGCCCGCGGCGGAGACGGTCAGGATGTAGTTGCCTTCGGCCGTGGTCAGCCCCGCGAGGCCGCTCATGCGATAGGTCGAGCCCGAGAGCAGACTGACCGTGACGGCGCTCGTGATCAGGTTGGCTCCGCCGTTGTCGGTCAGGTTCAGGTCGTGGTAATCGAAGGTGCCCGGATTGACCGGCTCGCTGAGAGTCACGTCGATCGTCGAGACGGCGGTATTCCGCGGGTTGGGGTCGACCGGGGCGATCGCGGTGACGAACAGGGGCGTGTTGACGACGCCCGCCGAGAACTCCGAGGTATTGCCGGCGGGATCGGTGGCCGTCGCCGTGATGACCTGGCCGGGTGCCACGGGGCTGGGCGTCGGGACCGAGAAGCTCGCCGTGCCGCTGCCGTCGGTCGTCACGTCGGCGACCATCAGGGAGGTCTGGCCCTGGCCGTAACCGGATGGATCGGACCGGGGATTGCTGAAGAACTCGAGACGATACGTGGTGTTGGCGATGCCCGAGAGCGATCCGGTGAGCGTCGTCGCGCCGTTGGTCGTGATCGCGGACGACAGGACCGGGAAGTCCTGGAACAGGTTGGGCCCGGCATGCCCGCTGGAATCATTGAGCGTGACGCCGTCGTCGCCCAGGTCGATGCCCAGTTTACCATTGCTGAAGATGGCGTTGCCGCGGATTGCGTTGCCGGTGGAGAGGTCGCCCACGACGGTGACGCCATTGCCGGCGTTGAAGGCGATCGTGTTGCCCTGGCCGGCCGCGTCGCCGCCGATGAGGTTGTTCTGGGCGGTG
>Ga0070738_10006258_pt1 | contig 12600 bp, 10 predicted proteins | sample Coa_R2_2_FD_66446 | JGI IMG/M metagenome (GOLD analysis project Ga0070738, IMG submission 66446) | Surface soil microbial communities from Centralia Pennsylvania, which are recovering from an underground coalmine fire - Coalmine... | ecosystem: Environmental > Terrestrial > Soil > Unclassified ... | reverse complement strand
CATGCCGCGCACGAGGCCGCGCAAACCGCTCTTGCCGGCGCCCTCGCGCCGGCCAACGTGCTGCTGCAGGTCCCAAGCTTCGTCGCCGGTGCCATCGTCGCCGCCGAGACTGACGGCATCGTCACCTTGCCCGCCAATGTGGCGCGCCGGCTTGCCGGCCCGCTCGGGCTCGGCGTGTTCGATTGCCCGCTCGCCCTGCCGCGCATCGAGATCGCGCAGTACTGGCACGAGCGCTACCACCGCGACGACGGCCACCGCTGGATGCGGCAGCTCACGTTCGCCTTGTTCGGCCGTCGCCGCTAGCGCCTAGCCGGCCTCGAACTCGACCAGCTCGGCGCCTTCCGCGACCTGCTCGCCCACGGCATAGCGCACCGACTTGATGCGGCCGTCGCCCGGCGCCACCAGCGTGTGCTCCATCTTCATGGCCTCGAGCACGAGGAGCGGCTGGCCCTTGCTGACGCTGTCGCCCGGCTTGACGCGAAGGTCGATGATCTTGCCGGGCAATGGCGAGCGGACCGAGCCCTCGCCGGCCGCCGACGCCTCGTACTGCGTGACGTCGAGCGGATCGACGAGGCGCAGGCGGTGATGCAAGCCATCGCCGAACAGCGCGTACTCGGTGGTGCCGTCGTTCAGCGTGCGGCGCACCGCCGAGGCGGTGAAGGTGTCGCCGTCGAGCAGGATCGACAGCCTTCCGTCCTCGCCGCGCCTTACCCGGGCCTGGCGCGCGCCGCCCGGCAGATCGAGGATGAGGCTTCCGTCGCGCCGGCGGTGGGCGATCACCGCCACCTCGCGCTCGCCGTCCTTCCATCGCACCTCGTCATGGCCGGTGTCGAGCAGCCGGAAGCCGTTCTTCTGCTCCCATGGGTCGGTCGACGCGGCCGTCCATTCGGAAAGCCGCGCCAGCGTCGCCACGGCGAACACGCGATCGTCGGCCGCGTCCGCCTTGGCGAACAGCTGCGCGCGATGGCGCTCGATGAAGCCGGTATCGACCTCGCCGCCGACGAAGGCCGGATGCGCGCACAATGCCTTCAGCAGGGCGGCGTTGGTGGTGACCCCCACCACTTCGGTTTCGCCCATGATCTTGGCCATGCGCCGCATGGCCGAGGTGCGGTCGGCGTCGTGCACGATCACCTTGGCGATCATCGGGTCGTAGAACGGCGTCACCGTGTCGCCCTCGCGGACGCCGGTATCGACCCGCACGTGATCGTCCTCGCGCGGCAGGCGCAGATGCAGCAGCTTGCCGGTGGACGGCAGGAAATTGCGCGCCGGATCCTCGGCGTAGAGCCGCACTTCCACGGCATGGCCGCCGATGCGCAGATCGTCCTGCGTGAGCGGCAAGGAACCGCCGGCCGCGACGTTTAGCTGCCATTCGACCAGGTCCTGGCCGGTGATCGCCTCGGTCACCGGATGCTCGACCTGCAGGCGCGTGTTCATCTCCATGAAGTAGAACGTGCCGTCCTGGTTGGCGATGAACTCGACCGTCCCGGCACCGACATAGCCGATCGCCTTGGCGGCAGCGACGGCCGCGTCGCCCATTGCCTTGCGCCTGTCTTCCGTCATGCCCGGCGCCGGCGCTTCCTCGATCACCTTCTGGTGGCGGCGCTGGATCGAGCAGTCGCGCTCGAACAGATAGAGGCAGTTGCCCTTGCTGTCGGCAAAGACCTGGATCTCGATATGGCGCGGCCGCGTGAGGTACTTCTCGACCAGCACGTGATCGTCGGCGAACGACGCCTTGGCCTCGCGCTTGGCGCCGGCCAGGGCATCGGCGAACTTGTCGGCGCTCTCGACCACGCGCATGCCCTTGCCGCCGCCGCCGGCCGAGGCCTTGATCAGCACCGGATAGCCGATGCGCGCCGCTTCCCGGGCCAGCAGCTCGGGCGCCTGGTCGTCGCCGTGATAGCCCGGCACCAGCGGCACCTTGGCCTTCTCCATGATCTTCTTGGCTTCGCTCTTGGAGCCCATGGCGCGAATGGCGGACGGAGGAGGCCCGATGAAGACGACGCCCGCCTTGGCGCAGGCTTCGGCGAAGCCCGCGTTCTCCGACAGAAAGCCGTAGCCCGGATGGACCGCCTCGGCGCCGGTGCGTCTGGCGGCGTCGATCAGCCGGTCGACCACGAGATAGCTGTCGCGCGCCGGCGACGGGCCGATATGCACCGCCTCGTCGGCCATCGCGACATGGCGCGCGCCGACGTCGGCATCGGAATAGATTGCGACGGTCTTGATGCCCAGGCGCTTCGCCGTCTTGATGACGCGGCAGGCGATCTCGCCGCGGTTGGCGATCAGGATCTTCGAGAACATTCTACTCGGCCCATTTCGGCTTGCGCTTGTCGAGGAAGGCTTTCATGCCTTCGAGCGCCTCCTCGGTGACGCACTGGTTGGCGACTTCCGCGCCCAATATGTCGGCGGCGTTGGCGTCGTGCGGCAGCGCGTTGATGCGGGTGACCAGCTTCTTCACCAGCGTCTGCACCGACGGCGCGCCGAGCTTCAGCTCGTCGACCAGCGTGCCCACCGTCGTGTCGAGATCGACCGGCTCGACGACCTGATCGACCAGGCCGATGCGCAGCGCGGTCGAGGCGTCGAACGTGCCGCCATGCATCAGGAGCTGGCGCGCCATCCGCGGACCCACGGCCTCGATCAGGACCGGAATGGCGATGCCGGCGAGCAGGCCATTGCGCACCGAGGTCAGGCCGAAGCGCGCGCTCGAAGAGGCAACGGCGAAATCGCAAGCCAGCATCAGGCCGACGCCGCCGCCCACCGCGGCGCCCTGCACCCGGGCTACCGACGGCTTGGGAAAGTCGTAGATCGCCTGCACCGCCCCCATCAAGGCATCGGCGAAGGCATGACGCGTGATCGCGTCGAGCTCGGGCCAGGTCAGCACCCAGTTGAAGTCGCCGCCGGCGGAGAAGGCAGGCCCCTCGCCGGCCAGCACCATGACCCGCACCGAAGAGTCGGCGGCGAACGCCTCGACGGCGGCGATGATGGCGCGCGCGGTGTCGACATCGAGCGAATTCATGTTGTCGGGCCGGTTGAGGCGCAACGTGCCGACGCCGCTTTCGATGGAGGTGAGGATAGCGCTCATTTCTTGGCGATCATCGGAAAGAACTTGTTGCAGGGCGACTCCACCCAAGCCGTGTTCGCTCCGATCGAAATTATGAACTTCGCCGTCGAAATTTCGGCATCGATCGGGAAGCCGGGATTCGATTTGACGAACTCGGCCTTGCTTTCAATCGTTGCCGTATCCGGAGAAGCCCACAATTTCCACGGCCTTAGTTTGCAGAAGTGCTGCTTCCCATACCGATCGAATTCGGCGAGGACAAAGGGCCTTTTCGAATCAAAAGTGAAGGAACCCAGCGACCTCCCTGATCCTTCAGCCACCGATTTCGCCTCGAGCGAAGCAAAGCCAACGCCAAGCGACTTCCAGGTCGAATCCTGCGTGACACAAAAGCGATAGCGCTTGTCGATCGCATTGATGACACCGGTCCACTCCGGCCGCTTGGTGCCGCCACATTCCTCGGCCGCAACGTCGAACTCGGTCACCTTTTGCACAATCCAAGCAGTGAGACCCATCGCGGAGGTGATCTCCGTGTCCGGAACCTGGGCGAACGCGAAGCTGGCAGACAGCAGGACGATTAAAGCAGAAAGCTTACCCATCGCCCGATCTACATCCGGAAGACGCCGAACTTGCTCGGCCCGATCGGCTGGTTCATCGACGCCGAGAGGCCGAGCGCCAGCGCCATGCGTGTGTCGACCGGATCGAGGATGCCGTCGTCCCAGAGCCGCGCCGTGGCGTAGTACGGATGACCCTCGCGGTCGTAAGCCTCGCGGATCGGCTGCTTGAACTTCTCTTCTTCGTCCTTGCGCCAGGTGCCGCCCTTGGCCTCGATATTATCGCGCCGCACGGTCGCCAGCACGCTCGCCGCCTGCTCGCCGCCCATTACCGAGATGCGGCTGTTGGGCCACATCCACAGGAAGCGCGGGCTGTAGGCGCGGCCGCACATGCCGTAATTGCCGGCGCCATAGGAGCCGCCGACGATCACCGTGAATTTCGGCACGGCGACGGTCGAGACCGCCGTCACCATCTTGGCGCCGTCGCGGGCGATGCCGCCCGCCTCGTACTTGCGGCCGACCATGAAGCCGGTGATGTTCTGCAGGAAGAGAAGCGGAATGCCGCGCTGGCCGCACAGCTCGATGAAATGCGCGGCCTTGAGCGCCGATTCGTTGAACAGGATGCCGTTGTTGCCGACAACGCCGACCGGATGGCCCCACAGGCGGGCGAAGCCGGTGACGATGGTCGTGCCGTAGAGCTGCTTGAATTCGTCGAGCTCGCTGCCGTCGACCAGGCGGGCGATCACCTCGCGCATGTCGTAGGGCGTGCGGCCGTCGGCCGGGATGACGCCATAAAGTTCTTCCGCCGCGTAAAGCGGATCGCGCGGCTCGATCAGCGCCGCCGACGGGTTCTTCTTCCAGTTCAGGTTGGAGACGATGCGGCGGACCATGCCCAGCGCATGGCTGTCGTTCTGCGCATAGTGATCGGCCACGCCGGACGTGCGCGCGTGAACGTCGGCGCCGCCGAGATCCTCGGCACTCACCACTTCGCCGATCGCGGCCTTCACCAGCGGCGGCCCGGCCAGGAAGATCGTGCCCTGCTTGCGCACGATCACGGTCTCATCGCTCATCGCCGGCACGTAGGCGCCGCCCGCCGTGCACGAGCCCATGACGCAGGCGATCTGGGGAATGCCCTGCGCCGACATGTTGGCCTGGTTGTAGAAGATGCGGCCGAAATGGGTCTTGTCGGGGAAAACTTCGGGCCATTGCGGCAGGTTGGCGCCGCCCGAATCGACGAGATAAATGCAGGGCAGGCGGTTCTCCATCGCCACGTCCTGCGCCCGCAGGTGCTTCTTCACCGTCATCGGATAGTAGGTGCCGCCCTTGACCGTGGCGTCATTGCACACGATCACGCATTCGACACCGCTCACGCGGCCAACGCCGGTGATCACGCCCGAGCCCGGCGCCTCATTGTCGTACATGTCCATAGCGGCGAGCGGCGACAGTTCGAGGAACGGCGAGCCGGGATCGAGCAGCGCCCGCACCCGCTCGCGCGGCAGGAGCTTGCCGCGGGCGACATGGCGCTTGCGCGATTCCTCGCCGCCGCCCAGCCGCACCTTGTCGGTACGCGCCTTGAGGTCGGCGACCAGCGCGCGCATCGCCTCGGCGTTCTTCTTGAAGCCTTCGGAGCGGGTATCGATCTGCGAAGAAAGAACCGTCATGTCCGGACGAAACTGCCCGGACGCGCGGTTCAGGGCAAGCGGGACATGGTGCGCCAGCCGATGCCTTGCTTGACGAAGGCCTTCTGGTTGGCCAACGCGGCGGCGAAATCGGCATCGTTGTCGGCGCGCTCCTTGAGCACGATTTCGGTGTTGGAGCGGAACGCAGCCATCAGTTCCGGCGACCATTGCCTGATCGCCACGCCCGACGCCTTGAGCTTCTCGAGCGCCACCGCCTGGATGTGCGGCGCGCGGCTCAAGGTCCAGGCGATGTTGGCGCGGCAGGCCGTTTCGATCTGGGCGCGCAGCGGCGCCGGCAGCGCCTCCCACTTGTCGCGGCGCATCAGGAAGTCGAGCACCGCCGAGGGCTGCTGCCAGCCCGGCATGTAGTAAGGCAGGCCGAGCTTGTCGAAGCCGAGCGCCGCGTCGATGGCGGGGGTCGACATCTCGCCGCCATCCACCTTGCCCTGCTGCAGCTGATAGAAGAACTCGCCGGCCGGCAGCGGCACCAGCGTGGCGCCCATGCGGGAGATCACCTCGCCCGACAACCGGCCATAACGCAGCCGCGCGCCCTTGAAGTCGTCGACCGTGTTGAGCTCGCTGCGGAACCAACCGCCGCCCTTGGCGCCCTGAATGCCACAGGGAATGCCGGCGACGCCCAGCCTGTCGTAGGCATCGTGGTGGATCTTGCCGCCGTCGCCGTCGATGACCCACGACGTCATCTCCTCGGCGTTCGGTCCGAAGGGCAACGTCCCGAACAGGCCGAACACCGGCGACTTCGCCGCGGCATAGCCCGACCACGTGAAGGCCGCTTCCAGGTCGCCCGAGATCACGGCATCGAGCATCTCGCGCGTCGGCGCGACCCGGCCGGGCTCGATCACCTTCACGGCCAGCGCGCTGCCGGCCATCTGCTTCAGCGTCTTGGTGAAGGTCCGGACGGCCTCGCCCGCACCCGGCAGGTTGGGATTGAACGCCGTCTGCATGTGCAGCACGACACCCGGCGCGGCCGCTTCAGGCGGATCGCCCGCCTGGGCGATGCCTGCCATGCCGCACAGAATCGCGACGAATCCCCCCAAAAACGCCGAAGCCGTTAGAACGGCTTTCTTTTTCATAGCGTGTGATTCTCTCACGGCACGGCCTCGGGGACAAGGCGATCAGAGGGCGGAAAGACCTCGGCCAATGAGGATGCGCTGCACGTCGCTGGTGCCCTCGTAGATCTGGCATACCCGAACGTCGCGCCAGATTTTCTCGGCTAGGTAGTCGGCGACATAGCCGTAACCGCCATGGATCTGGATCGCGGCCGAGCACACCTCTTCGGCCATCTCCGAGGCATATAGCTTGGCCATTGCGGCTTCGGTGAGGCATGGGCGGCCCGCCTCGCGCAGCGATGCGGCGTGCAGCACCATCTGCCGCGCCACGGTGATCTTGGTCGCCATGTCGGCCAGCCGGAATTGCACGGCCTGGTGGTTGATGATCTTGGTGCCGAAGGCTTCGCGCTCGCCGGCATAGGCGCGCGCCAGCTCGAATGATGCACGGGCCATGCCGACTGCCTGCGCAGCGATGCCGATGCGGCCGACCTCGAGATTGGCGAGCGCGATCCGATAGCCCTCACCCTCGCCGCCCAGCATGGCGTCGGCGCCGACGGCGCAATCCTCGAAGGCGATCTGGCAGGTGTCGGACGATTTCTGCCCCAATTTCTTCTCGACCGAGGCGACGCGGTATCCCGCCGTGCGGGTCGGCACGATGAAGCAGGAGATGCCACGCTTGGCGTTGGCCGGATCGGTGACGGCGAAGACCAGCGCCACGTCGGCGCTGCGGCCCGAGGTGATGAACTGCTTGGTGCCGTTCAGCACCCAGCCATTGCCCTTCCTGACCGCGCGCGTCCTGAGGTTCGAGGCGTCGGAGCCGGCCTGCGGCTCGGTGAGGCAGAACGCGCCCAGCACTTCGCCGCGCGCCATGGGCTTCAGCCACTTCTCCTTCTGCTCCGGCGAGCCGTAGGCCAGGAGTGCCGCGCAGTCGGGCGAATTGTTGACGCTCATCACCGTCGACAACCCGCCGTCGGCGGCGGCGATCTCCTCGAGCGCCAGCACATAGGCCACCATGCCGGCGCCGGCGCCGCCCCATTCCGGCGGCACGCACATGCCCATGAAACCGAGTCGGCCCATTTCCGACAGCAACGGCCGCGGGATCTCGCCGGCCGCCTCCCACGCCCGAACGTGGGGCAACACCTTGTCCTGCGCGAACGACCGCGCGGTCTCGCGCACCAGTTCCTGTTCTTCGCTGAGCAGCATCACATCACCACGGAAGCTCGGCGCCGTCATATTGCAGGTAGCGGCCGTTGTCCGACGGCTTCAACCCGTCGATCACCTTCACCATGCCGGGCACGCTTTGCTCGATCGTGAGCGGCGCCGTCGGACCGCCCATGTCGGTCTGCACCCAGCCGGGATGCAGGGCGACGCAGATCAGGCCCTTGCCCGCGACATCCTTGGCGAGGCAGCTCCACTCCATGTTGAGGGCGGTCTTGCTGGCCCGATAGAAATAACGCCCGCCATTGTTGTTGGCGATGCTGCCCAGGATGCTGGTGATGGCGATGATCTTCTTCTGTCGCGAGGCGGCGACGTGGTCGACGAAGGCCTCGGCCATCATCAGCGGCGCCAGCGTGTTGATCTCGAAGATGCGCCGCCATTCCGCCGGATCGAGAGATCCGAGATCCTGCGCGTTCGAGCCGCGCTCGCCGCCCACTCCGGCGTTGCAGATCAGGACGTCGATCGCCTCGCCCCTGAGCTCGGCGGCCAGGCTCTTCACCGCCTTGTAGTCGGTGACCTCGAGCAGGTGCGGATGGATGTCGCCCTTGACCTGCTTGAGCGGTGCGGGATTGCGCGCACAGGCATGGATCTTCCAGCCTTTGGCCGCGTACCGCTTGACGAAGTCGAAGCCCAGGCCGCGCGCGGCGCCGGTCAGCAGGAGGGTCGGCATGCGTTACTCCCGTTCAGCGCCGCGCCAGCAGGCGCGCGCGCTGGCGCTTCCAGTCGCGTTCCTTGATCGACGCGCGCTTGTCGTGCGCCTGCTTGCCGGTCGCCAGCGCGATCTGGACCTTGGCGCGGCCCTGCTCGTTGAAATAGACCTCGAGCGGCACCACGGTCCGGCCCTCGCGCTGGATGGCGCCGATCAGCACGTTGATCTGCCGCTTGTGCAGCAGCAATTTGCGCGGCCGCTTGCGCTCGTGGTTGAAGCGATTGCCGCCGGCATATTCGGGGATGTCGGCATTGACCAGCCAGGCCTCGCCGCCGTCTTCGGTGACGTACGATTCGCCGATCGAGCTGCGTCCGCCGCGCAGCGACTTCACCTCGGTGCCGGTCAGCACGAGGCCCGCTTCCATCGTCTCCTCGATGAAGTAGTTGTGCCGCGCCTTGCGGTTCTGGGCCACCACGGTGCGGCCCAGGTCCGGTTTCTTCGCCAAGGGAGCGCCTGACTAGTTGATAAGGCCGGCGTGCACCATCGCCTCGCGCACCGCCTTCTTGCTCGCCTCGGCGATCGGCACCATCGGCAGGCGCATCTCGGCGGTGGTCTGGCCGATCAGCTCGCAGGCGAACTTCACCGGGCCCGGGCTGGTCTCGCAGAACATCGCCTTGTGCAGCGGCATCAGGCGGTCCTGGATCTCGAATGCCTTGTCGAGGTCGCGCTTCTTCCAGGCGTCGTGCATGTCGCCGCACAGCCGGGGCGCCACGTTGGCCGTCACCGAGATGCAGCCGTCGCCGCCCTGCGCCAGGAAGCCGAGCGCGCTCGCATCCTCGCCCGAGAGCTGGCAGAAGCCCTTCTTGGCGCGCAGCCTGGTGAGCGTCGGCCGCGCCATGTCGTAGGAGGCATCCTTGATGCCGATGATGTTCTTGACCTGCGACAGCCGCACCACGGTCTCGACCTGCATGTCGCCGCCGGTGCGCGGCGGCACGTTGTAGAGGAGGATCGGGATGTCGACCGCTTCGGCCACCGCCTTGAAGTGCTGGAACAGCCCTTCCTGGGTCGGCTTGTTGTAGTAGGGCACGACCAGCATGGCGGCGTCGGCGCCGGCCTTCTTGGCGTGCCGGGTGAGCTCGATCGCCTCGGCGGTCGAGTTCGAGCCGGTGCCGGCGATCACCGGCACGCCGGTTCCCTTGGCGGCGGCGATGCAGATGTCGATCACGCGCTTGTGCTCGTCCATCGAGAGCGTCGGCGATTCGCCTGTCGTGCCGCACGGCACCAGGCCGTCGGTGCCTTCCTTGATCTGCCAGGCCACGAACTTCTCGAATCCTTTCTCGTCGACCGCGCCGTTCTTGAACGGGGTGATGAGCGCGACGAGCGATCCGTTGAACATGGCTGCCTCCGAATTTCCCTGAAAAATCAGCATAGGCCTCGCCTCCCGGACCGGCAAGGTGGGCAACTTGCCATTGTGATGCCGCAAGCGGCTGCGTACGATTCCTGGTGTGAGACCAACAAGAATAATCCCCCTCCTCGTCCTTCTGGCCGTTCCCGGTCCGCTTTGCGCGCAGACCACGCAGCAACACGGCGTGACCATCGTGCGGCCGACGCCCTCGGGCACGCCCGACACCGGCATCCGCCGCGTGCCGTCGACCAGCGCGCCGGTGCTGCAGCAGGCGACGCCGGCGCCCGCCCCATCCGCCGCGCCGACCGTGCCGATCGCGAGCGAGAACGGCGCCAGCAATCTGCTGCCCGCCGGCACGCCCGGCGACGCACCGCAAGCTCTCGCCTCGTCCCAGCCGCTCGGCGAGGCCGAGGCCGCTGCACTCGGCTCGGCGTTGAAGGCGGTCGACGACGGCCGCTACGCCGACGCCCGCGCCTCGGTGAAGGACTTCAAGAATCCGCTGCTCATCAAGATCGTCGAATGGAACGTGCTGCGGGCGGCACCCAAGAGCGACGCAGCCGCCGGCGCCGACTTCGCCGCGATCTGGCGTTTCCTGCGCGAGAACCCGGAGTGGCCGGAGCCCGAGGTGCTGCGCCGCCAGGCCGAGGACCGCATCGACAAGAGCGTGCCGGCCGAGCAGGTCGCGGCCTACTTCACGAGCTTCCCGCCGCTCACCAGCGCCGGCCACCTGAAACGGCTGGAGGCGGCGACGGCGATCGCGCCCAACAGCGTCGCGAAATATGCGAGCGAAAGCTGGCGCACCGCGACCTTCAAGCAGGCCGACGAGAACGAGTTCCTGGTCAAGTACGGCAACCTGCTGACGCCCGAGGACAACATCGCGCGCTTCGACCGCATCCTGCGCGAAGGCCGGCCGCAGGTCGCCCAGCAGCTCCTGTCGAAGCTGCCGCCCGACTACCAGCCGGTCGCCAACGCGCGCCTCGCCATGGCGACCAAGGCGGCCGACACCGTCACCATCCTGCGCGGCGTGGCGCCGGCCAGGCTCGAGGAGCCGACGATGCGCTTCGAGCGGCTGCAATGGATGCGCCGCACCGGCAATCTCGATCAGGCCAAGAGCCTGCTGGTCAGCCCGACCACAGGGCAGACCGACGCGTGGTGGAACGAGCGCCAGCAGGTCGCGCGCGACTTGCTCGCCGCCGGCCGCGCCGCCGATGCCTACGCCGTGGTCGAGCAGCACGGCCAGACGAAAGGGCTGGCCTTCGCCGAGGCCGAGTTCCTTGCCGGCTGGATCGCGCTGCGTCACCTCAAGAAGCCGGCCGAGGGACTCAGGCACTTCCGGACGCTCTACGATGGCGTCTCGACCGACATCTCCAAGAGCCGCGCCGCCTATTGGGTGGGCCGTGCGCTCGAAGCCTCGGGCAAGCACAAGGAGGCGACGGAGTGGTACGGCCGAGCCGCCGTCTTCGGCCAGACCTTCTACGGCCAGATCGCCGCCCGCCGGCTGCCCGGCGGCGCGGCCAAGCTGCCGGCCGATCCGGTCGTCGGCGACGCCGATCGGCAGGCCCTGTCCGGGCGCGAGCTGGTGACGGTCGCGCGCTACCTCGGCCAGGCGCGGGCCTACGACCGCACCAAGCCGTTCCTGCTGCAGCTCGACCGGTTCGTGAAAGGCGCCGGCGAGACCCAGGCGCTGGCCCAGCTCGCCACCGAGCTGCGGCGGCCCGACGTCGCCGTCACCATCGCGCGCCGCGCCACCGAACACGGCGTCACCTTGTTCGATGCCTCCTTCCCGGTGGTCGATCTCGGCAAGACCGGCTCGATCGAGCGCGCGCTCGCACTTGCGCTCACCCGGCAGGAGAGCGCCTTCAACGCCGCCGCCGTCTCGCCCTCGGGTGCGCTCGGCCTGATGCAACTCCTGCCCGGCACGGCGCGCGACGTGGCGACCAAGCTCGGCGTGCCCTTCATCCAGGACAAGCTGACGCGCGATCCGACCTACAATGTCGAGCTGGGCAGCCAGTACCTCGCCGACATGCTGCAGCGCTTCGGCGGCTCGTATGAGCTGGCGCTCGCCGCCTACAACGCCGGCCCGAACCGGGTCACGCGCTGGCTCGAGACCATGGGCGACCCGCGCGCCGGCAAGATCGACATGATCGACTGGATCGAGATGATCCCGCTGCGCGAGACCCGCAACTACGTGCAACGCATCATGGAAGGCGTGGGCGTCTATCGCGATCGCCTGAACGGACCCTTCCGCATGCTGTCGCCCGCGACGGGCCGCTCGTAGACCACAAGATATGGGGTCGTCCCATTAAAATAACGGGAATCTAACGGGCGCCCTCCATATCTTGCGTGCCCAATGATTTCCCGTTTTTCCGTTTTTAAAACGGCAAAAAAAACGACGTAGGGGCGGCGCACTGGCGGAAAGGGCGGAAAGTCCGTGAATCGGCATGACACGCTTCCTCGCTTGGATCGAGACGCGCCACCATAACCCCGGTGCTGGAAGGAACTCGATTCTGTCGTATAGAACTTTGCCGGCGCTACACGCGCTGCTAAGCCGCTTTCTCCAGCGACACCGTCACCTCACGCTGCCGGTCGCCGACCAGCAGCACGCCCTGCCGATCGGGGTCGGTCCAGGCGTTCTGGTTCGCCGGCGGCGGCGGTGCGGCCGCGGCGGCCGCCACGGCTGCCTTCCATTCCGGCGAATGGATGATCGTCTCGGTCCATTTGCGCGCGTCGCGCAGGCTGGTAAAGAGCTTGATCGGCCCTTCCGCCTCCGTCTGGGAGGCGAAGGCCTGCGGAAATGCCATGCGCCTGGGATCGACCACGAAGGCGATCGGCCCACGCTTCTCCGACGAAGCGCCGCGCAGCAGGCTCGACAGCCGCTCGATCTGCTCGACGGTGAAATCGGTGGTGGCGCCCGCCACTTCGAGGATCTTGGCGTAGCTCCGCACCTTGGCCTCGGCGAGCTTCATCGCCATGCCC
>Ga0070738_10006256_pt1 | contig 12605 bp, 9 predicted proteins | sample Coa_R2_2_FD_66446 | JGI IMG/M metagenome (GOLD analysis project Ga0070738, IMG submission 66446) | Surface soil microbial communities from Centralia Pennsylvania, which are recovering from an underground coalmine fire - Coalmine... | ecosystem: Environmental > Terrestrial > Soil > Unclassified ... | reverse complement strand
CAATCGTGTATACGCGTTTTACTCGTTCACGCAGAAGCGGCTTCAGCACCGTGTAGTCGCTGCCTTTATCCTTGCCGCCAAGTATGATGTGAATGTTTGCTGGGAACGATTCGAGCGCCTTGATCGTGGCATCCACGTTCGTCGCTTTCGAGTCGTTGTAGTACTGCACACCACCGATCGTCGCCACGTATTCCAGACGGTGCTCAACCGCTTTGAACAACTTCACCGCCGAACGAATCTGCTCCGGAGTGCAGCCAGCCGCCATGCCTATGCAAACCGCGGCAAGGACGTTTTCAACGTTGTGGGAGCCCTTCAACTGCATATCCGCAACCGGCATGATCTCTCGTTCACTGCCGCCGTCGCGATAGTAAATGTTATTCGCCCGGACAAAACTTCCCGTCTTCACTTCGTCTTTTCGGCTGAACCAGAGCACCTTCCCCTTAAGGTCCACTGCCATGCGCACGCACTCCGGGTCATCAGCGTTGAGCGCGGCGAAATCGTCGGCTGTCTGGTTTTCAAAAACTCTCTTCTTTGCCGACCAGTAGGCTTCGAAGGTATGGTGCCGGTCGAGGTGGTCCGGCGTAACATTGAGAACCGCGGCGATCCTCGGATGGAACGTCTCGATCGTCTCCAGTTGGAAGCTGGAGACCTCGAGCACCACCCAACCCTTTTCAGTTGATTTCGGCACGAGTTCAATCGCCGGAGTCCCAATGTTCCCGCCAACGAGGGCTGCTTTGCTGCCAGCCGCAATAACATCGCCCGCTAGTGATGTTGTGGTGGTCTTGCCGTTCGAACCCGTGATCGCAACAATGTTGCCTTTCAGGAAACGCGACGCGAGTTCAACCTCGCCAATGACCGGAATTCCAAGCTGCTTCGCCTGGACGATCATCGGCTGATCTACCGGCACGCCGGGGCTTAGAACGATGAAATCCTGCTGACGAAAAGTCCTCTCGCCGTGTCCCCCAGCTTCAACCGCAATGCCCTTATCCAGCAGTGCCGGAATTTCTCCGCGCAACTGCTCCTCGGATTTGGCGTCCGACACAGTGACTCGCGCGCCCCTCGCCTTCAGAAACAAAGCCGAAGCCACGCCCGACTTCCCCAGTCCCACGACCAGCACCCGTTTACCAGCGACTTGCATTTCAGTGCTCATTTCGAACCTGTCAAAGTCCTATTTCACCACAGAGATACCGAGGCACGGAGAGGATTTGTAGTCGTTAATTGATAATCCGGCAATTTGAAAACCCAAATAGAACTCTGTTCTTATCTTCGATTGCCCGACTATCTCCCGATTATCGAACTGGTAGTGTCTCCGCCGTGAACATTTCATTTACCTGAGCTTGAGCGTCGTCAGCGCAAACAGCGCGAACACCAGCGACGCTATCCAGAACCTCACGATCACCTTCGATTCCGACCAGCCCATCAGCTCAAAATGATGATGAATCGGCGCCATTTTGAAGATGCGTTTCTTCCGCAGCTTGTACGATCCCACCTGCAGGATCACCGAAATCGCCTCGATCACGAATACCCCGCCGATGAACGGCAGCAGCAGTTCCTGCTTGATCACCACCGCAATTGTCCCGATGGCGCCGCCGAGCGCGAGGGATCCTACGTCGCCCATAAATACCTCGGCTGGGTGGGCGTTGTACCAGAGAAAGCCTATCGAGGCGCCCACCATCGACCCGCAGAAGACTGTCACTTCCGCGACCTGCGGCATTTTCTGCAATTCCAGGTAGTCCGCGAAGATCGCGTGGCCGCTGACATAGGTGAGAATGGTGAGTGCTCCGGCGGCAACCACCGTGCAACCGATAGCAAGACCATCCAGGCCGTCCGTGAGATTCACTGCGTTGCTCGAAAAAGCGATCACCAGCGCTACAAAAATCACGAAAGGCAAGAATGCAAAGGGCCACCAATGGTGGTAGTGCAGCAGGGTGGTGATTACCAAGTCGGGGCGGAACTTCTTATCGAAGGGCACCATCAGGTGGGTAGAGTAGATCCCCCGTGTCTGCAGCCAGATCAAGACGATGGCCACGATCATGCCGACCAGAATTTGCAGCGTCAGCTTGGTTTTCCCAGTCAGGCCAAGGTTGCGGCGGTGCACCATCTTCAAGTAGTCGTCCGCAAACCCGATCGCCGCGTACGAAATGGTGGAGAAGATTACCAGCCAGATAAATTTGTTCGCCAAGTCAGCCCAAAGCAATGTGGGAATAATGATTGAAACAGTAATGAGCACGCCGCCCATCGTCGGCGTGCCTGCTTTCTTCTGGTGGGCTGCTGGACCTTCCTCGCGGATGTACTGGCCAATCTGAAACTCGCGTAGCTGGCGGATGATAGCCGGGCCGATAACCATCGCCATGAACATAGCGGTGAGGCTGGCAAACGCAGTCCTGAACGTGAGATACCGAAAAATACGAAACGGAGAGAAATAGTGGTACAGGACTTGGTATAACAGCCAATAGAGCAAGAACTATCTCCCGTCCGAGTCCAGCCTCGGCACAAAAATGACGTAAACCACAGTTTTACGCGGAATCAGTCGAGGAAAAAAGGCAGGAACCTCAAAGATTATCTTCTTTGATCGGCGCTTCGGCGGCGCTTAATGTTTTTTGTGTCTGCAACTGCTCTTTCCACACCTCGAGCGCGCGCTCCAGGCGCACTCCACGTGACGCTTTCAGCAGGACCGCATCCCCCGCACGCGCCTCGCTCGCCAGCCACTGTCCGGCCTCGCCGGGCGTATCGAAAAACACTGCCGGAACTCCTGCCGTGGAAGCCGTCTCAACGATCTTCTTCGCCACACCACGCACGCCGACGACGAAATCAATCTTGCGCTGGACCATGTGGCAGCCGGATTCCACATGAAGCTGCTCACCTGCGGGACCGAGCTCCAGCATCTCTCCAGCGACCACGATGTGCCGCTTGGCGGGAAGCGCCGCAAGCACGTCGACCATCGACGCTAGAGCCTTCGGATTCGAGTTGTAACAGTCATTGATAACGGTGGCGCCTGCGATCTCGATCACTTCTCCGCGTTTATCGCTCGCCTTCAACGAACGCAGCGATCCGACCGCTGCCGGTAGAGGAATCCCTCCGTCCAATGCCACGGCTACTCCCGCCAGAGCGTTATAGATGTTGTGTTGTCCGATCAGCGGCAACGTCGCATGCTCCCGCTGCCCATCTACCACCACATCGAACTCGGTGCCAAGTGCCCCGCGATCTTCGATATTTTCCGCACGGACATCTGCAACGTTCCGAACACCGAAGGTGATTACCTTCCCGTTGAAGCCCCGGCCAAATTGCGAAACGTATTCGTCGTCGGCATTCAGGACAGCCACGCCCTTAGGCGGAAGTGATTCGATCAGCTCAAACTTAGCGCGCGCGATCCCGGCGATCGAATCGAAGTATTCCAGGTGAACCGGTGCCACCAGCGTTACAACCCCTACGTCCGGTTTAGCAATTTTGGCGAGCGCCCTGATCTCGCCCGCGTGCGACATACCCATCTCAATGACCGCGATTTCGTGTTCGTTCTCGAGCTTCAGCAGTTGTAGCGGCAGGCCATAGTGATTGTTGAGATTGCCCTGAGACTTCAGCACGCGATATCCGGTCGAGACAACGTGCGCAATCGCTTCCTTTGTCGTCGTTTTGCCCGCCGACCCTGTGACACCAACCAGGGTCTTGCCCCACATGCGACGCACGCCCGCCGCCAGCGTCTGAAGAGCTTTCAGTGGATCATCCACCGCCAGCAGCTGCATCTTGACTGCGTAGCGTGGCAGCATCTCCTTGCTTACTACGGCAGCGACTGCTCCCTGATGAAGCGCTGCTTCCACGAAATCATGACCGTCAAACCGCTCGCCCTTGATGGCGAAGAACAGCTCGCCTTTGCCGATGCTGCGCGAGTCAATCGAGTAGCCCTCGGCCACCCGGTTGCGGTCAAATTCGCCCGAGGCAGTCATCAGTTCGGCAATGCGTGCAAGTGTGAGTTTCATTCTTTCTTTGTAGTGCCGGCGTCCTCGCCGGCTGTTGCGGGCCCGTCTCGCGCCCCACGAGCTGCTTCGCTTACTGCTGATTGCTTCCTGCTGACTGCTTTTCCAACAGCGCCTTTGCAACCTCTACGTCATCGAACGGAAACACGCCTTCGCGGGTCGTCTGCGTCTTCTCGTGGCCCTTGCCCACAATCAGCACAATATCTCCCGGACCAGCCCTATGCAGCGCCAGATCGATAGCTTGACGCCGGTCCGGTTCCACCACGAACTGCGTACCAGTTCTCTCGATACCAGGTTTCGCATCAGCAATGATCGCCATTGGATCTTCACTTCGCGGATTGTCCGACGTCAGCACCACGAAATCGCTACCGCGCCCTGCAGCCTCTCCCATCAATGGCCGCTTGGTCTTATCGCGATCGCCGCCGCAGCCAAAGACCGTGATCACTTTACCCGCTGAACCGCCGCGCTTCACAAACTCTCTTGCTACCGCCGTAAGGTTCTTCAGCGCATCATCGGTGTGCGCGTAATCGACCACTACCGTGAAGGGCTGGCCCGCGTCGACGCGCTCGAAACGTCCCGGAACACGCTGCAGAGCTTCGACCCCGCGAGCGACGTCATCGAAACTTACGCCCCGTGCATACGCCGCTGCCGACGCCGCAATAATGTTATACACATTCACCTTGCCGATCAGCGGTGACCACAATGGAACCTTACGTTCGAGCGTAACCATATCGAAGCGAGTACCACTGGGGCCTATCTCGGCATTCTCGGCGTGGAAATCGCCTTGCGCGAAACCATAGGTCATGACCTGCGAGCGCTTCCTGCAGAAGTTGACGAGTTCACGCCCATATTCGTCATCAACATTCAGGATCGCCGCACGGGGCGGATCGGTACCCACGCCCTCGAACAACATGCGCTTTGCGGCGAAGTACTCGTCGAAAGTTCCGTGGTAATCGAGATGGTCGCGGGTCAGATTTGTGAAGATTGCAACATCGTACGGAATCCCGTACACACGCTGTTGCACCAGCGCGTGTGACGAATCTTCCATCACCGACTCGGTCGCGCCCGCTTGCAGTGCTTCGGAAAACAGTCGGTTCAAATCAAGCGGCTCTGGGGTGGTATGCGGCGCCGGAATCACTTCTCCGGCCACGTGATACTCGATCGTTCCGATAAGTGCGACTTTGCGTCCCGCCGCCTGCAGGATGGCTTCGAGCAGAAACGTTGTGGTGGTCTTGCCATTTGTCCCAGTGACACCGGAATTGGCAAGTTTCTCAGCCGGACGGCCGTAGAAATTTGCGCTAAGCCGAGCGAGCGCTCGACGGCCATGCGCGACCTGAGCCCAGGCTGCCTTGGGGCGCGGCCTCTCACCTGCCGAATCGGTTACAACGGCAACGGCGCCCTTGCCGATGGCCGCATCGATGTACCGATTCCCATCCGTCGACTCACCCTTCATTGCCACGAAGGCAAAGCCCGGCTGTACCCGCCGCGAGTCGTATTCGAGCCCTTTAATGTCGGGATCGCCGGTCTCGGAGAGGACCTCCGCACCATCCAGTAGGTCGAGGAACTTCATTCGAGCCGATTATAGATGAGCGCTTATGTTGCTCGTCTCAAACGAACTCGAGGGCCGGCCTGTGCACTCCGAGCGCAACGTGCCCCCGGTCATCCTTGAGCGAGCAGCAGTATTGCGAGCGAAGTTGAGGAGTTTAGCGGGCGTATGAGCCCGCTGCCGAAATCCCGACGCGAAGCTTAGTCGAAGCGAGGGCGCAGAACAGGCGCACGACGAATCGCTCACCTTCCGAACCGCACTGCTACCCGTCTCCCCGCTGGCATTCGGGCTCCCGGCGGAGGAGACTGCTCACGCGCCAAGCCGCTGCCAAAGGCATCTACCTCGATCCCTTCGGTCTGTGCTGTTTCAATCACCGAGCGCATTGACTTCCCAAGAAACGACGGCACAACGGCTCCGTCGCTTACGTCGAGCACGACCGTGCCATTTGGCGGCAACGCTCCAGTCGGCGCGCTCGGGGCTGGCGGCGACGCACTGGCCAACGTGTTCAAATCGGGCCGCGTGTTCACTATCGTCTGACTTGCAGGCTTCAAAACAGTCGCACCCGTCGGCTCCGCCTTCGCAACCTGAGAAGCAGCCGCATCCGCTTTGGCATCTTCATCGAAATCGAGGGGTGCGCCCACGTGATCCGGAGAGTTATCGTTAAGGTCCTCGTCCTTCGCCTTCGCTTGCAGCAGCAACCGCTTCGGATCCCGCATTTCCACGTCGTGTGGAATGCGCAGATAAGCGAGCACCTGCTGCGCCACGCGCCGGAACACCGGCGCTGAAACCTGTCCACCCTGATGGAGTCCAAACGGCGAATCGAGAGAAACGAGGATCGTCACCGCCGGATTGTTCACCGGAGCGAAACCCACGAACGAAGCAACGTACTTCGTCTGCGAGTAGCGATGCGTTGCCGGATCCACCTTCTGTGCTGTGCCCGTTTTTCCTGCCGAACTGTAGCCGTCGAGAATTGCGCGCTTCGCGGTGCCAAACAGTACTACGCCTTCCATCATCTTTTTCATCTCGGCGGCAGTCATGGTGGACACCACTCGGTGGCCGCTGGCCGGATGAAACGCAATCGTCTGTGGACCGGCAGTGGGCTTCGTTGCCCCCGCAATAATCCGTGGCGGCAGGTAAATGCCATCGTTCGCGATCGTCGAAACCATCGAAACCAACTGAAGCGGCGTCACGCCGATTTCCTGCCCTATGGACATCGCGTCAATGGATACCTTCGACCACTTGCTCACCGGCTTTGCCAACCCACGCGTCTCGCCGGGCAGCTCGATGCCGGTCTGCGATCCGAAACCGTATGACCGAATGTATCGATAGAAACGGTCATCGCCCAGCTTCAACCCCACTTTCACCGCAGCCACATCACTCGATTTCGCAAGAGCTTCGGAGACCGGGACAGTCCCCATCTTGTGCAGGTCGTGAATGCGCAGGCCGTTGACCACGATCAGCCCGCCCTGGCAGTCGATAGGTGAATCGGGTGTCTCCAGACCTTCCTCGAGTGCAGCCGAGTAGGTCACAATCTTGAACACCGAACCGGGTTCGAACACATCGCTGACAGCGTGGTTTTTCAGCTCTGCCGGCGTGATCTTACGCGAAACATTTGGATTGAAAGTCGGGCGGTTCGCCAGTGCAAGAATTTCGCCAGTATGAGGATTCTGCACGACGACTGTGCCTGCTTCGGCGTGCGTGTCCTGCATCGCTTGCTCGAGCTCTCGCTCGGCGATGTACTGGATCTTCTCATCAATCGTCAGCACCAGGTTTTCGCCGGGTACTGGATCTTTCTCCGCACTATCGAATCGGCGTTTCCGCGCATCCATCGAAATAACGATGGTGCCCTTCTTGCCTTTCAGCTTCGAATCGTATGCGTACTCCAACCCCGCGAGGCCCTCGTCTTCCATTCCCACATAGCCCAGCAGGTGAGAAGCAAGTTCTCCTTTCGGGTAGTAGCGCTTCGGTTCGGGCTGAACGTAAATCCCCCGCAGGTTTAACGCAGCGATTCGCGACCCTAGTCCCGGATCGATCTTCCGGACTACCGGACACACGTTCCGTGGACAATCGAATGTCTTTTCAATTTCCCTTGGATCGGCCTTCAGTATGCGCGCGATCAACGACGCCGTCGTACTCCGGTCCGGAACTTCCGACGGAACCGAAAATACCGAGTTGCCCATGATGGACATCGCCAATTCGTGACCATTGCGGTCGTAAATGACACCTCGGCTCGGCGAGATCTCAGTCGTGCGCTGTTGTTGCTTCATCGCACGGCGTTCGAATTGTCCGTATTGAAAAATCTGCAACTGAACCAGCCGCAGACCTACGATGGTGACCCAAAAGCAAAGAATTGCGCCAAGAATGTAGAGGCGCTTGGTTGCGTTGCCAGAGGATGAGTTAGACGCCACCTTCTTCGCCTTGTAGTGAATCGGAAGCTAAGAAATACACTGACGCATTTTGTTTTGAAGGGGCGCAGCTTTAGCTGCGCCGAAAAGCAGCTCGTTTCTGTCATTCCGACGGGACCAAGTTTGGGCTTTAGCCCAGACTTGCGAAGCACTCCCGAGGAAATCCCAATACGAACTGCGAACTCAATCTTGTCTTTCTGCTACCCAGAAACTTATGGCGGCCCGTAGGCCGCCATCTTTCTTCTGGCCGGGGGGATTCCTGGTCGGTTAACCAGCGGACCCAGAACTTTTGCAGCAAACTTACGGCATCGAGACTACGTGTACGACGGCGCTTGCCATTACCGGACCACCAAGATCAGCCGGGCTGACGTCCAGGTGCTGTACCTGGCTCGCATCCGGGAGCTGCAGCCCCATATCCTTCGCCCGCTGATCGATTCTTTCCGGATCTTTCAATTGCGCCAGATCCAGGCGAAGCTGGCGATTGGATTCGGTCAGTACGTTGCGCTTCACATTCAGAGCTTCAATGCGATATCCATACTCGATGGCGCTGAAGTGCTGCCACGCATAGGTCATTACCATCAGGAACAGCATGCACAATGCAACAGTAAACATGCGCATCTCGTGCTTGCGGTTCGGATCGTCCACTTTCACCAGCCGTGAATTATCGATGTGCTTCGCGAAAAACACTTCCGGCGTTCCCATCCAGCAACGACGGGATGTATACATCTGCTGTGTGACGCGTGCTGTTGCCGCTGCGGCCATTTATGCAACTCCAACGAATCCCTGGCTCTTCTTTGCTATATCAAACATGAGGACGGGCATCTGATGCGCAGGCTCGCGCCGCGGCACTGTGCGTTGTTCGGTGGAAGCTTGTGTGTGAACCTCCACTCGCGCCACCATATTCATGAGTTCTTCGATTGTCGTTCCCTTAAACATCTCGTCACCTCCGTGACCTACCACGGTCCGGAATCTTGTTTTGATCCCACCCGAATCCGGGCGGACTACCAGAATTTTTCTTTATCGGCGCTTATTCACATTTCCAACAAAGTTTTCATCAGCGCTGTCATCCTGAGCGAGGGCGCAGCCCGAGCCGAAGGACCCTAGGCGCGCTACTCGCGCTTCCTTGCGGCCCGAAGCTTCGCGCTTCGCGACCTCGGATTACGATCTATTTCTTCTTCGGTCGCTATCACCGGCTTTTTGGTCAGAATCTCGTAGATCCCCTCCTTCGCTCCGTCGCGCAACGCGTCTTTCACGATGCGGTCTTCCAGCGAATGAAAGCTGATGATCGCCACTCTTCCGCCCGGCTTCAGCACCCGCGGCGCGCTTTCTAGCAGCGCCTTCAGGTCGTCAAGTTCGCGGTTTACGAAGATTCGGATTGCCTGGAAAGTTCGCGTCGCCGGATGAATCTCGCCGGTTCGCCCCTTTTGAGATTTTTGGGGCGCCCAACGCCGTCCGCTTTTGCCGGTGGTGGAGCGATTCATTGTCGGGGCCGCGGCCGATATCACGTCTACCAATTGCTTGGTGGAACGAACCGGCCGCGCCCGAACAATGGCTCTGGCGATTCTCCGCGACCTCCTTTCCTCACCGAATTCGTAAATCAGATCGGCCAGCGTTCGCTCGTCGATCCGGTTTACCACTTGTTCGGCGGTCATCCCCGCACGCGGATCCATCCGCATGTCCAGGGGCCCTTCCGCCTGAAAACTGAATCCGCGGCTCGCATCTTCTAGTTGCAGCGAGCTCACTCCCAGGTCAGCCATCAGCCCATCTACCGAGCTGGCCTCCAACTTCTCACCGACCTGAGCGAAAGAACCCTGCTCGTATCGGATCGCCGGCCAGTCGCCCGCGAGTTCCGCTGGAGGCTCGCTCAGTCGCTTACGCGCCAGCTCAAGTGCCGCCGGATCCTTGTCGAATCCGATCAGCATTCCCTCTCGGCCGATTCGCCGGGCAATTTCGTAGCTGTGACCACCCAGTCCCAACGTGGCGTCTACATACGTTCCACCACGCCGGACGGCTAAGAAATCGATCGTCTCTTTTAAAAGAACCGGTATGTGACTGAACTTCTTTCCCGTCACATCGCCCCTCGGGGCATTTATCTTGAAACCTTCTTCCGGGGTCCCCGGCAAGCCCGCGTTTGGCTTGCTGGGGTGGTCCACTAAATTCCCAAATCGTTCAGCGCCTTCTCGTCGTCTGCCGTGAAGCCCTGCTCCACTTCCGCCTTCACCGCATCCAGACCGCGCACTTCGAGGTGGTTCAGGTAACCCATCACCGCAACATCACCCTTCAGTTGTGCCGACTCGCGCAGCAACTGGGGGATCAGCAGGCGACCCTGTGCGTCCATCTCCACCACCTGACCGTAATAGTTGGTCACGGTCAGAAACCGCTTCTTCGAAGGATTGAAATTCGAGAGCGCCGCCAGTTTGGCTTCGATCTGCTCCCATTCCTCGAAGGGATATACCTGGGCAACCTTGCCATCCATCGACGTGATGTAGAATTTCTGGCCGTACTTTTCGTCGATTACCCGCTTGAAGTCCGCTGGGACCTTTAAGCGGCCCTTTTCGTCGACGCGGGTTGGATTGTTGCCACGAAACATTTGCTTGTCGGGCGGCTATTGCCGCCAATAAAGAGGTGAAAGTGAGGAAAAACAGCGTGGAACTCATTTCTTCGGGGCTTTTTTCGGGTGTTTTTCTGCTCATTCCACCTTTGCCCTTAACTGTCGTTCCGCCGCCCACCACTTGTACTGACTACTCCACTTTCTACCACTTTTGACCACATCCTACGCCTAAACGTTGTACTGTCAATAACTTTTTTGAAAGTCGTGGTGTGACCAAAGGCCAGTTGTGAGCATGCACGAAAGGTTGGGCTCGAAGAACCAGAGCACCACAATAGCTAGGGTTTACTCGGCAGATTCGCTTCGCCCTGAGTTGCTGATTTCATTCCGCTTTTGGATTTCTCGGCAGCGTAAATGCCAACGTGGCGCCTACTCAAGTTACAAGCCCATGGTCATTTCGGTCAGCCGCCCTCTACTGCGGTGGACCTGCGATTGAGCTCTTTTTGAACAAAACCCGGCAGCAGCAAGAGAGGGCATGGCAGCAACGAAGTGCCAGGAAAGGCAGGATTCCACAAACCGAGTCGTGAGTATGGACGGCATGGGTTTTCCAAAGCTCCCTTCGCTCTCGTGGTGCAGAGCGGTGAGATCATGAAGGGCTTCTTTCCGCGATTGCAATCCCGCTCTGAAAACGATTACTTTCATCTGTCACTTTTATGAAGAGGGCTACTGCTCGATGAAACAATTCTCTTTTCTGGCTGCATTCTTGATGGCATTTCTTATTGGCGCGCCGGTGTTCGCTCAAGACACTCCCGCCATCGACAAAGGCCTTGCGCCCACTCCGCCCATGGGCTGGAACAGCTGGAACAAATTTGGCTGCAACGTAAATGAACAAATGATCCACGAGATGGCCGACGCCATGGTCGCCTCCGGAATGAAAGATGCCGGCTATCAATACGTAAATATCGACGACTGCTGGCAGGTTTCACGCGATAAGAACGGGAACATCGTGCCCGACCCACAGCGCTTCCCTTCAGGTATGAAGGCGCTTGCCGACTACGTGCACGCTAAGGGGCTGAAGTTCGGCGTCTATTCCGATGCGGGTACCAAGACCTGTGCCGGACGGCCCGGCGGCCGCGGCCATGAATTCCAGGATGCGCTGATGTACGCATCCTGGGGTGTCGACTACCTCAAGTACGACTGGTGTAGTACCGGCACGCAAAACGCGGAAGCTTCGTACAAAACGATCCGCGAGGCTTTGAATGCCTCCGGCCGTCCCATCGTTCTCAGCATCTGTGAGTGGGGCACCGCGAAGCCATGGCTATGGGGCGCACAAGTTGGAGGCAATCTGTGGCGCACCACTGGCGACATCATGGACAAGTGGGACGGCACGGAGAAATACAGCAGCGGCATGTTGGTAAATCTCGATAAGCAAGTTGGCCTGGAAAGCTTTGCCGGACCAGGACACTGGAACGATCCGGACATGCTCGAAGTCGGCAACGGCGGCATGACTAACACTGAATACCGTTCACACTTCAGCCTGTGGGCGATTCTGGCGGCCCCGCTGATTGCAGGAAATGATTTGCGCAGCATGACCCCGGAGATCAAAGAGATTCTTACCAATAAGGAAGTGATTGCTATCGATCAGGACCCGCTCGGTCGCGAAGGACGCCGTGTGTGGAAAGACGGCGATCTGGAAATCTGGGCGCGACCGCTCGCCGACGGCAGCCGTGCAGTCGTGCTCTTCAATCGCGGGACGAGTGAACAGCCCATAAAAGTAAATTGGACTCAACTGGAATATCCCGCGCACTTGCCCGCCACCGTGCGTGATCTCTGGCAACACAAAGAACTCGGCAAGTTCAGTGGCGAATTTTCCGCACCCGTAGCATCCCACGACGTGGTAATGGTGACAGTCAAACCGTAATCGCTTCATTGGTGCATTGGTGCTTTATTGGTGCTTCATTGGTGCCCCACATCTGCCCTCTTTTGGCAGATGTGGGATGACAAAACTCCGGGTGCCGCCTGATTGGATAACCGTGTCGGCTCCAGAGCCTCTGAGTAGACTTGGAACGCTCGAGCACCAAGGCTCGGAGGAAAGGAGCCGAGCACATGAAGATTGTAGGCTGTGATTTACACAC
>Ga0070738_10006255_pt1 | contig 12611 bp, 23 predicted proteins | sample Coa_R2_2_FD_66446 | JGI IMG/M metagenome (GOLD analysis project Ga0070738, IMG submission 66446) | Surface soil microbial communities from Centralia Pennsylvania, which are recovering from an underground coalmine fire - Coalmine... | ecosystem: Environmental > Terrestrial > Soil > Unclassified ... | reverse complement strand
GATGGAGAGCTTCTTCCACACGCTCAAAACCGAGCAGGTCTATCAAACACATTATGCGACCCGGGCCGATGCCGCGCGTGATATCTTTGCTTACATCGAAGGCTTCTACAATCGGACCCGGCGTCACTCGGCGATCGGCTATATCAGCCCGATCGAGATGGAGCTAAAAGCAGCTTAACCCTGTCCATTTTTTCGGGGGAAGATCAGTGATGGACGAGCTCCGTCTTGAGCGTGTGAAAGAAGCTCTCCAGGAGCATTGTCATAGCAATCGCCCTTGCGGCTCATCGAGGGCCTGAGGCCGGCGGATTGCATCAGCTTGCGGTAATCCGCCGAGGCATATTGAACGCCGCGATCGGAATGGTGGATCAAGCCGGCACACTCCGGACGCCGATGCCCTCCATCGGAGGGCGGCCCTGGGTGAAACGCCCGCTGGCGGCCCGACGGGCGGCCTAGAAAGCGCGCTCGCGCCTAACGAGATCGCCGCGTAATTGCCACCCGGACTAAATCCGGTTTGAAGTTCGCTCTCGCCCAAGACGAGGACCAGAACATCAATGCCCGGTAGAGGCGCGCTATTGTGCTGATTGCGGCGCGGGAGCCGGGCAAGTCAGGCGTGATCAGCAGCGGCTCACCAGCAGAGCGCTAACATTCGGGCGTGCTGGCATGATCGGCAGGGACCATCCGCAACCCTGCATCGTTCAGCGCTTCAACAATTCGCTTCGAGACCTGCTTCGCTTCTTCAATCCCTACTACAGCGTCAGCCCGATCTTTGAGAGCATCACAAAATGCGGTGGCAATAATGGCGTTCACTTGATGTGGATCATCCATCTTGGCCTCCACGCGCCGAATGAGAGCCAGCGACCACGCTCGTAGGCAGCGGGGAGGCCGAGCTCAGGTGAATCTGTCAGGCCGGCCTAGCGTAGACCGAAGAATGACAAGATTGCCCCAACAACGACGATCAATCCGACAAGATAAATTAGACCGTTCATTTCGCCTCCTCCCTCTTTACACAAGAGATACGTCTTCACTCGTCGAGATCGCCTGCTCAAGAGACGCTGTCTTCTCGAGCTCAACCTCCTTTTCAATCACCGCGAGTGAGTTACCTATCTTTTCTACAATCCTCGAGAGGTCGCTTGCGGAGATACCGAGACGTTTCCTTACGGATTTGACCTGGTTTGGATCGGCTAGGTTGAGTGTCGTCCGCACCGGCCGTGGCAATTTTCGGCGGACCATGTGTCGCCCTCCAATGAGCTTAATCACAAGATAGCCTTCTTAGTTCCACAATTTGGAAATTAGCGGCACGTTGAGTGCGATCAATCCACAAAGGCAACGGAGGTGCCTTTGGTCACACTGCTGGCGACGCGCTCCGCGTCCCAATTCGTCAGACGGACACAGCCGTGGGATTCGGCTTTTGAGACCTTACTCGGCTCGGGAGTACCGTGAATTCCGTATCCATCGGCGGACAGGTTGATCCAAACAGTGCCGACAGGATTGTTAGGTCCCGGCTTGATCGTGAAGGGCTTACGGGAATGGACCCCCTTGAAGTGGTAGTCCGGATTGTACCGGTAGATGGGATTGTGGGTGATTTCGGTCACCTTCAGCGTTCCCGTCGGTGAGGGCTTCTCTTCGCTTCCAACTGTCGCCGGATAGAAGCCGATCAGCGCGTTCGAGTTGTCGAATAGCTTCACTGTCTGCCGGGTCTTGTCGACCTCTATCCTGTCCGCCTTGATGGGTGCACCGCTCTCCCCAGTCCCGGTGTCCACGACCAGGATGGCTTCGCCTGTGCGGTCAAAGTGCCGCCCTGGATTGAGGAGCGCCAGCAATTGCTCGCTCATGTGGAATTTTTCAGCGAGTTCCTCGCGTGGGCTGGTAAAGCCGAGCTTCGGAAGATCCTTCATGTCCTCCATCTTCGACGGCAGCTTTTTCAGAAACGGTCCCGCCACGTCCTGCTCGGTGATGGTATAATTCGCCGTCACGGGCCGGTCGTCCGCCCGCAAGGCCTTCCAGAGGTCTTCCGTCGGCGCGTCTGAGTTCGGCAGTTGCTGCGCCTCTGCGTAGGCGCGCAAGGCCTTCCTAGCGTTCTCGCCGAACTTGCCGTCGATCTCGCCTGGCGAGAAGTGCGCCCTTGCGAGCAGAACCTGGAGCCGGACGCCGGCGGGCGTCGGTTTGCCTTCAGATAGCGAGTTCTTCGACGGTTCGGCCGAATTGATCGCATCGGGCCTCATTTCGGCGCTCAGCGCAGGCCCGACACTCACGACCAGGATGAGGGCCATCCAAATCAGCTTTGCTTTCGCGAAACACATTGGGTGTTCTTTCAGTTGTCTACCCCGTGCCGGCTGCACTCTCTCGGTTAGCGCCGGCAATCGTTTCATTAAATGGCTTCGTACTCTCTGCTCGCCGGGGGAAGCCAAATCTACCCGGCTTGTCCACTCGCGGAGCTGGACCGTTTCGTCATGAATGTGCGGTTCGATACGTTTTCCTGAAGTAGGCGGTCTCCGCTTTCAGCATTTTGCGGGCGCGCGCGATGCGGATGGTGTCTCCAGGCCTTTTTGCGTCATCGAGCGTCCTGGAAAAGCTAAACAGGGTCCTTGAACGTAGGCAGATCGAAAGAGGCCCGAGATAACTCAGGCTGGAGCGTGGCAATCCAGTTCGCGTCTGGAAGCGCTTGGCGCTGCTGATCGGAAATTGAGAGGAAGCTGGCTCGCCGAAACTCCCGAGGTCAGGTAGCCTGAGAGGTCGCGGTGGCCGCGCTTGGTGATAATGAATGGGAGAGCCGAAGAGGGCGCCGACCAACTTATCGACGAGCCACGCGAACACCTGCCCCCTGCCGCCGTAGACGAACAATTGCCAGCGACCCGCCCGATCAGCGCTTCCATGCGCCTCAACATTTGTGTTCTGGAAGCTGTGCGAGGTAAGCGACTCCGGAGCTTGCGAGCTCATCGGCGTCGCCCCTGCGCTCCTCCCACCTTCGGTGCAAATGCCGCTAGAGCAAGCAGCGACGGTCATCCGCCCTATCAATCCCGTGATGGGTTGCACGATAGATGGACCACGCGGTATCGACCGCTGTCCGCAAAACGACGGTGTCGGCCCCTCTCAGCTCCCACGCGGAGACCTCAATTCGGCAACTCGGCATATAAGTGAAAAGTTCCTGCTTTATCTACCGGATCGGCCTCGCACGTAGGATCGTAGGCGCGAGATAGGGCTCGGAAAAAGCCGCCCGTCGGTCTCGTGGCTCAGCCGCCGAACTCTGCCACTGGCCGAAATCGGCGCCACGCTGACCGGAGGCGGTGCAAAAGAACCTGTCTTCGACATCGAAATGGGCAGCTCATCAGGCCAGCGGTCAGCGTCATCGGGCACCCGACAAAGCGGGGTACTGTCCTTTTTTCGGCCTCGGCATCCCAAATTGACTATTCCGGGATCACAGCGCGTCGTTCATGATCTTCCATCGCGGACCCACAGGATCTTTAGCTCTTGAGCGTCCACAAGTGGATAAGAAACCCGCGCCCGTGCATATCGCCGGAAATCGGCACCTGTCGTGCGGCCTGTTGCCGAAATCCTGCACTGAGGCCGATCAGCAAGCTGAACAGTGCATTGCACCATTTATAGGAACATCCTGCCGACCGAATCGCATTCTCCAACTCTGGAGCGCGTGGATGGGCATCGAACATTCGCGTCCCCCCAATACTCGAGGAAGCGAGCTGAGTGGTGGAAAGCAAAAGCGAGCAATTGCGGTGGCCGACAGACCCGAGCGACCCTTAAAAGGCGGCCCGACAGCATGAGAAGCTAGCTCAGCTTGCCTGACTGCCCCGAACCAATTCGTCGAGACAAACATCTGGACCGATATCGAAATTGCCAAACTTAAAGCGTTGGCCGGCACGGTGCCCGTTGAGGAATGGCGAACAACTTCGAGAGGTCTCTGCAAGCAAACGCAACAAAGAACTTCTACTTCGAGTCTCGCTCCGGTACCGATCGGACAGGAGGAGTGCCACCAGACGGCCCTCAGGTGAGACGCCCACCACGGCGATTGTGGGGTGGACTAATCCGCCTTCTGAGGCGGACTCGGACATGGGAGACCGTACTCCTCCGCTCGCTTCGCCGCCAGCTTGCGGTATGCGGCCGCTTGATTAAGTAGCTGGTCCTTAAAGGCTGAGCTCGGCTCATCCTCTGCCAACGTCTCGAGTTGGACGGCTCGTTCCAGATATTCGGTCAACAGCTTCACCGGATTACCTCGTCACGGCCATCAAGTAGTTCGGTGACCGTTGCCGCGGCGCTTTGCAACGCCCACGTAGCGGCCCTCGTCCCAGACCTCGATGTCGCGGCCATGGACAAGCTGCATGGCGCGCGCCAGGGCAGAGTCGTCGGTCTCAGCCTCAATGATCGTTGGCGGATCACAAACATGGCCCTGTTCATTGAGCGGGAAGAGGCGATACTTCGGCATTCGATGGCCCCCGATCATACGTGGAAACTATACTGCGCTGACCGAACGCAAAGTCTACGTGCCGCGCGACAATCAAGGTGAGGCGCGTTCCTATCCAGACCGCGTTAGTCTACGGCTGCCGCACTACATTCACGTCGTTCGACGGTCACCCCTCTTCTGTTCGGTTTTGCCGCGCAAGCTCAGCCCATTCGGCCGCCATCTTTAGCCACCGCTCACGCTCCACCGGACTGAGCGCTCGCTCAGCCTCTCTTCGGCATCTTTCTGCCGCAGCGCGGCACTTTTCCGGATCCAGCATCACCATAACGTCGACAACGCGAATGGTCTCCTCTGGGTCGCTGGCCGGCAACCGAGTTTGGAAGGAGGACACAATGGCCCGCAAAGGTGCGATGGTGGCAGGGGAGCTGATGTTGGCTGCTGCCCTGTCCCTATTTAGAATGCCGCATGGCCGATAGCGAAGCTCGCAAGGACCCGCCCAAGCCTCCTTCGCCCTCGCGGGATGAGAGGCCGAGAGGTCGTAGTCCAAGAGTACATCGACTACCTGAGGGCACCTGAATTGAGCCGAGTTTGCGGCCTCTTTCATTCGGGAGCCTTCACGCCGATGCCCCAGGCGCGGATGATGCCCTCGTCGCGCATTTTCGAAAGCGCGGGGAAGGCGCCTTTGCGCGATATTTCGTACTGCTCCTCCCAGCCATTCGGAAATAAAGGCGAAATCGGGCGAGATGTCGTGGACGAAGGCGACATCGAGGCTGTCGACGCCGAGGCGCTGCAGGCTGAACGTCTACAACCCGCGGTGGCATTGTCGCCAGCTTCGTCGGCACGCCTTCAATTCGCGTAAGCGCTCCATGAGCGTGACGTCGGATGTTGGTGACCGGCGGCCCGGCCATGCGCGGCGGAGGCGGCATGCTCCAGCGCATCATTGTCAACCCGGTGCCGGTGTCGGGGTTGCGGATCACTGGGGCAGGGTAGTCAGGAATAGCCCGACATGCCGTTGCTCCATCGAACTCGGGCCCCAGGGCCGGAAGGTGGATGCGCATGGTTAAGAAAGCGTTAAAGGGATTTGTCCGGTTCGGCGAAATCTGAGCCTTAAAAAGCGAAGATGATCTTGCAATATCAATCGTCGTGTATCGGACTATCGAGACCATCCCAAGAGCCCGCAATGGCGAAGTCAGCTAAGCTAGTCGCATCCAAGCGCGGTCGCTGTCTCCTGGTAAGGCGACGGCGCGATAAGCAGTGGATGTTTCTCGGTGGTCGGCGAAGCATGAAAAAGAACGACAAACAGTGCATTCAACGCGAAATCAAGGAAGAACTGCCCAAGCTCAAACTCGGCCGCCTGAAACTATGGATGGAGGTCAAGAGGAAGAACCGCCGCTCGGGCCGGATGATGAGCGACGCAATTTTTGTTGCGACCAGGGTGTCCGGTGAGTTGAAGATCGGCGACGTGAGGGAGATCGACCGGGCAATGTGGCGCAAACCGAGAGGCATAAGACTGACCCCGACCTCTCGATACATAAGGGACAAGCTGTTCCCGAAGTGATTCAATATGTGCTGAAGTTTTGCGTCACATCAACGCGCGTTCGCCGACTTGCCGTAAAATTGGGCGACATCATCTCGGAAAGACTTTGCGACCAACCTTCGTCCGCGCAGCGCCCGTTTGCGAATCCGGGCGCGACGCGATATCAATCGGCATGACCTGGGCATTGCTGATCTTGGTCGTGGTCATGGTGATCGCAGGATCGAAACTCCTGCGCCGGTGGCTCACCGTGCTGGCCGCGATGACCTCCATCGCAGCCCTGGTCTACCTCTTGAGCGCACGCAGCGATTGGCCTCGAGACCCGAAGCCCAGCGGTCATGCGAGTTTGACGTCGAAGTAGCAGGACCGGGTCTCCCCGGCCGCCGAACGACTGGCACCCGCAACCTGAGGCCCTTTCGCGTCGGCGCACCGGAGTGCTGGAGCTATCAGGTTACGCTTCGGACGCTGCCGAGCCCTATCCGTCGATCAAACCGTCTTTTCCAAAGCGGCCTGTTAGACGGGTGTCGGCAGGTCTTGGCGACCGACATCAGCGAGCGCGCGACCTGGTTCAGGAGTTGGTCGGCATTTTCCTCTTCGGCCAGAGACTTCTTTAGCTACTATTGGCCAAGGTTGCCGAGTAGGATGTTGCCGCGGCGCCGTATCGGTCCTGACGCGCATAGAGCACCCAATCGTCAAGGCGCCGGCCGTGCGGCTCCTTGCCTCTCACCAGCAGAGCCCAATCCTCGGCAAGCAGGCCTCCCGCTCCAAGGGATCGGCCGTTTGCTCGTTCCGCCGACACTCTTCTCGGGCATGGCGCCGGGGCAAGGCGCAGGTCGCGCCCAAATCCCAGATACGAAAACAGCTGCTAATGCCGTCTTGGCTGCATGTAGACGGCGCCTCGTTCGCAAGCGTTGTGCAAGCTGTGGTCTGCGGTCGATCTTGGAACCGCGGAACCATGGCAACGTTGGTGGTCCTTGTAGGGGTCTCTCTTGCGAGAGTTGCTCTGAGAAGGAGTTCCAGCAAGTGCGGCTTCGGTGCGAGCTTCCGACCGATTTTCCCGATCGCTCCACAGAAAGGCAAGCGCGCTGGCAGCGAATGGCGCTGGAGGGCGCTCAGGCCTTGAAAGAAGCCTCGGAAAAAGCAGCTTCGATCAGGGCGAACATGGCGCGGCTGCGCAAGCTCCGATTGTCGAAGGAAGCCGCGGAGAAGCTGTCTAACGCTTAACCAGCTTCCCGCTTCCAGACGCCAATGCCGCGCAACAGGGAAGCTTATAAAGGTTTGATCATGCAGCCAGACGAAGACGCGATCAGACGGCGCGCCCACCAGCTGTGGGAAACGGCCGGCAAGCCCGAGGGAAAAGAAGATCATTTCTGGCTGGAAGCTGAGCGGCAACTTCGGGAAGAGCGCATCCGCCACGAATTGAAGAGGCCCGACACCTTGTGAGTGATCGCGCAATGCCCGAGATGCAATCAAACCTCGCGGCCGAGCTGACCAAACGATACAATGCCTTGCGCGGAGTTGGACGCCCGTACTTGCGCGAGCGCAGCTCGACCGGAATGATCCATTGATCTTCTCGGTATAGTCTTGCCGTCGGCGGCTCCTCAGGACGGCCCAATGGATGCCAGATGATGAGCGACAAGGCGCTCTCGGCGCCGAGCCCTGCCCGAACGTAAGTACGTTCGCATGAGAGGTAGTGAAGTGACATTGCAGCGTAGAAATGTCGCGGTAGTTACTCGCCTTGAGGCACGCCTCCGTTGTGCATCGCCCGATAAAGCACTGCTCTGCGAAGGCGAGCTATGTCGCTCACGAGTACCCCGTTGCGGAACTGGAACAGGGCATTAGGAGGCGCGTTGGCTGTTCTGGGCGCTAAGAAGAGTTACTTGTAATGAGCCGCGTAGTTCTTCTGGTTGACGATGATCCCGACGTTCTCCAGATCGTGGCGGCAATGCTCGAAGACCTCGGATGCGAGGTGAGACAGGGTTCCAAGCTCTGGAGCACATCAGTCGATACCACCGGATCGAGGTCCTGATCACAGACGTGAACATGCCCGGCATGAGCGGCAATGAATTAGCCCAACGCGCCAGCTGCGCTCGACCCGATTTGCCCGTCATGCTTCTTTCAGGGCGGGAGCCTCGAAGTAGCCGGTTTCCGCTCATCCGAAAGCCGTTCTTGCAGCAAGACCTGGCCGCAGCAATGGTTCAGGAGACAGGGCGGGCGTGCGGATCCAATCGTCGCGGCATTAGCCTACCGGGGACCCATCTAAGCGCCGAACCGCATGACCACGATCTCGCAAATCTTCCACGGATCGCGCTCGAACGCGCCGACCTCTTCTCTGCGACGATCCTGGTGACATCGTCGTTACGATCCACCAGCGAGAGCGAGCGCAGGGCGTACTTGTACGCAAGTTCTAGCCGCTCCAAGTCTTCTGGCTGAAGCTCAGTACTTCCAAATACTGGGTTGATCGACATCGTTGCCGTCCCTGCCAGTCTGTTGCGCCACGCTAAATCTCGCTTTTGAGTCGTCGCCGCCGTTTACGTTTAAGTTCGGAGGGGTGCCTGCCTGCCAACCCGTCCTTGGTGAACGCATCGGCGAGTTCATGGCAGCGGCATGACCTCGCTTGCAATCGGCTGGGGTCGAGCACTTCAATGGCGCGCCGTCGGGTTTGCAAGATGTGGTCGGCCTTGAACTTCTGGATTACTCTGGCAGCGTAGCTACGGTTGACGCCTAATATCGCGGCAAGCTGCTCTTGTGTGAACCGCACTTGGTCGTCGGCCGTTACGGCGTTCAGTACACTGATCCATTTCGCTGTACGTTCTACGGAATGAACTGCGTTGCACGCAGCAGCCTGCATCACGCGCGCGAGCAGGCACTCGACCTCTCGATCGAATAGTTGCCGGAGCGAAGAGGACGTGCTTTTCGCCATCTCTAGACGACCGATTCCATGAAACCAGCTTCATGGAACGATGAGTTTGTTGGCGGATTCCTCGTTTGGCTGGTCAAACGAGGATTATTGCGATGAGTGGATGGCGACGGGCGGTCGAATTGGCATTGAGTGACGAGGACATCGCCAAGCTGACGACGATTTCCCGATCCCGAACAGAACGAGGGAGCCGGGTGACGCGGGCGAAGATGTTGCTCGCCTACCGGGAGAACCCGTCGTTCTTCGCGGTCGGACGTACGATGGGCGTGCATCACCAGACGGTCGAGCGCTGTGTCGAGCGAGCGCTGGCCTACGGGCCGCTTTCGGCTCTCGACGATCGACCGCGGCCGGGCAAGGAACCAACGATCACGCCGGAAGCCAAGGCCTGGCTGGTATCGCTGGCGTGCGACAAGGCCAAAGACCATGGCTATCCGCATGAGCTGTGGACGACACGGTTGCTGGCCGAGCATGCCCGTAAACGGGGACCGGCGGCAGGGCATCGGTGCTTGGCCCATCTGGTCCAGGGCACCGTCTGCAAGATTCTCGGCAGCGAGGAGATCAAGCCGCACAAGGTGCGCTACTATCTTGAAAATCGTGACGCTGAGTTTGAACGGAAGATGGCCGAGGTTCTGTGCGTCTATCGTGAAGTCGCGGTGCTGAAGAAAGCCCGTGCCAAGTCGAAGAAGACGAAGAAGGCCAAACCGGTCGCGATCGTCTCTTGCGACGAAAAGCCCGGCATCCAGGCCATCGCAACGACGGCTCCCGACCTGCCTCCCGAACCCGGCATCCATTCGACCTTTGCCCGGGATCATGAATACAAGCGCCACGGCACGCTCAGTCTGTTGGCTGGAATCGACCTGCTGACCGGCAAGGTCCATGCTCTCGTCAGAGACCGCCATCGCAGCCGCGAGTTCGTCGAATTCCTCAAGCTTCTCGACGCCGCCTATCCGACCGGGACTGCGATCAAGTTGATCCTCGACAATCATTCCGCGCACGTCTCCAAGGAAACCAAGGCCTGGCTCGCCACCCGACCCGTGGGACGCTTTGAGTTCACCTTCACCCCCAAGCACGGCTCCTGGCTGAACCTGATCGAGGGCTTCTTCTCCAAATTAACCCGCTCCGTCCTCCGCCACATCCGCGTAACCTCCAAACTCGAGCTCAAGGAGCGCATCATGGCCGGTATCCACCACATCAATCGCCGTCCCGTCGTCCACACTTGGTCCTACAAGCTCGCCGACGCCGCCTGATATGATTCGAACCAAGGAAACGGACGTCTAGTACCCACTTTCCTTGGATCGTGAGTCGTGATTCAAGATATGGATGATTCCTGAAGCAAGAGAAGTCCACCTTTCGCGGAAAGATCGCAAGGTGCTGGAGGCGTGTTGTCGCTCGCCGGTGACGTTGCAGCGCGATTTGAAGCGGGCTCGGATAGTTCTGTTGGCGGCGGACGGGCGCAGCACCCGGTCGATCGCCAAGGAAGTCGGGGTTCAGCCGCGGATTGTCAGCCTTGGCGGCATCGCCATGTCGACCATGGCCTTGAGGGGCTGCAAGACAAGCCGCGGCCGGGCAAGCAGCCGATCTATCGAAGGCCACCGACAAGCGGATTCTGCAACTGCTGGATAAGCCGGCCCCGCAAGGGTTTGCGCGCTGGACAGGTCCTCTGCTGGCCCAGGCGCTGGGCGATGTCGACGTCCAATATGTATGGCGTTCCTGCGTAGCCATAAGATTGACCTCGCGGCTCGCAAGTCCTGGTGTGAGAGCAACGACCCGAACTTTACGGCCAAAGCCGCCGATGTTGTTGGCCTCTATGTCGCCCCACCCGCGAAGGCTATTGTGCTGTGCGTGGACGAGAAACCCTCGATCCAGGCCTTTGAGCGAGCGCAGGGTTATCTGAAGTTGCCCAATGGCCGCGCCTTGACCGGCCAGAGCCATGATTGCAAGCGGCATGGCACCACAACATTGTTTGCGGCGCTCGAGGTCGCCACCGGAAAGATCATCGCTTCGCGTTCAAAACGCCGTCGCCGCGTCGAGTTTCTCGGTCTCATGAACAGCCCCACCGCGGCCTTTCCGGGCCGAAAGCTTCACGTCATCCTCGACAACCTCAACACCACAAGAAGAATGAGGGCTGGCTCAAGGCCCATCCCAATGTGCAATTCCATTTCACGCCGACAAGTGCGTCCTGGCTCAACCAGGGATCGGGGCCGGGGCCAGTCCTCCCGCATTCGAAAAATCAACCCTTTAGCCTTGAGGTGCGGCTCATTCAGCGGTCAAGTTCGACAGGTATTTACAGTGATCATCGCGTCCCACCGCCGGCCTTGGCGCATCCAATGGCGAACGGCTAAGAGAACCAGGCAAGCCTGGTGAAGCCACAGGTGTCCAACGCCATCCGGAACTGCCCACTCATATTGCCTCAGATGAGAATGTTACCATGGGGTGCAGTTTTCCGTGGCGCGCGACACCCAGGTGCAGCTTACAGATACTATCGGAACGCGTGGTCCATGACCGAGCTCAATCGACACGATTAGCGCTAAAGCTTGGGCGTCATTGCGGTCGAGAAAATTCCTAGGCTTACATTAAGCGAATTGAGGGCTGCTGAGGATGGGTGTCAGCGCCTGGTTCGGGACTAGGGTCGCCGATGCATTTTCGTCACTGACTTCTTCGGTAACCACGGAGAAAGCGCGAGCTGGGCAGCGCCGAAGGTGGTGGAAATCGCGACGTCCGCCGCATGACGGCCACGAGCGATCAAGATGCGGCCTATACGGGGATGATTATGGCGCGCATCGAATGTGTGCCAGCAATATGACGTTCGCCTCAGGATGCGTAAGCTGGTCACGATTCAGAGTTCGACTATTGGCGGAGGTTGCGACCTCCATACAGAACCTGCGGAACAGCATTGCCTTTCGAGAGCCCGGCGGAAGTTTTGGACCAGCTACGCGGACCGTAAGGCGAGGCGCGAGAAGCCGGAATAGGTTCGGGCACGGGCGGGGTTGCCGCGTTTGCGGCTTAGGTAGCCTTTGGCCGGTTGGCGTTTTCCCTGTTTCGACCGCGTCGTGTAATTTTGAGGTCCGCAGCCTTCCAGTTTGATCTAGCTCACATTCCCTCTCGTTCCCCTGGCTTAGGTTAATTCAGTTGGCGAGGGGCCCACGATGAAGATCGATCTGGATCATGCAACGAAGTGCACTCAATGCGGCACCGAGATTGTGAGGATCAGAAACATTTTCGACCCTCAGACCGGGCGAACGGTCAGGCTAATGGAATGTCGGAACGGGCACCTGACATGGGATGAAAAGTAGGGCGCCTTAGTTAACGGCCTCTTTCATCTCCCGGAATGCGCCGCTCTGTTATGCCGCCCTGTTATCATAGGTTCCCGACCTCTTGAACCGATGACGATGCTCCCCGACTAAGGCATGGGAGGGACTAAACATGCATCGAGAGTATCGGTCATTAGGACGTCGATGCCGCGCGCAGGCAGCTCTCACGGGGTACGAGAAGGCACGACAGGAGCTGGAAAAGGTGGAGGCAGAGTACAAGGCGGTTGCTGACTTGCTTGAGCGCCAAGAGCAAGAAGCCGCCACCCAATCCAAAGAATAGGGCCCGAGCGCCTGTCTGGAAATGTTGTACGTTTGCCACACAGGCGTTTGCAGTTTGCCGCTCCGTATCCTTTGATACACAAGGCCGCAGGCCGGGAAGATAGTTTCCTCTCGGTGAGAGGGAGCCGCTATGAGAGACATGAAAGCGCAATTGGA
>Ga0070738_10006251_pt1 | contig 12614 bp, 8 predicted proteins | sample Coa_R2_2_FD_66446 | JGI IMG/M metagenome (GOLD analysis project Ga0070738, IMG submission 66446) | Surface soil microbial communities from Centralia Pennsylvania, which are recovering from an underground coalmine fire - Coalmine... | ecosystem: Environmental > Terrestrial > Soil > Unclassified ... | reverse complement strand
TTCGACGTCGTCGATTTCACCAATCTCCAGCGCCAGGTGATCCACGGCACCAAGGACGTGGGGCGAAAGAAGCTGGATTCGGCGGCCGACCACATGCGGGACATCAACCCAAACGTCCAGATCGACCGTTACGAAGTCGCGCTCGATAGTTCCAACGCCCTGGAGATTTTGAAGCCTTACGACATCGTCATCGACGGCACGGACAACTTTCCCACTCGCTATCTGGTGAACGACGCCTGCGTGATTCTGAAGAAGCCCAACGTTTACGGCTCGATTTTCCGGTTCGAGGGTCAAGCCAGCGTGTTCGCGTATCCGGGCGGCCCCTGCTACCGCTGCCTCTATCCAGAGCCGCCCCCTCCCGGCCTGGTGCCGAGTTGCGCCGAGGGCGGGGTGCTAGGAATTCTTCCCGGCATCATCGGGTTGATTCAGGCAACCGAGGCGGTGAAGCTGATTTTAGGCGCGGGCGAGCCTCTGGTGGGGCGGCTGCTGCTTTACGACGCTTTGGGGATGAAGTTCCGCGAGCTGAAGCTACGCCGCAATCCCGACTGCCCGGTGTGCGGCGACCATCCGACGATCACCGAGCCGATCGACTACCAGCAATTCTGCGGAGTCGCGGTGCAAGAGCCCGCGCCGCTGCCGGGGACGAAAGAAGGCGAAATCGACCCAGTGGAAGTGAAAGAGAAGATGGAGCGGGGAGACAATTTCGTACTGCTGGACGTTCGCGAGCCGCACGAATATTTGATCTGCAACATTCCCTTCGCGAAGTTAATTCCTTTGGGCGATCTGCCGAAGCGCGTGAACGAACTGGACACGGCAGTGGAGATCGTGGCGCACTGCAAGAGCGGCGCCCGCAGCGCCAAGGCCTGCGATTTTCTCCGCCAAGCCGGGTTTCGCAAGGTGCGCAACATGAAGGGCGGCATCACGGCTTGGAGCGATAAGGTCGACCCGAGCGTCCCGAAATACTGATTCGATTTTAATACCCCTTTTTTTGGCGCGGCGAAGCACCGACCCTCAAAAACTAAATCGCGCCGGGGGCGGCTGAATCGTGGCTCATGGGAGGAGTCCCATGCGGCAAAAAATGATCAGCGCGGCCGCTGGCGCAATGGCGGTTGTTTGGCTCTACGGCGTGCTTTCAATGCCGGCGGCGAGCGCGCAAACCACCACGGATCAGACCGATCAAACCGCCAAAACCAAGAAGAAGAAAAAATCGGCCAAGTCCACCGAGGCGCCATCGGCTCAATCCAGCGAGACGCCATCAGCGGCAACCACCCCAGCCGAGACGGGCAAGAAGGCGAAGAAGTCCAAAAAATCCGCCGAAGTTCCACCGCAGTCCTTTGTTCCGCCCGCAACCGGCAATAAAGCCGAGGAGTCCGCGGCGCCCGTGAAGAACGCAACTTCGGAGCAGATCCAGTCGGCCAAATCCGGCGGGATGGTATGGGTGAATACCGATTCCGGCATTTATCACAAAGGCGGCAGGTGGTACGGAAAGACCAAACAAGGCAAATTCATGACGGAGGACGAAGCCGTGAGAGCCGGATATAAAGCAGCAAAAAACGAAAAATAGGTCAAATGCCGCTGCTTTAGGCTACTTTAGGAGATGGAATCCATGAAACCCAGATTTGAGATTAAAAGAACCCACGATGGAAAATTTATGTTCAATCTGAGGGCGGCCAATAACGAGATCATCTTCACCAGCCAGACTTATACGACCAAGGAAGCCGCCGAGCATGGCGCCGCGTCCGTCAAGCAGAACGCCGGCCTCGACGACCGCTACGAAGAAAAGGTTGGAACAGACGGCAAGCCTTATTTTGTGTTGCACGGCGCTAACAAACTGGTGATTGGAAAGAGTGAAATGTACTCTTCCCGCGAGGCTATGCACAAGGGAATGGCGTCGGTGAAGAAAAATGGGCCTGTAGCCGGGATCGTCGACTTGTCAAGCAAGCTAGCCGCTTGAGTGCGCTCCGCGAGAACCTGAGTCACGCCGGGGACGGGCGAACAAAAAGAGAATAAATCCGAATTTTTTCATCTTGACATCCCCGCCGGTTTTCGCTATTCTGACAATTCCTTAATTTTTACTCTTTCGTTACACTGCGTAACACTCTCCGGCCGACAGCCTCGTTCGCGGAGAAACATGAGGCCGCGCCGAATCGAAATAGGAGAAGGTAATGAAGCAGAATTATTTCGTGGTCGTCCTGGCGCATTCGGTGCACGGACGGCTCCGCCGCATTCACGTGCCTCATCACGCGCTGTACGTCGTGGTGGCGCTGGCGCTGTTTGGGTCGGTTTCGCTGTTCGGAATGGTATCCAGTTACCTGCGGATGGTGGGGAAGGTGGCTAATTATAATTCCCTCCGGAATCAGGTCGATACCCTCCGCAGCCAGTACCGGGCTCTGCAGAGGGAGGACGACCAGAACCGGGAACACTTGGCGTCGCTGGAGATGATGGCCAGCGAGGTCACGGTGGCCTTGGGCTTGAAAAACCGGCTGGCGGGGAATAACAGCATTGCCGACGAAGGCCCGCTAGTTCCCACCTACACTGAATCGGTGGCGGATTACGATTTCTTGAAATCCGCCTATTTCTCGCGGCTGCACCATGAATATGCGCACGCGTGGCAGAAGAATACGGCGCCGAGCCTGTGGCCGGTAAACGGCCGGCTGTTGAGCCGGTTTGGCGAGCGCGAAGATCCTTTCTCGGGCGAAGGCGAGCTTCACGCGGGAGTCGACATCTCGGCATCGATGGGCACTCCCGTACATGCCGCGGCCGACGGAGTGGTTTTGCAAGCCGGCATCATGAGTGGGTACGGCAAGATGGTGGTGATCGATCACGGCCGCGGCGTAACGACGCGCTACGCTCACCTGTCGCGATTCGACGTGATTCCGGGACAGGAGATCCGGCGCGGCGACGTACTGGGGCATTCCGGCGCCACGGGTAAAGTCACTTCGCCGCATCTTCATTTTGAAGTGCGCCAGGGGGGCATTCCCGTCAATCCGATGAACTATCTGGCGCGATCGAGCTCGATGGCGCCGCAGCGCTCGCAGCCGGATCTTCCCTTCTGACCGCTAGCGCGCCCGGAAAAGCGGGTGAGCAATGCTAAGATCAGAGTCATGGCGCTTTCGCGCCGAGCGTTTCTGTTCGCGGCTCCCGCCGCCTGCCTCGCTTCCAAGACCGTTCCATCCGCCTTCTACCGCTATAGCGATCCCTCTACGGAGTTCCGGGTTTTGCGCCTCACCAATCCGGGATTCACCTCGGTGATGCCCGCGCACTACCAGCGCGCGGTAGCGAGGCGCGGCAACTGGCTTCTGTACGCTTCGGACGTAAGCGGAAGGATGGAAGCCTATCGCATGGATCTGAAAACGGGCGCGGGGCAGCAGGCCAGCGAAGAGGAAGGTCTTCAGCCTGCTTCGCTCACTTTCACTCCCGACGAGCGCAGCATTTGCTGCCTGGCTAAGGACCGGCTTGTTCTGATCCATGCCGCCAGCGGCCGGGCGCGGGAAGTCTATCGCTCCGAAGGGGGATTTCGAGGACAGGAAATGGGACTCTCAGCCGACGGTCTTTTTGCGGCCGTGATCGAGAAAAACGATGTGATCTATCGGCTGCGGCTGATTCGTATGGCGGACGGATCGGCGAGCACGATCGCTCAGTCGGGCGAGCAGATTCGCAATCCGCAGCCGAGGCCCGGCCGGGCTTCGGTGCTTTACGCCCGAGGACGAGCGCTATGGATTGCGAATTACGACGGCCAGCAGAACTACGCTCTTCGCCTGGCGGAGGGCGAAGCCGGTCCGGCGGCCTGGAGTCCGGACGCGCGCGCCGTCCTGTATCTGAATTTTCCCGCCGATCCGCGGCGGCTGCATAACATCCGCGAGTTCACACCCGACACGAACGAGGACAAGGCTGTCGCCGATACCACGCAGTTCGTGGCGTTTGAGCGCAACGCCGACGCCACCGTTTTCGCCGGGGCCAGCGGCAGCAAGGCTTCGCCGCACGTGCTGCTGCTGGTGCGAGCGGTGAAGCGGGAACTGACGCTGTGCGAGCACGGCGCAAGCGATCCAGCCATGGTCTCGCCGGTATTTTCGCCCAATAGCCAGCAGGTTTATTTCGTGAGCGACCGCGACGGCAAGCCCGCCATTTATTCCGTGGCGGTGGAGAAGCTGGTAGAAGAGACGGGCGGACAGTAGCGGCGCCGCGCCGGGCGCCGAAGGTTTCCACTTCTATGGGACCAGCGTCTTCTATGGGACCAGCGTCTTCTATGGGACCAGCATCACTGGGGCTTGCCAGAAGGCGGCCTTTTGATCTTGCGGATCGAGCACCGTCACCTGGCAGTTATACTCGCCCGGGGGAAGCTTGGCCAAAGTAAGGTCGAACTTGATCGGCATGGTCTTCAGCCGGTTGTTCAGGGCCTCCGTCACTTGCAGAGGGGGAGTTTCGAAGGCTTTGGTTTGGCCTTGATAGAAGGAGATAAAGGCCACCAAGGGCTTAGCAATTTCCGCGTTCGGCTGGTATGCCTGAAGATAAACATACATGTCGCGACTTTTGCTGAAGACGCGCGTGACGCTGGGAATGAGCTTCTGGCCTTCCTGCACGAGCGGATTTACCGATTCGGCGACTCCCTTGTCTTTCGCCGCATTGTACAGCGCGTCTTTCATATCCACGCGCTGGCTGCTCAGCACCACGCTGCTGATAGGCACGCGCTTTTCTTCCTTCATCAGATTGGGAACGACGAAGGCGCTTTGGAAAGTTCCGATCCGCCCGGTCTCGGCGTCGCGGGCCAGAAACTTGATACTGTATTTGCCGGGAAGAAGAGTGAAGCCGGTGGGATATTCGATGGGCTTCCGGGCCAGCTCGGCGGCGGTAGCATCGCTGAGTTTGATGTCGATTTTATCGCGGACGTTGGAAACGGTGGTTCCGTACGAATCCTTGACTTCGCCGATAAAATCCAGCAGGGTGTGCTCCGCTCCCCCCCGTTTCGCCAGCGCGAGCTCGCGGCCTGGAATTTTCACCATGATCGGCACGAAATATTCGGCGCGATTCAATTCGAAATAATCTACCTCCAGGGCGATGGTAAGTTCGGTGATGGGATCCGGCAACATGAGCGCGTCTTCGAGCTGGCGCTCCTTATCGGCGGCAGTGAAGTTGCTGAATTTCTTGCCAGCGAAATAGCCCTGACGATAGTCCAGCCTGGCGGAGGCGTCACCGTTAAGAGCAACTTTGATGCGGCGGAATTTTCCATCCAAACTGGCGTTGGTGGCGTAGTATCCGAGAATGTAATAACTGGAAATGGCTTTTTGAGCGTTGACGATCCCGCGCCCGAGATCATTGTTATCCAACAGCGCCTTTCCGCCCGTGTCCTCGGCCAGCGCCCAAAGCGTGTCCTGAGTCCGCTGGAAGTTCGTCATGGCGGCCAAAGCGGATTGACCGTTATACATGGCCGTTCCGCCGGATGAGCCGCGAGTGGCGTCGCCCATGGGCGCGGAGGCGACCAGACCGCGCGCGTCGATGGTCCAGATGGAGACGCCAGCGCGGATGGCGGCGTTTTCTGTCGCACGAAGCTGCGCCTGGTTATCGACGCCATTCAGACGCATGCCGCTGGCGAAATAGATCAAGGCTTTTTTTTCGTTAAGGCGGCCCAGCATATTCGCGGCCGTTTGGAGCGCGGAAAGCTGCCGGTCGGTATTGAAGATGTTGAATTCGCTATCGTCCTGGCCGAACGCGGAGCCGGTATCGGCGCTGGAGGCGTCGTTGGGGTTCTCGTCGTTGCCCTGGCCTTCGCCGACGGCGATCGTCTCCAGCATGCTGAGCAAGCGGTCCTTGTCATCGGTGAAGTCCTGAAGGACTTCGACGGCGGCTCCGGAATATTTCATGATGGCCACGAGATCCGACGCCGTCATCTGCGTGCGAATAAACTTTTCGCCCGCGGCGAGGGCACGCAACTGGTCCGCCTGGGGCATGGAAGTCATGTCGAAATAAAAGGCCAGCAAGCGCTTCTCGCGATACTTCAAGTCGCCGGGAGGTTCCGGCGCGATCTGCGTAGGGGTGAGCTTGTCATAGATTTTTATGTCTTCGACACGCGGAGCTGGCGGGGGCGCATTGGTGGGAATTTCCTCCAGCTTCTGGTACTCGAAGAACTTGATCGTTTGAGGAACGTTGTCTTCGGTAATGGTGAAGTCCTTGGCCGTCAGACCTTCGATGGGCTTGCCGTCTTTGCCATTCACGGTGACGGTTTCGATCACCAGCGCGGCGCCGGTCGTGAAAATAGGCGTAGCCGCGGCCGGCTGGACATTGGTTCCGACCTGCTGCGGATAAGCAGCAAAGGCGAAGGAGAGAAATACTGAAAGGGTCCGCCGCATAAATTTTAAAACCTCATTCTCAAGGTGGTTTGCATGCTTCTCATCGCGTTGGCGGCAGTCGGCAGGCCGAACTGATCGTTTCCGACCTGCGTATTCCAACGAGTGAAGACGACGTGGTTAAGCACGTTGGTGGAATCGACGCGCAGATCGAGGTTGATGCGATCGTTCACGCGGAAGGTGCGCGCCAGCGACGCATTCAGGCTGAACTGGGAGGGTCCGGCGATCGAATTTCTTCCGGCGTCGCCCCATTCGCCCGGAGCAGGCGCGGCAAACGCCAAGGGATTCAGGAACAGGCCGGACGGCGCGGCGTAGAGCGGGACGCCGGTGTAGTTCGGGCGGACGGAACCCGTGAAGCCGGTGCCGGCCACGGCGGCGGCGGGGTAGATGGGCGTGAGCGGCAGGCCGCTGCCGACGTTCATCTGGCTGTAGATTGTCCAATCTTTCATCAGAGCGCCTCTCCAACCGTTGAGCAACGTTCCGCCACCCAGCCCCACGCCGGAAGTATACTGCGCCTGAAGGTTTAGCAGATGACGCTGATCGAAGTTCGAAAGGCCGCGCTCCGCGCTCAAATCCAGCCAGTTTTGAGCCACGACGGAGGCGGCCTGCCCTTGTCCGCCCAGGGCGGAGTCATCGATGGATTTGGAAAACGTGTATTGAGCTTGGGCGGTGAATCCATTGCGAAGGCGGCGGCGAAGCTGAAAGGACCCGGATTCGCGCGTCGAGTTTCCGTTCGAAGTCAAGTACACGAATCCCGACGGACAACTGGGGCAGGGACTGGCGACGCCATTAGGATAGGTGTTGGGATAGAATTCCTGCATGCCGCGCGTGCCTTTAATGCCCAGATAGATGGCGTTCATTTGCAGTCCGGCGGGCAGATCCCGTTGAATTTGCAACTGCCAGGTTTGCGCATAGCCGATGCGGAAATTCGGATCGACGGCGAAGGTGTTCGTGATGACGTTAGGCGGAGCGTTGAAGCCGTTGGCGAGGGTCAGAGGATTTTGCGCCGAGTTCTGCACGCTCAAGCTCGTGGATAAGGGCGACTGCTGGGCCATTTGCTGGGCGATGGTCTGGTAAGGAGAAGTATTGTAACTGACGCCGTATCCGGCGCGGATGATGACGGAAGACCCTGAAATCGGACGCCATGAGATTCCGATGCGCGGCTGAAAGGCGTGCTTGTCCGGCTTGATCAGCGATGCGGGATAGCTTTGGCCGGTGAGCGGGCCACTGGGATGGTTGCCGACTACGGGGAGCACGGCGGAATAGCCCGGAGCGATGTCCAGGTTCACCAGGCGGCCATAAAGCTCGGAAATCGGCGACCAATACTCCCAACGAACGCCGGCGTTGAAAGTGAAGCCAGGGCCGACGCGCCAATCGTCGTTAACGAAGGCGTCGTATTGGTTGGCGCGGAAATATTTGTCTGCGTTTCCGAAGGCGATGGCGCTGGTATCGGGAATGCCGAGCAGAAAATCGGCGAAGGGATCGCCCGTGCCAGGGGCGGCGACGCCGTTCACCACGTTCGCGGTGGCCGCCCCGGTGAAAGTGAACGTGCCGCGCGGATCCTGCTGGGAGTTGTAGTTGAACTCTTGGCGGCGGAAATCGGCTCCGAATTGAACGTTGTGCCGGCCTCGGTTCCACAGGCTGTCGTAAGAGAGCGCGCTCGTCTGATTCCGATTGAAAGCGGGATAGGAGTCGGAGAGGCCTTGAACGCCATTCGAGAAATTCAGCGTTGGCGGACCCCAGTTCACCGGCTGTTGATTATTCCCGGTAATGCCGGCGTTGCCGGACACGTTCACGAGATTTTCGAAATAAGGAACGATATGCGTGGAAGAACGGCTGTACTGATATCCAAAATTGCCGAAGAAACGGGGCGTGAATTGATGGCGCCAGTTGAGCTGGGCATTGACGCCCAAGGTGTTTGTGGCATCGAGAAAAGCGAAGGCGTTGGGGTTGGCGGTGTGATTGTTTTGAAACGCGAACTGGCCGGAAATTCCGTTCTTGCGTCCGATTTGCTTGTTCACGCGCGCTTGCAGGGCGTTCTGGCGGGTGTCGCTCACCTGGGGAATCTGATAGTTATAGCGGCCCGTGAAGTTCGGAAGCGGATAGTACTGAAGCAGAGAAGCGGCTTGTGGACTGATGCGGTCCTTAGGGATGACACCGTTCGGGAATGGGCGTCCGTTGAGAGGATCGAAGATCTGCACAGGCGAGCCGAACACATTGGGCTGAGAAAAATCGCCGTTACGCTGCGCCTGAGTGGGCATTGTGTAGGCGTTGGCGCTGTCGTTGCGGTTGCGCGTGAACTGATAATTCACCGTGAATTGAGGCCCGTTGCGGGAGACCCAATGCGGAATCTTGATAGGACCACCGAAGGCCCCGACAAAGGTCATGTGGTTATACGCCGGCCGTAGCGTATCCTGCCCCGTGAGGGAGAAGGGGCGGGCGTCGAGCGCGGAGTTATCGACGATGAATCCCAAATTGCCGTTGTAGAGCGAGCGCGGTCCGCGCCGGTTGTTCCCAAACGCCTGATTCAACGCAAACGGCGAGCTCGCGCCGTTGTTGGCGGCGCCATTTACGAGAAAACCGTCGGCGGAGCGCTGCTGCAACTCTTGGGTGCTTTGATTGGCGAACGCATCGCTGGCGGGCGGAGCAGGCTCGTTCGCCGCTCCGTTTGACAAAGCCGGCGCTTGTGCCGTGGCGTTCACGTCGGTTCGCTGGAACGCCGTCTGCGTATTGGTGGGCTGCAACGGCTGCTTTCCCTTCGCCTTTGTTTTCGCGCCGGCGCTTTGATTGGCGGACATTGGAGGGCGGGCTACGGTGAGGCTCGGAGCCGGGGCGGCGCTGACCTGAGCGTGCATTTCATCAAGCGCCAGCATCTTCAGTTCGGAATCGGGAATAGAAGAGTTGGCGGAAATCTTTAAGTCCTGCTTCAGCGGCGCGAAACCTTGCATCTGCACCTCAATGGTCCAATCGCCGTCGGGAAGATCAGGGAAGGAATAGCTGCCGTCCGCGTCGGTGACGGCTGTCAGTTTTTTGTCCTGCTGGGATGCGATAACGGTGGCGCCGGGAACAGGGAGGCCCCCGAACTTGACTTGCCCATGATGCTCGGCTGCGGCAAGCGTAGAAATGGCGAAACCGATGACTGCGAACGCGCCACACATGGATCGCCCGCCCCACAATTTATATCGCATAAAGCACCACCAGGTTAAAACCAAAGGAATCGCGAAGACTAAGAGCGCAAAGGTTAAACGAGCCTTCGCCTGATGAGAGACGTTCCGACCAAGGGAACGGTAGCATATCCGGAGCCGCTATTGAGACGCTGCAAGCCCATGAATCGTTGAGGTATTCGTGTTAAGAAGCGCGCGATTTCGGAAACAGGCGGCCGTTTTGGCGCCGACCTTTCCGCTGCCGCCGATAGTTGTTCGTACGGGAAAGAATGCATTTGGTTCCAATTATCGCTTCAACGCGGGTTCGCGGGGCTGGCTAGAGGGGCTGAGCTCGCAGTTAGACACACGGCGGAGCGCACCGGACCGGCTCCGCCGCCCGTCCAATAAATGGGAGACAGAATCCCGCCCCTTGCCGGCTCCGGCGAACCGGCAGAGGAGGTGAAGTATGACAGACGATCGTGTTTCAGCAATAAGAACAGCGTCTACAATAAATTTCCTCGCCGGTCTTTGGCTATTCGTGTCACCGTGGGTTTACCGAGCATCTTCGATCCCCAACGCCTGGAATAGCTGGATCGTCGGGATTGTGATCGCGATTCTTGCCGCCGTCGGGATGGAGAATCCTTTTGCGGCGCGCGGCGCGAGCGTTTTTAACATGCTGCTCGGCATTTGGACGTTCGCATCGCCGTGGATCTTTCGGTATACGGGCGATACAGGCCGTTTCATCAACAGTCTGTGCGTCGGCGCTATAGTCTTCATCCTCGGCGCTTATGGATCGTCCGCGGGGCGGACGACGACTTTCGAACACACGCCTCCGCTTCGATCCTGAGTCGCTCTATCAAGCCGTGGGAGGAGGCCGCGAAGGTCCCGCTCCCGCGGCTTTTTTTTCGACAAAAGCGATTCTGTTTTCCTCTTTCTCGCGCTTCCTCGGCAAGGTTAGTCCGGCGGGGATCAAGTATGCCGCCGGGATGGTGGATAATTGAGAGATTCAGCATCACGGATCATCCGAGGCGGGCTTGGAGTATTCATGAAGGAGGGGGAGCGGACTGTCCGGAAACTCGAATCCCTGGAAGCCGAAGGTTTCGATCCGCGCAGCTTGGTGGAGATCGCGCATCACCTCACTACCCGGCTGGATCAACTCGAGGACCGCAGCGCCCGCTCGGAACGCAATCTGGCGGCGCAGCAAGCGCTTCTCGACGACCGCCTGTTGAAGGTCGAGCGGAGCCGCATTTTTTCCGCGTTCAAAAAAGTTGCCGCGATTGGATCGAGCGTTCGCGCACGGCTGGAGAGGTCGTTTCCAGCCTGGCTCGAAACGGGCTTTAAGCAAGAACGGGCCGCGATGGATGCTTACCCGAAGTGGCTGGCGCAGACGGAAGCGGAGTGGCCTTCCGCTGAGCAGGCCGTTTCGGCATGGAAGAAATGGCCGCTAAGACCGAGAATTAGCGTCTTGCTTTCCGTGCGCGACGGCGCCGGGTTAGGCCGAGTTTTGGGATCGCTGGGCAGGCAAATCTATCAAGATTGGGAGCTATGCGTCGCCATCGATCCCCATTGCGAAGAGCGAGTTTCGGCCGCAATTGGCGAATTTGCAAAGACAGGCGCTTCCGTTTCGGTTATCGCCCGAGAATGTTCCGGCGAGGCCGCAACGCTGAAACAACTGTTGGGCATGGCGACTGGCGACTATGTCTCGATGGTTGAAGAAACCGGATGTCTCTCTCCTTGGGCGCTTCATTATATGGCGGAGGCGGTTCAAAGCGGCCGCTTCGATTTGATTTATTGCGATGAAGACGCTTTGGACGCCGCGGGGCGGCGCACACGGCCTTTGTTCAAGCCGGGATGGTCTCCCGCGCTGCTGGAATCGGTCTTTTATATCGGATCGTTCGTGACGCTACGACGGGAGTTTCTGATGGACGGGCTTTCCAGGGGCCTGTCCAGCGTGCGGGATCTGGTGTGGAGCTTAGGAAAGCGGCAGGAAAGCGTCTACCATATTCCGCAGGTCCTGTATCACCAGTCCGTGGACGAGCCGGCCGCTTCGGGGCAAGCGTTTGCTCGCGAGGCATTTCGATCCGCGAGTCAGGAGTTGAAGGTGGCCGCCGTCGTTTGCTCCCGGCGCGCGCGCCAGCTAGAAACTTGCCTTAAATCTCTGAGGCAGACGGCCGGGCACATGTTGGGGCAAATCATCGTAATCGCTCACGAGGAAACTGGAATGAACGCCGATTTGCGCGACGCGGCGCGGCGCAATGGCGCTTTGTGCGAGTCTTTTTCTGGCCGCTTCAATTTCGCGACTATGAACAATCTGGGCGCGGCGATCGCCCAAGCTCCCTTGCTGCTGTTCCTGAACGACGATGTTCGAGCGACTCAGGCCGGCTGGTTGGAGATGCTCGCCGCGCAATTGGCGCGGGAAGACGTGGGAGCGGCCGGCGCTGTTCTGTGGTATCCCTCGGGGACTCTTCAACACGCCGGCGTTGCCGTGGGAATCCACGATGGCGCCGGCCATGTTGGGCGGCACATGCGCTCCAGCGCACTTTGGCCATGGTTATTGAGCACTCGGGACGTAACCGCGGTGACCGGCGCCTGCCTGGCGATCCGGAAGGATTTGTTCCAGGAGCTCGGCGGTTTCGACGCGGAGTTTCCCATCAACTATAACGATGTCGATCTCTGTCTCAGAGCCCGCGAACGGGGATATCGAATTGTCAATGTCGGCGCTCCGGGACTTATTCACGCCGAATGCCAGACTCGCGAGGGCGTCATTCGATTTCAGGAAAGGTTCAGGTTCTTCCAACGGTGGGCCAAAGTTCTTTGCCTGCCCGATCCGTATTATTCTCCCTCGCTGGCGCCGACTGAGACGATTACGCTGAATTTCGACGGATACTGGGCAGGCAATGTCTCGGTCTTTGATCCTCCCCAGCCGCGGTTTCCATTGCCTGCACAGAAACCGCAGCCGGAGGGAACCGGCGCGCCGCCGAGGGGCCCGCTCACGGGCTCCAAGGCGGCTCGCTAAGAAGCTACGGGGCGAAATACCCTAAGAGATCCAGAATCAAAAAGGTCGGGTCGCTGGCGTAGGCGCTGATATTGGCGTTGGTGGTGGGCACAATGGCCATGTTGCTGCTCACCG
>Ga0070738_10006250_pt1 | contig 12618 bp, 12 predicted proteins | sample Coa_R2_2_FD_66446 | JGI IMG/M metagenome (GOLD analysis project Ga0070738, IMG submission 66446) | Surface soil microbial communities from Centralia Pennsylvania, which are recovering from an underground coalmine fire - Coalmine... | ecosystem: Environmental > Terrestrial > Soil > Unclassified ... | reverse complement strand
GGCCTGCGCCTGAGTGAACACGGACTCTGGGACGGCTACCCATTACCGTTGACCCTCTACGGTTCCTTCTCTCCATAGAGTCAGGTGTCACGCTAGTATGGATAAACAATGCCCTTGTTCTCAGTAACATCGCGGCTCACCATGTCCAGGTAAATCGTTTCAGGCGACCTTGCTATGACACCCATTCAGGCTGTTCAATCTCAATACTACGGAGATGCATACTATCGCAAGCCACCTCCTGATCTGCCCTCTCTGCTGCTGAAGGAACGGATTGTTTATCTCGGTGGCCCACTGCACTCGTTGGATGACGCGAAGCGACAAGGTCAAGACTTTACCCGATTGATCATCGCCCAATTGCTATATTTGCAATTCGACAACCCCGAAAAGCCCATCTACTTTTACATCAACTCTACGGGCACGTCCTGGTATAGCGGTGAAACGATTGGCTTTGATACCGAAGCATTTGCGGTTTGTGACACGTTGAATTACATCAAACCACCCGTTCATACCATCTGTATCGGTCAGGCTGTGGGTGCGGCTGCCATGATCTTGTCGTCGGGGACGAAGGGCTTTCGTACCAGTCTGCCCAACGCCACTATTGTGCTGAACCAACCGCGTGCAGGGGCACAGGGGCAGGCTACCGATATCCAGATCCGCGCGAAGGAAGTGCTGGAAAATCGAGCGGCAATCTTAGACATTCTGGCGAAAAACACTGGACAGCCGGTCGAAAAGATTGCTAAAGACACCGATCGCACCTTCTATCTCACACCGCAAGAGGCGAAAGAGTACGGCTTGATTGACCGCGTTTTAGAAAGCGCTAAAGAGCTTCCCAAAGCTGTTCCTGCACTCGCCTAGAGCGATAGCGGGTTGTCCCGTCCGTTTCCCGACACAATCCTATGTATGTTCCATACCGCCTTCCGGGCAGCAACTATGTCCAGTGGGTTGATCTCTATACCCGCTTAGCCGCTGAACGCATTATCTTTCTAGACCAGGCGATCGACGACAATTTAGCCAACAGCACCATTGCCTGGATGCTCTACATGGACTCTGACGACCCCAGCAAACCCATTTCGCTTTACATTAACTCCCCCGGTGATATGCGAATGGGTACGGGCACGTCTCTCGCTGCCAGTATGTCAATTTACGATACGATGCAGCACATCCGATCGCCCATCCAAACCATTTGTCTGGGGCAAGCGGGCGGCACAGCCGCAATGCTGCTCGCGGCTGGTACAAAGGGTTCGCGAACCAGCCTACCAAACGCCGAAATCGTACTCACGCCCCTCTATCTGCGCACCCGCGGACAGGCCACTGATCTGCAAATTGATAGTAAAAAAGTCCTGGGCGATCGGGCAATGATGCTGAACATTCTCGCTCAAAGCACCGGGCAAACACCCGAAAAGATTGAAAAAGATATGGATCGGCGGTTTTATCTGACCGCGCAGGAAGCGCAGGAATATGGTCTGATTGACCGTGTCCTGGACAGCAGCACCAAGCTGCCTCAGTCGGTAGCGGCCGCGCTTTAGAACGTTCGTCTCGTGTCCTTCATTCCCTTTCATCGCTATGCCTATTGGTATTCCCCAGGTTCCCTATCGCCTCCCAGGTAGCCCTGTCGAAGAGTGGATTGGTATTTACCAACGCCTCAGTTTGGAGCGCATCATCTTTCTTAGTCAGGAAGTAGACGATGGCATTGCCAATGCGATCGTGGCTTCAATGCTGTATCTCGATTCTGAAGATTCAAGTAAGCCGATCTATCTGTACATCAACTCTCCGGGCGGCTCCGTCACGGCGGGCATGGCAATCTATGACACCATGCAGCACATCAAGTCGGAAGTGATCACAATCTGCGTCGGTTTGGCAGCGTCGATGGGCGCGTTCCTGTTAACTGCCGGCAGCAAGGGTAAGCGTCTAGCACTCCCCCACTCTCGGATCATGATTCACCAGCCACTTGGTGGTACGGGCCGTCAGCAAGCATCCGATATTGAGATCGAGGCGCGACAAATTCTCCGGGTTCGCCAAAAGCTGAACGAGCTGATGGCGTTCCATACGGGTAAGTCGATCGAACAGATCCAGAAAGATACCGATCGCGATTACTTTATGTCTGCTGAAGAGGCGCAAAAGTACGGCCTCATTGACCGCGTAATTGTGGATCAGGCTTCTTAGTTAACGGCGGCGTGGGCTGGTTCTCAACGCTACTAGCCCATTGCCATACCGCCATGACACGCCAACTGCCGTTGCATCAGTCCTGGCATTTGGGTACTCTAGCGCCAACTGACTAATTTTTACTTCTATCTTGCGGCAGAATAGTTACAATTTCTGCCACTTGTGACGGCAATGAACCTTGCAGAATGTTATCGCATACTAGGGTTAAAGTCTGGCGCATCGTTTGATGAGATCAAGGCATCCTATCGACGGCTAGCAAGGCGATACCATCCAGATGTCAATCCGGGCGATCAACAAGCCAAGGAGAAGTTTATCGAACTCACCGAAGCGTACAAAGGCTTGTTGGCGGCTGTAAGTCCGACTGAACCGCACCAGAGTACCAGGCCAGGGGGGAAGCCACCACAGCCAACCCCAACAACCGGGGAAAAGACGCGTATTACCCGCAAGCCACCACCGATCCAATTTACAAATTTATCTCCCCTGGAGCAGCAGCTAAAAACGAGTTCCTATCAGCAGTTGCAGCAGATGCTAAAGGAACAGCGCTTTCCGCGCGCGATCGCGCTGATTGAGGGCCTGGCGCGGCGAATCCCCGAAGACCAGGAGATCAAGCAATGGCAGGCTATTGCTTACCAGCGTTGGGGCCGACAGCTAATTCAGGAACGTCAGCTAGACAAGGCCCGAATCTACTTAAAAAAAGCCCTCCGCACCGATCCGCACAACCGCTCATTATGGGCTGAAGTCGAACGGGACTTTCGCTACATGGAAAAGCTTTTTTAGCAATGCATAAACAGAATTACGCTGTCAATTCGTACTTGAACATGTCATCGGCAATTGCTTAGATGATTGAAAATCCGTATCAGGGGTGCTTTTTTAGAGCTAATTTGATACTATGTATATGGTGGGATTCATCCAATTGGGGGATTCCAGGTAGAAAAACCTTTTTCTAACGTTCTATTCGCATTTACTGTTTTGCGGTCAGCTTTAGAAGAAATTTTTGGAGTTTTGCTCGACTAAAGCTTGCACTAAATGTTTTTACTGAATCGCTTTCATAGACATAAGTAATGCTGGTTCTCCTAGAGCTGGTCTTGCTGTATCACTTTCTTGTCATACCTTATAAGTCGCGTTCATCCATTTGAAAGCTACGGGGTTTTTTGAGTGATTGCTGTCTCGTCACGTCCTGTCAGACGCCACTGGAACACGGTTAGCTTCGCTTCTACCCTCTACCTAATTCCCGTCTTGGATCTTCTGCTTCAGGAGATACCACACCGATGGAAGGCAGAGGTACGTCTCGGTTTGCAAGAAGCTCTGGTTAATGCTGCAAAGCATGGTAACGAGCTAGACCCCAATAAAACTGTGCTTGTCCGGTTTTCAGTTGTTGCGAATCAGTATTGGTGGGTCATTTCTGACCAGGGGAGTGGGTTTCAACCACCGCAGACAGCTGCCGTCGATGGTGAACAGGGGCTTCCATGTGAAGACCACGAGTGTGGTCGTGGTATGTATATATTGCACCAGATCTTTGACCAGGTGCAATGGAACAGTCAGGGGACTGAGCTACGACTGTGTAAGCGCTTTAAAAGCCCGACAAAGGTTCCTTTGCTGAGTTAAGCGATCGCTTGTTGGCGGTAGTGATCACCACTGACTATACCGCTGCTGTAGGCGTGTGCTTACCGAAAGAATTTGACTCTGCGTTTTGTTGCTCTGGTTGCTTAATGTGCTGTTTGCGCGTCAGAGTGGGGAGTGTTCGGTGTGGTGCTTTGACCCAATGTGGCGAAGTGATAGGGGGGTAAGGCATCCCCCAGGCTGAACGCCCACTGTGGATACTGCTGCTGCCAGGTCTGAATTTGCTGGCATAGCTGCTGTTCCTGGTCGCGTGCCACCAGTACGTGAATCGACTGCGCTTCAGACGACGATTCACTCGACTGGCAATGGGGATAGGCCGAACGAATGGCATGTGTTATCTGACTGAGCACTGCTCGTTGTTGGCTGTAATAAGACAGTTGGGCCTGGTACTGCTGCTTTTTTGCCAGAAAGTAGTGCTTCCCGGTGAGGTCTGTTGCGATCGCCGTTTCTGGGCAGGCGATGGGAGTTAGTTTAAGCGTGTATTCAGCTTTGCCTTCTAACTGGGTGAGCTGATTCAAGTAGATATGCTGCTGGGTCTGGAGATGGTCGAGGAGTTCTGGCAAGGCATGAAAACAGGTGCCAAAGCGCAGCGGCAGAATCGTGGTTTGCTGGCATAACAGCCGCATCACGCGATCGTGCGCGAGAACGGCCTGCACCAGGAGGGCATCGTCCTGTTGGAGATGCTTAACGGCCAAATCCGGCTCTACGATTGCAGCTAGGTTCGCTGACGTCACCACTTGGAGGGTTCCCATGATGCCTGAGGGCAGTTCTAACGCAACGGTGGGTGTGCGGCAAAAAGCGTAGGTGTACATATCACATCTGTAGCAAGGAGTCTGTAGCAAGGAGAGGGGGATCAAAAGTGATGTGTCCGCGAAACCGCTCTGAGCAACCAGCCTGTGCGCGTGCCAGCGCTTCAACGACGATAACTGTTCTGCTGCACTGATCAACGCAGCGAGAGCGGCCGTTTTCGTCACAGACGCGCTGGTATCAGTCAAGCAGATTCCCCGCTAGGGCGCATCCGGGAACAGTGCGATCGCGAAACTCAGTTGTAGTGTTCCTGGCTGCCAGTCGATCGCCGTTTCTTCCAGCCACTCGATCGCGATTGGGTGTTGCAATAGCTCACAGCTAGAGGCCGCAAGGCGAATTTGCTGATCAAGATTGGCTTTCAGCGTTGCCAGCTGTATTGGTTGTTGCCACCACTCAATGGCGTGGGACTGGACGATCGCGTCTGGACTGAGCTGTATTTCCGTCGCGGTAACGGCCTGTCCTGTCGAGAGATCAATCGTGAAGTGTTGATCGATCGCCTTAATTTGCAGCAATGCCAGCAGCCGTAATGTTCCCTGTTGCCAGGTTGCGTTTGGCTGCAGCACCTGTGCGGGTAGTCCTCCCAACAACTGCATGATTTCATAGGTACTGCTGGTTAGCCACCACAACAGTTTTGGTACAAGTTCGTCCATTAGCAGCATCGGCTGGAGTAGCCCCATGTGGGAATCAGCGGTCACGTCAGGGATGGCAGTGATTGCTGTTTTAACAATAGCCAGCAATTGATCGTCTACATCATGATCCGCCTGCGGTTGGCTTTGAAGACGGCTCAGGGGGGTGCCGCAGTGCTGTTGGATCGCTAGTTGAGTACAGCGAGCGAGTGTGGGTGCATCGGTGATGCGCACAAGGGTCGCGGGACTGAGCGATCGCGGTTCACTTTCCATCCAGGTAACGTACGGTTTGGCGGCCACGGAGGCGATCGCCGTCGCCGTAAAATGAACGGCACCGTGCCGTAAGTCATTGGTTTCGTCGATCAGTTCTGCCTCCAACAGCTCCAGGTGAGCAGGCGCTAGAGTCCCGCGATCGTCCCTCTCCTGAGCGATAAATTCAAAGCCCAGTCGGAGTCGGAGCGTGCCAGTTTGCCAACTGCCTCCCGGCTGGAGCAGATCAACCGTTACACCGTGTAGAAATACGCTCACCTCAGGCACACGGTTCAGTCCCTCTAAGATCGCATGAAGCTGATTTTTCACTTCACAGGGCAGCGTCTCTGGTAAGTCATCTGCTTTGCTGGGCGCAACAGGCTTGATTGGCAAGGCGGCTTCGTCCGATTGAATGAGCGCGGTTGGCTCTAGCATTCCGGTGGGGGCATCACCCGTCGCTAAGTCAAACTGCCAGCGAATGGTGGGTGCTTCTGCCTCCAAAATCAGCGTTAGCCGCAACATGCCAGCGACCCAGTCTGCCTGCTCTGGCTGTTTGCACTGTACTCGAATGCCCTCGACCAGGTGCATCACATGATAGGAACTGCGGGCAACACCCCACAGTAAACGAGGAATGAGCGTGTCGATCGTGATGAAGGTGGGCGATGTCGCGGAATAGCAAGGACGGGGAACGATCGCCGTCATGGGGCTAATCGGCTGCTGCCCGCAAGCGGAGATGGACGTTACCGATTCATCATTATGGGCTGCCGGCAATGGCTGCTCTTCGCCTGACAGGCGCTCGGCGTCGGGCTGATGAATGTCCCCTGGGGTGGCGTCTTGGTTCTGGCTGATCCGGTCACACTCTTGCTGGCTTTGCAGCGCCTCCCAAACATCGTAGGCCTCTTCACTGACGTAGGGCATTAAGGCCTCTGCTGTCCAGAATGCATTGGCAGAAGAGTCGGCCGTGGGAGTATCCGCTGAGGCTGCCTGCTCCCGGTGGGGACGCTTCTGCGCACGAGCTTGCAGCGTTTGGATCATGTCAACTAATCGCTGCATAGCACTAGCGATCGCGGGAGCCAGGGTAGGGGCTGTACTTGTGGGCCGAAAAAGGCCAGTCTCAACGACCTTGAGCACTGTCTGGCGAATGGTGTCTGGTGCCAACGGTTCAGACACCGCGGTTGCGATGGCATGAATGGAGGGCGGTACGGTGGAAGACTGAGAGCGTTTGGGCATATGTCTCGTGTCGTTAGCTGAGTACAGACGGCTATGCTAAGAGTGCCCACTTCCGCATGGTTCTTTGGAGAAGTTGCAAATTTCTGCGTAGAGATTTGTGAATTGACCAGACTCAGTGGCCTGTGCCCCGGTCAGAAAACCATGTACAACTTACAATTTTGAGTGGTGGTTTGCTCCGCTTCACCAACTGCGTTGCTGACCGCCATCGATTTTCACCGCAAGCTGCCGTTTCTTCAGTGCTGCATGTTATTTACTGTTAATGCGCTAATTGCGTTCCAATTTACCTCTCCTGGGCCACTACTGTTGGAGTGGGGGCCATTCTCCATTCGCTGGTATGGATTTCTGATTGCTTCGGCTGTGCTCATTGGGGTTACAATCGCGCAGTCGTTGGCCAGTCGTCGGGGCGTGAATCCAGACCTGTTGAGTGATTTAGCGCTATGGCTGGTGATCGCGTCGATTCCGAGCGCGCGCCTTTACTATGTGGCCTTTCAGTGGCCGGAATATGCCCAGCATCCGGACCAGATTATTGCCATCTGGAAGGGCGGTATTGCGATTCACGGAGCGGTGTTGGGTGGGCTAGTCGCCAGCTTATTGTTTGCGCGCATTCGTCGGGTGCCTTTTTGGCAACTGGCCGATCTGGTTGCGCCGTCATTGATTTTAGGACAGGCGATCGGGCGCTGGGGCAACTTCTTTAATTCCGAGGCCTTTGGTCGCCCGACTGATTTACCCTGGAAGCTCTATATCCCCCTCGAACGTCGTCCCCCTGGGTATGAAGGGTTTGAATATTTTCATCCCACCTTTCTCTACGAATCACTGTGGGATTTGATGGTCTTTAGCATTCTCATCGCGCTGTTTTTTTGGGGATTGAAAGTAAAGTCCAGACTCAAAGTTGGAACGCTATTTCTGGTGTATCTGGTGGCGTATAGCTGCGGTCGGTTTTGGATTGAAGGTCTGCGTACTGATAGCTTGATGCTCGGCCCCTTGCGAATCGCACAGGTGGTGAGTCTGACGCAGATTGCGATCGGCGGTTTGGGTCTGATGTGGCTTTATACACTGCACCGTCCTTTGCCGGATGTTGTGACGGCTGCCGCACGGCAGGATCCGTCAGATGTTTGAAGCGAGGTTCCACAAGCCAAAAAAACACCCCAGAGCCAAGGCTCCAGGGCGAAATCAGGGTGCATCTACCACTCTATTCTTCTGAGCCCATGCCCTGCGTCCGGAGAAATTTCTGAATGTTAGGCGGTTTTTGGCGATCGGGTGTCAAATCGCAGGATCCAGGAGCTGCTGCGGTGGTTTATTGTTGACAAAACTCCACCTTCTCGCCCTTTGCGCCTCGCTGATATCGCTTTGGTCAGAAAGCTTGGGGTAGAGCAAGTGGTTTAAGCACCGAATCGGGTTGCCTGCTGCCGCACCTCTGCCACACAGTTACTCGCAATGGGTGATAAGTACAACACTCAATTCGCTTTCTTTTCCCTTCTCTCTTCTTTCCCAGCCATGTTGCCTTTCACTACGGTACGGTTGCCACCCGCGGTTTATATTGTGGGTGCCGGTCCAGGCGATCCAGAATTGCTCACCATTAAAGCCCAGCGCCTCCTAGCACAAGCCGATGTCATTCTGTTTGCTGACTCACTGGTACCGGAGCAAATGTTGCAGAATGTCCGGCCAGATGCAGAAATTATTCCGACGGCACACAGAACCCTGGAAGACATCATGCTGCTACTGGTTGAGCATGTGCGTGCCGGGAAGGGCGTTGTGCGGCTGCATTCGGGCGATCCCAGTCTATATGGTGCAGTGCAAGAGCAAATGCAAGCTTTGCTAGTGGCGGGGGTGCCCTTTGAAGTTGTACCGGGAATTAGTGCATTTCAAGCGGCGGCGGCAAAGCTGCGGGTGGAGCTGACGGTTCCAGGGTTGGTGCAGACCATCATCTTGACGCGGATGAGCGGTCGAACAGAAATGCCACCCGCCGAAGAACTGGCAACACTGGCGGCCCATCAAGCCAGCCTGTGTCTTTATTTGAGTGCCCGACATGTAGACGTGGCCCAGGCAAAACTAATGCAGCACTACGCCCCTGAGACACCCGTTGCGATCTGTTTCCGACTGGGGTGGCAGGATGAAAAAATTCGGGTCGTGTCTCTGTCGGATATGGCGTTAGTGACGCACCAAGAGGATTTAATTCGAACTACGCTTTATGTCATCAGTCCGGCACTAGCGGCGGCGACCGTGCCAGACAGTTTTATCGGTTCACCACGAGAGACTAAACTTTTACAGGCACGATCGCACCTTTACAACCCCAGTCATAGCCATCTCTTTCGTCCGTCTGATACCGAGAACTGATCTAACCGTCGCCATCCATCAGTTGGCAGAGCCGTAGTAGAAAGCCGTCGTGGACTGAATGTTGATGCTGCTGGCTGGTTCTAAACGTGATGGCTAAACGATATTTTCCGCGACGTTTCCGGACTCGCAGACAATCATTGTGTTGTTACAGCCATGAAGCACTCATAGGTAATCACCCACTGGTTAAAGCTGGTGGGTTTTTTGTTGAAATTTGCGCGTTCTGCTACTCGCGCTGGCGCAGAGCTGTGAGAATGGAGGGGAGAACTCCGCCATCACGCGCCATGAAGACCCTCGCTATTTTACTGACGTCGCTGCTCCTGTCTGCCTGGATTGGCGCGATCGCCATTCTTGCCATTCAAAACTTTACGCCTGTTTCGTTGCGATTTTTGGGGTTTCAGTCGATCGAAATCCCGGTTGGTCTGGTGCTGGCGTTTAGCGTTGGGGTAGGAATTTTGGGCACCGCGATCGCGCAGCCGATTCTCGGCCTGTCAAGCTTTCAAGGGGAAGACGAAGAGGACTACTAGCTACAGCGCGTATACGCGCCCATCAATCAGCAGTCGCGTAATCCCTTTGGCTTGCAGGTGAGACGACGTTTTCTGTAGCACCTGTCCATCTGGCAGCTTGATAACGCGTTGAGTACGAGGATTGGAGTATCGCTTTGCCACCCGATGATTGTCAAACACGGGCAGCGTTTTTTCCAGAACTTCGGCCTCCGGAATTTGGCCCAGGTCACCAAACTCTTTTAATGGTTTTGCAATGAGTTCGGCTGAACGATCCACGACCAGGTAACAGGTTCTTGGTAATGATGCCTCTGTAAGGGGCAATACCTGAACCAGCGCTTTGCCAGCGATGCGGCCAGCCATGAAGAGTGCACCGTTATCGAGATCGTCGAGTTCGTCCTCGTCGTCATCATCCTCAAGGTCATCGAGGTCGTCGTCCTCGTCGTCGTCATCCTCTAAATCGACATCAACGGGGAGCACTGCATCAGGCTCAAGCAAGTCCTCGTCAAAGATTGCTTCGGCAGCCGTGATTGCTTGATCGCCGTAATCAGTGTTGCTGGGGGTAGTGGTTGACCTGACTGCTTCTACCAGGTCTGTCGCGGGTGTCAAGTCGATGGCATTTTCTGTCTCTGTCGTCAGGAACATGTCGTCCTGCTTAGAATCTCGAGCCGCAGACGATCGCTTGCGTAGACGTCGCCCCACAGGCGTGGTGGCTTCTGATGGCTCGTCTCCGTCGATCAAGGCGGTGGCCGTTGGCGTGAAGTCTTCTACGGGAGAGGGCTGCTCACGCAACGCTTCAGCATCGAATTGAGAGTCTGAAACGAGTTGAGAGTCTGACGCTGATGGTAGCGTCTCTTCGATCGCCGTCCGGTTGCCGCGCTTCTGCTGGATCAGTGCTTCGTATTCTGCTTCGGAGAAGCTTGTTTTGAGGATACGACTAATGGTGCTATTGCTGACGCCATAACGACTTGCCAGGGTTGACGTGGTCTCACCTGGTTGCCGGTAGAGCTGCAACATTTCTTGTTTATCGGACTCTGACAGTTTTCGAGAGGTCATGCTATAGGCTGTGGGAAGAACAAGCCACCTGATTCATTCTATTCTGAACCGCATCGATCTGACGGCGATCGTCGGTTTGATGCTCAATTTCGATCGCGATCGCGCTGACAAGTTTTCCAGCCAGGGCTGTGCACAAGAGTCAGACGGTGGCTACCAACGTGAGCGATCAGCTTTACGATGATGCGCGTCTACGGCTACTGGAACGACTGCGCGATCGGCTGGATAAATCATGTTCTAGCGCGGCTCCAATGCCAAACAGAACGCCGCTAAACACCCAAAAGACTTCCAAAAACCCACCGCTTTGATAGTTTTTGACATAAGTGGTTGCGTACTTGAACCAGATATCAGCAACATACAGGGAGAATGCCGCCGCGGCAATCATCCGCCAGGATTGAGCAAAACGACCACCCCAAAATGCCAGCAACAGCGTTGTGGCAATAATCAGCAGCAGCACATCGCAAACGATATAGTAGCCGCTCAACACCGTTTTGAGCGGTGCAAGCATAGTTTCCAGGGACAATACCCACTCCGGTGCAGATGGTTGCTGCTCGGTGACTGGAGCGGGTTCACTGGAACTGGCGGGCGAGGGTTCCGGTGCTTTTTTCTCAGTGGCTGTGGGTGCTGGCGCTGCTACAGGTGGCTTGCTGGGAGAGGGAACGGGGGCTGCCGCAGGCTTTAATTTATTGACTGGCGCTGCTTTGGCACTCGCTTTACTGGCTGCGGATTTGGCGGTTGGTTTGGCCGGTGCGGTTTGGGCCGCCACAGGTTCCATCAGAAAAGACTGAGCCGAACTGGAAGCCGGATACGATACAAACCAGGCAATGACAATCCCGATCGCGGCAATGACGCCAACAACGCCCCACTGCCAAATCTCAAGATTGAGCCGTCGGGATGCAACGGCCAGGATCATGCCCACGATCAAAAAGATGTAGGTAAAGATGTAGAAGAAATCGCCCGGTGAGACATCGGCATTTCGCTTCAAAAAGGTTTCCCAGTAGGTGAAAAGCAGGCTACCCAGAAAATAAAATAGCATTCCCATGCCGATGCATAGCCAGACATTGCGACCACTGACAATCTGTGGGCTTCGCCAGTTTCGGAGGCATAACAGAGTCGCCGCAAAGTAGGCAACGACTTCGAATACAGTGGTTCCTAATGAATACCAGAGAGGACGCTCCTGCCCTGGCAGAGGCACACTGAAAAGCAGAAAAAACAGAAGTGCCAGAAATGCCCAGACAACTTCAGCCAGGACGATCGCCTGCACTGAAGGGAACGATTTTGGGGAGCTAGATGGTTTGTCCAAGGAACTGCCTACTGAACTTTAATAAGGTTATGCGGAAGAGTTTTGGACGGTGCTTGAGCGATGAGCGCTTGCCGCAAGGATCGAATCGTAATCGAAACCAGAGTTAATCGATCCAAATTGTGAACATTTCTTCAACCTAGTGCCACATTTTTCCCAGGGGCGACTGGTTGAGCCAGGCCTGAAACACCGAACGGTCATTATTCGAGAGATCTTGCAGGGTGTCGATCGCCCGTTCTGCAAAAGTAGTGTTCCCGAAATAAGCCTTACCTAACCGATGCAACTCTTGTAGAAGCGTATTCAAATGGTGCTCTTGCCAGGGTGGAATCTGGGCTGCATCCAGGGGATCCATTGTGAGCAAGTATTTAATCGCTTCAGGTGATTCGGCTTGCGGAAAATGCCACTGTTTGAAGACTTCCGCAATATCTTTCTGAAATAACCCTGCCTGCCGATTGCCAAGCAGGTCCTCAATGTCAATATAGACAGCCTGTAGCATCAAGAGGCAGGCTCGAATATAAACGGGCGTTGCGGCAGCCTCCCCACCCCCACCTCCACCGTCGGCATCGGCCGTGAGTTGTTCCAGCCGAATCTTGCCCCAGACACTGTAACGTTCTGGTTCTTCCAGCAGGACGCACGCTTTCCCCTGGTTATCAGTCAGATCCCGCCAAAAGGCTTTGGCATCTTCCTCCTGGCCAGCGTTAAAAACGCTAATCAATCGAAAGGTTTGCCCCTGATA
>Ga0070738_10006245_pt1 | contig 12627 bp, 21 predicted proteins | sample Coa_R2_2_FD_66446 | JGI IMG/M metagenome (GOLD analysis project Ga0070738, IMG submission 66446) | Surface soil microbial communities from Centralia Pennsylvania, which are recovering from an underground coalmine fire - Coalmine... | ecosystem: Environmental > Terrestrial > Soil > Unclassified ... | reverse complement strand
GCCAACCAGCATATAGAAAAAGAAAAGCCCGGGCATTGCCCGGGCACTTTGAGTGTTCCCGACTGGAATCGAACCAGCGCACACGGCTTCGGAGGAAGCCTGCTATTTCTTGTCCCCTCGTTCCGCTTCTGTCCACGCGTCAGGATCAGTATCTCCTTGAGCGCAAGCGGCTTCCCCCTTGCAAGGGGGTCCTATGCCTAAGAAAAATATTCGCGCAATCAAAAAACGGGAAGATGGTTTTCAGGTCAAGGATGCGATGCACGCCTATCTCAATACAGCGCATGTGAAACGGCTCAGACCAAAAACACAGATTGAATATGAAAGTGAGCTGGAGGTATTTTCTACCTGGTGTGCGACTGAGCATATTTTGCTGCATCAGATCGATGACCAGGTGGTGTATCGTTTTATTGAGCATGTGTCTGCATCGCATACACCCAGCAGGCGTGATCGTGAGGCTGTTGCGCCGAGCACATTGGCGGGGTACGTCAAAGTCATCAAAACATTTTTAAATTGGTGCCTGCTGGATGAGCAGTATGGCGAGTCCATGAAGGCGATTGCCGTGAAACGAATTGAAAAACCACCAGTTGAAAAAGTGATCATCCAGATTTTTAGTCCAGAGCAGTTAGACGCTCTTTTTACTGCGTGCGCACAGGAAGAAAGCGAGCATTTACAAATGCGTGATCGGGCAATTCTCGCATTACTCCTGGATAGTGGAATTCGTGCGGACGAGTTGTGCACGCTCACCATTGGGAATGTCGTCCTGGACCCCCAGGATGCGCATATACGCATCCTGGGGAAGGGGCGCAAATGGGGAGAGGTAGGCCTGGGCGAGCAGGCCCGTCGCGCAATTCAGAAGTACATCAGGGTGTTTCGGGAGCCGACAATTGAGTATGCGCTGCGAGAAAAGCGTGCGCATCTGTCGGCTCGCGAATATGACCAGCTGTTCAAGCAGGAGCTTTTACAATCGCGTGTGTTTGTGAATCGCAGCGGCAAACCGTTAACGATTTCTGGCTTGTATCGAATGGTCGTGCGCCTGGGGAGCTGGGCAGGAGTGCAGAATGTGAGGTGCTCACCTCATACGTTCCGCCACACGTTCGCGACATTATTTATGCTCAACAACAATCACAACGTCTACATGCTCTCCAAGATCTTGCGTCATACCTCACTCAAAATGACGCAAGATTATATCCAAACGCTGCCGCTTTCCGCGGTGCGCAAAAGTGCCACCTCCGTGTTGGATGTGTTTCGGCGTCACCTCTAAGTGTCGTGCTACTTATGTTCTATGTTTCTCATGTTTGTTTGCCAAGATGGCTTGTAAGGCGGATCGAGCACACAAAAAAGCATGAAAAATGGGGTTCTACGTTGTGCTTATGTTGCTTATGTTGGCAGGCATTGAGGGCAGAAAGGGGATTGACTTTTTCATCACGATTGATTATTATTAATCATTGTGATGTACTGATAGTTTACGGTAGTTTAAGATAATTTTTGTGCATTTTTGTTCGTTCGCTGAAAATGGTGACGCATTTTCAGCGAACTGACCAGCACACACGATAGGGCGTGTGGCGGGCTGTAGGCAGTATAAGGCCTCTCCTGTTCATGCGCAATAGAGAATAGGAGATCTAGGGATGCTTGTATCTTTAACGCCTCGACAACAGGCTGTGATTGTTGTCATTGGACTTGCGACAGTCCTGACTATTGGCATTGTCGGCTGTATGGCCTGTATTCTTGGTTTGGTGTGGTTGATGGTGCACCTGACGTTGATGACAGTCCAGGCCTGTATTGAGGTCACGCATGCGATTGGATCAACCTATACAGCAGCCGACCCTCTCACGCAATTTTTGATGGTGCTCGTTGTCCTCCTGGCGATTCGTCATCTGTGGGTGACTCGAAAGGGGGTGCGACATGCAGCGTGATCGTTTTTTTACCCTCGTTTTGTTGTTGCCTGTGGAGTTACTGGGCATTGGCGTGTTTTTGTTGTATGTCGCGACTCACTGGCATGATTTTATCGGCCAGTCTGCTGTCATTTTTTCCTGGTTGGCCTGGTTTGCAGCGTTGCTTGCCTATGTTGGGCTGGCCTGGTTCGCTATACGTGTGTTGCGTGCGCTTCTGGATGCGGTTTTGGCTTTCGTTCGTGCGATGACCGAGGTCGCAGAGAAGCGTGCACAGATGCGTTTGGTGCACGCTCGCCAGGCGTTGCTGCATACTGATCGCAATTATGTGGTGTTTCTGCAGGATGGCGTTGTCACTGTGCAGGCGATTGCACAGACAAGATCCTCATCTGTGCCAGTGATGCCGGTTGCGTTACCAGAGTCAGATGTGATTGAGAGTCTCCCCGCGGCAATACAAACATTTCGCGAATTGATTGATGCAGGGGTTGTCCAGGAAGCCATCGCGCGTGGCCAGATGCTTCTGGGGTATGTTGAAGGACAGTTGCGTTATGGCAGCTGGCTCGACCTGTATAGCTGTGGTATCGGTGGCGTCTCGGGCTCAGGGAAAACAACCACTGTACGTTTTCTTCTTTTGCAGGCGGTCCTGGCGGGCGCCCAATTAGTTATGATTGACCCTCACATTGCACACAAAGAGGAGAGCCTTGCTGCGCAATTTCAGCGGTTCGATGTGCATGCGATGCCGCCATGTGACGAAACACCAGCTCAGGTTGCACGCCGCATAAAGTTTCTTGCCAATGAATGTGATCGTCGCAAAATGCTGGGAGAAACAGGTCCTGCTCTCGTTGCTGTGTTTGACGAGTTTAACGCGATTATTCGACGTTTGCCAGATGATCTGAGGCGTGAGCTCGCTGATTTGTTGTTGACCATTGCGCAGGAGGGGCGAAAATTCGGCATTTTTGCCATGCTCATCGGGCAGCGTTGGAGTGAGCAGGATCTGGGCGGAAAGAATTATGGGGCTGCGATTCGTTCATCTCTGGCCAGTACCCTTGCGCATCGTTTCACCGACGAAGACCAGGCGAAAAAATTAATCGGTGGGCGCAATGGGCCACGTTGTTTGGAGCTTCAACAGGGGCACTATCTCTTTCGAGACACCGAGGGGGTACTTTCTGAAACAATCACGCCCTATACTGCTGACGAAGACGCAGAGGCCATTGCGCTACTGCTTTCTCGCGATCAGAAATCACAGAGAAACCAGTATCAGCAGCTTCTGTCATCCGCTTCAGGGGGAAATCAGGGTGAACGCGACACGCATGCAGATTTGCAGGCAGTTGCGACAGAGCACCTTGATCCACGTGTTCGCCAGGTCCTTCGCTTGCAGGCAGAAGGACGACAAAAGGCGGAGATTATTAAAGCACTCTGGGGTGTCAGCCCTGGTGGTTCTCAGGCTTACGAGCAGGCGAATGCGGAATATCAACAGGTGATGCGTCAGGCATACGAGCAGCTAGGAGCATAATCCTGGAAAGGAAACGATAGATGGCAATGAACACACCACCCTTGCAAGGGGGATCAGGACGCGGGGTGCTCGCTGGGCTCTGGCATGCACTAACCGGTCTGGACTTTATTACGACGTTTTTCACCTGGCTTTTTTTGCTGTTCTCTCGATTGGCAGAGCCGCTTATGACGTTGTCGGCAATTTATGTGATTATCTGTGCAGGGATACCCACATGGGAACAGCCCACAATCTACAATACCGCTCTTGCCGTCATGATTGCCGCCCCGGAAATTATCTTACCAGGCGCGTTCATTCTGGCCGCTCAGAAAAGCGAACAGGGAGAGCCCAGGGCCTGGCTTCTGCATGTCGTGTGCTGGTTGTTTGTGCTGCTGACTGCCGTTACGCTAGCAGATTTATTCATTTTCCATTTTCAGGGACCTGCACTGGCCGCGATCATGTGGGGGCGGTGTGTGGTTGGCATCGGGTATAGCATTTTGTTGCGTGTGCTTTCAGATGGGCAGGAACCAGAGCAGCCCTCTATACCGCAACCTGTTCAGGTCCAACCATCAGCGGAGATAGACGCACTCACCAAACAGATTGCAGATCTATCGTCTGCTCTCTCTACCATGCAGCAGACAATAGACTCCCTGAAAGATGGACATGGACAGCAAAAGGTAGACATCCCGTCTATTCAAATCACAGAGGAACCTGTACAGGCTGGACGGCTGTCTATAGACGCTCCTGTTGTACAGACTGGACAAAATGGACCGGATGTACAGGATAGACAGGGTGCACATGCTGAAAAGAGAGCGGAGAAAAGCTCCACGCGCAAGCCACAGGGACCCGTGGAGCACCAGCCCACGACACCAGCTGTGCATGTGCAGGCCCTGGCCTATCCAGCGGTTCCAGGCATCTCTGCTGAGAAAGTGAAAGCTGTCATTGATACCCATTTAAGCGGGGTTGCATGGAGCAAGATCCCGGGCAACTATTCCCGGGACATCAAACCCATACGGGACGCGTGGCAAAGCTGGTATCAGTCTGTACAGGGAGATGAATCTGGACATGGACATGAGGAACCTATGGACAGAGATACAGATCCAGGTATGGACGTAGACAGAGATCACGATATAGACACAGCGGAACAGACGGCATAGACAACACTCCCCTTGCAAGGGGCATGTATATGTACAGGAGAGAAGGCAATGATGAGTGATTGGAACAGAGAGCAGTTACGTGCAATTGAAACAGCTTTCCGCAATGCGCGGGAGCGCCGCGTCTATCTGAATGGGCAAGAATGTATCGTCGCACATCTCATGTTGGTCCAGCCAGCTGTAGTTGCTGGCCATGATGGAAATGCATTAGAGATGGACCTTACGGACGCACATGGGGGAACGCATACAATTCGGCTGTATACGGCAGCCTGGCCAGAGGATAGGAGGCAATGAAATGGAGTATACGGAAATAAATCAAACAAGGGCAGACACAAAAAACACACCTCCGAGCGCTCGGAGGTGTGTTTTTTGTATTGTGGTGACGCTGCTACGCTGCATCATCTGGCAGATGTGGATGTTGTGCTGCTGCGTGCCCAAATTGACCATTGAGAAAATGCCTGAGGGCTCGTGCGTCGTTTTCAATCAGCAGGCACGATGAGATATGCTCATTGCCTTTGTACTGCTCAACGCTGATCAGTCCGTCTTCCCAGGAGTAAATGGATGTGTTTGGTGTATGCTTGTGCCCGATGCAACGGATGAGTTGCGATGCATTTTCAATCTGCTGTGGTACAATAGGATGAGACATGTATGTGTTTTCTCCTTGTTGATGAACGAGGCGCTGGCCAGTTGCGATGGGTCGCGCCTCTTTTTTTTGTTGTTTATTTGTTGACCGGCCTCGTTGGTTGCTGTTGCTGTTCTGCTTCGGCTTGTATAGCCAGGTGGATCTCTTTGGGATCAACGTGAAAATGCCGTTCTATGCAGTCGTCGCAGATCCCATGCGACGCGCTTGGATCACCAGGGTTGCACCACGCACAATTGGTGTTTGTTGCTTGTTCCATATGCTATAATCCTTGCTGAGAGCGCTGTTCATTTGGAGATGTGTTGCGCTCTCTACTTCCATGTAGGACAGGCTTACCCTTGCAGGGGTGAGCCTGTTTTTCTCCTATTTCCTCCGAATGACGATATCAAATCGATCCTGTTGCTCGATCACGAGGCCTTGCAGCTCATCTGCGTTTTTTTCAAGCTCTTCGCGAAATTCGAATGGGTTGCCAGCGTACTCGTCGTCTGTGGTTGTCTCCCAAACCCTGAGCGAGGTTATTTGGTCCAGGTCGTCCCGCCGTTCGAAAAAATTCTGTGTTGCCTGCACGGCCTTATTGACAGTTTTGTCACTCATAAACTTTGACCTCCTTTTCGATTTTTCGAACGCCGACGGGCGTTGCGGCGTACAGCTCACCGTCAATTTCTTCAATGTCAGTGACCAGGTGGACCCCATTGTCCTCGCATTTCGCGTACACACCTCGGTTCTGTTTGCGCTCATGTGCATCCAGCGCTCTCTGGATTGAGCTCAGGCTGGGCTTAATCGTTCGTTCCATTGGTCTCCTCCTTCTCCGGATGCATGGTATCCCAATCGATTTCTTTGATTTTCTCTAATCTTGCTTGCATGGATTTCGGGAGCGCCAATGAAGCAATAAGGTAGGCTTTGCGTTTGATGTCGTCGAATTGATCATACGCCTTCATCCGTTTGGAAAACGCCTCATCATCCATGGTCGTGACAGAAAGTGGAGGGACGGGCCCGATGGCCTTTGCCTGCTCCAGGAGTTTGTCAAGCTCCTCCAGAATGTATTTATTATTGTTGGTCATACCCTGGCTCCTTCCTCATCCTGTCCGCGTCGGCGCTTTAATTCGTCTCTGGCATTCAGCACAAAGCGGACCGTTTCTTTCACGTCCGTGTGGACCTCCTTGTCGTCAACCGATGCGTGTTTCGCGACCATGCGCCGATAGGCCTCCATGGCCTTTTCAATTGCCTGATCGGCGTGTCCATAAAAGCCCATTTAGTTTTCCTCCTTTTCTGGTTCAAGTGTGACGCCAGATGGATAGAGCGAGCGCACATGGTCTGCTTCGACAGAAAAGGCTGCATCGATCCCATCATTGCCATCGATGAAAAGTACAGGCCGTTTTCCTTTTGGCAGCGTAAACGTGGCGACCAGTTGGCTCTCTTCCTGTTGTATTGCAGGCGCAATCCTGACGCTTGGCTCATCATCGTTGATGCGTCCATAAGCGTAGACTTGAATGTCATCAGCCTCTGTGCAGGCGAGGCGGACGGTTACGCCGGTTTCTGTTCGCGTGTAGGTGCCTTTCATTGGTTTCCCTCCTCCCTTTTGAATGGTGATTTTGTCTCCTTTGCAGGCATAGACTGTCTTTTTGTAAGGGAAAATGACTGGATAGCCTGCAAGTGCTTTGTTTTTGCATAAATCGCAGATGTGAATGGCAGCGAACCCACGGTAGTGGTGTCCAGGTCGCATGAATAAGAATATGCCATCGTCTGGCCCAAATGGCTGCCAGATACACCTGGCAACGTTTTTCTTGCAGCATTGGCATCGCCTTCTGCCTGACGGTATTTGATTTTCTGTCATGCGCTCTGTTTCTCCTCCTTCTGTGTCGTGTGTGGCTCCTGACAGATGAGCGAATGGCACGCTCCGCACCTGCACAACACATGCTTACAAATTTGACAGATAGCCAGTGGCCTGGTGTGCTCTGCGATCTCCTCGTCTCGCAAAATCCGACCCGCGATATAAAATTTTGGGATAATCACCTCCATGTGGTATCCTTTCTGTGGATGCTGACCAGCGGCAAGGAGTGGAAATCTGTACCGCTGGTCGAATGTGGCCGCTCTCGCAAGGAGCGGTCTTTTTTGTTAGCGCAGAATGGAAAAGGCGCGATTGCCATTGAGTGGTGCGCGTTCCATACGTGCCTGGATTGCGTCAGGACGTGTCTCAGAGCCCTGTGTCGTGCTGGGAGTACGCTTGACCGGTTGCGCGGTCTTTGTGACGTCCTGTGGGCGTACTGGGTCAATACAGGGGAGTTCTTGAATTTTGCGCTGGTCGCTCATGGGACGAGGCTCAGATTGTTTGGCCTGCTCCAGCTCCTGGGCAATCTGGGCTTGCGTTTCGCGGTCGATACGGGCCAGCTCCTGCTCAGCGTTTTTGCGTGTGGCTCGCAGGACTTCTTCACGCCGAACGTGTGCCGCATGGTAGCATTCTTTTTTGCTCATCCGGTTGCTTTGTCCGTGTGCACACGTGCATGAGCTCTTGCCATTTTTGTGGATGCAGGTGGTGTATTGTTTGCCCTCGCCGTTTTTGACGATGCAGCAAATGGTGCCTGTGCGTTTGACGAAGTAGCGCGTCAGGATCGTGCAGGTTTTGACAGGAGTTTGTGTAGAAGTGTTTAGAGTCGTCGTCATTGGTATTCCTCCAGGTGTTCAACGGTTTTTTAATCAATTCATCAACTGACACCAGCATACCATTATTCAAGATATTTGTCAAGATATTTTTCCTGATATTTTTCAGGATAAAAAACTTGACAAATATCTTTATAAAGGGTACCCTAAAGGCATACGAAACGCGAAAGGAGGCCTGGTTTTATGCCAACTCTACGAGAGATTCGGGAGAACAATTATATTAGTCGCAAAGATTTAGCCGAGCTGGCTGGAGTGTCCGAATCAACCATTGTCCGGATCGAAGATCCACGTCACCGAACAACGGAAGAGATCGCGCAAAAAGTGCTCGATGCGCTGAGCGCCCGTATCGGGCAGAAGCTTACGCTCAATATGATTGACGGACTGAATTTATACAATGTGATGAGGGATCGCCGCAAGAGGACTCGAATGGATGATCAGCAGGATGCGGCATAGCCGGGGCGCTCAGTGCATAGCAGCGTTTTGCGGACGGAAGCAACCCACTGAGCGCCCACCATTCACCATTGTTAAGAATACCACGCAAACATAAGAAACGTAAGAACACAACTGTTGTCTTATGTTTGACTTTGAAAGAGAGTATATCATGGATGAGAAAATACTGGATAGCCTGGTTACGATCGAACAGGCGGTACCACTTACGACAACCTATGCCATGTCTGATCAACTCGGCATTGAACATCGAAGTATAATGCAGCTGATCAAAGATCATCGAGACAGAATTGAAAAACACTTTGGCTTTTTGCGTTTTGAAAACGCAGAAATAGATGGACCTGGCCGTCCAGAGCAGTTTGCAAAATTGACAGAGCTTCAAGCGTATTACCTGTTGACCTTGAGTCGCAACACCAATGAGTCCATGGAAATAAAAGCACTGTTTGTCAAAGCGTTCGCGTTGGCAAAGGAACAGTTGGTGTCACGTTCTCCATCAATGCAACTAGAGCACCAGATCATGCAGCTTCAACAGAACATTGAAGATCTTCAACGACAAGTTGCCACACTCGCACAACCACAACGCCTTCGCGCCCCACGTCGCCCTACGAAACGATCACACACTCCCCAAAGATCGTTGCCACCCGAGCAGCTGGAGCAGCGCATTTTTCTGGTGATGCAGCGGACAAATAAACCATTGACCCCTGCGCAGCTCCGTGGGAGTTATCTGAAAATGGCGAAGACGCAAGAGATCGCCACTATATTAGAGCAGGCAGCCCAGAATGGGCTGGTCGTCAAAGAAATCACGTGTCATGCTCCGCAAGGACGGTTCTGGACACGGCGAAATGGGTAGAGATAGGAGGATGACGTCCATAATTTGGACGTCATCGGCAAGGGTATATACATTACATATACCCTTGCAAGGGTGAGCAGGAGGGGTGGCGAATGGGACATGGTTGGAAATGGCAAAGAGTGAGAGGTGAAAGAGTGAGTCAAGAAGTCAATTCACTAGAAGAACTCATTGCAGCAGGGACGAGCGAACTACAAAGACTTGCCGATGCTGGCAATACTGTAGCGCAATATTGGCTACGGCTGATACAGTATCAGCCAACAACCACTTGGAAGCTCAATGTACTTGGAGAGATGCGTGTTGCCTTGATGAGCCATAAAAGTGCAGAAGCCAAGCTCGTATATAAAGTGATGTGGCCTGATAACCAGGAAACAAAGATAGATGAACATAGTGATGAATACCCAGGACGATAATCAAGATGCACGCGGCTGGCTCATTGCCAGTGATACAAGAACGTGGTACCGGATGCATCATCGCTATTATGCCACCGTCCATGTCGATAGTGAGTATGGGCGAGAGAACACGGCAATAGACAAAGCGATTGATATCGGGCTCTCTATCTGTAGTGGGACGGCATTGATGGCATGTCGTCTGGTACAGGTGACGACGACCGTCATTCCTCGCCCTACGTATGACGGGACGCCACAACACACGCTTTTAGTCACCGTTGTTGCAGAGCCGATTTTCCCACCAGAGCTCGAATGGGACGATAATGAATGGGGGGCAACCATGACAAACCAGGATGATGACCACCAGGGCGCACGCTCCTGGCTCATAGCTGAATGTCAAAAGATGGGAGTGTTTGGGCGTCGCATTCTCGAAGAGAGCAAAGAGCTGAAAGGGGATACACGGTACAAATACCTGCTCCAACAGTTGGAGGAGCGCGACTATGATGATATTATCGCCGCATACAAGCAACATATTCGTGACGACGCGGCGAGGTGGCGACGGATTGAAAAGGAACGGCACCTGTCGCGCATTAATAACCGATTAGAAGAAGAGAAAGACGCACACCCGAAACGGATTGCATGGCTCCAGAAAGAGCGTGCAAAAATAGAAAAACAACTGGAACGAATGGAGAACACGCATGGCAATTAAACTCGCAATTATTGACATTCACACGGTGCTCAGGGCTGTTGTGTTCTCTCCTGCCCAGGCGGTGCAGGAATATGGAACCATGAACCCACGGACGGCACGGACGAATACGGTCATTGAACCAGTATCAGGAGCCCACGCGGCGCTGAGACAGTTGCAAGAAGCGGGCTGGGCGATCATCTTTATTGCATCGATGCCCAGGCATATTCCTGATGAGTTTGTGATGCCCCAGTTGAGAGTGCACGGTCTGGATGTGCAGACAGAGTTGCTCATACAACCAGGACTCCATACTGATACGTTTGCATGGAAGAAAGCGACGGCGATAGAACTTGCGACGCGAGCTGACCCGACTGAATTGCTTGTTGTGGATGCTGAGCATGTTGAATTGATGGTTGAAGCCATTCGAGCACAGCCACTTTCGTCTCTGCCTCACCTCAGAACTCTGTATCTGTATCGTTCGTTATACGCGATGTTGACAGGTCTTCATAAGAAGGCCTGGAAGGACTGGCCTGTGTTGCCCCATCAACACGAGATAAAACGTGACGAGCGGCCAGAGCAGGACATCATAGAAAAATTTGGGGAGCTCTAAAGGTTGCCCGATCCGTCGCAGGATCGGGCAATTTTTGTATCCACACTCTATCCACATGTTGTCCACATTTTATTCACACTCTCGCGTTCGGTGAGCTCTGTTTACATAATCACATAGAATACCCCTCCGTAAGGGGTGACGCCATTGTCAAATCCAAGTACGACGTTTGGATGGAGTTTATGAAACTCTGTCGATGCCTTGTAATAGGCGTAGAGTTCCTGTCTGTATGCTGCCGATCTCTGTTCTGCGGTCAATGGATTGTTTGCATAATCCACTGTCTGGTGGAGATGTTCCACTGCTTTGCAAAAAGCGGCATACGCATCATTTACTTTTTTGAGATCCTCCACGAGATCAGCCGGAAATGGTATTGTTTCTCCTGGTGTTTGCTGCATTGTTTCCTCCTTGTCGATATGACTTGTAGGCCATACGGCATAGAATCCGTAGACACTACAAACCATATGATTCTCTCCCGGCTCACGTCAAGCCACTGGGTTTCGATACAATGGCGCAAAAAACCGGAGGAGTAGGCTATGGCGAGGGCGCGATTGCGAGTCAAGGAGGTTGCTGAGCAGAAAAAGATTAGTCAGCGCAAATTATCGTTGCGCTCGGGAGTCGATATTCGGACGGTGCAGCGGATCTTCCATGATCCGTACCGCATCGTTACGACGGACACATTGCAGCGCCTCGCAGACGTGCTGCAGGTAGATGTGTCAGAGCTCCTGGAGAGTGTTCCAGAGAGTGTTCCAGATGAGCAGGGATGAGCATGAATAGTAAACATGAATAGACTGTAATGGATGTGTAATTTGCGCCTGCTCGATCGCCAGAAAAATGGCGATTTTTTCATGTCGGTAGAATTCTGTTGTCGCTGTTATCTCACTGCTCAGAGAGCGCTGTTATCCCGTATCCTCAGCCCATGAGACGGAGACGCATACGGCTGAAAATAAAGGAAGTGGCGGCTGGCCGCGGGATGAGCATGACCAGGCTGCATCACAAGTCAGAAGTGGCCTACACGACTATCCGAGCTATTTTTCGCGACCCACATACCGAAATAACATTACACACGTTGGCCCGCCTGGCAGAAGCGCTGGGTGTGCCTTCCGCGGACCTCATAGAGGATGAGGATGAGGAGTGCTAGATACAGAAAAACACTCTTAATGGCACGTTAAGAGTGTTCCGTGAGGATACAAAGCAGAAGAGTTTAGAAGTAATTCAAGAGAAATCGAAGCAGGTCTTTCACATCGGAGGCGGACAGGAGCACGTGATTGAGCGCTGGATCACGTGTTTCCTGGTACGCCTCGTCTTCAATTGAGACGGACCCGTCTTCCCAGAGGACAACTTGTGTTCCAGCACGAGTGCGCATTCTTGCTTTCGAAATAATCAATTTCTCATCCATGTTTCTCTCTTTTCTCTTGCTACTCTCTTACGACAATACTATAGAACAGAAGGTTTTCTAATCATATATGGTAGCTTGTTTCTTTGTCAATATTCGTGTGATATGATGCGTTTGTCTCCAGTTCTCTTCATTATTTTTTCTTCATTTTCAGAAAAAAATACAACTGTTTTTCTTTTTATGAGAAACAGTTGTATTGATATCGCTATGAATGTCTCTTAATGTTTGTACAGAATATTGGCGACGCCACCGTCGCGGCTGCATACCCCTGTGACTCCTCCGGAGTGTGAATACAATCCATTGCCACACTCGACGACGTAGCCATTGGTTTTCGACCAGAAGGATGTGACACAGGAGAAATACGCCCCGCAGAAGTCAGCTGGTGGATCATAAATTTTTGTTCCTGGAGTAAAATCATATCCCCATGGG
>Ga0070738_10006243_pt1 | contig 12630 bp, 14 predicted proteins | sample Coa_R2_2_FD_66446 | JGI IMG/M metagenome (GOLD analysis project Ga0070738, IMG submission 66446) | Surface soil microbial communities from Centralia Pennsylvania, which are recovering from an underground coalmine fire - Coalmine... | ecosystem: Environmental > Terrestrial > Soil > Unclassified ... | reverse complement strand
GAGGTAGCGGCGCTTGATCGGCGGCTTGTCGCCCTTCTTGAAGGAGAACTCGACGGAGAGAGGCGAGTCCTTGATCGTGAAGTCCGTGAGGGGGATGTCGAGGTCGCCGTTCCCCTTCTTCACGAGCTGCTTCGTCATCTTGACCGAGCCGGTGAGGCCGGGGGCGCGGATCTCGGCCTTGGACTCGTCGGCCTGGGGAGTGACGAGGACCTGGTACTCGTAGGAGACGGTCTCGTCCGGTGGGTAGTGGTAGTTCCGCTCGATCTCGGGCACGAGGCGGAATTGTACAGCCTCCGCCGGCGGCGCGCGCGTGGCACGTCCTCGAACTAGAATGCTCGCAAGGAGTTGACGCGTGGATCCTTGCGGCAAGTGCGGGGCGACGATCCTCGCCGGCTCGGAGACGTGCCGGGTATGCGGCGCACCCGTCCTCCGGCAGACCTCCACCGAGCGTGCCGAGGCGCGGCGCGGCCCCCGGATCGCGGCCGCGATCTCTCTCGCCGCGCTCGGGGCGCTCCTCGTCGTCGCCGCGATCGCGGTCTTCGGGGCCGACGCGGGGTACGCCGGCTACCGGCGCGTGCGCGTGCCCTTCGCGCTCATCGCGCTCGGACTCGGCTGCTTCGGGGCCGCGGCGAGGACGTTCCTCGACGAAGGCTGAGCGCTACTGGAGCGTGACGTTCTGCGCCACGACGCCGACCTCGCCGTCGAAGCCCGTGGCGACGAGCCAGACGGTCCCCGGGCCGGGGTTGGGGAGCGTCGCGGCGTTGATCTTGAGGCTCGCGATGCCCGCGCCGCCGAGGCCGTAGCCCAGGCCCGACTGGCTGCTCGCGGTGAGCTGACCGGTCGCCGAGATCGTGACGATCCGCGGGAACACGGTGTAGACGACGCCGCCCGTCGTGCACTGATCGTTGATCGACTGGTTGTTCGTGCCGCTGTTGCGGCCCGTCCAGGCGTAGGCGCCGAGGCCGCCGCTCGTGATCCCCGCGACCGCGTCCACCTTCACGAAGCCGCCCGCGAAGCTCGGCGTCCCGTTGAGCGTGTACTGCATGTCGGCCGGGAAGGCGTAGACCGGCGCCTGCGTCCTCACCTGGCGCGCGAAGGGCACGAAGATCGCGCTCACGAGCGCGGCCGCGTCGTCGCAGGAGACGAACTGGGCGAGGCCCGAGTACGCGACGTTCCCGTTCACGTCGGGCGGCGCGAGCGGCGCCGCGAACACGACGACGTTCGCCGTTCCGCCTCCCGTGACCGGGACGGGCTGCGAGATGTAGAGCGTCACGTCCTGGATCGTGTTGACGGGCGTCACGACACCCGTGACCGTGAAGCTCGTCCCGCCCACGATCGTGGGCGCGAGACCGTTGAACGTCACGACGGGCTGCTGCGATCCCGTGGCGAGCTTCGCTTGGTAGGACTGGAGGAACGAGATCCAGGCTGGCGCGGACGCGTTGAGCGCCTCGGCCGTCTGCGCGAAGTTCGCGGGCATGCCGGTCTGGTTCGAGGGGAAGAAGACCCCGAGGCCGCCCGCGCCGAGCACGTCGGAGCCGATGCTCGCGAAGACGGTCGCCGTCGAGATGGCCGCGACGAGCGTGCCGGCGGCTCCGGTCGAGCTCGTCGAGATGCCGCCGACGCCCGCTGCCGCCGCGACGAGCTGGTTCGCGAAGCTCTTGGCGTCCACGACGCGCGTGTCGAAGGCGACCTCGGCCTCGATCGCGTCGCGGCGCGCCGAGCCGACCGCGGCGATCGCGCCCGTGTTGGCGGCCGTCGGCGCCGCCGCCACGTCGGCCGCGAGGGCGACGCCGAGGCTGTTGAGCGCCGTGAGGACTCCGGCCGCCTGGGTGAGGTCCACGCACACGACCGCGAGCTCGCCCTGCTCGAGCGGGGCGGACGTGGCGCACGCCGTCTGCATGGACTGGGCGACGGTCGTCGCGAGCTGGGTCGCCGAGATCGCCGGGTTCGCCTGGAGCGCCGCGGAGATCGACGCGTACCCGACGCCCGAGGACGGCATGCCGCTCTCGACGGCGACCATGTAGTGGGCATGCTTGGCGCACACGGCCATGGCCTCGAGCGTCGCCGACTCGGGCATCTCGAGGACGATGATGTCGAACTGGGCGAGGTTGGCCTGCTGCTGCGCCTGCGTGAGCGCGTTGTCGAACGCGGCGAGGTCGAGCGTCGTGACCGACGCGACCTGGTCGGCGCCCAGGGCGAACCCGGGCCCGCCGTGGTGCCCGGAGATCACGAGCGCGTGGAACTGCGCCCGCGCCGAGCTGATCCCGGCCCCGATGGCGCGCGCCATCTCGTTCGGGTTGATCATCGAGGCGGCGCCGAGGTCGCCCAGGTTCGACGTCGTGCCGTTCACGACCTGGATGTCGCGGGTCGTCGTGAAGGGAGCGTTCGCGAAGTCGATGTTGCTGAACGCGACCTCGAACTCGGCCGACGAGGTCATCTTGGTGGTCTCGATCTGGCTCACGAGACCGTTGGCCGCCTGGGAGTTCTCGTTTCGGCCCATGAAGTAGCCGATGATCGTCCACGTCGTGATCGGGGCCGGGCCGTTGCCGGTTCCCCCGGCCGAGCCGTTGCAGCCCGGCGAGGAGAAGATGGCGGTGAGCGAGCCCCAGCCCAGGAGCAGAGCGATCAGGAAGCGACGCATGAGACCTCCCCCGCGAGGATCTGGATCGTATCGTTTCCGCTATCGGGCGACAAATTCCGTGACGAAGCGGTGACATTCCCCCGGAACGTCGGAAGTGCCCGCCCCACCAAGGACGTGCTCCAGGTGCTTGCTCTTGCGGGTCCGATGATGGAGCCTGTCGCCATGGACGACGGTCGCTCGGCCGCGGATCAGCTCTTCGGGGAGATCGCGATCCGCCTTTTCTTCTGCACGCGCCGCGACTTGGACCGCGGGCTCCGTGCCCAGGGAGAGGCGCGCGAGGCGGGGAGCGACCCGCCGATCGGCGAGGTCCTGAAGGCGCTCGGCGTCCTCAACCAGGAGCAGGTGGACGCCGTCCTCAAGGCGCAGGACGTCTACGACGCGAACAACGTCGAGACGCTCTACGGGAGGATCGCCCTCAAGAACAAGTTCATCCGTCCCGCCGACCTCGAGGACGCGAACAAGATCCAGCAGCGGACCGGCCGGCGCCTCCGCATGGGCGAGATCCTCGTCAAGCGCGGCTACATCACGTGGGAGCAGCACGAGTCGATCCTGCGCCTGCAGGAGCGGCTCCTCCGGCAGATGGAGGCGAAGAAGGGTCCCGACCTCGACTCGCTCCCGCCCGCGGACGCCGCCTCGCGTTGACCCGGCTCCGCTCGATCGAGCTGTTCGACACGCGCCTGCCGCTCGTCGCGCCGTTCGAGACGAGCTTCGGGCGCGTGGATCACCGCGAACCTCTCATCGTTCGGCTCGAGGGCGAGGACGGCGCGGTGGGCTGGGGCGAGGCGCCCGTGGCGTTCCGCCCGCACTACAACGCCGAGACGAACGTGACGGCCTGGCACGTCATCGCGGACTTCGTGCCGAGGCTCCTCGCCGGGCGCTCGTTCGCGGCTCCGGAGGAGCTCGCGCGAGCCCTCGCCCCGATCCGGGGCCACAACATGGCGAAGGCCGCGGTCGAGTTCGCCCTCTCGGACCTCCTCGCGAAGAAGCGGGGGATCCCGATCGCCGAGCTCTTCGGCGCGCGCCCCCGGCCGGTCGAGGTCGGAGTGTCGATCGGGATCCAGGAGAGCGTCCCCGCGCTCGTGACGCGCGTCGGGAAGCACGTCGCCGAGGGGTACCGGCGCGTCAAGCTCAAGATCGCGCCGGGCTGGGACGTGGAGCCCGTGCGCGCCGTGCGCGAGGCGTTCCCGTCGCTCCGGCTCATGGTCGACGCGAACGGAGCTTACGAGGACCCGGCGCCGCTCCTCGAGCTCGACCGCTTCGGCCTCCTCCTCCTCGAGCAGCCGCTCGATCCGGAGGACCTCGTCGCGCACCGCGCGCTCGCGCGGCGCATGAAGACGCCGATCGCGCTCGACGAGAGCTTGCCGACGCTCGGAGCCCTGCGGGCCGCCCTCGAGCTCGACGCGTGCGCCGTCGTGAACGTGAAGCCCGGACGCCTCGGCGGGCCCACGGCGTCGCGGCTCGCCCTCCAGGCGACGCACGCGGCGGGGAAGGGGGCCTTCCTCGGCGGCATGCTCGAGAGCGGGATCGGACGCGCCGCGAACCTCGCGCTCGCGGCCTTGCCGGGGTTCACGATCGAGCCCGACCTCTCGGCGAGCGACCGCTACTACAAGGAAGACGTGGTCGAGCCTCCGTTCGCGCTCGACGGGGCGACGGGCTGCGTCTCCCCGGCCTCCGGGGCGGGGATCGGAGTCCGCGTCCTCGAGGACGTCCTCCTTCGCCGGAGCGTGCGCCGGCAGCGCTTCGACATCGTCCGAGGTTGATGAGAGGACACGGCGCGTCCATATTCAGGGCATGCCGATGGAGATCGAGAACGTGATCGACGGGACGCCCGTGGGCGTGCTCGCCGCCGCGCTCGAGAAGGCCGTCGTGCTCGTCGAGGCTCCCGATCGCGAGGCGCTCCGGCAGGTCGCGGGCGGTCTCGGCTCGTTCCAGAGCGCGGCCGAGGATCCGCGTCCCTTCGTCGAGGCGCTCGGACGCGCGATCACGAGCCTGTCGGGGCAGGCCCGGGAGATCGTGACCCAGACGATCCTCACGACGAGCGCCGAGTCGGCGCTCGGGTCGGACGAGTACCGGCTGCCGAGGACCCTGCGCGCGCGACGCCGGTGAAGAAGGCGCGCGGGCGTCCCGCGGGGACTTTGAACCGCCAAGACGCGGAGACGCCAAGAGGTTCGACGAAGCCGCTTGGCGTGTTGGCGTCTTCGCGGTTCAAGGTCCCATGAGGTCACCATCACCCGGAATCTCAACTGGGCAACCTCACCCGCCGCGCTGAACCTCAACGAGGGAGGGTGTGCTCGAGCGCTCGCACCTCGATCTCCACGCAGTCGGGCTTCTTCGCTCCGACGCCGTAGAAGATGTCGAAGAAGCCGAGGAACGTCGCCGTGTGGCGAGCGCGCGCGGCGAGACCGTCGTCCGCGAACGGATACCGCGCGAGGACGCCGCGGAAGTGCGGCTAGCCGCCCCAGTGCCAGAGACCGGCGAGATCCACGGCCGGGTCGCCGACCTCCGTGTCGGCCCAGTCGATGATCCCGCTCACGGTGGGGCCGTCGTCGAGGACGTGGGAGCACGTGAGGTCGGCGTGGAGGAGGCGCGGCTCGCCCGCGTAGGGCTCGGGGACGGGGGGCGCAAGGAAGCGCTGGGCGCGGACGAGGAGGTCCGGAGCCGTCCGTCGGAACGTGTCGAACCGCTCGAGGACGCGCGCGCGGAGACGCTCGAGCGATCGGTTGCCGGTGTTCCGGGCGACGCCGAGCCGGCTCGCCTCCCTCGTCCACGGGGAACGAGTGGAGCACAACGAGGAAGTCCGCGAGCCTCTCGCCGAGGAATGGAACCGCCATGGGCCGGACGGAGTCTCCGGTCGTTCCAAGCAATTAGCGGTAACCCGAGAAGGCGCGCGGGAAGAGCTGAGCTCCCTGAGCCGTTCAACACGCTCGGACCGAAGGGGCCGCGGCTGGACGCGGACGGCGTTCGAGCCCTCCTTGATCGCACGGTGGCCCCCCTTCCCGCGACAGTCCGGTCGCTCTTCTTCGGCTTCAGGCATTGCATCTGGTGGCCGAGTACGACCGAGCCGAAGCTGTGGCAGTCCTCGTCGAGCGAGGCGTCGATCTTTGCGCTCGAAGCGAGCGAGGAGACACAGCGCTCCACGTTGCCTGCCTCCATGGAGCGTGGGCCACGGCGCGAGCTCTCATGGCCCACGATCCTGAGGGACGCGCCGCTCGGACAAAGAACGCGGCGGGCTACACTCCGCTCGGAGTCTGCGCGGTGATGAATCGACCCGCGGGAATCGACGCGCTCTACACGGCGGGCATTTCGATGACGACGCCCGACCACTACGAAATCGTCCTCGCCGCGCTGGGGGTGTCGCGCGGCCTTCAAGAGGCTGCGAGACCGTGCGCACGTCTACGGCTCGACGCACGTCGAGCTCGAGAGAACTCTGGAGGACGCGGAAAGACGGCAGAACTCCTGAGGCGCTAGAAGTCGTCGTCCTCGTCGTCGCCGTCACCGTACGTTCGAGCCCGGCTGCCGAGAGCGTCCTCTTCAAGGCTGATGAGCGTGAGCGTCCGATCGCCCAGATCGACGACCTCCTCGAGCATCCACGGTTCATCGTCAACGGAGTGATCGAACCAGACCGAGGCGAGCTTGTCCTCGCCCACGGGCTTGGGTGCGCGGCCGCTGATCTTGGCCGTGAGCGACTGCGTAGGGACGGGCGCGCCCTTCGCGATGTACCCGATCCCCCCGCCGCGCTCGCGGAGCGCCTCGGATCGCCATGAGAAGAGGGTCTGGCCTCCGACGCTCATGACCATGGCGCACGGGAAATGACAGAGGCGTACGAACCGGAGCGCCGCGCTCGTGACGGAAGCCTCGAACCGCGTCGCGATCGCGAGGATCCGAGCGATCTCGGCCGGTCCCTCGTTCACGATGGGCCCGACGACGCCCTTCGGCATCATGAGGGACGCCGAGAAGTAGTCGGCCTCCCTCTCTTCGCGTCGGTCGCTCACGAAGTCGACTTTGGAGTTGTGGGTCTTGCCGCCTGCAAGAAGAGCCTCGCGATGCCGGTAGAAGTGGCCGAGTTCATGCCCGAGAGCAAAGCGCTCTCGCGGCATGAGAGGGCCTGAGGCGCCTCGACGGTTCACGAAAAGGATGAAGCCCGTTCTCGGCTCGTACTCGAGACGGCCGTCGAACAAGCGGCCGAAGTCATCGAAACGGACCGCGAGCCCCTCCTCACGAGCGATGTCGACAAGCGGCACCGGACCGCTCGCGCGTCCGGTGAAGGAGGTCGCCACCTCGGCGGCGTGCTGGTCGAGCCGTTCTTCGTCGATTCCGAAGTCCCAACTTCGATTCACGGTTGCGGCTTCTTCTCGTCGTTCGCTTCGGGCTTGTCAGACGCGTTCTCGTCGACGCCCGGCTCTTCGCGAAGCTCCTCTCGATGCTTCTCGAGCTTCGCCTCCGCATCGGGATCCGGTTGATCGTCACGGTTACTGTGGACTGCAACGAGCTCGCGTGGCGCCGCCGTAGGGTCCTGCCAGAGACGTGACGGTCGAGGCTTCTTGGTCTCGCCCTGAATCCGTCGAAGAATCCTCTCGTTCATTCTCTCTACAAAGGCAGGATCCAGCGGCGGTGGGGGCCCCTCACGCTTCTCGAACGCCTCGATCTCCTCGTCCGTGCTGGGCGCGAGCTTTCCGGTCTTCCGCAGAAGGTTTGCGAGCTTCTCGCGAAGCTCGGCGCGCTCGGGAGACTCGTCATTCGGGCTCAACTCATCGTTCGGGCTAGTCATGTTGATCGCTTCCACGGCGGCCGAACGCCCGCGATTTTCTCGAGCTTCTCATAGGCTTTGTTTCTCTGCACGTAGACGGAAGACACGTCGCAGCCGTTGAAGTAGCGTGCGAGGAGTTTGCCGTCGGCGCGATCCGGATAGACCTCAAGGTCGGCGAGCAGAATGTGCTTCTGCGTGGGGGAGAACTGGTCGATCGCCTTCATGATCGCCTCCCGATACTGATAGAACTCCTGCGTCGACTGCGCCACGACTCGCCGCTTCTCTCGCTCCTCGGCTCGGCGCTGTTTCCGATGATCGGTGCGCCACTTGTCGTAGGCCGCGTTCTTCGCGATCGCCCAGATCCACTGTTCCAGGCTCCCCTCGAACTCGTTGTACTTGTTCCTCGCGTCCCAGACGCGCACGAACGTGTCCTCGTAGACGTCGTCGTGAACGCTCGTCGGTAGCCACTCGAAGAACTTCTGGAGTCGTCGCCGGAGCCGCGCGCCGAACACGCGCTGGAGCTCCGGGACTCCCCGGCCGGCGTCGTTCTCAAGGAAGTAGGCATACGCGTCCTGTTCGTCGGACTTGAGCTTCGACTTCTTGCCGGCGTCGTCCGCCCCCAAGCGCGCCTCGTGAGGAGGTCATTCTACGTGGCGCTCGGACAGCTACCTTCGGCGCGCGACCGACTCAGCCGCCTGTATACGCCAAAACCCTAACCGCTCGTGGTGCCCGATTCGGTGCGCGGGTTCCTCTATACGCCAAGAACCTAACCGCGTCGGATCGACGAGAACACGAGGTCCGCGACGCTTTTTCGACGATGACGGTTAGGTCCCTGGCGTATGTCCCGAGTCCGGCCGCGAGTGCGGTCCGGTCGTGGAGACCAAGTATTATGAGCAGCAACACCGCCGTCCAACAACAGCAGGGGCAGGGCCTCAAGGGGCTCGTGGAAGCCCTGTCCCAGATCCTTCCGAACTCTCCCGACACCCTCGTCTTCGTCGACGGGATCCCGAAGGTCCACCCCGGCGACACGGCGACGGCCGCGTCGGTGCTTGCGCTGGTCCAGAGCGTCTCGCCGGCAACGCACCGGGTCTATCTGGAGAACGCCTGCGATCCCGAGCACTCCTGCGAGCTCGGCGACACGCCCAAGATCATCAAGCACGGCTACCGCTTCCAGACCGTCCCGCGCGACGGGAACCTCGGCCGGGGGGAGGCGATCCCCCCGGTCATCTCTCGCGACGTCCGCGAGCTCGAAGCCGCGGGCTTCAAGGTCACGGTCATGCAGTCCGGCGCCAACTTCGTGATCGTGATCGAGAGCGTCATGTTCCCCGCCGGCCTCGGCGGGAAGTCGATGGCGATCATGCTGCTCCTGCCTGCGACCTTCAACCAGGCCGCGATCGACAACTTCTACATCCCGATCGAGACCAACGGCGCGTCCGCCGTGTTCCACCAGCGCGCGAACACGATCGAGACCCACGGTGGCAAGACGTGGCGGCGCGTGTCGTGGCACCGGAGCACGCCGTGGCGCGGCGCGGAGGAGACGCTCCTCGGGTACGTCGAGTGGTGCCGCGAGGGCCTGAGGAGGATCGCGTGAGCCTCCCTCGAGTTCTGCGCCTCGAGCGCGACCTCCTCGCCCGCCTCGAGAAGGCCCTGCCGCTTGAAGCGCCGGGAGGCGTCGAGACGGCGGCGCTGGCGTTCGGTCGTGTCGCGGAGGCTCATGGCCGGCGAGTCTTCGTCGTCGACGGAGTCGCCGAGGTCCCGACGGGAGCCTACGAGACGCAGGAGGTGGCGCGTCTCCGACCAAACGATCGTCAGCTCCTCGCCCTCTCGTCCCGCCTGCGCGGACGCGGCACGTTCGCCCTCTTGGCGCACACCCATCCGCTCGGCCCGGACCGGCACTCGTACGCCGACGACGACTACGAGCAGAAGGTCGCGACGATCTTCGCGGGAGCGGCGAATGGGGCGGGTCTGGTGAGCCTGCTGCGACACCCGACCGGCTGGACCGCGCGAGAGGTCGTGGACGGACGCTTCGAGCCGATCGACGTCGTCTGGGTGGTCGGTCGTCCGCTGCGCCGCCTGGAGGTCGCGGCGTCCGAGCCGGACCCGTCGCACGCCGCGAATAGGGACATCTGGGCGCGGCAGACGCTCGCGCTCGGACCCCGCGCGCCCGTCGATCTCCGACACCTCCGCGTCGGGCTCGTCGGTGCCGGTGGCCTCGGCCTACCTCTCGCCGACGGGCTGATCCGGCACGGGGCCGGCAGCGTCGTGAACGTCGACTTCGACACCGTGAGCAGGTCGAACCTCTCGCGGCTGCCTCCGGCCCTCGAGAGCGACGTCGGTGTCCTCAAAGTCGAGGTCGTCGAGCGGCTCCGAGGCGTCCACCGCTCCGTGGAGCTCGTGACGGTCGCTCGTCGCGTGGAGGACGACGAGGCTCAGCGGGCTCTCGAGACCTGCGACGTCTTGATCGCGGCGACCGACAATCACACGAGCCGCCTGGTCGCATGGAAAGTCGCGCGCCGAGCGCGCTCACTCTTCCTTAGCGCCGGGACTGACCCTCGACTCGGACCGAAGGGCATCGTCCACCGCGTTTCGGCCTACGTCGCCGATCTACTCCCGACCGACGGCTGCCCCGGCTGCAACGCGTTCTTGGACGCCGAGCAGATGAGGCGCGAGTCGCTGCCTCGCGAGACCCTCGAGAACGAGGTGCGCGACGGATATATCCCCGGCGTCGAGCAGCCGGCCATGCTGTCCTGGAACTTGATCGCGGTCGGTGAGACGCTCTCGCGGTTCCTCGAGCTCGTCGTCGGGTTCGGACCCGCTCCGGAGCGTGGACAGGTCCGCCGATTCGAGCTGCTCGCGGCGCCCGACGCCCGCTATTTCGCCCATGCCGTCCGGCCGAGCGCACCGGGATGCGCCTGCTCGTTCGATGTCGGGACGGACCTCCGGGACGTCATGGTCAAGCCGGGCTCGGCCATGCCGTCGGAGCCGTAGGCCGACGGCCGGGGACGACTCCCGGTCATCTGCTAAGTTGGGTCGAACGAGTGGTGGGAAGTGGGCCTCGATCTGTACGCCGGGACGATGACGCGCTACTACTCGGGCGAGTGGCTCATCACGACCCAGCGGCTCCTCCAGGGGAGCGGCGTCTCAGTTGGGGTCCACTACGCATCGGGCACCTCCCCCTGGCTGAAGGCCGTCGAGGCCGCGGCACGGGTCGAGAACTTCAGGCGTCAGCTCTCCGAGCGCTGGGGCTCGAAGTTCCCGTGCTTCGCGGAGCCCCCGTCCTGGAACGAGGACTCATCGACGCCCTACACGACCGAGAAACCCGATCACGATGGCGTTCGTTCCCTCGTCTTGGTCGCGGCGTACCTCGCGCGACCGGAGCTAACCCGTCCCGCCGTCATGCCCGAGAAACTGGACGAGGACCCCGCCTACGGCCAGGCGTCGGAGCGCGGCTACTACATGGGGCCGATGGCGGTGCTCGAGGCGCACCTGTTTCTCCCCGGAGACGATAACTACATCGTCGTCGCGACGGATCCCCTCGGCAGCGAGCGCTTCATCACCTCGGTCGGCGTGCTCGAGATGATCCTCAAGGACTTGAACGCCCAGACGTGGAACGCCTCGCCCGAGATTCTCGAGTCCTGGCACCGGCGCGGCCTCGTTTCATGGGGTCCTGTCCAGAAGGTGTGGAAGTGGGGCGAGAGGCCCGGCAAGGGCGAGATCGTCGACGAGAGGAACGACGAAGCGGACAAGATCGAGGTGAACGCCCAGTACGCGCTCGCCTGTTTCACTCGCGTCGTCGAGTTTGCGCGAAAGCACAACGTTCCGATCGTCGTCGATCAGTAGCGCTGTCAGGTCGGCCGTGCGGCGGCTCAGATGCGTCGCCGACACTCCTCATGAGAGTCACACGCAGGAGCGGGACATGCCGAAGGTCTGGGGCTATCACGCGAGCAGTCGGAACATGGCTCTGTTCCGGACCGAGACCGAGTGGGAGGCGCAGATCGACGCGGCGGCCGCCCAGGGGTATCTGGTCATCACATCCGCAAGCAGTTGACGCGCGCGAGATCAAGACGGCGATCGAAGCCTAGCTCTCTACATGAGCTGGACGGGCGTTGGGACCGGCTTCTGGACGGTCCTGCGAAGCATCTTCAGCACGATCCAGTTCCTCGGCACGCTCTACAAGGGCGAGGACATGGCGGCTCACGCGGTCGACTTCGCCGAGGAGTACCTGGGGAGACGCGCGAACCAGACGCGTTACACCGATCTCTTCGTGTTGCTCTTCTCCCAGTATCGGCATGGCTTGGGAAAGCGGAACAACCAGCTCGCGCCGACCTCGAAGACGATCTTGTCCCAGCCCTCGTCGAGGTATTCGACGGTCGAGCTCGCGAAGGTCGGGAACTGGCGGGCGACGAGGGCGCGGACGAGCTCGGCGTCGATCGGGGGTCGGCCGCCCACGGGACGTTGGGCATGTCCCACCGGCGCCGGGACCCGTGTGGTCTGTCAGCTCAGTCGTCGCGGTCGGACTCGGGCTTCTTCCCGTCCGGCTTCTTCTCGTCCGGCTTCTTGGCCGTGGAGCCGCTCAGCTCCGCGTCGCCGCGGACGGGTTCGGGGGCGATCCCCGTCGGCATCTCGACCGTGGCCGGGAGCTCCGGCTTGCCGGCCTGGATCCAGGCCGTGAGCCAGAGGGACGCGAGCGAGATCGCCGCCTCGGCGATCCTTTTCTCGGCGATGGCGCCCGTGGCCTGGTAGAGCGCCTTCTCGCGGCCGTTCGTCCGGTTGCCCTTGTCCTTCGCGAGGACCTCGTGCGCTTCCTTGTCGCTCTCGACGAGCACCTCGAAGGCGTAGGCGGTCACGTCGGTCCGGACCTCGGCGACCGTCATGTCCGTGGCCATGGCGAGCGCCGCGTTGTGGATCTCGTCCTCGTTGTGGTCGAGCATGGCGCTCTCGAAGAGGGAGTGGATCCCCTTCTGCCCGGTGTCGGCCCCGTCGTGGTTCGTGCAGGCGTGGAAGGGCTGGTGGGCGTCGCCCACGTAGTGGCCGAGCCAGGTCGCCGTGGCGACGATCTTGACGGCGTCCTTCTCCTTGAAGGCGGCGACGAGGGAGTCGAACGTCTCCTTGATCGTCCAGGGGAGCTTCCCCTGCTTCGTCGCCGCGTGGAGACCGAACTTCTCGACGGCGCCCTTCCACGTGCGCGGGTAGTCGAGCGGCTTCGTGCCGCCCGCGTCGATGTTGAGGTAGTGCCGGGGGC
>Ga0070738_10006241_pt1 | contig 12635 bp, 6 predicted proteins | sample Coa_R2_2_FD_66446 | JGI IMG/M metagenome (GOLD analysis project Ga0070738, IMG submission 66446) | Surface soil microbial communities from Centralia Pennsylvania, which are recovering from an underground coalmine fire - Coalmine... | ecosystem: Environmental > Terrestrial > Soil > Unclassified ... | reverse complement strand
GGTCCCGGTCAGGTACAAGGACCAGATGCCGCCGACCGCCACGTCGAAGACGTTGCTGAAGATCACGATCGTATCGAGGAACGAGTGGAACGCCACGTAGAGCAGGATGAAGATCAGGCCCAGCGATAAGGGGACGATCCACAGGAGCCGGCCGTTGGCTTCCTCCATCTGCTCGAACTCGCCGCTCCAGACCGGATGGTAGGGGATCTGGAAGAGGTCCTTGGTCCGCGCCTTGGCCTCATCCACGGCGCTGCCCAGGTCGCGGCCGCGGACGCTGAACTTGACGGCGATCATGCGGTGGCCGTTCTCGCGGTAGATGGTGGCGGCGCCGGAGTCGATGAACGAGCCGTTGGGCTCGGGGTCGAGGTTCTTGTCCACCGGCGAGACCAGGTCGCGCAGCCGCAGTCGCGGGGTGCTGCTGATCGGGTTGGTCGTGTCGGCCAGGCTGCCGACCACCGCGGGGGGCGGCAAGGCATGCCCCTTCGCATTGGGCGTGAAGCCCGAGCCCTGCGCCTGGACCACCTGATTGTTGAGGATGTCCACCGGGATGTCGAGAATCGATGTCTCGTCATTCCGACGCCACTGGGGCCAGCGGATGGCGATGTCGAATCGCTTCTCGCCTTCGACCATGGTGGACTGGGGCTGGGCGGCCAGGGCGCTGGTGATGACGTTGTTGACGTCCGCCGTCGTCACGCCCCACTTCTGGCACTTGAGCGGATCGACGCGGAATTGCAGGTGCGTCGCGCCGCGGACGTGGAAGATGCCCACATTGGCGACGCCCTGGATGTCTTGCAAGATGTGCTTGGCCTTCTCGGCCAGTAGCTCCAGCTTGTCGATGTCGGGGCCGAAGATCTTCAGCGAGTTGTCTCCCTTGACCCCGGACATCGCCTCCAGAACATTGTCGCGGATGTTCTGCGAGAAGTTCCAGGTCACGCCCGGGATGTCGCGCTCCAGGTCGGCGCTCATCGCATCGACCAGCTCGCGTTTCGTGCGCGCACGCATTTCGCCAAAGATCCACCGCCGCCAGCCGGTGGCTTGCACCACCCTGGGCCAGTCCTCCTGGCGGCGCAGGGGCACGAAATACTCGCCGCTGTAAAACCCCTCGGTGTCGCACCCGTCATCGGGCCGGCCGCTCTGGGTTATGATCGACTCCACCTCGGGATAGCCGGCGATAATGGCCCGCGCGCGCTTGGCGATCGCCACCGAGTGCTCCAGGCTCATGTTGAGTTCGCCGATACCGCGGAGCCAGAGGTTCCCTTCCTCCAGCTCCGGCATGAACTCGCGCCCGATCTGCGGGATCAGGCAAGCGGTGCCGCCGATGAGGACCGCCATCACGGCACAGGTGGTCTTGGGATACCGGAGGCACAACTTCAGTTGCGCCAGGTAGCGGAACTTCAAGGCCCGGACCAGCATGTTCTCCCGGACCGGCTTGAAATTCTTGAACATCAACATGCACAACACGGGAGAGAGCGTCATGGCCAGCACCAGGGCGCCGGCCAGGGAGAACGCGTAGGTCTGCGCCATGGGGCGGAAGAGCTGCCCTTCCGCGCCGGACATCGCAAACAGCGGCACGAAGGCACACACCATGATCAGGATGGAAAACAGCAGCGCGTGGTCGATCTCCATCACGAAGTGCTTGATCCGCTCCTTGATCGGCAGACCGGGGTAGTTGCCCGAGGCCAGGTTGCGGTAGACGTTCTCGACCACCACCACCGAGGAATCGACGATGATTCCGAAATCGACGGCACCGATCGAGAGCAGGTTGGCCGACTTGCCGCGCAGGTACAGCACCGTGAAGGCGAACAACAGCGCCAGCGGGATGTTGATGGCGACGATGATCGCGGTCCGGATGTTGTTCACGAACATGAACAGGATGGCGACGACCAGCGCGACACCGAGGCAGAGGTTCTCAGTCACGGTCTCGGTGGTGAGGTGGAGCAAGTCGGTGCGGTCGTAGTAGGGCTCGATCTTCGTCCCGGGCAAGAGCCGGCCGGAGGCGGGGTCGTTGATCTCCGCGACCTTGGCCTGGATGTCCTTCAGGGCAGGCATCGTCTCCGCGTCCTTCCACATGAGCACGATGCACTGCACGCGGTCGTCATCGTCGTGACCGACGTCTTTGAGGGTCAGGGTCGAACCCGGGGGTCGCTCCTCGTCGGCATGGTAATAACCGATCCGCCCCAGGCGCGTGAGGTTGCTCACGACCACGCCCCTCTCGCCGGGCAACTGTCCCGGCAAGAGCCGTCCCCCCTCGACCACGTCCTCGACGCGAATGGGCTGGTTGTTGACCGAGGTGATGACCAGGTTGCGGATTTCTTGAATCCGGCGGATTTCCTCGGCGCGGAGGATCGCCGCGGCAGCGACCGGGTCCTTCAGCCCCAGCACCTTGTTCACCGGGTCCAGGCCGCCGCCAAAGAGGCCGATACTCCGCGCCGTCATGGCCACCTGGCCCTGGGTAATGTAGTTGCCGCCCACGGTGGCGTTGGCATTCTGCAAGGTGGCCTGGAGCTGGCCCAGCGTGATCCCGTAGCGGCGGAGGCGGTCGGGATCGGGCTGCACCTCATAGCGCCGCACCGTGCCGCCGAAGCTGGTGAGGTCCACGACCCGCGGCACCCGCCTCAGCTCGCGCTCCAGCACCCAGTCCTGCAACGCCTTGATGTCATTCAGCGTGTAGAGCTCTCTGCCGGAAGCATCCTTGGGGACCCTCAAGATATAGCGGTAGATTTCCCCGGTGGGCGACTCGGGGGAGATGGCGGGCGTCACGTTGGGCGGCAGCGGCTGGGCGATCGTGGCCATCCGGTTGATCACTTCCTGCCGAGCCGTGAAATAGTTGGCGGTGTCGTAGTGCCAGGTCATCTTCAAGTCGCTGAGGCCGAAGAGCGACTTGCTATTGATCTTCTTCAAGCCGGGCATGCCGGAGAAGGTCACTTCCAAGGGGATGGTGACCTGCCGCTCGACCTCCTCGGCCGACGCGCCGGGGAACAGGGCGATGACTTCGACGATGGCCGGTGCCGGGTCGGGGTAGGCTTCGACGTTGACGTGCATGAAGCAATACAAGCCGAGCACCGCCAGGAAGAAAGCCCCCAGGATGACGGCGATCGGATTGTCCAGCGCCCAGGCGATGACTTTGCGAACCATGGAAACCTCCGTCCGAAGGGAGCAGGCGAATTGGAGTGCGAGGTACACAGTACGCAGCGAGAAAAAGACCTTGAGAGGACGCAGTGCGCGGTAGCCAGCGGGCAGTGAAGAGAAGACAAGCCTTCACCGCGCACTGTCTACTCCATGCTTGTTGCGAAGATCAGCCCTTGCCCGCATTGGGGCTTCTGCTGGGACAGCGACTGCGGTGACTGGGGTCGAGGTCGTCCCGTCTTCAGGCGGTCACCAGCGCGGGGATTCCGCCTGAAGGTGGGACTCCCGCACGACGCGCCGGATTCCGAACGAGGAGCGGACCGTTGGAGTCCCGCCTTCAGGCGGTCCCCAGTACGTGGGGATTCCGTCTGAAGGCAGGACTCCAGCACGATGTCACCGCAGGGCTCAGGAGACTCGCGCCGATCACCCGCGCATCACGGCTCATCAATCGACGATTGACCGAGCACTGGTGTGCCGGAGATGCCGGTGCCGTGGAGGTCGTCGAGCCGGAGCGTCCCGTCCCGTGGGCAACTCCCGCGCTCACGAGGTGGAAGGTCGGTCAGCGCGGGGTGAGCCAGCCAGGGCTAACATCGGAGCCGTTGCAGCATCGGGAGGGAACAGGAGGATGGGGCAGTCCAGGTTACGGGTGCGCACATCTGTGGGATCAGGCAGGGCACCCTCTCCTCGACCCAGGCGATGATCAGCACATCGCCATCGTCGGAATCGTCATCGTGAAGGAAGATCGACGGCTCGTCGTCGTCATCGGGGTCGTCCGACGCCGTGTCGTCGTTCGGATCGTACGAATGCCTGATCTTGGGAAGTGCGTGGGGACGTCTGTGCGGCCGGTGGAGTGAACCCCTCCACAACCGATCGACGGGGGCGGAGGAGCCGGATCCGTCCGGGACGGCCATCGGGGCCTGTTGAGAGCGGCTCTTCCGGACAGGGCCGTCTGTCTCGGACGCAGGCGCGATCAGTCGATCGGCGGTCCCGAGCCGGCTCTTGGCGGGGACCCGCGCCTCATGCGAGCGGGCTTCGGGGCAGTCGCCGGTGATGCCGCTGGCAACGGCCGAGCGGCCCTGATCCATCGTCGCGCACGCCGAGGCATCGGCTGTCGTCGGCATCGTCCCCACGGTCGTCGCGAAGACGATCCACCATCGAGTAAGGGAGTGACGAACGATGGCCATAACCCATCCCCGGCGAAAGCCCCCGAAGTCTCAGAGGATGTCGAGTTGGAGGTCTGGTCGTGAGCCGGCAGCACCGTACCCGGGATCAGGCTCGTTGGTGCCCAAGCTGTTGCAGGACCTGGGTGAGGAACGCTTCCACGCGGGCCCCGATCCCGGGCTCCTCGCGCTCGCGGTTGCCGGCCACATTCAGCGTCCGAATCTGGTTCTCCGTGATCCACGTCGCGACTTGTGACGGCTCGAACGCCGCGTCCGGGTAGACCGGCAGGCACGGCTTGCCCAATCGGTGACACGCCCCGACTGTCATCTGGGCGGCCGCGGTCGTCGTCGCGCCGAACCAGAGAGTCCCGTCGGCGTTTTGGACGCTGTGCTCGGTCCGAGCCAGGTCGTTCTCCGCCGGCATCTCCGCCGCGCCAGCACACTCGGCGAACTCGGGGCGAGGCCCGTCCTCAATCAGGATTCCTTTGGGCATCCCACCGCCGGTGGCGACTCCGAACGCCTGCGCAGCCCGCCACGCGGCTTGGTCCGTATCGGTCTGGCCACCGCTGAGGATCCGCTCGAGCATGGTCGAAGACCCAAGAACTTAATGACTCAAGGACTCAAGGACACTGCTCAATGGGCCATCCCGCCGCTCCCGGCCGGGGGCTCGCGGTGACCGTAGAAGCTGTACAGCACCGGCATGAGGTAGCGGGTCAGGAAGAGCGTCGTCGTCATCCCACCGACCACCACGATGGCCAGCGGACGCGCCGTCTGGGCGCCGATCTTCGTCGACACGGCCGCAGGCAAGAGGCCGAGGATGGCCGTCAGAGCCGTCATCATCACGGGCCGCACGCGCTTGCCGGCGCCCTGCACGATCGCTTCGTGGAGCGGCAGGCCCTGGGATCGCAGGGCGTTGAAATACGAGATCAGCAGCAAGCCGTCCATGATGGCGATTCCGAAGAGTGAGACGAAGCCCACGGCCGCCGCGACACTGAAGTTGGTCCCGGTCAGGTACAAGGACCAGATGCCGCCGACCGCCACGTCGAAGACGTTGCTGAAGATCACAATCGTGTCCAGGAACGAGCGGAACGCCGAGTAGATCAGGACGAAGATGAGGCCCAGCGACAGAGGAATGATCCACAGGAGCCGGCCGTTGGCTTCCTCCATCTGCTCGAACTCGCCACTCCAGACCGCCCGGTAGGGGATCTGGAAGAGGTCCCTGGTCCGCGCCTTGGCCTCATCCACGGCGCTGCCCAGGTCGCGGCCGCGGACGCTGAACTTGATGGCGATCATCCGCTTGCCGTTCTCGCGGTAGATGGTCGAGTAGCCGGGGCGACTGAACTGGCCGTTGGGGTCCGGTTCCAAGTCCTTGCCTACCGGCGTGACCAGATCGCGGAGCCGCAGTCGCGGGGTGCTGCTGATCGGGTTGGTCGTGTCGGCCAGGCTGCCGACCACCGCGGGGGGCGGCAAGGCATGCCCCTTCGCATTGGGCGTAAATCCCGAGCCCTGGGTCAGGACCACCTGGTTGTTGAGGATGTCCACCGGGATATCGAGAATCGAGGTCTCGCTGCTCCGCCGCCACTGGGGCCAGCGGATGGCGACGTCAAACCGCTTCTCGCCCTCGACCATGGTGGACTGGGGCTGGGCGGCCATGGCGCTGCTGACGACGTTGTTGATGTCGGCCGTCGACACGCCCCACTTCTGGCACTTCTCCGGATCGACGCGGAACTCCAGGTGCGAGGTCCCCTGGACGTGGAAGATGCCCACGTTGGCAATGCCGGGGATCTCTTGCAGGATGTTCTTGGCCTTGGCGGCCAGGAGCTCCAACTGGTCGAGGTCCGGGCCAAAGATCTTGAGGGAGTTGTCCCCCTTGATCCCGGACAAGGCCTCCAGCACATTGTCACGGATGCTCTGCGAAAAGTTCCAGGTGATGCCGGGAATCTTGCTCTCCAGCTCGGCGTTCATCGCGGCGACGAGTTCGCGTTTTGTCCGCGCGCGCATTTCGCCGAAGACCCACCGCCGCCAGCCGGTCGCCGGCACCAACTTGGGCCAGTCCTCCTGGTGCCGCAGTGGCACGAAGTACTCGCCGCTGTAAAAGCCCTCCGTGTCCGTGCCGTCGTCGGGCCGGCCGCTCTGGGTCACGATCGACTCCACCTCAGGATAGCCGGCGATGATGGCCCGCGCCTGCTTGGCGATTGTCACCTGGTGCTCCAGACTCATATTCAGCGGACCGATGCCACGGAGCCATAAGTTCCCCTCCTCCAGCTCCGGCATGAACTCACGTCCCAACTGCGGGATCAGACAAGCGGTGCCGCCAATCAGGAATGCCAGCACGGCCACCGTGGTCTTGGGGTACGCAAGGCAGAGCTGAAGTTGCCGCAAATAGCGGCCCTTGAGGAAACGAACCAGCAGGTTGTCCTCGACCGGCTTGACACGCCTGAGGAACAGCGTGCACATCACCGGCGTGAACGTCAGAGCCAGCACCAGGGCGCCGGCCAGGGAGAACGCGTAGGTTTGCGCCATGGGCCCGAAGAGCTGCCCTTCCGGTCCGGTCATGGCAAACAGCGGCACGAAGGCGCACACCATGATCAACACCGAATACAACAGCGCGTGGTCGATCTCCTTCACGAAGAGCAGGATCCGCTCCTTGATGGGAAGGTCGGGGTGATTGTGCGCGGCCAAGTTGCGGTAGATGTTCTCCACCACGACGACGGAGGAATCGACGATGATGCCGAAATCGACCGCCCCGATCGAGAGCAGGTTGGCGGATTTGCCGCGCAGGTACAGCATCGAAAAGGCGAACAAGAGCGCCAGGGGGATGTTGATGGCGACAATGACCGCGGTCCGGATGTTGTTCACGAACATGAACAGGATGGCGACGACCAGCGCGACGCCGAGGCAGAGGTTCTCCGTCACGGTCTCGGTGGTGAGGTGGACCAAGTTCGTGCGGTCGTAATAGGGCTCGATCGCTGTCCCGGGCAGCAGTCTCCCCGTGGCGGGATCGTTCAACTGCTGGACCTTGGCCTGGACATCTTTGAGGGCGGGCAGGGTCTCCTCCCCTTTGCGCAGCAGGACGATGCACGTGACCTTGTCGTCCTCGTCGTGCCCCACGTCTTTGAGGGTCAGGGTCGATCCCGGCGGCCGCTCCTTGTCGGCACTCCAATAGCCGACCCGGCCCAGCCGCGTCAGGTTGCTGACAACCACCCCCTTCTCGCCGGGCAACTGTCCCGGCAAGAGCCGTCCCCCCTCGACCACGTCCTCGACGCGGATCGGCTGGTTGTTGATCGAGGTGATGACCAGGCTGCGGATTTCCCGGATGCGGCGCAACTCCTCGGCGCGAAGGATCGCCGCGGCCGCGGCCGGGTCGTTCAGCCCCAGCACCTTGTTCACCGGGTCTACGCCGCCGCCAAAGAGGCCGATACTCCGCACCGTCATGGCCACCTGGCCCTGGCTGAGGTAGTCGCCGCCCACCGTGGCGTTGGCATTCTGGAGCGTCGCCTGGAGCTGGGCCAGTGAGATGCCGTAGCGGCGGAGGCGATCGGGGTCGGGCTGGACCTCGTAGCGGCGCACCGTGCCACCGAAGCTGGTGACGTCCACGATCCGCGGCACTGTGCGGAACTCGCGCTCCAGCACCCAGTCCTGCATTGCCTTGATGTCGTTGAGCGTGTAGATCTCGCGGCCGGAACGATCCTTGGGGACTTTCAGGACATAGCGGAAGATCTCCCCGGTTGGCGACATCGGCGAAATGGTCGGGGTCACGTTGGCCGGCAGCGACTGGGACATCGTCGCCATGCGGTTGATCACTTCCTGGCGCGCGGCCGGATAGGTGTACTCGCTGCCGTAGTGCCAGGTCATCTTCAGGTCGCTCAGGCCGAAGAGCGATTTGCTATTGATCTTCTTCAGCCCGGGCATGCTGTAGAACGTCACTTCCAAGGGGATGGTGACTTGTCGCTCGACCTCCTGGGCGGACGCGCCCGGGAACAGCGCGATCACTTCGACGATGGCCGGTGCCGGGTCGGGGTAGGCTTCGACGTTGACGTTCAGGAAGGAGGTGACGCCGATCACCGCGAGGAACACGGCGAGCAGGATCACCACGAGGGGATTATCGAGCGCCCAGGCGATGAGCTTGCGAACCATTGCTGCGTTGGTGTCCTTCCGCTGGCTCCGCTCGCGGGTCTTCGGTTTTCGGTGTTCCGGAAGGGGAGCCACCGTTGCCTTGCGCCATCACCGGCCGCTGCGAGTGCCGGGTTGTTTCGGCTCCGGGTGAGTCAGCCCGCGCCAGCGGCCGAAGACCGAACACCCACTCAACCCTTGCCCGCTTTCGGCTTTTGTTCCGGGGGCGACTCGAGGTCCGTGGACGGTCGCGCTTTCGTCTTGGCCAGGAGGTCGGTTGGTTTCGCTTGAGGTCGCGACTCGAGGTCCAACAGGGCGGCTTTGAGCTCCACCGACCCGGCCGTGAGGACGCGCTCGCCTGGCCGAAGGGGCACTTTGGGCAAAAGGCCCTCTTCGGCCTCGTTGAGCGTCAATTGCTCTTCCTTGGGAATCGGCGTCATGCGCACGAACACCGAGCGGTCGAACCGATGGGTCACCTGGACGCGCCGCATCACGAACTGGCATTTGGCGGCATCGGGCTGCACGAAGACCAAGCTCTGCCGGCCGTCGTCGACCAGGGCATCGACCGGGATCTCGACCACGTCCTTCGGCGGCGGGATGTTCACCGTGGCGGTGACGTACTGCCCGGCCCGGATCTGCTGTCCCGGGTTGTCGACATACCCCTTGATGATGGCGGTATGCTGATTGGGGTCGATGAGGTAGCCAATCTCGGCGATGGTTCCGGAGAGTCCCGTGGCTGAGGCTGCGCCCACCGTGCGCACGTTCCACCGCTTCTCGTTGCCTTGCAGGACTTCCAAGCTCGGCAAGTCATCCTCGGGGCAGTTGGCTGTGACCAGGAGCCGGCTCACGTCGGCGATCTGGAACAGGTTGACCGTGTTGTCCACGATCATCTCGTCCATGCTGACGTTTTCCTCGACGATGACGCCGTCGAACGGCGCGCGCAAGGTGACGCGGCCCCAGGGACTCTCCGCCTCCTTGTGCGGATCCAGCTTGCCCCCCTGGGCGAGCTTCTCGCGGTTGACCCACCGGCCCTCCGGAGTCCGGAGCCATGCGTCCTTGTTGGCACAGATCTTCTTGGCCTCCTCATGAAGGTCGTCGATCTCCGCCTGGGGGATGTCCCAGGTCTTGAGATTCATGAGGGCCCGAGTGATCGCGTTGCGGTCCGTTTGAACCGAATGCAACTGGTTGAGCCAGTAGACCTCGGGGATCGCGGCCCGGTTCTGCTCGAGGTGGTCCAGGATCTTCTGGTCCATATCCAGTTGGACGAGAGCATCCAGCAGGTCGTTCTTCTTGGTTCCCACGTCGACACTGTAGAAGATTCCCAGGAGATCCCCCTTCGAGACGTGATCACCGGACCTCAACTCGCGGAACTCGGTCATTCCGGTGGTGGGCGAGCGATCCCAGACTTTGGCGATCTCGACCACTCGGGCCGGAGCGAACCGCGCCTTGATCCGGGCCAGCCGACCGGGAATGATCGCCGTGGAGCCCGGCAGCACCAGGGGTCGCATCATGGTGGGCACCTGGGCCACCGCGACCGAGTACCGCTCGCCCTTGCGGATTCCCAGCGAGCCCGCGACCTCCTGGGAGACCTCCAGCATGTGAGCTTGGCCCGAGACCAGCGAGATGCTGCGCGGGGCCGTCGCGGCCGAGTTCTCCTTGTCTTCTTTCTCTTTATTGGTGGCCGCGAGCAACTTCAAGGGGACGCCCGAGAAGTAGCTATAAAACGCCGCCAGCGACGGGACCAGGACCCCCGTCAAGAGGAGTACGACGACTGCTCTCTGACCCCAACCCATCCGGAGCCGCGCGCGCGCCGCGCGGTCCATTTCGTGGTCCATCTCGCGGTCCACTGGGGCGTGAGCGGGGTTATCCGTTGGGAGCGCCGCTGCCGTGTTCATCACAAATTCCTCTCGAAGGCGTCCTGGACCGTCGATCCGGGCTGGACGATGCGCGATGGGACCCGCATGCCAGAGATTCAACGCTGTTCAGACGCGACCGCCAGTTGAGGTGAGTCCTGGAATCATCCTGGAAGCCCAACGAAGGTGTGGCCACACGATCTGCCCTGGGGAGCGGGAGGAGGAGAATGAAAACGGACGGGGCCGTAAATCCTTCTCCCGATAGTTGTTCCAATAGAGACCGCACCGCTAGTTTGAACAAACCAACGAGGTGGCGGTCTCGGCCGTGCTCCCAGGGGACGTAGTGGTCTGCGCTTCACCACGACAACGCAACCGGCGAAGCCGGGCGGAGGGCCCTCGGCCACGTCCGCACGTGCTGCGCAAGATGTTGCAAGGGTTGCTACCGAAGGTTCGGCGCGGCCAGGAGTCTTGCAGAGATGCCGACGAGGCACGAGGCGAGGACGTTCAGCAGCGGAAGCGGTGTGTGATCAGCAAGAGAGGGTTGGAACCTGCGGGCTCAGACCATGCAAGGGAGGGCGCATCCATCAGGCAGGACATCGCGCTGGAAGTCAAAGCCCCCTGAACGACTCCAGGTCCCGGGTCGTCCAGATGCACCGACAAGGGATGAGACTCTTCGGGCGTGGGATCAGGCCGTGTTTTTTGGGGCCGGGCGGGATGGGGCCGGTGCGAGCCGGTGTGAGCCTGACCTTGATGGACCTGCGACGGTTTGATCGACCGTCCGTCGCGCGCGGATTCGGCGCCGGAGGGTACGGGGTCATGGAGCCACCCAATCCAAGCGGCCAGCCCCAAAGCCAAACCTAGAAGCGTTTTGCGGAGGGGAAACATACCGGGCTCTCGCGACGGGCAGGTTCACACCTACTCTTCACTGTAGGCTTTGCGACTCCCGGCGTCAATGGGGTAGAGCCGAGAACCTGGACCGCAAAGGCGGTAAATTGCTACTGGTTTGTTTGAAGGGACCCGATCTCTCCCGCGGTACGTCGGTCACGATTCCGAGGTTCGCTTCGCCACGACGTGTGGAATGCCCGCTCTCGCGGCGTCGGGAAATCGGCAATTGCCTCCCTCGTTCGCCCGCGGCGATGCCGCACCAGGCCCATGTTGGAACAGGCTGCACACACGCCGGCACGGCCGGTCTTATCACTTCGCGGCGTGACCAAGCGTTTTGGCGGGGTGACGGCGCTGGTCGGCGTCGACTTCGACGTCCGTGCCGGGGAGATCCATGCCCTGCTGGGCGAGAACGGCGCGGGGAGCCAATCTTATTCTTCGGGTTGGCCTCCCGTCTCCGACCCCTCGTCGCCAGCGTCGGCCTGGACACCGAATTCCTCCGACAGGATGCCGGCGATGTCTCGTGCCCCGTGCAGGACGCGGACGATCTCGATGCCGTCGGCGACTTGTCGGTAGAAGACGATATACTTTCGGAAGCGGGAGACTGGGAAGAAACGCACCTCCGCGAGTGCCGGATGGCGGTGGTCGTAGCGGGTGCCCAGTCCCGGCATGCCCGCCAGCCGGCTGAAAGTGGCTTCGGCCTGGGCGAAGAAGCGGTGGGCAATGCGCAGCCCGGCTTCGCGGGAATAGTAGCGAAAGATCTCCACCAAGTCCTGCCTCGCCTTGGCGCGGCGGTGAATGGCGCTCATGGGCGGATGGCCTCGCCGGCCAGGCCCTCCAAGGCCTCACGCTTGATGGAATCCCAATCCTCGCGAGTCATCTCGACCGCTGGGCCTTGCATCCCCTCCAGGAGCTTGGCCTCGAGCTCCTGCTTGGCCCGCCGGATCTGTGCCTCGCGAATCAGGCCGCGGAGATACTCGCTGGCCGAGGCATAACCCTCCTGGGCCATTTGAGTTTCGACGAAAGCCTTCATCTCTTCGGGCAGGGAAATGTTCATGGTCGTCATCGGGTCGATCCTCCTCGAGAGGTATTCTATCACTGATGGCAATTCCTGCCAAGCTCTTGCTGGGTAACCTCCCGTGAGTTCGCGAGCGGCGAAAAACTGGACCGCGTTGGTGTTAAGCTGAGAGCCATGTCGGACCATTCTGCTCACACCATGGCACGGCCACTTGTGTCGCTCCGGGGCCTGACCAAGCGCTTCGGCGGAGTTACGGCGCTGGCCGGCGTCGACTTCGACGTCCGTGCCGGGGAGATCCATGCCCTGCTGGGCGAGAACGGCGCGGGCAAGTCGACGCTGATCAAGGTGCTCGGGGGCCTCGTCCGGCCCGACGCCGGCACGATCGCGGTGGAGGGCCGGCCGGTCGCGGTCCGCGACGCGGCCGACGCGGATCGGCTGGATATCCGGCTGATCCACCAGGAGCTGTCCCTGGCGCCCAACCTC